>Ga0181606_10000109_pt1 | contig 61049 bp, 66 predicted proteins | sample 041ome_10_FD_132994 | JGI IMG/M metagenome (GOLD analysis project Ga0181606, IMG submission 132994) | Coastal salt marsh microbial communities from the Groves Creek Marsh, Skidaway Island, Georgia - 041412US metaG (megahit assembly) | ecosystem: Environmental > Aquatic > Marine > Intertidal... | reverse complement strand
GAATTTAAAAATATCTCCCGCGTCTGCTGTAAAGGAATCACTTACTACTGCTGGCCCATGAATAATCGCAGACGGGTCCGTAGTTAATCCCCCGGTATCAAGTGCAAGCTCGCCATCTGAATTGACCGTAGCCGTAAATGCACCCGCCGTTGAAGTTCCGTCATCATTATTAGGAGGGCTTCCAGTTGTAGGGATCGCCATATCTGATTCACTCGGCGTTGCTATTGATATGACGTTTGAATTCGAATCCGTTATTGTAAAACTGTTGCCAAAATCTATGCGACCCTGATCCGATACGTTCCAATAATCTAGACCGCTTGAAAAGTCGCCATTGAGTACGTTAGAAGTGCCGGGGATCGATGCGTCTGAATACAAATCAATCTTGAGTTTTTGGCCGTTTTGCCCGTTGTAAGTAGAACTTATTTCTCCCACTTCAATCCACCCATGCGTAGCGTCATTGTACGAAACGACCCCGTTTGTAACGCTAATAGAACCTACACTGCCATCGCCGGAAATTAGCGAAAAGTTATCTGAGCTTTCCCCATTGTTGGTAACTTCAATTTCAATGGTTTCCCCGTTAAACGTAGATGCGCTTTCAAATGTTGATTTATTATCAAACGCTACTGTGCCATCCGTGTCCGAGTAAACGAGATCACCAACGGCCACACCCGCACCACCGTAGATTTGTGAAGATGCCGCATTAGTTGTAAAGGTTGTTCCTACTACAAGATCAGAAGCTGTCAATCCAGTTGTTTGAGCAAGTATCGAATCTTTTTCATCATCCGTCAGAGCGCTTGTGATGCGGTAGGTTTGGTTAGGCCCGGTTAAAGCCCCGGTTGGATTTTTGTAGTCGTAAAGTTGATCATAATCGAACATGGATACGCCGAAGGTTCCATAGACACCCCGTCCGCCTAGAGCAAGTTCTAGACTGTCAGTGGTATCCTGAAAAAGGCTTTTCCCCTTGTAGGTAGCCGTCGATAAAATTCGATGGAATTCATCGGCAATAGCTTCTCCTTCGGCATCTATTGCTGCCGCATCGGCGTCTGTGTTTGTAGCATTGGCGCTTAAGACTGCCAGTTCTTGTAACCTACTTAATAAAGTTGACGCACTTTCAATCGTCCTAAGACCAGTTTCAATATATCCCAGTGCCACCGCAGCACTTTTTAATCCAGCTTTAGTTCCAACATAGTCCAATCTGAAAGTATCGCTCATTGCGACATAGGATGATCTATCTCCGGCATGAGCGTTAGCTTTACCCGTAGCAAGTCTTTCCATACTCTTGCTGACTTCGGTGTTAGCTCTAGTTAACGCTGTCTCGACTTTGTAAGTCGCGATGCTTGGTCCAATGTTTGTCATATAAAGCTCCTCATTACCCTTAACGACCTGGGTGAGGCTGATGTTAGTCAATACTTGAAAATATTTTCTACGCTCTTCGCGCCGTTGGACTCAACAGATTGAATAGCTTGGTTTAGGAAATCTCAATTTATTCAAAATAGAGCCCTAGTCTTTAGTTGTGAATTGGTCATTTAAACTATTAAAAATTGAGTTAAGTCTAGATGAGCCGCAGTCATAGGAAATTTTTAGATTTTTTTGTGCAGAATAGATCTGTTCTGAAATAAGAAACTGTGAGTAGCGCGGGCTCACGACCAGTTCAAGCTTATGATTAGTCTCGGCTGTCAGGAAGGCTTCACCGTAGCGAAACGGGGCAATCTGACCAGTATTTTTGTTAATAATAGAAAAGACATCCCCTACAAATTCACAATTCGTTTCAAGCTGCACGCGCGCGACGAATTTTCTATTTACCTTAGCTTTTGCTTGTGCATTCACATTATTCAATGGCAAGATGTTGATAAAGTGAGCGAATAATGCCGATCCAATAAACACAAAGGTAACGAGAAGAATTTTATTTTTCATTAGGTGTTCTCTACCTCTTTTTATTTATTATTAGAATGCAAATTTTTCACATATTATTCCATCGGTTTGTTATGTGAACAGAAGGTTTGTTGGAAACGATACTTAATTTTTAAAATTTTGCGAAGTTGATATTCCCAAAAACTACAAACGTCTTTCTTGACTGCATGACGTTAAACACTAAGCATTGCGGTATATTTGTAAATGCTACGTTACTTCGACCGCCGTCCCGAATACGGATATGGCTATATGATCTTGCTTGTTCCAAGTTGTAGCGAATGCTTGCATATTGTATCCAATGATACAATTAGCGCCGAGTTTTATCGCATTTGCTTTAAGCTCTATTTCAGCATCCTCTACCGCACGCCTGAAAGCTTTTGCATAGTCATTACTTGGTGAGGTTTTGTTGAATATCCTATAGATCATTGGTTTGTTGTTATAGGTTGCGTTTGTAAATGCAGCCTCGCCGTGCACTACGCCAAAGCGTTTTTTAATCCGTAATTGTAGTGATGTTTCAGTTGTAATAGTTATGTTCTCAAACTTTTTAAATAGACCATCAATGGATTTTATGTTGGTTTGTTGCCTTGGCGCTTGTTTATTCTCAATTTGAGTTTTTACTAGGGATTTTACGTAACAAGACAGACATAAGCCGCCGTAATCGCGAGATGACTTTGCTTCAGAATAGCCCATTTTTATTTCGCAATTTGAGCACTTATTCATCCGGTATTCCCTAGCTAAATTAGCGTGTCAGCTTTTCAATCATCTCTGATGAAGATTGAAGTATCCGTACGGCTCCATTGAACTGTTGTTGTGCTTTGATCATGCCAGTGAGTTCATTTGTCAAGTCGACATTCGAGGTTTCTAAGCCGCCGACCGTTAGTTTACCGAATGAGTCGAATGAGGGAGCACCAAGAATTAATGAGCCCTGCTCTCCGGACACCATATACCTGGCGTTACCAATTTCCTTTAACCCACTTGGATTGGAAAAATTTGCCAGAGCGATTGTGCCAATGGGCTCTGGGTCGTTGCTTCCATAAATAGCAGAAATTTGACCATCAGAGTTAATTTCTAAATTGCTCATTTGCAAACCGTCTCTGAGATAAGGAATTTGTATTGGTGCAACTAGATTTGGATTATCCACGACGGCTGAAAATTGACCCTCTATTGGTGGATATCCTAAAACTGTGGCCCCATCTGAAGTTGTTAAGAAACCTTCGGCATCCAAAGCAAAGGATCCGTTTCGGGTGAATTCAATACTACTTTCAGCATTGTTTAGGTTGTTGGGGTTACGAACCATGAAATAGCCACTACCTGCTATTGCTAGATCAGTTTTTTGATCCGTAGACACTACCGCACTTTGGGAGTGAATCGAACGTGTTCCTTCTACAAAAGAACCGAGACCTGCGTCCTTGGCTGGAAGACTGTCCTTGTGTGCAGCTGCAGATATATCGGCAAAGGTAGTAATTGATTTTTTGAAGCCATGAGTGTTCGCATTCGAAATATTATTTGATACTACACTCAATTCGTGTCGAGCTGTGTCCATCCCAGATCTGATTATCGAAAACATTTTTGACTCCTCATGCTTCTGTCACTGAGCAAATTTCGTGCCACCAGAGAGATCAGGTTAAAAAATCAAACAATGATTTGCTGGAAATTCTTGTGAATGTCGCCTGTGCTGCTTCCTTTTTGGTCATTAAAAGTTCGATGTCAGTTAAAATTTTTGCCATATCTGCATCTCGAATTTCATCAACATTTTCCTGTAAATCTACCAACAGATCTTGATTGGCTTCTTCAGCTTGTTCCGCGCGTTTGTATGAGTTTGATACTTCGGCTCGTAAAGTTGAGAAATGTTCAAACATCTTTGTAATGCTGTTTGAAATTTTTTCGAACGATGTTTCAAAAGGATTCAGCAATCTAATGGGATCTTGTGAAGTTTGGTTGCCCAACCGTATTGTTTTTGACGTATCTGTATTTCCGGCAAAACTGTACGAGCTTATCGAGATGTTACTTGCAGCCCCAGAAAGAGTGATTTCGTTGAAATTTGTCAACGTAGCAACCAAACCCTCTCGTTCGAAACTTTCATTAATCTTGGCGGCCAATGCTTCGTAATTATTAGAATAAATGGTTGTTTCAATCTTTTTACGAACTCCATTTACGTTAAGAAAGAATGATATATCTGCCTTGTCCCCAGTATCGGGTAAGTATATTTTTTCTGAAGAATTAGCGGAAATCGAAGTGCTAATTTCATAACTTTCTTGCGGTTGTTCGAGGCTGCTTATTAAAGAGTCAATTATTTCAAAGACTGAGGCGTTATTTTCAGGATTATTCAAATTTTCGAATACCTGTGATCCAGAAAAGTTTTGGTTAATAGATATTCCTGGATTAATAACTACGGTTTTTTGAACAGAGGAGCCCTCGTAAGTAATTTTCCCGGTTGCATCACTTACAAACGGGTTTTTCTGCGTTGAAATTCCACTGAAAAGTCCGTTTCCTAAGCTATCAGTTTGATTTGCAATACCCAGAAATTCGTTCTTTAAAATTTTGACTTCGTTAACAAAGCTTTTGCGATCTGCATCAGTTAGTACGCTGTTTGTGCTAGAAACTGAAATCTCTTGCAATTGTACTGTCAAATTTTGAAGTCTCTCGAATGCTAGATCTAATCCAGTTAGTTCGTTTTTAGACCGCGTCGCGTTTGAAATAAACTGGTTTAATTGACCCGTCATTTCATTTAACGCATTAAGTTCCGAGATGTCTGTAAGGTTTTGGGATAGTTTCAGATCTGTTAAACCTGAACCAGCTTGTTCTTGTAAAGATTTTAAGTCTTTATTTAGTTTTGAGAATAATTGCTGATTAGTTTGGAATAGGCGATTTGTGCTGATTGTCATCGATCTTTACCTTACATTGATCTCAATAGAGTATCTACTAGCTCTTGCGCAGTACTGAGAACTCTTGCTAAAGCTTGATAAGCTTGCTGTTGCTCAAGTAAACGTGCAGCCTCAGTGTCTAAATCTACCCCAGAAAACTCTGACTTGCGATCTATCGCTAAATCTAGTGCCGATTTATTACCTTCTAATCCCGTTTCCGCAGATTTTATACTAAACCCTACATCAATAATGAGGTGGTTATATAATTCAGCATATCCCCCTCGTCCCGAGCTTTCTGATAGGGTAGCTAGGTCTAAAAGTTTTTGAATGTTTGTAGCATCGTCTTTATTGTTTTTGTTAGTTGTTAGGACAAACTCATCGCCATCAAACATGTCTCCGGTAAAACTCCAGAGAAGGTTATCGAACAAAAACTCTTTTGCATCAGTATATTGGCGCGTACCTAGATAATCACCAGATGCAGTATCAAATAGCTCAAGGCGTTTATTCGCTGTGTCCCGTACTTTTACTGTGATGTCTGACTGATTACTTATTGTATCATTTCTTGCTATTGAACCTACAACAATAGGTTCAGCTAGACCTGAAGCCAAAACGATTAAGTCTTGGGCATTAAAGCCGTTAATGTTGAAGACCTCGTCAGCTAACGATTTTATTGTTGCGGAAGATTCAATCCGGAACCCGTCCAGATTTTTTATATACATTTTATCAGATACAACTGACAATTGGGCTGATGATGTGCTAACTCCGTAGTCATCAGATGACCCTACCGCTTTTAAGCGAATATTTTCGTCATTTAAATCTAAATCAATTTCTATTTTTAATCTTCGCTCACCATCTGGCTGCGCTTCAATCGAAGCAGATACTCCATTTAGTTCCGGGAAGATGAGATTTCCATCTACGTCTAACCCAATGTCGTGTATCTCGTCTGATATGATTAACTGCGCTATTTGCGGGCTTGCATTAACTGACGAAAATTCAGTGCTATAAATGACCGATTTAGAGTTTGTATCATGAAGATTAAATGCAGTTAACGCCTCTACTGTATTGTTGGTTGAGAGCGTGATGTTCTGGCCAGATAAAATACCATCTTTGGCCGTTGCGAAGAATTGAAATTGTTCATCATTTGCAGCCTTGGAAAATCCAACATAAATACGATTATTCTCGGGTCCAGTTATTGTAAATTTTGCGGCCTCTACAAGATGCTCAAGGCCTTCTTTCGCAGACAATTCAGTGTCAAAAACCTGCAATTTGATCCCGTCAAATGTGTAATCTGGTATGTTGGATACTGTCGCAGTATAAATTTCATCTCCTAATTTAAGCTCTATACTATCACCGTTTTTAGGAAATCCGTCTTGAATAGAAAAACTTCCTCCAATTAGAGTGGTTTTTGGAGCTTGCTTTCTAAACTCAGATGCCATCGCAGCAGCTATTTTTGCATCATTTAGGGATTCACTTGTCAAGCCTAGTAATGTTGCAGAAATTTTTTGTGACGTTGGATTATCTGATGAAAGATCCAATGAATACGAAGATGCAGCTGCAACTGGATTTAGGCCGTTTTCACTTTCATGACCGCCATCTATCAGAGCGTTTGTTTCAAACTTTATGGCTTGAGAATTTGTTATAAGATCAAACTCTTTCGATACAAAGCCGTTTAAGAACTCTGATTTTGTTGCAAAATCGACGACGCCGTCTTTATCATTTATTTTAAACTCGATTGGACTTTCCAAAACAATGTGACCTCCCGCCACAAGGTGGCCGCCTTGGTCAATATCGAAATAATTTGCGCTCGAGCCGTTATTCAGGACCTCTCCAAAGCGATTTAATTGACGCGCTTTAATATTTCCAGACACGTCATTTAGGCTTGATATTACAATTTCATTACCATGTAAGTGTTCTAGTACAATGGAGCCATTTCCCGAATTAGTTGCTTTTACATTCGTCTCGGACGTGTATTTATTTATCTCCTCAACGAGCGCAGTAGTATCGGCCTCTCTGACAAAAGCGGAGATATTAAGCGGATAAGAGTTATCAGACTTTAGATCAAAAATGATTTGCCCGTCTCCAATATCGAATATCTCAACTTGATTAACTGCAGTTGCATTAATGCCCAATTCCAACGTTTGCTCATTAATAGCATCTGATAACGCACCCACTGTCATCCCTAGAGTAGTTTGAATTTCAATTTCTCGATTAGAGTCCATGACGATCGTGAAGGGTTCATTTGTCACGTTTGACATGATAGGAGGTGAGCCTGCTCCAACAGTTATATTTAGACCGTTTTCTCTCAACTCACCATCTGCGGATAGATTTAAACGGTAATCGCCCTCAGGTGTAATACGTTTAACTGTGGCGCCTAAATAAGAGCTATCGTTAGTACGCTGCAGATGCCGAGCAGTATATGAAGCGTCGCTTGTAAAGCCATTCGAAGTTGTAATAAACTTAAATGCCTCTGCATCACTCAATGGTGAGCCAGCTATATGAACTCCTTCTCTTGTCAAAATTTGGATATTTGCCGGAGTGTCGGTCCCTTTTAGGAGGATCCCGGCTTGGTCATCTATATTTCCACTTATGATAGGCTTGAACTGTGGGATGCCGCTGTTACTTGCGGAAGAAATGATAAAAGTATTTCCGGATCCATCAGCTTTCAAACCTAGGTCAGAGAAGGACATTGATGTTCCTTCCGACTTTATTATGCCCTCGTTCAGCCGTTCTGATAAATCAGCCCAACTGGATATGAGGCCGTTGCTTGTCAACGAGAAAGTATAATTTTGACCAGACAAGCTTAAATTGAGATTTGAATTATTGTGCAAATGTTCAGTGGATAAAGAGAATTGTAGTTTGTCTTGTTTTTTTAACGCTGTAAAATTCTTGAGTGAATCAATATTGTCAAGTGCGCCTAAAATACCACCATTTTTAAATTGTATAGAATTTGCACTGTTCCGCGTGCCAACAAATAAATCATTGAGTGTTCGTAAGTTTTGATCTTGTGGGGATGTGGTTTGATTAACTGTTAATCGCGCAGAGCCTATATTTTCAGCGCGGTTTTCTACAACATAGAATGATGCTGCAGCTAATTTTTTTCCATCTGTGATTACTGTTTTTAGATTTTCCGCATTATCACTTGAAAATTTGATTATAAATTGATCATTTTTTTGTGGAGTACCACTTAGTTCAAAATTTACTCCGCTGTACGAGAACGACCCATCAAACGTACCTAGTACTTTTGAGTTATTATCTTTTAAACTCCATGTATTATCAATTTGATCATATTCTAAATGCACTTCTTTGTCCAAAAGTTGTGTGGCGTCGCCCAAAATTTGTAGCGTGCTGTTGCTGCTTGATGTGGATTTTTTTTGGATGTCTACGTGGTCTAAGGTGAATAATTTTTCTCCTCTTAAGCCATCAAAATCCAGCCCTTGCTTTTGAATTTGATTGAACTCTACAGATATTTTTTTTGCTAACTGATCCAGAACTGATTTTGTAGCAATTAAAGTATGGTCTGCAGCTAAATAGCCAGCAATTGTTCCAGACTGAACGTTTAATTTAATATCGCTGCTGTTTTCCGAAGTGCGTACAAAGACTCTCGGGCTTCCACCCTGCTCCATAAGGTTAAACTCTAGCGGGCTTCCATTTGCAAAAATTAAAGTGCTCTGTCCGGCCGTTCCAGAGCGAATATTAACCGTTCCATTATTCTTATATTCGATATCAATGTCGATCAAAGTGCTCAATCGGTCTAAAAGTAGATCTCGCTGATCTAAAAGAGCGTTAGGTATATTTTTTAGTTTTGTTAGTCCGATGGTCTGATTATGAACATTTGATAGTTGATCAAGCAGGTTATTTATTGTTTCTACGTCATCATTAATGCGAGCATTAGCTAGCCCCCGAAGGTCGTTTATACCCTTAGCGACGTTGTTAATAGTGTAAGTAAGTGTTTTTGCTGCTTCTATTGCCACGTTTCTTGCAGCGATGCTCGACGCATCTTGGGAAACTGCATTTAACGATGTGAAAAAATTGCTAATTGCTTGAGAGACTCCCCCTGTCTTCGGCCGCACTATTTGTTCTAATTGAGCCAGTATAGATGTCTGTGTATCTGAGAATGAAAAATTTGATTGTGTCGTATGTAATTGAGTGTTGATAAATTCATCAAACGCTCGAATTACTCCATCAACTTTCACTCCAAAACCTGTTTGATTTGAAATTTGCAATACATCCGCAGAAGTGTGTTTTATCTCTGCAAGTAGCGTTTCTCGACGCGCATAGCCATCATTGCCAACGTTTGCAATGTTTTGACCAGTGGTTGCAAGCTGCTCTTTATACGCCTGCAAACCGGACTTAGCTATGCTATACAGGTCGCTCATTTCTTGTCTTTACCAACAAACTGTGTCAATTGACGGACGATAGCATCCGCAATTCCAATATCGACAGTATTACTCGTACTGTTAGCTAATTCTCGATCTAACATTTCAACAAAATCATCATCGGACGAGTTTTCGAATAAACCGTCGCTTAATTTGCTATCTCTTGCCTGTTGCAAAATTTTTTGCAAAAATAGAGCTTCGAATTTATCAGCTACCTTTACCAGATCGGTTTCTTCAGAATTTTGAAGGATGTTTTCTTTTGAGAATTGGCTGCTTGGCTTTTCCACATCAAAGATGAATTCGTTTGGCATTTTATTTAGGTTAATAGAAGGGGTTATTTTCATGACACAACTCCTATTTATATCACAATGAGTTCAGCGTTTAGTGCGCCTGCTTCTCTTAGAGCTTCTAAAATTGCAACAAGATCTGAAGGTGTTGCTCCAACAGCATTTATCGAGTCAACTAAATCGCTTAAAGACACGCCAGAATCAAAGATAAACGCTTTGGCGGTATCCTCCTCAACTTGAATATCGGTGTTCTCGATTACTTGACCGCCAGCGTTTGCTTGTGCTCCGTTGCCCACTGCGATAGCGTCACCTCCTACAACCTCTTGATTTTTATTGATCCTAACGTTTAATGACCCATGTGAAACAGCAGCTGGCGAAACTTTGACGTTCCCACTTATCACTAGCGTTCCAGACCGCGAATTAACGATAATTCTTGCAGGTGGCGCAGCCTTCTCTATTTCAATATTTTCAAGAATTGATACGAATGCTACCTTTTGTGATGGATCAACTGGTGCAGTCACTCGGACGCTGTTTTTATCTATCGCAAGAGCCGTTCCGTCTCCTAAAATCTCATTGATGCGTTCCGTAATATTATTTGCAGTGCTAAAATCACCGCTATGAAGATTCAAAATAACAAAGTCTGTGTTTAAAAACTCGTTTTGAACTAAACGCTCAACTGATGCTCCACGAGGTATTCGTCCGACCGTTGGAATATTGACTGTTAGCGAGGATCCATTAGCGCCTTCGACCCCTAGCCCTCCAACGACCACGTTCCCTTGTGCAATTGCATATGTTTCTCCATCCGCTCCGAGTAAAGGCGCCATGAGTAGCGTGCCACCTTTCAAAGACTCGGCACCGCCAACCGTAGAAACTGTTACATCAATCGCTTGACCTGGTTTAGTGAAAGCTGGCAGTTCTGCCGTAATCATAACAGCTGCTGCATTATCACCATTAAAACCGTCGAGTTCCGATGTGACCCCGAACCTTGACATCAAAGACTGCATTGATTGCAGCGTAATGCCAATATTGCCGTCGCCTGTACCCGCTAAGCCAACCACAACTCCGTAACCCACGAGCTGATTTGACCGCACTCCAGCAATGGAAGTTATATCTTTTATTCGATTAGCGTTAGCGACAGATCCTGCTAATAAAATAAATGTAATCAAAACAATTCTAGAAATGATTTTCATTTTTACCTCACAGGGGCGATACGCTGTCTAAAATTTGGGAATACCAACCTTTTTTACCAGAACGCGCAATATCTCCAGCTCCAATATATTGAATATCTGCGTCTGCGATACGCTCCGACTTAATCACATTGTCCGATGAAATATCCTTCGGCCTTACTATCCCCCTTACGCGAACGTATTCATCACCATTATTGAGGCGCAGTTTTTTTTGACCAATAATTTCTAAATTTCCATTTGCGAATACGCGCACTACATGAACTGAAATTGAGCCGGTTAATGAATTTGATTGAGCTGTTGATCCACTTCCTGAGAAACTCGAATCGATGCCACTATCAAATTTTGCTGAGTTCGGCAAAACTGAGTCAAATAAGGTTGGCAGATTTAATGAATTTTCACTTGATTTGGAAGTGGCTGCATTTTGCGACTTTGTTGCCTGGAAGCTTTCTGAAAAGGCGACTGTCAATATGTCGCCAACCCTACTTGCACGGCCTTCCATCGAAAACAAACTTCCGATTTGCGGGTTGTAAATGCCCCCAAAATTTCCAGGATTGTCAGTTTTTTCTTCTTGTGCAAGATAAAGTGGTTCATACTCGACGCTTGCTTGTTCCTCTGTATAGGTATCACAGCCAGAAAATAAAATGCACAATAGGAGTATCTTGTTATTCATAACGTTACTCACAGATTTCTAGAGATGAATTGCATCATTTCATCTACTGCGGTGATTGATTTTGAACTTACTTCGTAGGCGCGTTGAGTTTCAATCATGTCGACAAGCTGTTGCACTACGTTAACATTTGAACTTTCAACATAACCTTGCATAACTTTACCAAATCCACCATTCAGTGGTGTTCCTTCTTGTGGAGCTCCGCTTTCTTCAGATGCTAAAAGAAAATTTTCTCCAATCGGTGTAAGCCCTCTCGGATTTGAAAAATTTGCTAACCCAATTTGTCCAACTTCCTGAGCATTAGGGTTGCCCGGGGTTGCTACGCTAACGATTCCTGAACTCGATATATTTATTGAAGTTGCATCGTCAGGTATCTGAATTTGTGGTTGAATGACGTAGCCGCTAGGTGTTGTCAAAAGTCCTTGCCCGTTCCTCGATAAAATACCAGAGCGGGTGTAGCCGACATTGCCATCTGGTAACAGAGCCTGAAAAAATCCTTGGCCATCAATCGCTAGGTCTAAAGCGTTGTCCGTGCTGACAAGGCCACCCTGCGTAAATAATTTTTGAGTACTTACAACTTTTACTCCGGTGCCGACCGCTAAAGGCGATGTCAAGGCAGTATTATCGCCTGTTTGAGAGCCAGCATTTTTCTGAATCTGATAAAACAGTGTTTCAAAGTTTGCACGATCACGTTTGAAACCAGTCGTATTTACATTTGCAAGATTGTTCGCAATTACTTGCATCTTGTATTGCTGAGCAGTGAGGCCGGTTTTAGCTACATGCATTGCTGATGTTGACATTTTTTTTGCCCTCTAAGTTATTTCTTTGAAAGAGCAAATTATATGCCAATTAAGTCATTTATGTAGGCAAACTCATAAGTTTTGTAGTAGCACTGTCAATCTCGCTAGCCTTTTTTATCAATTTCACATTTATTTCGAAGTGCCGTTGCATATCAATATTTGAAATAAGTTCTTCAATTGCATTAACGTTTGACGCTTCAAGGAACCCCTGTCCGAATTTTGCAGTTTGGTCTGCCTCGGGCACGCTGCCATCACGCTTTCTGATACGACCATCTAAACTTTTTACTAACTGATCAATTTCTGATGTCGTTGAACCAATGAAGCCTAGAGATGTGAAAGTACCGTTCTCGTTATTTGCATCTTGAATTAATATTTCCCCAATATCCGTGATACTAATATCCGTGAAATCGGGCAATATTATCGGCTCTAACCCATCTGATAATATTAGATCACCCGCACCATTCACCAACGCTCCATTGTTATCTGTGCTCAGATCGCCTCGGCGAGATAATGCAATATCGCCGTTTTGGGGCTGAACAAAAAAGAAGCCTTCGTTAAGTATTGCTACATCAGTTGCCACAGCAGTGTTTGCCAGCTGACCTTGCTCGTTGGAAAACCTACGTCCATCTACTTCAAGGGGCATTATTTTTGCAGAAACTTTATTGAGTTCCTGCAAAAAACCGGCGTTACCTTCGTTTGGAAGGTCGCGACGAAAACCAGGCACATTTACGTTTGCCAAGTTATGAGCAAGATCAAATTTATTGTCTTGCATTTGTCTAAGGGCGCTTAGGGCCGTTTGAGCGAGCCTATCCATGTTTGTCTCTTAAATTATCAGGTTCGAATATTGATAATTGTTTGCGTCATACTTGATGACGTTTCGATTGCTTTTGCGGCAGCCTGATAATTACGCTGAGACGTGATCAAGTTAACGAGCTCTTCCGTAATATCTACATTCGATCTTTCTAAAGAACCGGATAAAATCTGGCCAAATCCATCTTCTGATGCTTCTCCGAGCTCAGGATCTCCACTTGCCGCAGTTGAGATGAAGGTAGAGTTACCAATTTGCTTCAAGCCGCTTTGGTTTTGAAAGCTAGCTAACATTATCTTGCCTAAGGTAATATTTTGGCCATTTGAATATCCAGCATTAACGGTTCCGTAGTTATCAATTTCGAGGTTTGTCAAACGACCTGCTGAATAGCCGTCCTGTGCGACAGAATTTGCCGAAAATGGTTGGTCTAATTGTGTTGCAGCTGTGAAATCTACAGTAAGATTTGTTAACGCACCAGCATATTGGACTTTAGTTATAGGACTTACAATGTTCCCATTGTCGCCAAAAGTAATTTCACCGTCATCAAGATAAAGTGGGTAAAAATCTTCCACCATATTATCTGCAAATCCCTGGTTATTTGCAGTAACTTCGCCGGTAGGAGAGATATACAGTGGTCGTCCAAATTCATCTGTGGCTTGGACTGGTTGTCTAACTGCAGTTGTTTCTCCTAGTCCCAGCGGAATATCTGACAAGCCAAATCTTAGTGCTCCTGATACTGCAATTGAGGAACCCTCCCCGGTTGTCCCAGTTGTGAAAATAAAATTGTTAGAGTTTTGACTATATTCCACTTGAACTCCACCAACCGATTGACCGGATGTGGGATTTTTCATTGCGTTTATACGGATTTCAAGGGCTTCTGCTAACGTTTTACCGGTATAATTACCCTCAGGGATGACAATGGAAGAGCTTACACCATTTACAACCACGTTGAAAATATTTTCCCCGCCCAAGGAAGATAAAGTGAATGCCTTGGACATATCCATTAGTCCTTCAGTGCCCTTTGTAATAGCCGGTTTTGACACTAACCCTGTTGGATTAGTGTACCCTTCGACGCCATCACGCGGGAACCCCATGATTTGATTGCTACCTTCACCAATCTTGCGAGCATTGTAATCCGCTGTATCTGTCGTATCACGTTCGCCGTTATTTAATAGGCTATACCTACCGATAGCCACACTAGATGCATTTTGAGCGACATCCACTCCAACGACAGAGTTCGCCGATAATGCTTCACCTGTCGTTCCACTCATTATGTCAAAGACGTTATTGACAGTGTCAAATTTGACTTGCATGCCATACCGTTGGTTTTCCGAACGGATTGCAGGCCCGTTAGGAACAAATGAATTACCATTATATACTTCATTAGCGTTTAAAGCGACTTCGGGGTTGGTTCCTAGAGATGGAATTCCTAAGCTATTTTCACCAGTATCACCAGTGGAGCCGTAGATTGTAAAGCTATCGAATCCCAAACCTGTACCTTTACCAATCGCTCCGTTTACTCCCTCAAATGTGATCCTTTGGTTTGTCTCGTCGTAGCCAATTCGTAGCGCTGGATCACGATCATCCACCCAATTTACAGTTTCCGTTGTTATATCCAAGCCAAAATCTGCAAGAGAGGTACTGCCGTCGGTATCAACAAAACTTATGGCGTCAGTAGTATCGGTAATTACGCTCGAGGTTGTTCTTTTGGCCGCATCTCCAATTTCACGCACAACAATTGAACTTCCATAATAAACCTCATCGACACCCTCTACTAGGTCCTTAGTATTATCGAAGTAAACTTCCAAACCCTCGGAAGGTTTGCCAAGAATAGTTATGTCTTCCTGATTATTGAACACATTTGCGTCGAGTACGGAGGCATTTAACAGGTACGACGTTGCGCCGCTAACTTGATTATAAGTTGCTTCTTTGATTGAAATCTCTTGAGCACCAAAAGCATCAATAAAATCTGTGTTTTTATTTGCCGTTCCTGCATCTGTTTGTTGGAAGCGTAAAACGCCAATATCAATATCATGGTTGCCAGCAATGTCCACTCTTAACAATCCGCCGTCATCTGTGAAGGTAATCGTGTCATTTGCTGTGGTGAATTTTTTATCATAGGCTTTAATTTCAGGATTATTATTGGTGTTGAAATAACCTAAAAAGCGGTTAGTGATAGTTCCATTCCCTGAAGATTTATGTGCCACATTTATTACGTCAAAACCTGCTGGTGTATCAGTGTTCACAATGGGCGAACCAACATCTTTTTTGAAAAGGCGACCCTCTGTGCCCAATTCAGCAGACAGAGTTGCATTTACCATCGATGCATCGCTCTCATCTTGAATGCGCGCATTCATTTCATTAGTAATGAGCCGTTGTGCATGCGTCAGAAATGCCTCTACAGTTAGCCCATCCTCTGGCGATGCCGAAACTATTGAAGCAGTGTTCAAATCGACAGTAATTGGAGATGCAAGCCCAGTAGTTTTTCCGTCACCTGAAGATTTTTTAAGGTCAATGGTGATCAGGTTGTCCTCTCCAGATGTTAACTGAATTTTTTTATCGTCTCCGAATGCATCGCGCATCGCAACTTCAACTGCCTGGGCGAGCTGCTCGCCATTGTAAGTTCCTGGAGGAATATCGATGGACACGGGACCGCTATTATCAATATCAACAAGTAAAAAGTCCTTCCCCCAGAACGTACCGGGAACCGGATTTTCCACACCTTCAAGCGATTGAAATTCCATAGTGCGCTTAAACTGCATCGGGTCTGTAACGATTTCTATAGTGCGCCCATTTCCTAAGTAGGTTTCCAAACTCAAGCTGGACATAGTAGCCGGAGTAGATTTTTCTGGTTCACCAAGGTCATCCGCGCGATATAATGGCGAGCCCTTGCCCTCTAATATATATGCAGCATCTGGCGGCACTGATGTTTGTTGGCCAAACTTATCGATGAACTGAGCCGTTCCCTTTGCGTCCGTAGCCCTAGTCAGGGATGGTGCTAACTCCACCCCATCGACGAACATTTTGGTATCATACTTAAAGGTTGAGTTATTTGCATCCGCGTTTTGTGTTTTAATATAATACACGGTCGCTGATTTAGGGTTTCCACCTGCGTCAAAAATTGTAACGGAGGAAGATGCAGAATATGTCGTTGGATCGTTCGAATCGAATACAACTGATGGATCAATCACCTCAGAATCAGCTGGAAGGTTTATGCCCATGCTGATGTTTTCCGTCATTTTTGGGGTTCCAAAAGTTGATGACAATTGCATTTTTGTAGCGCCTGCAAGAGTCTTATCCGCCACAGCTCCTCCGGTATCAACAGGATAACCAAGTAAAAATTGCCCCGCACTGTCGACGATATAACCTTCGTCACTAACGTTGAAAGCCCCGTTTCGAGTATAAACCACTTGGCCGGAGTTTCCGCTAGTCTGCATTGCAAAAAACCCTTGACCAGAGATTGCCATATCCAGAGTGTTGGTTGATTGAGTAATATTGCCTTGTGAGAACTGTTGGGTGATTGATTTGGTTGACGTACCCGCTCCAATTGAGTTTGTTTGCAATGGAGTCGATCCAAAGATATCGCCAAATTCGGTTCGACTTTTCTTAAAACCGGTTGAGCCAACGTTGGCGATGTTGTTCGACGTCGTCGAAATATCAGTTTGTGCACCCTTCAGTCCGGTTAGCGCAGTATAAAAAGACATCTTAAACTCCTAAGTAGGCTATATCTGTTTGCATCCATAAGCAATTATCATACCAAATGTTTAACTTTTCAGGGTTTCACCTGAAGTTTAGGGCCGACGTTACGTCCAATTCGCCAAAATTTTCCACATTAAGTAAGACTTGTTTGTTTTCACCTGATCCAACTGATGCGGATAGCACCTTCGAATAAATTGAAGTGCTAAGCTGTTCTGGCCCTGATCCAGTGTCAACTACCGCTTCAACTTTGATAGCTGTTTTGTTGTCAATGATAGATTTCGGGATGTTTTCCCATGAAAAACCCATTAGCCCTTTTCCCATTGGCCCTAAGTTTTGGCGATGTAATTCTTCACCAGTAGAACTGTCTAAAAAACGAATATCGGTGTCTATTGTCGCCTCGGGAAGGTCTAGGACGCCATGCAAATTTCCATCCTTGTCAGGGACCCCGATATTGCCTGGAACTAATACCGAATGGCCTAACAGATTAGATGCAGTAGCAATTCGTGCTTGATCAAACTCATTGGCTAACTTACCGATTGAGGTATTCATTTCCTGTATACCAGATACTGTCGAAAACTGCGCCATTTGTGCGATGAAGTCTCCATTATCCATCGGTGCAAATGGATCTTGGTTCTGTAGTTGAGTGGTCATAAGTTTCAGAAATTCTGATTGCCCGAGTTGATCTGGGTTTGCCTTTTGTACTTCGGATTTTTCACTAATCCCCAGCTTCTCAAATAGGGCTGTGCGTGAACTGTTTGGATCTACGGTTGACATAATTTTTCCTTATTTTCCTATGCTAATAGTACGCATCATCAGACCACGTAATGTGTTTACAACCTCTACGTTGTTTTCATATTGTCGAGAGGCCTCAAGCATTTCGACCATCTCTTCCTCAGCATTTACGGCTGCCATGAAAATATACCCATCTTCGTTTGCTTTTGGGTGACCGGGCTGATATACTTTTTCCGCTTCTCTATCGACGGGAACGATGTCAATTACATCTACGGACGCCACTCCTGTTTTTTGTAAATCATCTGCATAGATTGTGCTAAAAACAGGTTTGATTGCTCTATAGGCTTCCGATTGGCTAGATGCCACTGACCGTGAGTTTGCCAGATTGCTTGCAACGGTATTAAGCCTAAGCATCTGCGCTGACATTCCGCGAGCAGCAATATCAAATATATTTTTAACATCTGACATCACTACTCTCCTTTAATTGCAGACTTCAGTCCGGCCAATTTTCTGTTCAAAAATTCTAAAGATGTTTGATACCTCATTACGTTTTCAGAAAATTGCATTTGTTCGACATGAAGTTCTACTGTGTTCCCATCCATTGATGGAGTAATGTTCTTACGAAAAACTATCCCGTCTTCATTCGGTCCAATCGTATATTCAAAGTGACGAGAATCTACAGTTTGAAGTTTTCCAAAGCCCATCTTTGTTTCCAAAAGCGTGTCAAAGTCTAAGTCTTTAGCTTTGAAATTTGGAGTAGCCGCATTCGCTATGTTTGACGCAAGTATTTCATTCCTTTGAGATCGGAGCGTTAGTGCTTCTGCATGTACTTTAAGATGGTTTGCTATTGACTTCACACTGAGCCTCATTTTTCATATAGTTCGGTGCATTCTTTGCAATTAGCGTGCCAAATGGAGTGGCGTAAAAATGGACTATGAATTTTCTTCTAAACTTTTAGCGAAACGAAATGCTTATCTTAATAGCATACAAGAGAGTACTTTTGATGATGCACTAATTCGAATTCAGACGCTGATTAACAAAGAAAGAACCAAATTAAATAAACTTGCGTTATTTTTGGCAAAGGCGTGGATTTTAAAAAACAAGCTTCACTCTGCACTGAATGACACTTCGGTAAGTACTTTGAACGAGGTTCCTGGAAGTAGTTCTATTTTTTGTGTCGATGTTGATGAAGCTTCTATGGATATAGACAAATTGTTTGATTGACTTAAAGTAAAAATCTAGCATAGCGGTTGCTGTACACAAGAGACTACTCGACTTTAGTTTACTTCTTTTTCGATAGCCTCTCTGAGTTGCTTTACAGCTGATGACTTAATTTGGGATACACGGCCTGTAGTCACTGATAAAACTGCGGCGATTTCATAGACGTTTAATTCTTCCACATAATAAAGTTGTAAAACCAATGCTTGCTGCTTACTTAGCATGCTGATTTTATTTTGCATGATACTCTGCATTTCATCGTTATAAATTTTTTCTTCCACTGATTGATCGAAGGAAAATAAAAAGTCACCGTGATTTTCTATAGCCTCCTCAACACTTTGAGATTGGCTAGCTGCAAAATCAAGCTCCCATTCTGCAAGTGTATTTTCGTCAATTTGTAATTCTCGACAAATTTCTATTGGATCGGGCGAGCGTTTTAATAAAACTTCAAGCTTACGTTTTGCCTTATTATAGTCTTGTTTTCGTTTGATCGTGCCTCGGCAAAGGTTCGATGACTTTCTAAGTTGATCGATTATTGCGCCTTTAATTCGTAAACTTGCATAGCTTGAAAAAGTACCATTGTCTTTGGGAGTATACTTCTGAGCAGCTTCAATCAGACCTACCATTCCAAACTGTAGCAAATCTTCTATTTCGGCTGCTTTGCCGACCTTACCAGCATAATAAAACGAAATTTTTTTCACGAGGTTGAGATTTTTTTCTATTAGATGAGATTTATGATCTTCCTCATTTTTATATCCGTGTTGCATGGCTGATCACCCATTAAAAAATTTGATACTACTTTGTTTTGACGGCACTGGCATGCTTAAGGCTTCGACAACGCGTCGCATGTTACTTAGAAGGGTTTTACCATTGTGCTGCTCCTGTAATATAAACGGCTGTCGAGATAATATCGATTTCTGTAGTATCTGTGACTTAGGCAGCCAGCCAATCATTTTTACTTCAACAGGCATAAATTTTGCAACGGTTTTAGCAAAGTTATCGAACGTTTGAATTGCATTAGCCTCTGATGAAGCCATGTTGACTAACACGGAGACGTAGTCGTACCCTCGTTCCAAGTGCAATGCCTTTATGAATGAGTAAGCATCCATGAAACTTGTAGGTTCTCCAACAAGAACAATGCATATCTCATCACATGCCGTAGCAAAGTCGATGGCTGCATCTGAACCACCGGCAGGTGTGTCGACTATTAAATAGTCAATTTTATTTTCTAATTCCCCTATACTTTTTATAATTTTCCAACGCTTGTCATTGTGTAAATTCAACAATTCAATAACGCCGGATCCACCTGGTATTAGTTTGATACCATGTGGGGTTTCGCAGATAATAGAGTCTAGATTGGTCGAACCCTCTATTACTTCAAGTAATGAGCCAGTGACTTTCTGATCTAGCATAATATGGGAATTTGCCATGCCAAAATCAGCGTCAAGCAGTGCAACGCTTGCTCCTCTCATTTTCAATGCAAGCGCACAATTAACTGCAATTGATGTTTTCCCCACACCACCTTTGCCACTCGAAAAAGCAATACTTTTAACCATTATATGCACTCCCGCCATTTATAATATCAGTCATGTATTGCTGAATATGGTCTACGCGGGCGGGAAATAATCCGTCGTTATAGTTCTCTTCCATATTTCCTGTGAACATGAAACATTTTATGCCCATTTCGATATATGCGGAGATTTCTTGTAACGATAAATCGCACGTATCAAGCTTTGTCAGAACTAAAAACTCATTTTCAACAATAGGTCTACGTAAATTTTTAACGATAAAGCTGTGACTGCATCCAACGTTGGACACATTAATGATACAAGTTCTTATATTTGGAAAATTTTTAGATATCCTCACAAAATTGGCATCTACCGTATCGGCATCATTGATTTCGATAAGCGCAATATGTTTTTTGGTAGATTTTGAATTTGAAGTTATCCAATCCCCAACTTTCACAAAATCAGAAGGAGAGTTAACGTCGGCAAATATCTTAATTACCAAGTCATGATTTTCTTTTTCCAGCATTCGTTTAAATTTATTGATAAATGCAGTTTTTCCTGAATGAAGGAGGCCTGTTACAAAAATCATATCGGCATTATCAATATCTTTTACATGACCTGCAATAAACGATTTTGCTAATTCTTTTAGGAAAAAATTAAGGTCACCTTGCATTTTTGATATTCCTGAACGTTCACAGGCTAATTGCGTGACCCCTGACGCTAAAATTGAGTCTAAAGGGTTATGATTAACTGAGCTTACGTCCTTATTTTGTTGTTTAATTCTAGACAATTTGTCTATCGAAGCCTTTAAATCATTTATGATTGAATCAAGGTTAGCATCTTCTCTGTTGGACTTTGATGAATTCTCCGAAAGTTCAGTTTCTTTTTCGATGAGTAATTTTTTGAATTCATGACTATTTTGGCTTTTGTCACGTTCAGTAGTTATAGCTGAACGTGATTTATTATCCGCTTTTGGATATTCTGATACATCATTTGTTGCTACCATTGTTATTTTGCCGTTTTCTCGTGAAGTAGAGATTATCACTGCATCTGGCCCGAGTTTTCTAGAAATTTCATCCATTGCGGATAAGGAGTCGTCAGATGTAATTTTTACTTTAGCCATTATAATATTCCTTAAGAAGCATCACTTTGTGTGGTGGGATCTGACTCGCCAATGGTATGCACAATTTCTACGTTACGGTTTTCTGGCAACTCTGTAAAAGATAAAACATTGATTGCAGGAAGTTGAGCTCGCACAAACCTTGCGACATGTTGGCGTATTTGTGGTGCTACGATTAAGAAGGTGGGTTTATTCTCTGCGCTTAGCCTTTCTGAAATTTCGTTCAGACTTGATAGAATAGTTTTTGCTAGATTACTGTCTAGCAACAAAATTTTATTTTCGGGGCTCTGTTTAACTGTGGTTAAGATCAGTTGCTCTAAGTTTGGTGAAAAAGTCACAAGAGGTAACGTATCTCTAAATTTTATAAGGCGCTGGATTAATAGAGGTATCAATTTTGGTCGCAATTTTTCGGAGATATCTTCATTTTCCATCTTATTAATGTTCATTGACCCAACTTCACTAATTATTATGCCCAAATCGGAAATGGGTACTGTTTCTATTAGTAAATTTTGTAGAACACGTGTAAGTCTATGAGCAGGGATAATCTTTGGAATCACAGACTGCACAAGGTTTGGCTGAGTTTCTTCCAAATTGTCTAATAAGGTCTGGACCTCATCCTGTCCTAAAAGCTCAGATGCATTATTGGTAATTATCTGGTCCAAATGAGTAATTAACACAGAGGTTGGATCAATCGTAATATATCCCTTAGCCTGAGCATCTCGCTTGAGTTCGGGTTCAATCCACAATGCATCTGCCCCAAATGCAGGATCTTTAACAGCAACCCCTGGAATTTCCATTATAACTTGATCGCCAGGGATAGCTAAAATTTTATCAATCATAATAATATCATCCGCTACAATTTGATCGCCTATTTTTATTTGATACTGCGATGGCTCTAAGTCGATATCATCTCGAATTCGTATACCTGGAATAACAAAACCCAAGGATTTTGAAATACTTTTTCTGAGTTGCGTAATACCTTGGATTAACCCTTTGTCACTATCGTCCGATACCAAGCGTACTAACCCATAACCAATATTCAGCGAAATCTTTGAATTATCTTTCACAGCTTTAATGTCAAATTCTGGATTCTCTTTATCTTGTTCATCAGTCTCTGAATTTACAGGTTCAACTTCGATCTGCGCTTCTCTTTTTCGCGCAAAAATTCCAAGGGCAGCAGCTATTCCGCCAAACGCCATAAAAAGAAGATTGGGCATACCAGGGATAATGCCAAGGGCAAAGATCACAAAGCTAGTTGGAAGCCAAGCAGATGATAGGTTTATTTGAGATGAAATATGTTCAGACATATTTTCAGCGGATGATACGCGAGTAACAATAATGGCTGTAGCAATTGACAGTAAAAGAGATGGCACTTGGGCAACTAAGCCGTCACCAATTGCCAGTAAAACATATTTTTCAGCAGCATCTCCAATCGAAAGATTATGCTGCAATAATCCGATTAAAAGTCCACCGAGCACATTTACGAATAATATCAAAATGCCCGCAATCGCATCACCTTTGACAAATTTTGATGCACCATCCATTGAGCCATAAAAATCTGCTTCTTTTGATACTTCAGCCCGGCGTTCTTTAGCTTCCTCAGGTGTCAGGATACCAGCGTTCATATCGGCGTCAATTGCCATCTGTTTGCCCGGTAAAGCGTCTAAGGTAAACCGAGCTGAAACTTCTGAAACACGCCCAGCCCCCTTTGTTATTACAACCAGGTTGATAATTATTAAAATTGAAAAAACGAACAAGCCTACTGCGTAGTTACCTGCTACAATAAATTCTCCAAACGCTTCAATCACTAAGCCGGCAGCATCTGGGCCTGTGTGCCCTTCGTTTAGTACTACTCTCGTTGAAGCAACGTTCAACCCCAGCCTAAGTACCGTTGCTATTAAAAGTAGGTTTGGAAAAGAAGAAAAGTCCAGAGGACGTTGTGTGTGCAAAGCGACCATCAATATTAGCAACGACAAAGTTATATTAACAACAAAAAAAGCATCAAGTAGAGCAACAGGTAACGGTAGAACGAGCATTGCAACCAAAGCGATAATGCCAAAAGGTAAAAAAGAATTCACAAACTTAGGTGAAAAGTTCTTTAAATCAGTGGTGTTATTAGACATCATTTGTTTATCTTTCTACCAATTGTCAAAAAAATATCATCTAAGTATCTGTTTTGATGATATTATATTTTATGACCTGCGAGTTTTGATCTACATCTATGAAAGAAAGCAGGAATTGTGCCATCCTATTTTTTCATAAGGTTGAAAGTTAAATACATAACCTGTGATCGGATAATATGGCATGAAAATTGCTCCAAGGTCAGACAGACGTCTAATGCGAGAGTAACAATGAAATCTACAATAAAATTAGCCCGCGTTTCCATTTTGTGGTCGATTGCTATGGTAAGTGGGTGTGAGAACTTGTCTACAAACCTGCCAAGCTTTTCTAGCACAAACGATATGAGGGCGACCAAAAATGAGGCATTGAAAACCACAGGTAGCCTATTTGCTGAACAAAAATCGGCCGTGGAGACCTCTCGTATCCTCAGTGCCACAGGCTTTGCTAGTGTGTCAGTGCAGCCCTCAAAATCAATTAATCAACGAAGACTTTTGGCTATGAGAGCGGCCAAATTGGATGCGTATCGAACTTTAACGGAACAAATACACGGGCTACGCTTGCAGGGCGAAACTACAATTGGCGAATCCGTAGTAACATCAGATCGATTAGCTGCGGCGGTGCAAGGGCTAATAATTGGAGCCGAAGTAAACCAAATAAAAGCAACAAGTTCTGATACTTATCAAGTAGAATTATCGGTTTCAGAAGTTCATTTAAGACGCATTATATCGAATTATGGACGAGGAATTTAAGAAAACAAACATTGCTGTAACTAGGCTGGAAAAAATGATGAGACTTTTTGCTAATGTGATTACAATATTATTTTTGTCATTATCTTCGGCGTTTGCCGAGCCCAAAAGCATAACAGTGGAGGGCTCTACGCCCGTGACCGGAGAGCTTAGTGAAAATACGTTAAAGTCTCGCGCATTGGTGGATGCTTTGCGGAAAGTTTTTTTTAACATATCGCCAGTGTTGGATAGCTTTACGCTTATTGAAAATGGCGTTGTACGTCTTGATCAGATCGAGGCTAAAGCAAAAATAAAATTACTAAATTTAGAGATATTGAGTTCTGTATACAAAGCGAAGCACTACAGCCTAAAGGTCTTGATTTTGTACACTGACGTTTCAGGCGAACCTGATGACAGCCAATGTAACTCAGTATCTGCTGGTCAAATTCCAACCGAAGTCAGAATTTTTCAAGAGCACGGCACTCAACCATTTTGGTTATTCTTCAACGAAAGCGATTTTAAGAAAGTACTGCCCATATCATATCAAAAAAATAATTTGGTTCCGAAACCTACCAAGAATTCGGCTGCAGAAGTTGATGACTATTATACTTTAACCAAGCGTCGCACTAATAATAAGGATTTACCTTCATACTTTGGAACAGAAGTGATAATCAGGATTGAAACGATGCAAACACGGAGCCTAATTAAAAAAGGATTACACCTCAAATTATTACTTACAGCCAAAACTAAAAGGCAAAATGACATAATAGCCATATCTACTGAACATATTGATGTCGGCTCAAATGCTATGATGTTGGAGTTTGACCAGTCATCCATAACACGTGCAAACTTTACAGAAGTTAAAAAATACTTAGAAAGTAAATTTGGTCAATTTCTAAAAAAACACGTCCAAAAATTAAACTGCGTTTCGTTTAGTCCTCGAGTAAACCTAAAAAGTGGTGTTTACAACATTGATTATGGATATGCAGATGGATTCAAAAAAGGAGATATTTTTGTTTCTAATAATCATAAATTGGTCAAAGCCTTTTATATTATTGACGACATCGAGGAATATTCGGCAAAACTGAAGGCTATCAGCCAAGAGCCTTCACAACAGCTAACGCCTGGGGATACGCTACAACTTATACGGGGATCATCATGAAGACCTATTGGATAATTGTTGTTTCTTTTCTCTTTAATTCCCTTTTTGTAGATTATTTGATCGCAGGCGATACAAATCCAGTATCGGGTCAAGAAATCAAATATCAGGCCCATAAATTTTTTGAACAAAAAAATTGGGACATTAATTTAAAGATATCTGATAACAGGCGATATTTTCCTTGCTCTTCACCACTCAAATTTTCTCCGAGATTTGATGATGATTGGAGCGCAGTAAAAGTTCATTGTGAAAGTGAACAATGGTCAGTGACAGTTCGTAGCGACGCTACCATCGAAACTTTTCAAAATCGTTCGCATAGTGCGATCCAAAACGGATATGCTGTCGTTTTGTTAAAAAATGTATCCAAAGGTGAATTAATAACGGCGGATCACGTTGGACTGTCCGAAATTACTTCATCAAGTAGGTTTGGCACTTTTTCCAGTAAAGTCGAAGTAATAGGGAGAAAAGCCAAATATAATTTGTCGCGTGGAGTAGCCTTAAAGCCACGTCACCTAGGCATAAATTACGATATCAATAACGGCGACACAGTGAGGTTGGTTTCTGGGAACGGGGCGTTTGAAGTGGCAATTGAGGCAACGGCTTTGGAAGATGGACAAATAGGTGACATGATTTCAGTAAAGAACGCTAGCTCAGGTAAATTGCTAAAAGTTTTGATTACAGGTATAAAAAAAGTTAAAACAATCACTAACATGTAATTGAGTTGTGTCGTATATTGATGTTGAAGGAGTATTAAAAATGGTTGATTCAGTGAAGCCCCAAGGGCCGGCTCAGCAGCAAGTTCCTAATAATGTTAGCAAAAATGCGCCGGCAATTGGGTCGGAAGTTAATGCAGGGACATCGCAGTCAGTTGTGCCCACACCTACGGAAAGCGTTTCTGTCAGCATGTCACTGAAGAATACGGTTCGTGATATGGCCGAAAAGCCCCCAATGAACTTGGAGCTTGTTAATGAGATCCGTCAACGAGTAGCGGACGGTAATTATCCAATTGATGCAGCGGCAATTTCTAGTCGAATGTTAGACAGTATCAGAGATGGATAGCAATACAAGCCGTCGACAAGATTTACACGCACATCTTGTCGAAGTAAAGTTACATATGAAACGTGTTCATTCACTGAACGCGCAAGATGAATCATTCCAAAAAGCACTTTCGGTTATTGATGAAATATTACACTCTTCATCAGAAAAGCAGTCAATTGATAAGCGATCAGTCGTAGAACTCCAGGAAATTTTGTGTGCGCTACAAAGCAATGTTGCAAGAAATTTAGAACTTCGAGACTTCTTTAAGAAAATATACAAATAAAAACTGATTATCATTTTTTAATCATCTCAAAAAGCTCTGTTGCTTCATTCTGTTGCTCGATTATGGTATCAATTTCAAGATTTTTTTCAGCTTCGCTTATGTATTTTTCTACCTCTTTTTCACCGAACGCTTGCGCAATTAGTGCCCAGGAATAGACCTTTCTGTAATCTGGATCAGCAAATAACCTCAGGTATGTCTTGGATAATTGATGCGCTGCCTCTTTATTGCCTTCAAAAACGCGATTTTTGAGCTCTTCAATTACGGTATTAGCGACAGCCTCACTTATTTTCTGTGGCAGCAAATCTAATAGTTCATCCACTTTCTTCTCTGCATTTTGATTATGGTTCAAAGTGGCATACCATGACCAATACAAAGCTTTCTCATAGTTTGTTGGAGTGCCTACACCTTTGAAAAAAAATATTGATAAGTTGTATTGTGCATCTTCATTTCCCTTCAAAGCAAGCTCTTCAAACGTCTCAAATGCCTTATTATAATGGCCCTCGTTAAACAAATTTACTGCATCTTGAAATATGAAACTATTACTATTTTTGTCATCTTGAGTTTGCCCCAACAATCCCGTAGCAATCCATGAAACTATTGTAGGTATAAGCAAAAATCTGTAAATCATTGTTCTGCTACTAAAATCAATTTCAGCTCCAAGAGTTTTTGTTTTCTGCCATTAGATGTTTCGTAAACAGTAACTTTAGGCCGTGCGGTGTCCTTTTTCTCAAACTCAACACAGATTGTACTGGGTAAGAATACACCTCCACGTTCCAGGATTTCAACTGGATAATTTATAAAGGCCTCCAAAAATCGCTTGTCGATCCACGCTCTTGCCAAGGCTTGTCCTAATATATCCGGCAAGAGACGCTTAACCTCTTCTTGGTTAGACATTATAATATCAAACTGACTAAACCGGGAAATGTCCTGCTCATCTAGGTAGTCAAGATTAGGCCCCTTAGAACGGAATTGCTTTATAAGCCGAGCCAATTTTTGGAACGTATCAAGTATCAATATCTTGCACCAAGAGTTAATCGCCATTACTGTTCAAGTGTAGACGAATAGTAGCTTTCTAACAAACAACAAAATTCTACATGCAAAGGCTATTAATGGCAGATTTAGAAAGTCAAATAGTAGGTCAGTCTGAGAAAACTGTAGCCTTGAAAAAAATGGTACAGCTAGTTGGGCCCGCGGACTCACCAATTATAATCACAGGTCCAACTGGGACAGGCAAAGAAGTGGTTGCAAATGCAATCCATTCCTGTAGCCGCCGGGGGGGGAAATTTATCGCAATCAACTGTGCAGCAATACCCAAAGATTTAATTGAAGCCGAGCTATTCGGTTTTGAAAAAGGAGCATTTACCGGAGCGCTAAAAACAACAAAAGGCAAGTTTGAGCAGGCTAATAATGGCACACTTTTTTTAGATGAAATCGGAGACATGCCTTTAGATTTACAATCAAAATTACTAAGGGTTCTGGAAAATTCAATAATTGCACGTGTGGGTGGGTCTCAAGATATAAGACTTAACGTGCGCATTATATGTGCAACGCATAAAAACTTAGAAGAGGCGGTGTCTAACCAAAATTTTAGAGAAGATTTACTCTACAGATTGAACGTTCTTCCGGTTAACATCCCAAGTTTAAAGGAACGCATCGACGATGTTCCTTGTTTAATCGATCACTTTCTCAAACAAAAAACACGAAATCGACAGATACAAAAACCAATTTTTACGACTGAAGCTTTTAAGGCATTGAAAAAATATCATTGGCCGGGAAATGTGAGGGAAGTCAGAAATGTAGTCGAGCGTTCTTTAGTATTTTTTCCGGGGAAAACCGTAGGTAAAACTGATGTAGAAAATTTTTTAATAGCGTTTGATCCTGCCGTCATAAATCGAACTGAAGAACAGAATGAATTGTGGTCTGGATTTGAAAATTTAACAACTGGGATGGATAGTACTGAATTAACTGTTGGAGACGAGGTAATATTGACCCCTGAAGCTTTTTCTGACTGGTTTGAAAAAAACAATTTTATTGATTTACGTAAAATGTTGAGAGACATTGAAATTGTTTTAATTGAAGCGGCTATGAAAAAAAACAATTACAACACAAGCGAGGCAGCTAAAGATTTAAAGTTGTTGAGAACCACACTTATTGAAAAAATAAAAAAGTATGGACTTTCAAATTAATTTTTTTTCCAAGCCTCTATAAAATTTTCAAGTAATGTTTTTGTGCTATTGAACTGTGTCATTGTTTGTTCCAATGCACCAAACTGCTGCGTGTAACGTGAAGAAATCAAGTCTTCACGAATTTTGAGCTTTTCTAATCTTTGTTCAATATCTGACGTTTGTTGAGCATATCGGTCTTCTGACTTACTGATGCCTGAGTTTAAATCTAATATATTAGACATTAACTTATTAACGCGTTCAGCAAAGGATTGGCCGATGAACATTTGAAAAGGTGCTGGATTTACTTCGGTAGTAAATATGAGAAACCCCGGATATGCTACTGATGAAAATTTAGCCCCACCATCGTATTCCTCTTTTTCTAAAATAATATTCCCGGCCTTCCATACGCCATCAATTTGAGAAACTTCATAGGTTCCTGCTTCGATCTCTGTGAATTCTGATTTTAGTATTTTAGTTCCTGGATTAGTAGCTCCCAAAAACTGATCTTTTAAGCCAAGAAATTTATCTGGAGTTTCAGACAAGGCACGTGCAAATATTTTATTATCAAGATAAAACTCCCCTGAACTGCTTGTTTTGATGCCAAGTTGTGAGAGATAAAATACTTCAGAACCGAAGCCTGTTATTGGTTCAATAGTTATTTTTTTAAATTCACTTTTAATTTTTGCAACCGATGGATCTAATGCCAATGGGCCGTTTTTATCGCCTTCAACGTCAATGTACGTGAGACGATTTAACTCTCCTAAAAATTCATTCATTGAGAAAATAATGTTCTCAGCAGTTGCCCGAATTTTGTCCGATGATCTTTCGATTTCTAGATATACATTTTGAGTAGTGGTGGAATTTAGTTTCACGTTTACACCAGCGATTAAGTCGCTCACGATGTTGCTAGCACGTTCTATTTCCACTCCGTTCCAAGTGAAGCTCGCATTGCTCGCGAGTTGGGTAATTTTATTAGTATCTGAGGCGTCGGACCCGGCACCAATTGGTTCAGTTATCCACTTCTCATCCCCTGCATCCAATGAACCGGCAGAGCCGATTTTAAAACCATTTTGAATTCCAGGTTCATCACTCTTTATTATAAGTGTGTAGGACGAACCATCTCCAACTACATCTACAATTTGTGCCGAAATGCCTTCTATGTCAGAAAATATATCAGCTATTTGTTCAATAGTTTTATCGGTAAATTCTACTTGGGCCGCAGGAGAAGAACTAGGTATAAACCCGGTTTCGATGTTTGCCGGATCTGACCAGGAGCCAAATTGTAAATTGAGGCTTGCACTGTATTTTTCAGTTTTACTTTCAAAGCCATTTATTTGGAAAACCATATTCTTGGCTATTTGAACATTTGAAATTTCATGTTTGCCTGGAACAGCCTTTGTCTCATCAGTAATTGTCAAATCTATCGCACTATTATCTGATGAAAAACCGTCGAAAAAAGAGTCATTTATAATGGTCGCAAAGTTTTCTTGTGTAATAGCAGACTGTGATTTCAATTGACTTAAACCTGATATAGCACTTTCAGTTCTTTCAAGTTTTGTTGTTTGCAGCAGCCGCTTTGGCTCGATTTCTGCAGCCACTATCGAAGAAACAATTTCAGAAACGTTAAAACCTGAGCCATTCTGGTTCACCAGGCTCAGATAATCTGTTTTTTTTACTTCGACCATTTTATACTTCTCCTGAACATTAAAACGGCTAGATTAGTGAAATGTTTAGTTTAATAGCTGATTTCTATTTCTATACGTCTATTCTTAGAGCGGCCTTCCGATGTGGTATTGGTTTCGATAGGACTTGTTTCACCTCTACTAACGGCAGTTAGACGTTCAGCACTTACTAATCCGGTTTGTTGAATAGCCTGAACGACACTAGCGGCTCGAGCTGCAGCAAGGTCCCAATTATCGCGGAATTTAGCTGTTGAGATTGGTACGTTGTCGGTGTGACCAGTTACTGTGATGATTCCTTCCGGGCTCATGGCCGCAAGCGACACTCGATCAAGAATACGCTGCGCTTCAGATGTCAGGTCAGCCTCACCCGATGGGAATGCCCCTCCTGCACCAACAGTAATAAATACTGTATTTTCCCTTTGTTCAACGTCCACTAGACCTTGGTCAATTTGTTCGCGTAGTGCAACTAAAAGTTCTTCTGTTGCACGAGATGCATTCTGCAACTTGTCTAATTCTTCCTGGGATGATCCACCATTATTTTGCCCACTATTAGGTTCATTTTGGTCGAGCAAGGATGCAACTTTTTCAAGTTCATCTTCCAAACCTCCAAACAAAACTTCGCTTTCAGAATCTCCTAGTTTACTTCGAACTTCGGCCAGCGTTTCAGTTATCTGGGTAATATTATCTTCGAGCTGTTTGCCAGAAATCTTATTTTTTTCAAAATTAATTACAACGTTTTCTCCAAGAGCTTCGATCTTGATATCACCATTATTTATCGCCATTTCCAATTCATTGGCTAGCTCGGCAGCATCCAACTGCTGCTGGTTTTTCCCATCAGTTTTTTCGAAGTCACCGTCTTTATTTTTGTTTTCTTTGCTACCATCAGGCGCATCATCAAGCTTAGTTTGTAATTCAAGCTCAGGCTGTTGTAACTCAGTGGTCTGTTGTCGCAGCGTATCCGTTATTGCGGGCGTTGGGTTGGGGCTGAAATCAAGAGAAATAACCGTTGTCCCTTTGGGTTGTTCAACTACAGGCACGACCTTTTGAACGCCAAAAGCTTCACGCAAAGAGCCAGAAATTTGCTTAAACTTAGGAACGTTAAACTCTGCAAACGATAGAATTAGTACAAAAAATGCCATTAATAAAGTAGCCATATCGGCAAAGGTTGCCATCCAAGCAGGGGCACCGGGTGGCGGGCATTTTGGGCATTCATCTTCCGCTTCTTCTAATACAATTTCTTCTTCCATATCATCACCAAACTTAATTTATTAAATAATTAGGCAGCGTCATTATACTTTGCTTGAAGTTTTGGCGACAACGCTGCTGCCATATTGTCTTGAATGTTGCGGGGAGATTCGCTTCTTGCTATACCTCGTAATCCCTCCAAAACTATTTTTCGATAAGCTATTTCATATGCACTGTAGTACTCTAACTTTGCTTTAATGGGAGCAAATAAAACATTAGCTACAAACGCCCCGTAGAGTGTTGTTAGCAATGCAATTGCCATAGCGGGTCCAATTGATTTTGGATCCCCCATATTCCCGAGCATGAGTACAAGGCCGATCAGTGTTCCTATCATCCCCATCGCGGGTGCCACATCTACCCAACCTTGAACTACGTTTTGATTAGCTTCGTGCCTTGCTTGCATTGATTTGATTTCTGAATTCAGCTGTTTGACGAGTTTTTGTTCATCAGCACCATCCACGAGCAATTGCACACCTTTTTCAAAAAACTTATCGGGTACAGGTTGCCCCTCTAATGCCATCATTCCATCTTTTCGCGCCATCCCAGCCAGCTCAATCATTTTTTCAACGGCTTCGTCCATTTTTCGTACAGGTGGTTTAAAGGCTTTGGCCATGGCTCCAAAACTACCCAAAAACACTGGCAGCGGGTTACCATACATTACCGCAAAGAAAGTGCCCCCAAACACGATAAAAATTGATTGATAGTCAATAAATGGTGTAATTCCACCGCCCATTATCATCGACGCCAAAATTGCGCCAATAGCGCCGACCAATCCAATTAATGAGGCTATATCCATCAAGCGTACTCCACCTTTTTTACAATGTTCTTATACAAGTTTCATACCAATTTAAAAATATAATGTTATGTGGTATACTTCCTGCATTCGTTTTGAAAAACTCTCGGAGATAAAATGAGATTATTTTTCTTGAACATATGCTTTGTTTTCATGGTGTCAGGCAATATTACAAACGCACAGTTTGTATCCCAGGAACAATTTTTATTGGACATAAGAAATAACATCGTGTGGTACCGGTGCAGCATGGGACAGCAATGGGATAGTGCAAATAAAGTTTGCGTCGGATCGGCTGTAAAACTTAGTCAGAAGCAAATTCGAGAGGCAATAACTTCTGCAAATAATCAGCTTGGGGGGTCTTGGCGTCTACCAACGTTGCGTGAATTACAAAGTATAGTATGTGTTGAATGCGACCCGCCAAAAGTTAATCAAGAATATTTCCAGAATATTTCCCGTGAGGCATATTGGACCGGGACAGTTAACAAATGGAACTCTCGTATGTATTGGACAGTTAACTTTCAGACGGGGTTTAGTTATTCGAGATTTCTATCTTATCAAGAATTACCTGCGCTGATAGTGAAAGAACGCTAAATACTTTTTGCAATACTGTAAGCAATTATCACAAACATACAAATAACAGCTATGATCTGAAAAAGTTCAAGACGTGTACTCTTAACTGTTTCATGATAAATCTTACGCGATTTTTCAATTAAATCATTATAGACCCGCATTGCACGTTCATATGAAGCTAAGTATGGTTGCTCAAGATCGTACAGCCGGAGCTCGTCAAAATGCTCATTTACTCGGATTTTTATGTATTCCTGCACCAATTCAACCGCTTCATGAGATAAATCATAAGCCTTCGACGTTGGGACACCTTTGAATAAGAAAAATGACTTTTCTGGATAAATTGATTTTATAGGTTGATATGGAAGGGACTGAATAAAAAGAAAAAGGCATTTTAATTCGTCTGTAGTTGCAAAGCGTTCGACCAAGTCTTTATGTGATATTTCTTTGCAGTTCAGAGCTTTCACTGAATTGATTAGTTTAAATGCAAATTCTGTTTCGTCAAATACGATACCTTCAACGTTAAAATCATCTGAAACGTCTGCATTTTCGTACAAAACGTTCAATTCGTCAGGGACTTTTTCTGCATCGCCTTTATTAGTCATTTGGATTCCATTCGATTTAAATCTAGAGTTCCGTATCTTATTATTTCCTTTAAATATACTACCAAATCTTTCAAAAAGAACAGCGACATAAATGCCGCTGTTGAGTTTTTGAGATAACTTCGTATTTTTATTATTGTTATTATATATATAACTCTTAACCGATAAGCTGTAATAACCCTTGCTGGCCTTGATTTGCCTGTGCAAGCATAGCTGTAGCAGCTTGTTGGAGTATTTGGTTCTTAGCAAGGTGAGCTGTTTCCATTGAAAAATTAACATCATTTACTGTATTAAAGCCCAACTCATATTGCGCAGTTAAATCAGTTGTGTAGTTAATTGCGCTTTCCATGGCAGCATATTGCGAACCAGCTTCGACACGGGCGCCGTTAAGTTTTTGTTGGATCGCTTCTAAGATCCCTGTAACTGTCGCTGTGGTATTGCCCGTGTCAAATGCATCCGAGGGTGTGACTTGGACAGCACCACTATTGTACAAAGCCTGGTATTCCGTAGTTGCTGTAACATCTCCCATCCCGAAAGACATTTCAGCTCCACGCCCGCCCAAGGAAACCTTTTCCGTCGCTGCTCCTGCAAATAATTCTTTTCCCTTGTACGTCGATGAGTCTAGCAATCGATGTAACTCTTTTGCAATTGCTGTAAATTCAGCGTCTATAGCCGCTGCATCCGCAGTTGTGTTGGTATTATTTGCGCCGAGAACCGCTAACTCTTGTAAACGTGAAACAAGGCCAGATGCCGAGTCAACTACACGCAAGCCTGTTTCCAAGTAGCCCATCACAACAGAAGCACTTTTAATTCCTGCTTTCGTACCAACGTAATCTAAGCGAAACGTGTCAGCCATTGCTACATAAGACGATCGATCGCCCGCATTTGCGTTTTGTCGGCCTGTTGCTAGGCGCTCCATGCTTTTACTGACTTCAGTATTAGCTTTAGTAAGCGAAGTTTCGACCTTATAGAAAGCAATTGTTGCACCTATATTTGCCATTTTCTAACCTTTCAAAATTTCTACGTCATATTTTCGTTATTAATGTATAGCCAAACCTCAACCTTGGATCAGCTGGAGTAATCCCTGCTGTCCTTGGTTCGCTTGCGACAACATCGCTGTTGCTGCTTGTTGCAAAATTTGGTTCTTGGCTAGATGTGCTGTTTCCATCGAAAAATTTACGTCGTTAACCGTATTATACCCTAGCTCGTACTGAGCTGTGAGGTCGGTTGTGTAATTCAATGCGCTTTCTAAAGCTGCGTATTGGGAGCCAGCCTCTACCCGTGCTGTGTTTAGATCATTTTGCAGAGCTTCCAAAACTCCAGTCACTGTAGCGGTAGTGTTAGAGCCTGTGAATGCATCAGACGGTTTGTACTGAACTCCAGCAACACCAGCTGTTTTTAACTCATCTAAAGTTAATGTTGTGAGGGCCGTTCCTGCGGCTGTTGATCCGTCTATAGTTTGACCAATTGTTGTTCCAGATAGGCTTCCATCTAATGCGTCACTTAGATCACTCCATGTTAAGTTTACCGCTGGAAGATCCGTATTACCAGTTCCGGTTGCCTCCTGAATAAGATACGCGTTCTGCGTGGATAAAGTAGTGTCAGCTCCTGCGTGTCTAATGTATGTCTCGTTAACGTACAGGTTTTTAAATGAATTTTTAATGGTAACGTTTCCCATTCCAAAAGACATTTCTGCACCCCGACCGCCCAACGCAACCTTATCTTTAAATGCTCCTTCAGTATTAAAGAGCGATTTTCCTTTATATGTCGCTGTTTCCAGCAGTCGGTTTAGTTCTTCCGCGATCGCGACAAACTCGGCGTCGATAGCTGCTGCATCCGCAGTTGTGTTAGTATTGTTTGCTCCCAGAACCGCTAACTCTTGTAAACGTGAAACAAGACCAGATGCCGAGTCAATTACACGCAAGCCTGTTTCCAAGTAGCCCATCACTACTGACGCACCCTTGATTCCGGCCTTAGTTCCCACGTAATCAAGGCGAAATGTATCTGCCATAGCTTCATATGAAGACCTATCACCTGCGTTTGCGTTTTGTTTACCTGTTGCTAGGCGTTCCATACTTTTACTCACTTCATTGTTTGCGCGAGTAAGTGATGTCTCAACTTTATAAAAAGCTGTTGTAGCACCAATATTTGCCATGTCTGTGTCCTTTCAATACGAGGTTTCGTTATCTCAATACTTAAGAACGACATATGCCAGATTTGTTTAGTTTTTTATTTTGTCAGGAATTTGACAAATTTTGGGTGTCAATTAAAAATTTTGCTACTTGGCACGGATAAGCTTAAACTTTGCAGTGTCAAGTACGTGAGGTTACTGCATGAAAATCGAGTTCGGGTTACAGACTGCTCAGAAACAAGGCCTAGCACTTACGGCGCAAGTCCAGCAAGCTATAAAGCTTTTACATATGACTAACGTAGAGCTTCAAACCTTTGTTGAAGAACAATTCATCGAAAATCCATTCTTAGAGGATAATCATCAGCAAATTGATGTATCAAATAGTTCTGTCGATATTAATGGAGCAAAGAATACACATGATATTCTTAAAGATAATCCGCATTTAACAGCAGAAACTACAGACAAAGTGAAAATTGACAACCAGTTTGAGACTGGTGAAAGCTACTTACCTAAGTCGACAGTCTCAAAATCTCAATCTGATTTAGATCTAACTAGCCTGGTTGTGGAAAATGAAAGTTCACTTTATGCTTATGTTCTAGAGTATGTCGAAACATTAAACCTCAGTGTTACGGATAAAATAATTGCTACCCAAATTGTTGAATGCCTTGAACCTACCGGATGGATTACCGATAGTATTCAATCAATAGCAGATAGTCTGCAATGTCCAAATGCCGAAGTCCAAAGGGTACTTCAGTTGTTACAACAAATTGAGCCAGCTGGATTATTTGCTACAAGCTTAAAACAATGTCTTGCACTTCAGGCAGAAAGCCGAGGTGTTTTGAGCCCTAAATTAAAAATTGTTTTAGAAAATCTTCATTTAATGGGTTCGGGTAAGTTTGATTTACTAAAGCGACGCTGCAAGTGCAATGACAATGAATTATTTGAACTTTTCAAGATTATTAAGTCCCTTAATCCAAAACCAGGTTTAAGATTTGATAACCAGTCTATACCATTACGAGAACCAGACCTAATTGTCGTGAAAACATCAGACGGATGGGAGGTTGAGCTCAATAATTCAACGTTACCAAGCGTAAATATTAACTTGGAACTCTCAAACAAATTAAAGAATTATAGTCGTACAATAAAAGAAAAAGATTTTTTTCGAGAAAAATTGATTGAAGCAAAGTGGCTGACTAATGCAATCGCGAAACGTAATGAGACAATGCTTAAAGTTGGTGTAGCTATTTTGAATCGACAAACAGAATTTCTTGAAAAAGGTGCAGGTTATATTCAGCCTATGGTGTTAAACGACATTGCAGCAGATGTTGGTATGCACGAAAGTACTATTAGCCGCGTCACAACTGGTTCTCTAATACAAACTCCAAGAGGAACGCTTGAGTTGAAATCATTTTTCAGTGTTGGAGTTAAACAAAGTGGCGGGCAGGATGTCACAGCTGCCTCTTCTATTCGCTTCCATGTGAAACAATTAATTGAAACTGAAAATAAAAATCAGCCTTTAAGTGATGACCAAATTGTAGATATACTAGCCCAAAAAGGCATTGAGATTGCTCGTCGGACGGTCACAAAATATCGAAAAATGGACAACCTTCCTTCGTCGTTTTCTCGTAAAAGAAGAGCCATATTATCTGGAGCTTATTCGAACTAGACAAATCACACATTAAAGTCCGTTAAGTATTCCTAAATTTTTTAGGCACACTCTCAGAGTTTTCGCCAACTGTGAATTGTTTATCATTCAAAAACCGAATTTTATTGGCTGGGTGAATTTGGTAAACTATTTTAGCAACGTCGCGTTCGTTTGTCGCGGCTATCGTCATGTAGTGCTCTTTATCTTGAAACCGAGTGAACGAACGTAGAATATTATTTTGCGATAAATATACAAATCGAGACAAAACAATATACGTTATCAAAAATAGCCAAAGGTTGATGGAAAAAGTTAAACTATAGCAGATAAGTAATACAGCAGCAGGCAATATAAGTCGATAATTTAAGCACCACAACAAAGGGAACAAGAGCGACATCATATCTTTTCTCATTGTGAGGATGTCGCAAACACCATCGCGACCACGGTATATTTCAAAGTTTTGATAATCGCTGAAGTTGTAGTATTTGTGACGAGAAAAATCGTCTAAGACCCATTTAGTTTCTTCGACTGTGGCAAAGCCAAATTGGCTGTCTGGTGGAGAAAACAGCATTAGGTCGAACACTTGTCCATCTCTCCAAAACGTCATTAGCCATCCCTCACCATTGTCTGAGGATTCAAACAATTTATGCAAGTTTTTTGGACTATCGCGATAAATTTGTCCATCAACTGCAACAAGTATATCGTTTTCCTGTAATCGCTTTACAAAATCTTGAACCGATAGACCATTTGAGGCAATCTTGAGCAACACATCGTCGTTCTGGGAAAATCCAGTGTCTAATGTAGCGTCTGACATAAGATTTCCTTACCTTTTAGTTTAATTGCAGCGGATTAGGCTGAACTTTGGGCTGAACACTTAATTTTTTTGGAGTAAGACTAGCTTTTGGTTTATTAGCCAGACGGTTTGCTTCTAGTATCTTTGCAGCAATATCTTTTTGTAAAAAGATAATCTCATCCATCCTGTCATATATTAATTCCAAACTTATTTTTCGATTTGCACTATCGCTTGGACCAGGCTCATCTATCGGATCACCAGTAAGAGATTTTTTGATCACATCAAGCTGCGTTAGAATTTCACCATTGATCTTTTTGCTTTCTAAATCAATTGTTTCAGATACTTTTTGAACGAAGTTGTTTAACAAATCATTGGTTTCGGTTACGCTCTGTTTAATTGCTGATTTATAGCGCGTCTCCGCATTAGATATATTTTTTGTAGCGGCAGCTGCTGCAGATTGTAATTGATCCATAGAGGCCAAAATACCCTCCTGATTATTTACGTTTTCCTCGAGAAGGTCTAGGCCATCACGCAATTCAGTAATATTTTCAGCTAGTAGTGCGACTGCTTTCACGTTCATTTCTGCACTTTCTTTTAAAGTGCTAAGGTTTTTATAGTACATCACAAAACCTATAAGGGTTGATATTACAGCCGCAGATATTGCGCTTACGAATATGATGCTAACTGACTGATAAATCCTCTTCGCATGAATATTCACCACCTCGAACTCTTCGTTAACTTTATTGAACTGTTCAACGACATTAGTGGCAGTGTCTGCAGCATCCAAAGCAACTTGAATGCTATCTTCGATTGTTTGTTTTGAAGAACTTTTGGTCATAAGTATTTCCTTCGGAATTTTTTAGACAGGCTTTTAGTTTGTAATAAGCACAATCCATGCCAGATGAATTTTTGACAATATAATTAGGAAGGAATGCTGATTTAAAATTGAATTTGCGACATCCCCATGGTTTTTTTGGATCATAGGTAATAAAATAATGTTGACAGTTTCCGCAGCCTTTCTTCATTGAGCTCTAATTTTTTTAATTATAAGTTCGATTTGAAAGCGGAATGCCCCCAGGACAGAAAAAGTACCGCCTATTACAATTAAACATGCCTTAAAATAATTTCCTGGATAATACGCTTGGAGACCTTCCGATATCAACCATACACCGAAGCAAAAAAACGTAACGGACGAAATAAGTTCACCTGTCGAAAGCCGTTTCTTTTTTAGCATGTCATGATCCACTTTTGTTGCCATCTTCATCAAACATCAATTCATCAGGTAATTCAATATCTTGCAAATCAGCTTCAACACCTCGTTCAAGCTGATAAACATAAGCAAGAATTGTAGCTACAGCTGAATATAGCCGTTCTGAGACCGTTTCGCCAATGGTACCTGTAAAATATAGTGCTCTTGCTAGAGGCGGAACACGCACAATCGTTTTTGAATTTTCATTGGCTTTTTCAATTATACGATGGGCTACCCTATCCCTGCCACTCGCAACAATTATTGGAGCTATATCTTCATCTTGGTTATATTTTAAAGCTACGGCAAAATGAGATGGGTTTGTAATAATTACCGTTGCATCTTTAACACTTTCGATGGCTTCATTCTGTTGCATAGCTCTCTGACTAGCTTCCATTTGTAATCGCCGCATCCGTGCTTTTACTTCCGGTGAGCCCTCACTTTCTTTGAATTCTTCCTTCATGTCTTGACGGGACATTCTGAGTTTAGATAGCCACGTATGGCGGCTCCAAAAGTAATCTCCGATAGCAATTGCGGTTAAGATTATGAGAACCGTAAGTATAAGCAATAGCAGAAGTCTATAAATAACCTGCAATGCATCTATCAAGCTAGTCGTATTCAAATAAATAATTTGTGGCACTGTGAACCAGAGGAAACCAACAACTACTGTAGTCAGAAGGATAACTTTGAAAACAGATTTGATCAATTCAGCTAAACCCTTTACAGAAAAAATTCTCCCTAGACCTTTAATAAGATTAATTTTTTCGGTTTTGAAGTATAAACTTTTGGCATTGAGGGAAAGTCCACCACCAACTATAAATTGAGTAAGTAAAATAAAGCAAATAGATGGTAGACCAAATAATGCGCTGGCAAGCAAAATAATCTTAAGACTAGCCCAACCATTGGAAATGGTTAACGGCGAAAGATCATCGTTTCTTGAAAAGGAAAATAATGAACTCCAACTATCTAGTATTTGATTGGAAAACATTCCAAGGCCTGTAATTACCAAAAGGCCAGAAAAACTAGATGCAAATACAAACATTTCTTTGGACGATAATACATCACCATCTTCCCGGGCTTTTTCTAGGCGCCGCTGCGTTGGATCTTCAGTCTTTTCCTGTGCCTGGTCATTCTCAGCCATCACTGCTCTCCCAAAACGATGTCTATGAAGTCAATTGTACTAACAATCACCTCGCTAAACACAAATTGAAATGCGTCTACAGAAAAATATAAGGCAAAAAATGTTCCCAATATTGTTAACGGGAAACCAAAGGAAAAGAGATTTAGCTGAGGAGCCGATTTAGTAATGAAGCCGATGCCGACATTCATAAAAAAAAGTATACTCACTACGGGTAAAGCTATTAAAACTGCTTGATCGTAGAGACTGCTTGAAGCCTCTAGGCCCGTTTGTAAAGCAGATTTCATGTCTTTAAACATTCCAAATGGGATATGTTCGTAACTTTTAAAAACGAGCAAAAATACATTTAGGTGACCATTTAGTGAAAAAAAAGTTATTAACAGAAATAAAGAAAAAATCTGACTAATTACGGGAGATTGTCCTCCACTACTTGGATCCACCTGAGAGGCAAATGCGAGACCTGATGTCGTCGCTATTTTTTCACCTGCGAGCTGCACCGTGGCAAAACATATAGAAAAAATCATACCGCAGATAAGCCCAATAAATATTTCTTGAAATATGATTGGTAAAATCGAAGGGCTAGTCAAAATTTCAACTTTAGGAGCTTCGACGTAACCAATAATCCCTATTCCAAGAGCAACAGAAAAAACGATGCGCACTTGTAATGGTATCATTCTCGATCCAAAAAAAGGTGATGAGATTAAAAACGCTCCAACTCTGAGCGTACATACAAAAAGCTGTAATACGTAACCAAAAAGGTATTGCAGATCTGTTCCGGCCAAGGCGCTTAAAGACACTTCATAAACCCTTTCTTGCAATTTCTTCGAATATGAATGCAAAGTAATCGGTTAATTCACTCAAGATATATGGGGCAAGTACTGCCATTGCTCCCAAAACAATGAACAATTTGGGTACAAAGCTTAGTGTCATTTCTTGGATTGAAGTTGCTGCTTGTATTAGCCCGACCAACAATCCAATTCCCAACGCAACACCTAAGATAGGACCGGCCGTCATTACAATTTGCCAAAAAGCAAGACTTAAATATTGAATATTTTGATCGTATGCCATCCTAGTTAACCATAAATGTTGCGGACAGCGATCCGATGGTCATAGCCCATCCATCAACAAGAACAAATAGTAACAGTTTAAAAGGCAGCGAAATTAACATCGGAGACAACATCATCATACCCAAAGACATTAAAATTGACGCTATGACCATGTCTATTACCAAGAATGGTAGAAAAATTAAAAAGCCTATTTCAAATGCTGTTTTTAATTCTGAGGTTATAAATGCCGGTAAGGCTATATTTAAGGGCACATCACTCGTAGAGCTAAAGGGACCAACTTTTGCCAATTCGGTGAACATAATCAATGTATCTTCTCGAGTATTGGCTAACATAAACTTTTTTAAAGTTAGCAGCGCACCTTCTAGTGCTGAATCAAGTTGAATCGCACCATCTAGCAATGGCGACAAATTTTCACTGTAAATGACCTCAAAGACAGGCCCCATAATAAAAAATGTAAGGAAAAGGGATATGGCGATTAAAACTTGATTTGGCGGCGTTTGCTGTGTCCCAAGAGCCTGCCGTAAAATAGATAAAACAATAATTATTCGCGTAAAAGCTGTCATGCCGAGTACTAGCGACGGCAATATTGTAAGAACAGTCATTAATACTAGAATTTGTAATGACAATGAATATGTCGTCCCAGCCTGTTCATTCTGTATAGAGTTAATAGCGGGAATGCCCAAGAACCCTAGGTCTTGAGCGTAAATAGCAGAGGCAGAAAAACTAAAAATGACTGTAGCAGTCAGAACATAAAAGGTCCTCATAATTTATGCTCCGCTACAGTATCTGATCGTAAACAGGACAATTCGCGTATTACTGGCCTGCTACCCTTAGAAAAAACAATTAGAAAAGATTGATTTTCCACATCAACAATATCGACACGCTCAGTCGTGGAAATGGCCAGCCGACAAACATGTCGCACTTGTGTACGTCCTAAATCTTCAGTCTGGGCGCTAATTCTAAAATATCGCAAAAAGATTTGCGCACAAATTAAAATACCCAAAAATAAAATAATAATAAGTATTTTATTAAGATCCATTGTGTTCCTCCTTTAATCAGAGGAGCACAATTCATGCCAGGCAATTTTTATTAAACAATATCAGATACTTAAATTGACCACTGTCAAAAAATATACTCTAAATACTTTCGACCCTTTTAGCCGGCTCCACTACTTCGCCAAATCGCACACCAAACTTTTCACCAATCATCACGATTTCTCCCTTTGCGATTTTTGTATTATTAACAAGAATATCAAGTGGGTCCCCGGCCAATCGATCCAATTCGACCACAGAGCCTTCATTCAAACGGAGAAGGTCGCGTATCGTAATCTGCGTTCGCCCTACTTCAACAGTGAGCATTACGTCAATGTTTTCAAGAACTTTCAAGTTTTCATTGATATCTTTTGATAAATTTTTACCGAGGTCGTCACTCATTATCTTCTCCACTTTGTACTACGCGTTTTACCATTGAAACCGCAGTGTTTGTACCCACTTTGCCAATATCTGCCCAAAAATAACTTTCTCCAGCTAATTTAATCAACACATGGTCAGGCTTATTCATAGGAAAAAAATCTCCTTCATGAGAATTAATCAGACGTCCTAAAGAAGTTTTGGAGTGCCCTACCTCAGCAGAAAGTGTTAATGGTACCGCAAGGACCGCATTTTCTAAACGCTGTTTCCAAGTTCGATCGTCTAGAGAAACATCATTCTGAACACGGGATCTTAACTGTGAGGAAATAGGCTTCAACGTCTGTAAAGGATATACTACATCGAATGAAGTAGGTTCGTTTAGAGGCATATGTACAGTGAACGAACAGACTATAACGGTGTCACTCCCGTCAACAAATGATACTAAATTTATGTTTTCTTCTTGTGACTGGATTTGGAATTTAGTGTCCAATAGATCACGCCAAGCAAGCTCCATTGCTTCATTCATGCCTGCTGTAATAATTTCAACTATTCGGTTTTCAGTAGCAGTAAACTCGCCTTGAGTTTCAAATAATGCCTGTACCTTTGAACCGCCATAGTATGTGTTCGTTAAATATGATATAAAAGGGGCCTGCAAAACTAACAGACAATTTCCTCGAAGCTTCTCAATTCGACTGTTTGTTATGCTAGCAAAATCATCGCAGCTCTCTACATATTCATCAAAACTTTTAACCTCTGGCGGGAAGGATGAAATGCGTGGAAGCACTCGAAGCATTGGCAAAAAAACAGAGCGTGTATATCTGGCGATCTTTTCATTTATTAAACGTAAGGAATAGTAATCGCCAAGAAGTGATAGATCTTCACGGCCAAACGAAAATTCTCGCACTTCACTATCGTCCAACCCAATGGGTTCTGATGACCCAGCATCACTATCTAAGCCGCTGAGCAGCGCCTCAACCTCATCGTCTGATAATTTACGAGAATCTGGCATCATAGTCCTCTTTTACTGGAGCACAAATGAGGTAAAAAATACATCTTCAATTCCACCAAATCCCTCTAAATCCTCAAGCTTTTCATTCAGCGATAATTGAAGTGCTTTAGCTAAATTTTCTCTCCCAACCTTACCCTCAATTTCTTCTACAGTAAATTCGCTTATCGCTCCAAGTATCTGCGACCGCAGTGCTAGCTGATGCAAGGCAACATTTTCTATAACTGTCTCATCGTATTGTGTTGAAACTCCTACACTAATACGCAGGAAAGCTTTTGAACCTTTCAAATTAGTCGTAAAATCATCTGGGAACGTATAGTAAGAAGTTACAAACGTTTCCGTTGAGGGGGTATCTTTTGTCACTTTTTGCGGCTCGGCTAACGTCTCCCCTTCGAAAGCCTCACTTGGTAGCTGCCCTGCCTGGCGCATTTTTTTCTCTATGAGATCTTCTACTTCTTCAGCAGGTGTTTTAGTTTCCCAAAAAAGTGCCGCGCCAATACCAAAACCAATGGAAATCAATAAAGTTGCCACAAAGCCGTAAATAGCGATGTTCTTCGCATTGAATTTTTTAGTTTGTTCTTCTGCCATTTTTTATACCTTATGCAATCAGGTTCAATCCATTATTTTCATTGATAGAAACACTTAAGTCATCAAGCTCTCGTAAATCTATATCACTCATTGAATTTTTGGTGTCTTCGCGACGGTTACGGTCATCACTATTTTGGTTCGAACCAGAGCCGTTTCCATAATTAATATCAACGCTATATTGTGTTAAACGCAACCCATTATTCTCTGATATTTGACCCAATAAGCCCTCTGCCGACCTCATAATACTCAGGGATGCTTGATTTTCCACCATTAGCTTTATGTCTAGATTGTTTCCGTCTAAAGCAGCTAAAACAGTAATTTTTCCGAAGGATTTTGGGTCTAAACTGATCTCAATAGTTTCCGATCCTTTAACCGCATTGTCCACTGCCATTGCCGTAAGACGAGATGTAAATTGGCTATCGAAAATATTCAAGGATTGTGAAGTATTCCCAAATTGAATTTGCGAGTTGGAAATGTTCCTAGTTGTATTAAGGTTTGAAAGGCCTTCCAACCTAGAAATATTTTGCAAATCTTTTGGCTCTTCGTGCTTTCCATTGTGCAATAAAGGATCGGGGCGTTGCGCTAATTCTTTTACTATTTGCTGTCCAACTACTTGTGTTTTAAGCTCATCTATTGAGACATAGCCAGCTAAATTACTCGAATATTTAAATGCCTTAAAACTTTCTGCATCAAAATCAAATTTCACTTGATCAAGTGCAGTTGTGGCTTCAAGTTTAACTATCGATTTCAGTTCAGCTGCGAGCTTTACATTTTGCTGAATCACTTTGTGCAACAAACCTGAGCTTTCCGCAGCTTGGCGGATTGAAGAAGATAATTTATCGAAGTTTTGCTGTTGCCTCTGGGGAGTATCACTATACCAAAAAGAATTTTTCGTCGCCAGAAATTTGAGAAGGCGCTCGTGGCCTTCATTAATTGAATTTAGATTACCTTCAACAACATCCACAGTGACACTGGCCTGTGTATCGGAGACAGGATTGATTACTGAGCTCCGATTAGTTTTATGCGTCAAAATGATATGGTTTGTGTCTAGTGGCACTTCATCTAGCTCGAAAGCCAACGGATTTTGGTAGGGAGTTTGACCTCGAGCCTCACTAAACTCCGACGGAACTGCGAGTTCCTGATGATTTCCAAAGTTTAAAATTAACTCCAATGGCGACTCAAATACTTCAGTCGGAAGCTTTATTGCAACAAATAGAAGCGTAGGATTAATCTCAGCAAATTGAGGATTTATTATAAACTTATTACCCCGCTTTTGAAGTGATGGATTGCTTGTATTATCAATATCTATTTTATTAGAGTTTATTTTTGTTAGGCCCTCAACATTAGCGGGATCATGATAAGCTGTTACAAACGAATTATTATGCAAGCTGTAAGGCCCTGGGCTTAAAGCATCAAAATCATCTTTGGAATAGTCATAAATAGGCTCATCCGATGTTATTGATTTATCAGGCCCAGATCTTATTAAGCGCACCGCGTTATTAGACGCATCACAGTCTACGCTTAAAAAAGCTGTTCCGTCTACCCCATCTGGATTAACAAAAAGTTTTACCATCGTTTGGGAGTTCAACAAGTTAGCAGCGCCACTATCAGATTGAGCTGGTACTTCAAGTCTTAGCACGGCCTGTTGATGTCTATTCAAAGGAAGGCTGGGAGTCTCCCTCACAATATATTTTATGGCGTTATCAAAAACCGGGTTCGAAGAACCAAAACCAAGTACATCTGCTGAAATGTTTGTATCAGTATAGCCAGTGCTTGGAAAAAATGCAGGTAGGAGAGCTGCCTTAACTGTTTTTTCTAAATCATCAACATTAATCAAAGATGTATCATTAAACGCTTCCCCGACAGCATAAACGCTAGCAACACCGCTTAGGATAACATTCTTTACTGCATTTATTTGCGGATCAATTTTAAACACTGCGGCAACATCGTTTTCGAGGTGGCCAATTTCTTTTTCGAAAGGAAGTACATAATTTTTTGTGCCCGCACGTCGTCTTGGTTGTTCAACATTCAAACTTTCATGATCTTGAACCTCAACTACGGCTTCAAGAAGGGCGCGCGCATGGCCAACAACATCAGTATTGCCGTCAATAATTTTTTTTGTTTTAGATGATGGGCTGACGTCAGTTTCCAACAAAATAGTTATTTCAGAATCTGGATTTATGCTTTGATCACCAGCCCCAATTTTCATTTCAGTCATTATTATTTGGAAATCCGATGTATTAGGCGTGCTATTTGATGAGCTTGCAACTTTCAAAAAGCTGTTTGCTTCAAGATTTTGATTTGGTTTTACTATTACACGCATTTTGTAGACTCACACGGCTGACCTATAGGTCGTAGAGCAAAACCCATGCCACTTAGATTTTTTTTGATAAAATTTCTGCGTCAGCTGCTTGCATTAACCGAGTCTCCCTAGTGTGTTTCATTTCTGCTATAGACTTGTCCTCTAGTTTTTTTATTTTGTTCTGGGTTTGGGCTACAACACGATTAGAAATTTCAAGTTCTGCTCCTAAAAATTCTTTTCTATTTTCTAAAATGTCTTTTTGTTCCATAAGCTTCATTACGAGATATCTATCTCTCAAAAATTGACTGCCTAAACAAGTGGAGTTTTCAAGCGATTTCTCGGTTGTTAGCGTGGTAAGCTGAGCGGTAATTGCATCACACTTACTATATTCTTCGTTCAATTGCTTGGATTGCAATAATGCGCGCGACCGTTTTACCTTCTCACGGGATCGTAAAAGCTCCAATAAACGCGCTTTGCGGCTCATAACGCACTCATCAGCTCGTCGAGAGCTGCTGCCGACTGATTGTAATTATAAACTTCATTTTGACCTTGAACTAAAAATTTTTGGATCAGGGCCCATCCACTCATAGCCATGTCTAATTCGGCATCTTGACCTTTGGCATATCCTCCCATGAGTACTAAATCACGATTTTCAAAATATTTGGCAATCAACATCTTTAAGGTTTTAGCTTTTTGAATTTGATTCTCACGCACTAAGCTCGTCATCAGACGACTAATAGACTTGTTTACATCAATTGCAGGGTAAATCCCTTGCTGTGCTAAATTTCTATCTAACACGATATGACCATCCAGTATTGCACGAGCCGTATCAACAATTGGATCCGACGTCACATCATCACCATCGGCAAGTACAGTATAAATAGATGTGATGGCACCGTTAGCCTGCGAAGACGTACCCGTCCTTTCAATAAGCTTCGGGAGCAAAGAGAGAACTGATGGAGGATAGCCCCTAGCGGTTGGTTGCTCGCCTAAAGCTAACCCAAGCTCACGTTGGGCATGCGCAACACGTGTAAGAGAATCCATAATCAATAAAACATTTTTTCCACTATCACGGAAATATTCTGCTACCGCAGTTGCACGTTTGGCACCTTGTATACGTAGTAAAGGCGAATGATTTGCTGGCACTGCCACAATTAAAACTTTATCTTTAGAGTGCGATTGCAAAATTTCTTTCGTGAACGATGCAACTTCTCTTCCACGCTCACCAATAAGAGCTATTACAACAACATCAGCAGAAGAATTCTTAGCTACCATAGAAAGAAGTACAGATTTGCCAACTCCCGAACCCGCAATTATTCCAATGCGCTGTCCTTTACCTAGGGTAAGAAGAGTGTTAATCGAACGTATGCCTACATCAAAAATTTCTTGCACAGGGCGTCTTTGCAAAGGATTCAAATTATTTCCCTCAAGACTAACTTCCTCGGAATAATCTAAAGTATTGCCGCCGTCTAACGGCAAACCTAACCCGTCAATTGCACGCCCTAAAAGCTCTGAACCCACACCAATTGCCTGCAATGGTCTAACAAGTTCTACTACTTGGCCTACGGAAATGGGGAAGTGGTTTTCGAATGGAATGATGGATATGTTTTGTTCAGAAATTTTTACTATTTCACCTGTAATCTCTTGACCATCATTGTTAATAATCTTGCAAATAGACCCAACACTACATGGAAAGTTGCTTGACTGGACTAGGATACCATCAAAGCTAACAACTTTACCCCAGTATTTAATTTTATAGTGAGGCCCACGACGCACTCGTTGTCTAGCGTGCAGAATAAAGTTCTGTTCCGTATAATTTTTCTCAGTCATTTTATGGGCTATTTCTCAAAAATTCTTTGTGAATAACCTGATCTTTGAACTCGGATCTCAAATTCTCCCCTAACTAAGTTTGAATTTTGAATTAGTGTGAAATTATTGTCATTCAAATATTCACCCGCTGTTAAAAGATTATAGTCGGCCTCCGAAAGCTCTATCTTAATGTCCCGAGAAAATGCATCAATTTCCATCGCAACTTTTCGAATTTGATTTTCAAAATTAACTGGGAATGCATCTATTTGCTGCCCCAAGAATGCTATTGAAACTTCCCTAATCTTCTCTGCAATCAACTGCTCGACATTTAATGTCAAATTTTCATGAATCTCAAACAGGCTCTTGGATATTTGTTGAAGCTTTTGCTGCTCATCAATCAATAACTTTTTGTATTTGGCTTTAGCGGCATCAAAGCCTTCACTGTAAGCATCATCAAACGAGACGTGAGCCTCCCCTACGCCGTTATTGACGCAGGACACGTCTTGGAAATTTTGATTTTTTAAATTGCCCCCTGATGCTTCTTCTAAATGTTCAAGATTTGAACTTTCGTCTTGTTGATCAATTTCTTGCGAATTTTCCGAGACATCTTCAACGGTGTTGAATGAGATCTCCTCTATGACTTCTTGAGATGCATCTGGTGAGTTGCCAATGGAAGTATCAATATGCTCCGGATCAGTTAACAGATGCTCAGCCTCATGAACCTGGCTACGATTGTCATGTATTTTACTTAAATCTACCAGCTCCAGAAAACTTTCAATTTTTTCAAACCTATCAGATATTGAACCAGCACTGTCTACCTTGATAAAGGTTTCATCACGAAAAGATTCAATCAAATCAATTAATTCATAATCAATATCACTTTTTTCCATAGTAGACTTATCATCAAGACGCTCCATTAAACCATCTCCTCGCCACCACGTCCCGCTAGAACTATGGTTCCATCGTCCGAAAGCTTACGCGCAATATTGATGATCTGTTTTTGTGCTTCTTGTACTTCAGTTAGTCGAACTGGTCCTAATACTTCCATCTCGTCTTTGATGTTTGCAGAGGCGCGAGTAGACATACAGCTCAGTAGTTTTTCTTGTAGTTGTGCATCAGCACCCTTCATTGCTATTACCAATATATCTTGATCAACGGAGCGCAACAACGTCTGCAGAGACCGCTCGTCAGAACTAATTAAGTTCTCGAAAACAAACATGTTGTCCTGAATTTCAATCATTAACTCCCTATCATCTTTTTTAAGTGAACTCAGGATTCGGGATTCCATGTCTGCCTTTGTAAAGTTCATTATCTTAGCTGCTGCCTTTACACCCCCTATTTTTGAAGCTCTGAGTGATGTATTTGCAGCAAACTTTGCTTTCATAACACGCTCAAGCTCTTTGATTGCTCCAGGCTCTACTGTTTCCAGGGTAGCAATTCGTCTAACAACATCTGCCTGTATATTTTCTGGTAATAGTGTCAGGACATCCGCGCCCAGTCCAAAATCTAAGTACGATATAATAAGCGCTTTGATTTGTGGGTGTTCGTCGATAATGAGTTCGGAAATGGATCGCGCGTCCATCCAGTCTAATATATCGATCTGTGACTCAGAACTTGATGGGGTGATGCGACCTAAAACTGACTGAGCTTTGTCATCTCCAAGCGCTTTGGTTAAAACATTTTCGATATACTGACCGGCACCTAACCCCAGACCCGTCTGTTTTTTTATAGTTTCAAGAAACTCATCAAGTACGGCATTGACAGTGTTCTGGTCTACCCCTGTAACAGAATACATCGCGGTTCCAAGATGTTGTACTTCCCTTGGATTTAGATTTTTCAAAACGGCCGCCGCTTCGTCTTCACCAAGCAGAAGCATCAAAATGGCTGACTTTTGCGTGCCAGTCAAATCGAGAGTTACAACTTCTTCTACACCTTCAGCCATTCTCTATATCCTTAACTTAGATAGTCCAGGTCATCACGCATCATTTGTTTAAAGACAGTAGCAACCCTCCCTGCCTCATCATTTACAATCATACGCACTAATAAAACTTTATCATCATAAGTATTTGCTGTATCCAGCAGGTCAGTGGATATACTTGTCTTCTTTTTAGGCTGAAGTTTAGCCTTAATGTCGTCTAAGCTTTCACCTTGGTCAACTTCCACTGCAGCGGTTTCCCCGGCACGACGTGTGGCCATCTCAGCCATACTTTCAGCTTCCGCGTAAAGTTCCATTACAGAATTAGAACTGCTAGTGGGCACAAGTATTTTGTTTAACATCGGCCTAACAATTCCCAACGCCACGATGCCAATCAATAAAACCATCAGCGAGTTTTCTGCCATGGATTTAAACCAGGCGTTATCATACCAATTTTGCTCAAACCCGTCAAATTCATCAACAAATGGTTGGGAAGAGATTGTGAGAGTGTCGCCTCTCTCAGAATTGAATCCCAAAGCACTTTTCACGAGGCTTTCAACGTCTTTCAATACTTCAGCTGATACCGGCTGGTATGTAATTTGTTGAGTCTCAGGGTCTACAATCTTTCGATCGCGAACCAAAACCGCGGCATTTATACGAGTAATAATATTCGATGGCGTCTTTATTGTTTCAAACGTCTTGCTATTTTCGTAGTTCTTTAACTCGGTAGATGATTTAGTCTCAAACATATCTGTGCCCTGACCACCTTGATTTGTGGCTTCCGACAGAACTTCACCACTACTGCCCTGTGTGATCGACGCTTCAGCTGGCGGCTCATTGGAAATTGCTCCTGGTATACCAATTGCCTCTTTTTTGGCGGTAACATTCAATGAACTCTGTTCACTGATAGGGGCAGAAGAATCCGGGTCAATTAACTCCTGTGACAGCTCTCGGCGAGTAAAGTCTATTTCAAGGTTCACCTGAGCATTCAAATTGTTTGCTCCCACGATGGGAGTAAGCAAACTTTGAATTCTGCTCTTATAGATATTTTCAAGCCGCATTCGATACTCGAATTGATGATCTGCCAACAACTGATCGGGGTCATCCGGGCTGTTAGACAATAAATTTCCAAATTGATCTACAATGGAAACGTCGCTAGGATTCATACTCGGGACTGCTGCCGATACAAGGTTTGTTATGGCATTGACCTGTGTTCTATCGAGAGCACGCCCATTTTTTAAATTGACAAACACTGACGCCTTTGGGTTTTCTTGATCTCGCACAAAAACTGATTTTTCGGGGATAGCCAAGTGAACTCTCACAGTTTTAACACTACTGATTTCTGCAATCGATCTTGCAAGTTCATTCTCCTGTACTTGCCTTAGTTTCAAACTTTCGACAGATCGCGATACTCCCAACGGCAAATCTTCCAGGCCATCACTCATACCAGCAGAAGATTCAGGTAAGCCTTGAGCAGCTAAAGAAATTTTTGCTCGATGGTACATGTCAGTGGGTACTAGAATTTCTCCAGTTGCTGGATCTAATTCTACACCGACACCCATATCCTGCAACGAAGCTAAAACCTGAGATTTTTCGGCCTCAGATAAAGCATTGTATAAAGTAGTCATCTGTGGCTGCTGCATGCTCCAATAAATAACAAGCGCTGCTACAGCAGTAATCGTTGCAAGAATTGTCGGAAAAGCACGGCGAAATCCCGGTTGATCGAAAACTTCTCTTATCCGCGATAGGCCATTCGACGACATGGCAAGCAAGCTTGTTTCACCTTGTCTAATCACAACATTCGTATCGGATGATTCTATATTGGCCATTTTTTTTACCTATCACACTGGCATATTCATAATATCTTTATACGCACTGAGAGCTTTATTTCGGACGTTTAAAGTCAACTGAAATGCTACAGAGCTAACTTGCTGCCCAATCATCACCTTAGCCAAATCTTGTTCACGTCCCAATTCGAAATTAGTCGCCAGCGCAGATGCTTCATTTTGGACCTTAGCAACCTGGTTCAGCCCATCTTCTAATCGTGAGGAAAAACTTTCCGTCGAATTATCTTTGTTATTCAGACCCGATGTTGCGGTCTTATCAATTCGAGCTTGGTTATTTAAAACTGATAAATGATTGGTCGAATTAATCTTCATTATGAAATCTCCTGCTCAAAATCAGTGGCAAATCGAGCAGCCAACATATCAGCCGTATTCACTTCAGACCCAAATCCAGGCGAATCAAAAATTAGATCAGTTGCTAAAATCTCATTATTTGAACAAAGAAGCCTTGCTCTCTGAATGACGTTATACAGCTCCCTAACATTTCCAGGCCAAGAATACTTTGTTAATGCAACAAATGCCTCTGCAGATATGGTCACTTTTGCTGCCTCCTTTAAATCGAGTTTAAAAAGCATATGAGCTACAATAGGCGCAATATCTCCAGCGCGTTCTCTTAAGGGCAGAGTTATTAGTGGAAATACATTTAAACGATAATACAGATCTTCTCTGAACGTGCCTTTTTTTATCTCAGCAGCAATATCTCGATTAGTAGTGGCTATAATACGAACATCCACCGGAAGTTCTGTAGTACCTCCAACTGGTAACACTTTCTTTTCTTGCAAGACCCGAAGTAGTTTGGCTTGCAATGCCAACGGCATCTCAGAAACCTCGTCTAAAAGTATAGTTCCTTTATTCGCAGCTCGAATTAACCCTTGGCTCGACTGAAGAGCACCAGTAAAAGCCCCTTTTTCGTGGCCAAACAATGTTGCTTCTAACATTTGCTCTGGAATTGCGGCACAGTTTATAGCAACAAATGCTTCATCGTCGCGATCAGACATATCATGTATCAAATGGGACACCACCTCTTTCCCAGTACCGGTTGGACCATTTACCAATAGTGTCACATTACTCTTAGATATTTTTTGAATTAACCTAACAAGACTGTAGGATTTAGGGTCTCCAGTGGGTAAATTAGGCTGGTCATGATCCAAAAACTCTAGTGCATAACTCAAATAAAAAGTGCTCAATTCAGATGTCACATTACCAAATAAAGGCAGTTCTAGAAACTTAATTGCACCGTTCATGTGTGATTCAACTCGGAACGAATTACTGTTGGGAATTATAACCAACGCTTTTTTAAAGGAATTTCCCTTTAAAAATTTAACAAACTCAGATGTAGGAGGAGCTACTTCAACAGTGTCTGAGATAAGCAGAAGAACATCCGGAGCTATACCAACATTCGGGACACTGTCTTGGTCAAAGTCGCGAATAGAAAGTCCACGTCCTAGAGCGAGCTCGGTGACGCGTGATTTTATATCATTGTCAGTAGACTGCAGTACTATCATACGCTTTTTCCTTTCGGTTCATACTAGCATTATGCGTACCAAGTTCATTTTATCTTTATTTATCTGATGCTTATAAAAATTTCAAAAAACAAAGTTATATTTCAAAAATTTGACATTTTTACTAAAATATTATTTAATATGCCGTAAATATTTATGAAGGAGAATTTTCAATGAGCGTTTCAAATGCACGATTTAATTACGTAAAAACAATGTCAATGACAGAAACAGCCCAAGAACAAAATTCAAGGGCAATAATGATTGCATTGGAGCAACTTGAAAGAGCTCTCAACGACTTGGTATCAAGTAAAAATCCTGAAGATAGGGAAGCACCCTTCGAAATTGCCCTATCTCGTATTTACCTACTACAAAAATGCTTAAACTTTAATGAGTTTCCAGAACTTGCGAAAAATTTATTTAGAGTATACGAATTTAGCCGTAAAGCAGTGATAAACTATTGCACAAATAATCATAACAGTGCTTCACTACAATCAGCGGCCGATTGTATTGGAATGATACGTGAAAGCTGGAGTGAAGCTATAGTACAAGCGTAAAAGTTAGTATGAAATACTGTCCAGATTTTGTTTTGAACGCCGCATCATCCTACATTGCTTTGGTTTACCTCGAAAAATCAATAGAGCTAGAAGATTGCTGTTTGCACGTTTCTACTTTTATGAACGAAAAATATGACGGAGATTACACTGAGCTGCTATATAAAACTGCAACTTTTAAACTAAGAACGATGCTAGATGCTAAAGTTGAAGATGCCACTCAAATACTAAAAGATCATATCTTCCATATTATAATCTTCCGTGAAAACGGAAAAAAAATACCTTGGCAATCGCTTTTCCAAGAACCACTAAAGCCCTCTAAAACACCAACGCGGGAAAATGCGCTGATCAATAGAAAATTCCTAGCATTTATATTCAGATATAAAAATGGTAGTGAGGTTGTATCTCCCCAGTCTTGGAATCTTTCAAACAGTGAAACTGACCCTTTCTTAAATAACCTCGGGAGGCTTTTTGATCCATAATGACTATAAAACTCAAAACTACGTCCACAACAAAGTGTCAAAGATGTGTACGGGTAAGAAAAGGTTTATTTACCATATTTACTCTCTCGTTGTTGTCAAATGCAGTTATATTCTACGCGCTTGGCCTGGGCCCAAAAACCGTATTTCAGATACTAACCGGCCCGTTAGTTACTACGGCGGCCTTTGCCTGTATTTTTGCAATCAAACAACACCACGAGAAAACTCATCGTCCAAAACTTTAATAGCTTGAACAGAAGACTTGTTTTTTCTGGTAACTACCAAACTTTCTCGGCTTTCAATTTCTGAATTTTCATCAAACTTTAAGCATTCAAACTTAAAACTAAGCAGGCTGGGCTTTTTCGCAGTGACAATCTCTTCATGTTTCATTTTATACCTCCATCATTCTCTACAATTGAGCATAATACGTGCCAAATTAAATAATATTTGAATTAATAATATAAACATTTGTAATTCCGGGAAATATGCCTTTTTGATCCAGGTATTCATTAAGGTGATCCCGGATCCTTGCTCTCAATTCATGCCGGTTCTTTATTTCAGTTAAAGAGGCCCGTTTAATATCGACAACAACTTTCGTGATCTCTGATACTAAATCAGGTTCAATCTCACGTAGTTTTTCTATAAAAAAGTCAGCATCAATCACACTTTGAAACGTAACGACTGCCACTTCAAGACTGAACAAATCATCTGAACCTGCAAACTTCCCCATAAAAATATTTTCAATTTTTAGATATTTATATTTCATCGGTAGCTGAGTATTTGACCCATCAATAACTGGCTCTTCCATATCCAAACTACTAGAAAAAAAGATATCCAAAGGATTATCACTGGTATGAACCGTCGGCGCACCAATGAATAAAAGGTGCCCAAGAAGAAACATACTAAAAACAAACGTTGCAGGAACGAAAACTCGTATTGAAAACATACACCACCTCTACGGCTCCCGGAGCAATTAGCATGCCAAACGGCATTATATAATTGAAACAACAACCCCAAGATCGTTTTCTTTTTCACGTATAAATGCCTCTGAGCTTAACTCTGTTAACCCAGATAGATCTATAATTTCAAACGAAACTCTAGCCTCTTGCTCTGATATCTTTTGAATTTGTTCGTCTGCTACAAATTTTTTTCGACGGAGTTCATAACTCTTATAAAACTCGTACCAATCATCAAAGCATGACTTCTCAATTAGTATTTTAACTTCAACTCGCATATGACATCTCCTTGATCATGACAAGATTATACTACAAACAAAAAAGCAAAATAGAAAGTTCGGCATCTTTCTTGCTACATAGTATAAAATGCAACTACTCGATGCGAGAAACACAGTGGACACAGTCAAACCTGCTCTGATCAATATGGTCAAAATTAAATATATTGTTACTATTACGATCGGTGTTTTTATTGCAACTGCAGGAAATGACGCAGTGGCGTTAGAAGCTTGTCCAAAAAATCATAGTATCGAATGTAACGAGGGCCCATCAGCCCAAGTGATGGAACTTAACAATCAACAACTCCATATATATTCATCAGGCGGCATAATACCGCTATTGCGCTCCGATATTCGAATTAATAACACAACAATTCAGACTGATCTTTCAAAAGAGAACAGACAGAAGAAATACTACAAATTAGAGCCAAAGAGCAGCCAGGCCAAAAAAAGTCCACGCGCGGCAAACATTTCTTTCATCGATGTTTACAATAAATTGGATAAGAAAGGCAAAAAAGACTTGGACTATTGTCTATCAACAATTGATGAACAGCAACTAGCGAAACTTAATTTTAGTTATTACAATGATGGCGATAATATTAATAAAATTCGTGAGGCCGCTCGAAAAAGGTACTGGTTTAGGATCAGAGATTTTGAAAAAGAATGTCAAAACTTCTTTGACATTCTTTTTCCGTCAAATAGGCTGCGTGCTATTATGAAGAGTGGAACTGAATAAAGGTTCCACATATATTCTAACCGTTTGTGCAGGGTCAAATCATGGATAAACCAAATAATAGGTCCGAGGATACATACTCTACGAATAATGCACGCATTATTCTTACTGATGAACCAAATTCATACATTGCCAGTGCAAAAGAACGCATGTACGACGTGGCAAAAAAATTTTCGTATGATGTTGAAAATTCGATATCTCTAAATGACTTCAGTCAAATTTTCAAAACAGCAACTATTTGGGTAAAATTAAGACCCCGAAAACTATCGAACTTTGCAGAAGTGGTAAACGAAAGGACGACACCTGGGAAAGTATATGTACGTTTCTCTGACATGAGCGTACTATCACACGTAAAGGATGTACTCCGGGAGCATAGACTTAAAATTGTTGCAATAGAAAATAATTTAATTGAATGCAATACACCCAGGCCCAAAGATAATGACATAGAGATGGCTATTCAAAAGATAAAAATCCTTGGAAGTTCTGCACGTAATGCGATAGCGCTTGTAAAAGCAGACAGTATGCAACGCTTACAAGCGGCTTTAAAAAATGAGTATATAACTGCCAAGGAAGTAAAAGTTGGATTAGAAGGTGTGGAAAAAGCTGAGCAAAAATTCAAGTTAATACTTACATTTATGGGGCTTGAAGCAGAAAAAAAAATTGGACGGCAGTATTTTAAATATGAAAATGATGAAGCAAGGGAAATACATCGAAAAATGATACGGTTGTTAAAGAGAGATGGACATTTTGAGGCTTAGCACACTAATTGTTTGCACCCTGATATCAATCAGTGCGCCAAGTTATTCGTTTGCAGGTGGTGCTTTAAGCAGAGAAAGGCTCGAGCAAACTGTCTTCTATTGCTCTAAAAATACAAACGAAAAATACGGATGCTCATCGCAGCCAACGATAAATGACCTGTTCGAGTTACGGCTGCCAATTCTTATGCCAGTATTTACCAGCGATGGAGTGAAAGCTTTTAGATTAATGCCCAGTATCACCAACCTTTCTACGAACCCAATCATTGGAGCCAAGTTGCGAATAACCATAAATAGCCAAGATCCAGTTTCTCAAGAATTTTTGATTGATCACTTTACTAAATTTAAAATGAGCTCACCAATAGACAAAAGTTTTCTTATACGTTCGGATGTGCCCAACTATACTCTATTTTATGATGCATTGAACGACATTTACGTTAACAGTTCTATTTATTTAATAGAGATTAGTGTAGTAGACGTAAAGTTTATAAATCAATAGCTAAATCCAATAACCTCGCAGAAATGAACCGAGCTAAATTTTTCAAGTTGAAAATTAACAATTTCAGTCCATTTGTCAGATCCGAGCATCTCAACGAAAGAACTATCCACTTTTTGCAGAGAGCGCGAACATTCACCAAAGCTTCCCGGCTTCACAACCGTTGTAGAATTTTTGGAACAATCCAAAGACCCATTTCCAATAACGTTTCCCTCTATGTCTTTGTATATAACCGAAACAGCTTTTATATCCCGACCTAAAGTATTTTTGATCTGAAGGCGTAGATCATAATTTACAAATGAACCGTTCTTATCGCTATCAAAGATCAAGTCAACTGCGCAACGCCAATTTTCGGCAAATACAGGGGATGACGAGACAACTAAAAAAACAAAAAATAACCTTGATATCATTGATAAAAATACCTTCGCCTTAGTCTTTCGACAACACAATTATAGACCAACTCAGTCACCAACGACGTCTTGGTCCAGTATCTAGGTGTACAAACGATTTGTAAATACCGACACCTCCACTTGACAAAAATCCTACAGCATCTTTGAGCTCTGGTACCGAAACCCCAGCTATATTAAAATCAATTGCCTTACCTAATATATGAAAAGAATTTTTTGCAACATAACTACTATTTCTTCGCAACATCTCGTTTGTTTTATTTGTGCGATATGCGGATAAGATGTTAATTTTTAAGGCTGCATTATTTTCTACAAAAAAATCTGCAATTTTAATTAGTCGAACAAGAAGGTTTGGGTCCATTGGAATAATTTTATTTTGTCGCCAGTCACGACAAAAAGTGTTAAACTCACGAAGTTTTAAATCAGCAAAACCAAAATTTTGATTTATTGAATAATTCAATGTTTCCTCTGTATGAGTATTATACAATGACAATGAAAAATTTTTTGAGAAAGAAATTTGATCTTGAATTGCGTGACCACTTTTATAATCTTGCGGCAAACTATCTATTTCAAAGTCAAATAATCCGCTCTCAAGATTTAAGATCGGATTTTGGTTAGCTCTTTCATTTAGTAAAAACTTTTTGTTTGTATCTGCATCAATAATTGGCCCTTTATCATTATAAATATTCACCAAGGGCTTAGAAGCATGACATGCAACTGAAGATCCCATCCAAAGTAAAAAAGCACGCCGGCTGTTGCTAATGCATCGATTAATTGTCATGTGGATTGACAAGCAATTTCGATACCATCTAACGTAAATCAACAAAAATAACTTTGAGCGAGAACAACCAAAATGACTAACGAAAGTGAAATTAAATGTAGTAATTGTAAATTTGCCAACAAAGATATAGACAAATACGACGACGTGGTTTTTGAGTGTCGCCGTTTTCCGCCTATCATTTTTGCAGGGACGAGTTTATCAAAATTTCCTCGAGTACTACCTAACTGGAATTGTGGTGAATTCGATGTCCAATGAGACTATTTTCATGACTGAACAACCCAAATAATTTTTGCGTGCCTGTGAAAGCGATGAAAAAAATCCGATAAAGCTTCATTAGATGAATAAAATAGAAAATATATGATGAAGGTATAAATCACGAAGATATGTCCGTTTATGCCCTATCAACTAAAATATAAGTGTTTCGGCTTTAACTATATACAATGAGAACTTAAATTTGTCAGATTATAATTATTATTGGCTTTCGTGACACATATTTAAGCAAGTATTATGATTTCTGCCTTAGCCACATCTCACACAACATAATAATTTGTACGTTGTTGGACAACCAAAAATGCCCTTTTACAAGACATTCTGTAACATCGCCCTGCATAAAATTCTGCAATTTTAGCCGCAGCAATTTCAACACCGATACCGTTAACACGTACCAAGAATAGGTCCATACTAAAACCTACGACGAGCAGCTTGCAAACCACCCCCATGACAAATTTGTTTGAAACGCCTTTTATTAATCTTCTAAAATAACAATTGCTGAGAGCTGACACCAAGCGACCCATCAAATTAGATTATATACTGTGATAGACAAATGAGTTTTGACGGCGCTGAACAATACTCGACGTAATCTTTGTCTTAAAGTATTTTAATTTTTATGAAAATTAAAATCCAATCGTGTTGTAGCCGCCGATGCATCTACTGAAATGACTTCAACCTAGCATAAGACGCCCGAAATGTTTGATATGCCGCCTCAAATGAATCAACTAAGTGCACATCCGGATCAATCTGTTCATCGCACATAGGCGCTGTAATGATGGTCTCAGGCTCATCACCCGTGGCGGCGATCATGCCCAATCTTGCGGCCCCCAAAGCTGCACCAAATTCGCCCGATTTTGGGATCATTAACGGTATGTCAAAAACAGTGGCAATCAATTTCAACCAATACCGCGACGCACTCCCGCCACCGATGGCGATCACGTGATCCAGCTGCAAGTTGCTTGCAGCAAGGGCCTGATAACTGTCGCGCAGGCCAAAGGCCACGCCCTCTAAAATCGCTTGTGTCATATCGGCGCGTGTGGTGGATTTGGCCAAACTTATGAACCCACCGCGGATATCAGCATCGTTATGAGGTGTGCGTTCACCAGACAGATAGGGCATGAACCTGACGGGTGATGGGGCATGCAACGTATCCCCCAGTACCGCGGTCAGCGCTGCTGGCTTTTGATCGACAAGGGTGGAAAACCAATTTAAACTGTCCGTCGCCGACAACATAACACCCATTTGATACCATCGCGCCGGCACAGCATGACAAAACGTGTGAAGAGCTGTTTCCGGCGCCGGATGATATCCATCGCGCGCGGCCAATACCACGCCAGATGTTCCAAGGGATACGAACCCCTGCCCTTCGTCCAGTGCACCGATACCACAGGCAGCGG
>Ga0181606_10000104_pt1 | contig 61984 bp, 47 predicted proteins | sample 041ome_10_FD_132994 | JGI IMG/M metagenome (GOLD analysis project Ga0181606, IMG submission 132994) | Coastal salt marsh microbial communities from the Groves Creek Marsh, Skidaway Island, Georgia - 041412US metaG (megahit assembly) | ecosystem: Environmental > Aquatic > Marine > Intertidal... | reverse complement strand
TTCATGAAGTCCATGTCGATGGACTCCCAGGGCAGGTCGCGGTTGAACTGCGTGTGCAGGTGCAGGATCGGCTTGGTGAGCGCGCCCAGGCCGCGGATCCACATCTTGGCTGGCGAGAAGGTGTGCATCCACAGCATCACGCCGCCGCACTTGGCGTCGGTGCTGGCCGCGTCGAGTTGACGCGCGATCTCGTCCGGGGTCGTCAGCAGTCCCTTGAACACCACCTTAAGCGGCAGGTTGCCGGAGCCGTTCAGCCCCCGCACAAGCGTGACCGAATTGGTCTGCACCTGCTTGAGCGGGCCGGGCCCGTAAAGATGCTGCGATCCGGTGAAGAACCAGATTTCGGGTTTCTTAAACTTTTTCATAATAGGGAGATAGGATGAATTATCACCATAATGGTGACATTAGCCGCGGGCCTTTTCCTTCAGGGCAAGCAGGTCCTTCATGACGGCGCCGAGGTGGGCGTCGGAAGTCAGGCCGCCGAAGCTGTCGTGGAGTTGGCGATACAGGCCGTAGAGCTTGGTGTAGGTGCGACGGGCGGTGGGGTCGGGTTGGTAGGAGACGGGCTTGAGTGAGGTCATGGCGGCTTCGGCCGTCTTGAAGTCAGGGTGGGCGCCGGCCAGCACGGCGGCGGATACAGCGGAGCCCAGCGCGCAGGCCTGGGATGAGCCGGCGACGAGCATGGTACAGCCCGTCACATCGGCATAGATCTGCATGAGCAGCGGGTTTTTTTCGGCAATGCCACCGGCACAGACGACGCGCTTGATCGGCACGCCGTATTCCCGGATGCGCTCAATGATCGCACGGGCTCCGAAGGCGGTGGCCTCGATGAGGGCGCGGTAGATTTCCGCCGGGGAAGTGTGCAGGGTCTGGCCGAGCAGTAGGCCGGTGAGACGCTGGTCGACGAGAATGGTGCGGTTGCCGTTGTTCCAGTCCAGTGCCAGCAGGCCGCTTTCGCCGGGGGCGAGTTTGGCGGCGGCTTTGGTGTAGGCGGCATGGGTCTTGGCGTTGCCGCTGCACACGACCTCGACCCACCACTTGAAAATGTCTCCCACGGCGGACTGGCCGGCCTCGATACCGTAGTAGCCGGGCAGAATGGCACCTTTGACGATGCCGCAGATGCCGGGAATGTCGGCCACGGTCTTGCTGGCGGACACCACGCCGACGTCACAGGTGGAGGTGCCGATGACCTTGACGAGGGTGCCCTCGGCCACGCCCGAGCCGATCGCACCGTAATGGACGTCGAACTCGCCGATGGCGATGGGGATGCCGGCCTTGAGTCCGAGCTTGGCGGCCCAGGCTTCACAGAGATGACCGGCAGTGGCACTGGCGTCGTAGGCGCGTTCGTAGAGGCGGTCGCGGAGGTCGGCGAGAGCCGGCGCCAGTTTGCGCAGGAATTTCTTGTCCGGCAGGCCGCCCCAGTCCTCGGCGTAGAGCGCCTTGTGGCCGGCGGCACAGACACCGCGTTTGACGGCGGTGGGATCGGTCACGCCGGCGAGCACGGCCGGCAGCCAGTCGCAGGTTTCCACCCAGGAGTAGGCGGCGGCGAAGACGTCAGGGGCGACGTTGTGGCAGTGCCAAAGCTTGGCCCAGAACCATTCCGACGAATAGGTGTTGCCGCACTTGGCGATGTATTCCGGGCGGTGCTTGGCGGCGAGCTGGGTAATCTTGGCGGCCTCGCGCCAGGACGTGTGATCCTTCCACAGCCAGCAGTGTGCGTTCAGATTCTTAGCCCATTTCTTTTGCGCGGCGAGGGGCTGATTCTGTGCATCCACGGGGATGGGGCTGGATCCGGTGGTGTCGACGCCGATGCCGATCACGCGGTCGGCGCGGAAGCCCGGCTGGCGGGCGGCCTGCCGCAGGGCACCGTGGGTGGCCGCCTCCAGGCAGTGCAGGTAATCGAGCGGATTCTGGCGGGCGACGTTGTGGTCCTTGCGGTCGAGCAGGATACCTTGATGGCCGCTGGGATAGTCGACGACACATGAGCCGAATTCCCGACCGTCCGAGGTGCGGACGATGAGGGCGCGGGCGGAATTGGTGCCGTAGTCGAGACCGAGGGTGAAGGAGGCGGGCATGAGCGGGGAGGTTTGAAGGGCCGTCGGAGCCCGGCCGTGACCGGGTCCGGCGAGGGACGGCGACGCGGGTGGCTTCCGCCTCAGCGGAAGAGGCGTTGGGCGAAGTGATACAGGTTGCTACTCCAGGTCTCGGCGTCGTGACCATGGTCATCCACGTTCCAGACATGCGGGACGCCGTGCTCCTTGAGGTAGGCGTGCATCCGCTGGGAGATGCGGATGAGGCCGTCCTGATTGCCGCAGGAGATGTAGAGCAGCTTCAATTGGTCGCGCGTGGCGGCCGGGTCCGGGACCAGATCGGCCGCGGGCCGGGTGTTCGGGGCGGCCGAAAACATGCCCAGCCACGCGAAGGTATCGAGATGGGTCAGTCCAAAATTGAAGGTCTGGCCGCCGCCCATCGAAAGGCCGGCCAGCGCGCGGTGCTCCCGGTCGCGGTAGGTCGAGTACTTCGCCTCGATGGCGGGAATGAGGTGATTCATCAGGTCGCCTTCGAATCGGGCGAAGGCCTCCACTTTTTCTGGTGCCATGATGTTATCACCGGGACGGTCGTCGGCCATGGCGCGGCCATTGGGGATGACCACGATCATGGGCTCGGCCTTCCCGTCGGCGATCAGGTTGTCGAACAGGTTGGCGGGCGACGCGAAGCGGATCCACTCGTTCTCATCGCCGCCGATGCCGTGGAGCAGATAGAGCACCGGGTATTGCCGGTCGGAGGAGTAGTTCGGCGGCAGGTAGACGTTGGCCTGGCGGCGGGTGCCGGTGACCTTGGAGTCGTAGGCGAACGGTTCGATGTTGCCGTGGGCGATGCCTTCCCGGGCGGACTTGAAACCAGCCGGGGGTTCAGGGAAGAGACGGACGTCATCCGGGCCGAGCTCGATCGGGCCGCCGAAGCCGCCCCGGCCCCGCGGCGGGCCGTCGCCCCCCGGATTGTTTTGTGCGAAAACGCTGGTGGTAAGCAGCACGGCAAGCGTTGCGGTGAGTAAGCGGGAAACGAAGGCAGGGGGTTTCATGGGGCAGAGGTTGATCTGTTTCATCACCGCACGGTATCCACGTGAAGCGAAGAAGAAGCAGAGTCTAATTCGTGACCGTTAAGAGTGAGAATCCGACACTGCCTTGACCGTTAGGCCCTAAACCGCAACAAGCAGGGCATGGCGCGCTGCACCCTGGCAGACATCGCCCGCCGGGTCGGCTGTTCTAAATACACCGTCTCGCTGGCGCTCAAAGGGGACCCCGAAATTTCGGAGTCGACCCGCCGGCGCGTGCAGACGGCGGCGGACGCATTGGGCTACCAGCCCAATGCCCTGGTGTCACAATTGATGGCGCAGTTGCGGGCCTCGCGGACCACGGGCTTTCAGGCCAAGCTGGCGTTGCTCAACGCCAATCGCGATCGCGACGCCCTGACCAAGCACCCGACGATCCCGACTTATGTCGAGGGATGCGAGAGTCGGGCGGCCAGGACCGGTTATGCCTTCGACCAGTTCTGGATGCATGACCCGGCGCTCAAGCCGGACCGGCTGCGACGCATCCTCCAGTCGCGGGGCATCAAGGGCCTGATCCTGGTGGGGTTGATGGATTCCAACCAACTGCCCCCGGAGTTCACGCCGTTGTGGGAAACCTTCCCGACGGTCGTGACCGGCGTGCGCACGCGCAATCCGGCCCTGTCCTTCTGCTGTGTCGACCATCACCATCTGGCGATGCGGGCGGTCGAGCGGGCGCTGGAGCTGGGCTATCGCCGGCCGGGCCTGGCCCTTGATGATGTGATCGACCGGCTGATCCAGCGGCGGTTTTCCGCGGGTTTCCAGACCGGTCAACGCTCCCTGCCGCGGACGCGCCAGCTGCCGATCTTCGACTTGCAGGGCAGCGGGGACACGGAGCCGCCTGGCTTCCGGGAATGGCTCGACCGTCATCAACCCGACGTAGTCTTCACCCTTTACAATCGCGTGGTGCGTTGGATCAAGGCGACCGGCCGCCGCGTGCCCCAGGACATCGGGGTGATTCAATTGGAATGGCGGGCGACGCGACCGGAGATCGCCGGCATGAATCAGCACAACTTCGCCGTGGGCGAGGCGGCGGTCGACATGGTCATCAGCCAAATCCACAACAATGAGACCGGCGTACATGATTTTCCCCGGGCCACCCTGATCGGCGCGACCTGGGTCGACGGGGCGAGTGCGCCGCGGCCTAAGCCGTCCGGCGCGCCAGCAAGGCGCGCTGCAGCAAAATAAACACGAGCAGCAGCAGGCCGACCACGATGCGCATCCAGGACGAGTCGAGGCGGCCGTCGAAGAGGATGCCGGTCTGGATCACACTGAAGATGAGCACGCCGAGCAGGGTGCCGGCCACGTGGCCGCGGCCGCCAGACAGCAAGGTGCCACCGATTACCACGACCGCGATGGCGTCCAACTCCAGCCCGACGCCGGTGGCGGGGTTGCCCGAACCGGTATAGAGCGTGGCGACGATGCCCGCCGCCGCGGCGAGCCCGCCGTTGAGCGCGTAGGCACCGATCTTGGTGCGGGCGACCGGCAGGCCCATGAGCCGGGCGGAGGCTTCATTGCCACCGATCGCGAGCAGGTTGCTGCCAAATTTGGTGTGGTGGGCCACCGCCCAGATCAGTCCGGTGGCAATGATCAGCATCAGTCCGCCGATCGGCAGGTCGGCGAAGCCCAGGGGCACGTAGGTGTCGCTGAGCGCGCGGTACCACGGGTGGTTGATCGGCACGGACTCGGTGCTGATGGCAAACCCGAGACCCCGGGCGAAGAACAAGCCGGCGAGCGTGACCAGAAAGGGCGGCAATTCGCAGCGCTCGATGAGGGTGCCCATGAACAGACCGAGGGCGGTCCCGGCTATCAGCCCCACGGTCCAGGCGGCCAGCGGGGGCCACCCGAGGCCACTGATGAGCGTGGCGGTCAGGATTGAGGTGAACCCAATGACGGATCCGACGGAAAGATCGATGCCGCCGGTGAAGATGACGAGGGTCATGCCCAGCGCGGCGATGCCTAGAAAGGCGTTGTCGGCAAAGAGATTGGCCGCGACCCGGCCGCTGAAGAAGCCGTCGTAGAGCACCCCGGCGGTGACGTACAGGGCGAGCAGGACGCCGGCGGTGACCAGCACGGGCAGCTGGCGCAGGTGGAATTTGCGCGACGGGGTCTTCATGCCGCCGCCTCCTGGCGGAACAGGCCGAGCAGACGGCGGCGCAGCCGCGGAATCTGGATCAGGGCCACGGTGATGATCAGCACGGCCTTGGGGACCGGAGCGACGGCCGGGGGGACACCGAAGTAGAACATGCTGAGGGTAAGCGTCTGCAGAAAGAGCGCGCCGATCAGAGAGCCGAGCAGGTAGAAGCGGCCGCCGGTCAGAGCGGTGCCGCCGATGACCACTGCGAAGATGGCATCGAGCTCCATGTTGATGCCGGCCTGGTAGGGGTCGGCCGCGCCGATGTGCGAGGCGGCCAGCGCGCCGGTGAGGCCGGCGCAGGCGCCGCAGGCAAGGTAGGCGAGCGCCTTGGTGCGACCGGCGGCGACGCCGGCGAACTTGCTGGCGGTGGCATTGTCGCCGACCGCCTCGAGAAAGAGGCCGGCCGCGGTCCGGCGCAGGCCGAGGTGGGTCAGTCCGAACAGTGCCAGCACCAGCAGGGCGGCGAAGGGCAGGGCGAGCAGGTGGCCCTGGGCCAGAAATTCAAACCCCGAGTCACTGAAGATGAGGACGTTGCCTCCGCTGATCTGCTGGGCGATGCCGCGGCCGGCGACCATCAGGATCAGGGTGGCGACGATGGGTTGGATGCCGATACGCGTCACCAGCAGCGCGTTGATGCCGCCGGCGGCGAGGCCGGTGCCGAGGGCGGCCGCGAGCACCAGGGGCAGGGCGGTGTCGCGCAGGAGCAACTGGGCACAGACCGTGGCGCTGATGGCGACCACCGAGCCGACGGAAAGGTCAATGCCCCCGGTGGCGATGACCAGGGTCATGCCCAGGGCCAGCAGCATGACGCGCGAGCCCTGGTTGAAGATGTCGATCGGCGTGCCATAGAGGTGGCCGTCGAGGACGGTCACTTTCAGGAAACCCGGGTCGAAGACCGCGTTGACGGCGATGAGCAGCAGCAGGCCGAACGCAGGCCACCAAACCGGGGAACGGAAACGGGCGGAGCTCATGCGTCGGTGGTGGCCCCGGCCATATCGCGGAGCAGGTTGGGCAGAGTGATGGCCTCACCCCGATGTTCGGCGACGGTGCGGCGTTCACGGAGCACGAAGACGCGGTGGCAGTTGCGCACCACCTCCTCGATCTCGGAGGAAATGAAGATGACAGCCAGGCCCTCGGCGCGCAGTTCGGCGATGAGGGCCTCAATCTCCTGCTTGGCGCCGACGTCGATGCCGCGCGTGGGTTCGTCGAGAATGAGCAGGCGCGGCGCGGTCGCGAGCCACCGGGCCAGCAGGACCTTCTGCTGGTTGCCGCCGGAAAGCGTGCGGATGGGTACCTCGGCGTCGGCCGTCTTGATGCGCAGCGCCTTGATGTAGCGATCGCACAACGCCTCCTGTTCGTGGCGTGACAACGGCTTGGCGGCACCGCGACGGGCCTGCAGGGCGAGGATGAGATTCTCGCGCACCGTCAGGTTGGGCAGGATGCCTTCGACCTTACGGTCCTCGGAGCAAAACGCGAAGCCCTGGCGGATGGCGGCGCGGGGATCGAGCTTGCCCAGATCCTGATCTCCGAAACGCAACGTACCGGCAGTGGCCGGATCGATGCCGAAGAGAATGCGGGCGGTCTCCGTGCGCCCCGAACCAAGCAGGCCGGCCAGGCCGGTGACCTCACCGGGCGCGGCGCCGAGGGTGACGGCGTCGATGGCGGCGCTGGCGGTGCCGGTAACCTGGAGCAGATCGTCCGGGACGGTGGCGGTGGGGTCGGCCGGAGCGTGCTCCTCGGCAGTGACGGCGCGGCCGAGCATCTTGCCGACGAGTTCCAACCGCGGCAGGTCCGCGGCGGGGTATTCGCCGACCAATTGGCCGTTGCGCAGGACCGTGATGCGGTCACTGACGGCGTAAACCTGGTCGAGGAAGTGGGTGACGAAGACGATGCCCAGGCCCTCGTCCCGCAGGCGGCGCATGATACGGAACAGTTCTTCGACCTCGGGCTCGTCGAGCGAGGACGTCGGCTCATCGAGCACCAGTACCTTGGCCTCGATGTCGAGCGCGCGGGCGATGGCGACCATCTGTTGCAGGGCGACGGAGAGGGAGCCGAGGTCGGCGTCCACATCGCATTCCAAGCCCAGGCGCGCGAGCGCCGCGCGGGCGCGGGCGCGCACGGCTCGGGAGTTGATGAAACCGCAGCGACCGGGTTGGCGGCCGAGCACGATGTTGTCGGCGACGGTCAGCGACGGGATCAGGTTGACCTCCTGGTAGACGGTGCTGATGCCCGCGCTCTCGGCGTCGCGCGGCGAAGCGGGGGCAATCACCTGCCCTTGGCGCGTGATGGTGCCACCGTCGGCGCCGTGGACGCCCGTGAGGACTTTGATCAGCGTCGACTTGCCGGCGCCGTTCTCGCCCATGAGGGCGTGGATTTCACCGGCGCGCACGGTGAAGTCGACCCCGTCGAGGGCGACGACACCGGGAAAGCGCTTGCAGATGCCGCGAAGGGCGAGAAGGGGATGGTCGCTCACGCGCGTCGCGACGGATGCGGGCTTAGTACTGCCGGGACGGCAGGGCGGCGGCGGCGTTGCTGGCGTCGAAGAGTTCGTCCTTGTTGTAGGACTTCTTCTCGACCGGCTGGCCGGCGAGGATGGCGTCGATCGTGTCGTAGATCTTCGGGCCGAAGAGCGGGTTGCACTCGACGGTGCAGTTGATCTTGCCGTCGGCCACGGCCTGGACGGCTTCCTTGATGGCGTCGATCGAGACGATCATGATGTCTTCACCGGGCTTCTTGCCGGCCTCCTCGATGGCCTGGATGGCGCCGAGGGCCATGTCGTCGTTGTGGGCGTAGACGATCTGGACCGCGTTGCCGTGGGTTTTGAGCATGGCCTCCATGACGGTCTTGCCTTCGGCGCGGCGGAAGTTGCCGGTCTGGGAATCGATGATCTTGAAGCGCGGGTGGGCGGCGAGGGCGTCGGCGAAGGCCTTGCGCCGCTCGTTGGCGGCGGCGGAACCGGGCTCACCCTGCAGCTCGACGATGTTGGTCCGGTCGCCGGCGTGCTCGGCGAGCCAGTCGGCGGCCATGCGGCCTTCCTCGTAGAAATCGGAACCGACAAAGGCGGCGTAGAGCGACTCATCCTCGGTCACGATGGAGCGGTCCATGATGACGACCGGGATGTTGGCGCGCTGGGCCTCACGCAGCACGGGGTCCCAGCCGGTCTCGACGATGGGGGCGAGCACGATGGCGTCGACGCCCTGGGCGATGAAGGAGCGCACGGCGCGGATCTGGTTTTCCTGCTTGGACTGGCCGTCGGCGAACTTGAGGTCGATGCCGCGGTTGGCGGCCTCGTTGCGCAGGGAATTGGTGTTGGCGGTGCGCCAGGCGCTTTCGGCGCCGGTCTGGGCGAAGCCGACGGTCAGGCCACTGTCAGCGGCACCCGTGTCGGATTTAGAGCAGCCCACCAGACCGAGCAAGGCGGCACCGGCGGTGAGGGCGATGAGGGAACGGAGTTTCATGGGAACAGGGTGGGGTCGGGTTTTTAGATGAGAGGAGGAGTGAATCAGGGCGAGAGAGAACGGACCAGCCTGACTTCGTAGAGGGGCGGCACGCGCGAGTCGGCCTGGGCCCGGAAGACGGTGCGCAGGTTGCCGTCACTCGGGGCGAGAAGGGAAGCGGGAACTGACAAGTGCTTGGTCACGAATAGCTCGCCCTCGTTGCCCGGCACGCTGACGGCCCCGATGGGGGTGTCATTGATTTCGATGTCGAAGGCGGCGCCGTTCCAGGCGTTGCCCCAGTAGGTGATCCGGAGCTCGAGATCGTTGGCGTCGGTGGCAGGGGAAAAGGTGTAACCGAACCAATCGTCGGCTTCACGGAAGGAACGACCGAATTGGCTGCCCGAGCGGGAACGACCGTCGACGAAATCGTGTTCGACCTCGGGTTGCTGCTCGCCGGGCACGACCAGATCGAGGGTGCGCCGGTCGAGGTCGAGGCGAGCCGTTTCACTGGCGCGCATTTCACGCACCACCTGATCGTAGTCGGCCGGCGAAGCCAGCTGCCAATACATCATGTAGCGGGCGTCGTGCAGCCGGAAGAACGGCTCAAGTTCCAGCGTATCGAAACGGTCGGGACGAACCAGGGCCGGCGCCGTGAAGTGCAATGGTCGCCCCGGCACGGGCTGCAGGAAGGCGGCCATTTCCGCGGCGTCGCCCACCAGCATGGGCGCGGCGTCCATGGGCTCGAATGGCCCCGGGGCGGCGTGACCCATGCGGGAGGAGTCGGCGACCAGGCCGGTGAGATCCTCGGTGCCCGTGCGGGCGGCGAGCAGGATGGGGCCGTGCAGGATGGCGGCGTAGTCGGAACCGTCCGGCAGGCGCTCGAGTCGCGTGGTCATGGGCAGAGCCACGGTGATCACGTCGCCATCGTGCCATTCGCGTTCGATGGCGGCGTAGCCGTCGGCGGAGGGCCGGAAGCGGACCGGGTCGCCATTGACCTGAATCCCAAAGCCTTCCGCCGTGACCCAGCCGGGCTGCCGCACGTGCAGGGTGAAGCGCTGCGGTGTGGTGAGCGAAAGCGTGAGGGCCGTGGCGGCTTCGTCCGGGAAACGGGTGGCCTGCCGCACGCGAATGCCGCGCTGCTCCCAGTTGAGTTCCGAGGCGATGAAGAGGTTGACCCAGAGGTTGGCCGCTTCGTCCGTCGCGTAGATGAACCGGCCGTATTTGCCGTGGTTCTCGATACCGGAACCGACGCAGCACCAGAAGCATTGTTCAGGCTGGGAATAGACCCGGTAGTGCCGCGGACGCAGCGGGGTGAAGTAGACAAAGCCGCCGTGGTCGGGGTGCTGGGTCGAAAGAATGTGGTTGTAGAGCGCGCGCTCGTAGTAGTCGGCGTAGCGGGCTTCGGCACCGCGGCGGAACAGCGCCTCGGTGAGTCGCAGCATGTTGTAGGTGTTGCAGGACTCGGGACCTTCCCGGGAACCCAGCATGCCGCTGAAGTCAGTCGGGTCGTTGAAGTGCTCGCGCACGCTGTTGCCGCCGAAGGCGACGGTGCGGTGACGCACGACCGTGTCCCAAAAGAACCTGGCCGCGCCGTCCCAGGCCGGATCCCCGCCGAGCTCGGCGACCCGCGCGTAACCGATGATCTTGGGGATCTGGGTGTTGGCGTGCTTGCCGGTCAGCGTGTCCTCGCGGCGGAGCAGGTCGTCGAGGATGGCGTGGTGCGTGAAGCGCTGGGCCAGGCGCAGGTATTTCTCGTCGCCCGTGATCGCATACACGTCGGCAATGGTCTCGGTCATGCCGCCATGCTCGGCGCGCAGCATGATTTCGACATCGGCGTCGGAGAGTTGGCCGATCAAATCGCCGCACCAGTCGGTGAGCTTGATGAGGATGTCGCGGGCCTGCGCATTGCCCGCGATGAGCCAGGCGTCCCGGAGCCCGGCGAAGGTCTTGTGCATGTTGTACCAGGGCACCCACGCCCCGCCGAGGCTGAAGCCCTGGGCGTCAAAGCCACCGGAGGCCACGCGCGCCCAGACGCCCTGGGAGTCGGGCACGCCGCCAACGTAGCCGTTGCCGTTGGCCGCCTGACAGGCGGCCAGCTCCTCGATGCAGTAGTCGAGGCGGCGCTTCATTTCGGGGTTGCCGGTCGCGACCCAGGTTTGGGCGAGGGCGGTGAGGTAGTGGCCCAGGGTATGGCCATCGAGCCCGATGTTTTCCCAGTTGCCGTATTTTTCGGCCTTGGGCGTGAGGCCGGCCTCGAGGCGGAAGCCGGCGAGCAGGCGATCGGGATCAAGGGCGAGCAGGTAGTCCTGGTTGAGGTCCTGCGCGTGTTTGAAGGGCCCTTCAAGCAGGGTGACGTCGCGCAGCTCAAAATAGTTGAGCGGCGTGGTGACCGCGAGGGGGGCGCGTACCTCGAAGCTAAAGGTAGCCCCGCCTTCCCGACCGGGGGAGGCGCCGGGAGAATCAGCGGAGGCCAGTCCACCCATGCCGGGCGAGGCGGTCAGATGTCGGTGCGTGGCCAGCGAGAGCAGCATCATGTCGTCCTGCAGCATGTGCTGCCACTGGAAGACGGAGCGCACGGGATCGAGGTCGGGCAGGAGCTTGAGGTCGGCAATGGCGCCGAGGCCCGTGACCGTGACAAAACCGGCGCCGTTGGCGGCCTCGAGGGCGACCCGACCCTGGCCGCGGTCGATGACATTGAACCAGCCGGTCTCGGCAGCGGGGCTGTCGGCGGCCACGAGGCGCAGGCGGTCGCGCCAGATTCCGAGCACGGAATCGTGGGCCCGGCTGGTCAGGCGGATCGACTGGCCGAGCGGGATGGTGCGGAGGGCCCGGGGCTCGGTCACCTCGAAGCGGTCGAAATCGAGGTGCCCGCCGGGCTGGCCGGCATCGTTGTAATTAAACAGCGCATAGCGCACGCCCTGGAACGTGCGGAGCTGGAAGATGGTCTGGAACGGTTCCCCGACGGGGGTGAAGGTCACGCCGTCGGTGCTGTAACTGAACACGGCCTCCTCGGTCTCGAAGTCACAGGACGCGCGCAACCAGACACGATCGGCGGAGAGGGGCGCGGAGAACTGCTCGCCGCCGTTCTGGTCGACCCGCCGGAGTCGGAGAGAGCCGTCGGTGGACTTGGCCACGCCGATCCAGCCATAGGGGTAGTTGAACAAGGCTAGGCCGCCCTGGTCGCCGGGGGCCATGCCGGCGGGATCGACCACGGTGGTGCCGATGGATGCGGGGCCGAGGGCCCGCTGCGTGAGGGTGTTACGGGCGTACCAGAGTTCGTCGGCAGCCTGGGCGGTGAGGCGCAGGTAGCCGGGCCGGGCGTCGAGGGACCAGGCATCGGCGACCGGCACATGGTTCCACTGCCAGACGTTGGCGAGCTGCGGACCGTCGAAGTCGTCGTCACGCTGGTAGGGGGCATGGGGTTCATCGACCTGGCCGGTGTCGGGCTTCACCCAGGTGCGCGGCGAGCGGAGCAGGTTGCCGGGGAGTCCGAAATAAGGCCAGTCGTCCTGCCAGGTGACGGGGGAGAGGGCGGTCAGGCGGCCGACCGAATTGTGGTCGGTCATGGAGAACCCCCACCATTCGCCGGATGGCGTGTCGACGATGCCGCCCTGGTGCATGGGGATGACCCCCATTTCCCAAGGGCGCCGCGGCTGGACATCGAATTCGCCGTAGGGGCCGCGGCCGACGCCCCCGAGGCGGTAGCCGTTGCCGGTGCCGAAGGTTTCGTAGGCGCTGATGGTGGTGACCTCGTAGGGCCCCTCGAGGTGGTCCGAGCGGGCCGCGGACATGTAGCCGACCGGGTCGTAGTTGGACGACGTGATGTAGTAGCGCCCCTTGAATTTGTAGAAGTGCACGCCTTCCCCGATGCCGGCGCCGGGCCCGAGCAGCTCGCGTTCGGTGCCGGGCACGATGTTCTTGAGGTCGTCGGTGAGGCGGGCGAGCCGGATGCCGCGGTAGCCCCAGACCACCCAGGCGGAGCCGTCGTCCTCGAACAGCACCGACAGATCGTGCAGCGAGATGTCCATTTCCTCGTGCGTCCAGGGGCCGGCGGGGTCGGTGGCAGAGAAGTGCTGGGTATGGTGGTTGTTGACGTTGGCGAAGATGTGAAAAACGCCGTCGTGATAGCGGAAGGTCGGCGCCCAGATGCCCTGGCCGTAGGCGACTTCGCCGTTTTCGAGACGGTACTCGGGGCCAAGGTCGAGCGTCTTCAGCGCGTAGCTCTTGAGCTCCCAGTTGACGAGGTCCCGGGAATGCAGGACCGGCAGGCCCGGCATCGAGTGCATGGTCGTGCCGGTCATGTAATAATCCTCGCCGACGCGAATCAGGTCGGGGTCGGAGAATTCGTCGTAAAAGAGCGGATTGGTGTAGCTGCCGTCGCCGTTGTCAGCCGTCCACGTCTGGCCGCAAAGCGCCGCCGCGGAGAAGAAACCAAATAATAGACAAGTCAGGCGGTGCATGGGCTCGGGAGAATTGCGCGTACGGCGCTTACTGGAAGAGCACGGCCCCGCCCTGGCCGGCGAGTTCGAGATCAAACCAGCCATCGTCGCCTACGGTCAGGGTGGTTTGGCCGGCCGTGCGGCCGGCAACGTCGTGCAGCAGCGTGAATGTCTGGCCGGCCAGGAACGGAGCCTGCAGCCGCAGGTGTTTTTCGGCGGCCTCGCCATTGGTCGCGGCGACATACCAGGCTTCGCCGTGGCGGCGGGCGATGACGGCGAATTTGCCCGGGTAGCCATCGATGAAGCGGGTTTCGTCCCAGATGGCCGGCACCTTGCGAAGAAAATCGATCACGTAGTCCGGCTGTTCTTCGAGATTGTTGGGCACGATGCCGAAGTGTTGCACGGGTGATTGGAAGAGCACGGTGGTGGCGAGTTGAAACGCGTCGGACGTGCGCCGCTGGTTCCCGAGGCCGGGCACCTTGTTGAAGGTGGAGTTGAGCACCATCGGGCCGTAGTCCATGGCCGCGGCCGGGTTGCGCACGAAGGCGAACACGGTGCTGTTGAAGGCCTCCCGGTCGGCGAAGCCCTGCGAGAAGACCAGGTTTTCGGACGCGGTCACCGCTTCGCTGGTCATGTGGTTGGGATACATGCGCTCCCAGCCGCGCGGGAGGGTGGCGCCGTGGAAGTTGAAGTGCAGGCCGTAGGCATTCCCGTCGGTGAGGATGTCTTCGTAGAGTTTCATGGTGGCCTGCTTGTCGCCGCCGAAGAAGTCGACCTTGAGGCCCTTGACGCCGATGGACTGCAGCCAGGCCATCTCCTCCCGGCGGGCCGGCGCGGTGTTCATGCGGTTGCGCGGACCCTGCGGGGCATCGTTCCAAGCGCCGTTGGAGTTATACCACAGCAGGACGTCGACGCCTTTGGATTGGGCATAGGCAACCAGTTCCTCGAGTTTGGCCTTACCGAGGTTGGCGTCCCACAGCGCATCGATAAGGATGTACTCGTAATTCATCTCCGCCGCGAGGTCGATGAACGTGCGCTGGTCGGCTTCGTTCATGCTCGGATCCTGCCAGAGCAACCAGGCCCAGGTGGCGCGACCGCCCTGGTAGTCGACAGTGGGTTCGTAGAGCGGCTCGACGACGTCGGTCGCCACCGTGCTTTCGACGATGGGGGCCAGGGTGCGGCCGACCGTGATCGTGCGCCACGGAGTCTGCAGCGGCAGTGAGGCGGACACGGTGGCGTTGCCGATGCCGCCGTTCTCGCCGGGTTCGGGAAACGCGACCCGGTAGAGACCGCGGGAGGTGGGGTCCGCCAGGCGGGTGCCGGCGTAGTTGCTGGAGACGCCGGTTTCTGAAATCTGAACCCAGCCGGCCTCGCCCAGCCGGAACAAGGCGGGGTAGGTGAACCCCAACTCGGTCGGAGAATCAGTACCGACCGGTACATCGATCAGGTAGCCTTCCTCGTAGCTGGGCTTGGAGCGCATCCAGCCGGTTTCGGGCGGTGCCTGCCAGGTCACGAAAGCCGTGGCCTCGGCCGGGAAATCGAAACCGGTCGTTTCGCGTTCAATCGTGACCCGGCGCTGGTCAGGGCCCGAGAGACGATAGGCAAAGGCCACGTCGCGATCACTGACGCGGAACACCACTTCGATCTGATTGCCCTCGGGGTTGGTGAAACTTGCCGTGAGTTCCTGGGCCACGCAGTGCACGTCACGCACTTTGCCGTGGGGCAGGACATAGTGCTCATCGATGCGGCGGAGGGTGGTCGTCCCGGCGGTGAGTCCACGGGAGAAGCTGCCGAGGGTAGTCTCCAGTCCCAGCGGGGAGGGTTCGAGCACGGGGGTGTCTCCGAGGCTGACCTGATAATTGAGACTGCCGGCGGGGCTGAGATTCAGTGTGACGTGCAGATTGCCATCAGGACTGGTGACCGATTGCGCGAGCAGGCCCAGGGTCGAGCTCAGGAACAGGGTCAGCGTGCGAAATGACGGGAAGGGGGCGGGGGGCAAAGAAAACATGGGGTGGGGTTGCGAATCAGTTCAAATAGGTTGCCCCGAGGGTCAGCTCAAAAGGCGACTAGGTTGACCGTTAGGCCTGCATGCAGGCGTATCAGCGGGCGGGAGACGGGTGAGCCTCGGAGCCAAACCGCCGATACACGGAAGGGGGCACGCCGCTCCAGCGCTTGAAGGCGTTGGAAAAGGCATGCACCGACCCAAAGCCCACCTGCTCGGCCACGTGCTCCACCGTCGCGTTGGTCGCCCGCAGGAGGACTCCCGCCCGGTGCAGGCGCAGGCGGGTCAGGTAGCTGGCGGGACTGTGGCGGTGAAAGCGATGGCACAGGCGTCGCAGGTGTTCCTCACTCACTGCGGCGTGGCGGGCCATTTCCGGGATGTCCCAGGGATGGGCGAGGTCGGCCTCGACCTTGCGCCACAGACGGCTGAGTCGATCATCGTGGCGGGGGCCACCCACGAGGCGATGGGTGTGGGTCTGAAGCAGGGTGACACAGGCCTGGATGGTGGCGGGTTCGGCCTCGCCCAGGGCCTCCCGGGTGGTCAGACGCACGCTGGTCGCGAAGTCGGTGACGTCGGCGTCGATGAGGCGGGCGCGAGGAGAATCGATGAGGGGTGGGCCGCCATGATCGTCCCAGAAAATCCAGGCAATATGCCAGGGAACGTCGCTGATGGTATCAAAGGCGTGATCGCGTCCACTGGGGGCGAGCAGGACCTGGCCGGCGCGGAATGGCACGATTTCGCCGTCAATCACCGTGCGTCCCTCGCCGGCGGTGCAGGCGACTACGTGGGCAAACTTGGAGGGCAGGCGCACCATGCGATACGGCGGGAGGAGTTCGCTGAAGCCGACCCAGAGGAATTTACCCCGTCGCAGCTGCGGCATGCGTTCCGGCAGCAACACCGACTCCAGGCAACGGGGGCCGATCAAGTGGGTTTCGCGCAAGGGCAAGAGGGGTGGAAGCATGGGCGAAAGCGTGGGTTTGAGATACGGTTTGCCCTCCTCGGGCGGCAATGAAATATCAGGGTCCGCTTCTGAGCCCCACTCCCAACCCATGAAAAAACTCCTCCTTTTAACCGCAGCCCTCGGTGCCTTCTCGGCCTCCCTGTGGGCGCAACCGACGGTTACCATCGATCTGGACGCCAAGGCCAAGGATCCCATCAACCCGTACATTTACGGGCAGTTCATTGAGCATCTCGGCCGCTGCATCTATGGCGGCATCTGGGCGGAAATGCTTGAGGACCGTAAGTTCTACTTCCCGGTCACCGCTGACTACGACCCTTACAAGGATCTGGTGGATTCCGACTTTCCGGTCGTGGGAGCCTCGCCGTGGGAGATCATCGGTGATGCCGCCGGCGTGACGATGGTGAAGGAGGATTCCTTCGTGGGCGATCATACGCCCCGGATCGCGGCGGGTCACGGAGTGCGCCAGCACGATCTCGCGCTCCGGGCCGGCCTGGGTTATCCGGGCTACATCTGGGTCAAGCCCCTGGGTATGACGCCGGCAGCGGTCACCGTCAGCCTCTCGTGGGAGGGTGGTTCGGCCAGCGAAACGTTTACCGTTCCCGCGGGCGGTGGCTACATCAAGCGCGAGTTCCGGTTCGAGGCTCCGGCCGCGACCGAGGCCGCCACGCTTTCAATCTTCGCCGACAACAGCGACATCCTGCTGGGCACCGCGTCCATCATGCCCGAGGACAACATCAACGGCATGCGGGCCGACACCATTGCCCTGCTCAAGGACCTGAACGGCTCGATCTACCGCTGGCCGGGTGGCAACTTCGCCTCGGGTTACGACTGGCGCGACGGCATCGGCGACCGTGACCGTCGGCCGCCCCGCAAGAATCCGGCCTGGACCGGCGTCGAGCACAACGACTTCGGCACCGACGAGTTCATCGCGTTCTGTCGCGAGATTGGCGCCGAGCCCTCGATCGCCGCCAACACCGGTTTCGGTGACGCCTATTCGGCGGCGCAATGGGTCGAATACTGCAACGGTTCCGCCTCCACCACGGCCGGCGCCTGGCGCGCGCAGAACGCGACCGCCGAGCCCTATGACGTAAAAGTCTGGTGCGTCGGCAACGAGATGTTCGGCACCTGGCAGCTGGGCTTCATGCAGATCTCCCAGTACGTGTTGAAGCACAACCAGGTCGCCGCGGCGATGTGGGCCAAGGACCCGACCCTCCAGTTGGTGGCCGTCGGCGAACTCGGCGGCATCAACCGGCAGAACGATCCGGAGCAAGTCCGGGTGGGCAAGGGTTGGACCGAGCGCATGTTCGAGGCCAGCGCCGACTACATGACCCACATGTCCGAGCACTTCTATTCCGGGATGACGCCATTCGGCAGTCAGCGCGGTGAGATCGGCCTCGTGGAGCACGTGGCGGAAATCAAGAACGCCATCCGTCGCAAGGTCGAAGGCCATCGTGAACTGCAGGCCCGGATGCCGGAACTGGAGGGCAAGATCATCCCGATCTCCATGGACGAGTGGAACTACTGGCACCGCGTATACGAATACGGTGAACTGGGCTGTGTCTACCGCATGGACGATGGCCTGGGCATCGCCGCCGGCCTGCATGAATACTACCGCAACACCGACATGGTGCACCTGGCGTTCTACGCGCAGACGGTGAACGTGATCGGCGCCATCAAGACCAGCAAGACGGCGGCTGAGATGGAGACGACCGGCCTCGTGCTGCAGCTCTACCGCGAGCATTATGGCACGCAGCCCATTGAACTCGACCTGGCTTCCATTCCCGAGCCGTTGGACGTCGCCGCCGCGCTTACGGCCGATGGCAAGACGCTGACCGTGGGCATTGTCAACCCGACCCCCGAAGCCGTGCAGGTGCCGATTGCCCTGGCGGCCGGCATGGCCGGCGGCAGTGCCACGCGCTACGTCATCGCGCATCCGGACCGGTTGGCCCACAACTCCCCGGGCGAAGCGCGGGTGGTGGACATCGTGGAGACCGCGGGTATCGATGCCAGCCAGCCCCTCGAGGTTCCGGCGGTCGGCGTGGCCCTGTTCACCATTCCGTTGCGCTAAGCGTTTAACCGCCAAGTTTGAGTCTTACAGCGGACGGCCCTGGGCCGTCCGTTTTTTTTGGCCTAAGTCGGAGTCAAAAAATCCCTTGAACTTTGGGCTTGGGACCGTGAACTACGCCGTTCCCTCTCGGTGAGATACTCAAGTGGCCAACGAGGGCAGACTGTAAATCTGCTGGCTTACGCCTACGGTGGTTCGAATCCACCTCTCACCACCATTTTTAACACCTCCTGATCAGGAGGAGTTATTTTTGGCCGCTAGCCGGCCGCAGCTTCAACGGCAGCAGTTTACAGCACCCCGGCGTCCCGGAAGCTGTAATATCCTAGACCGGTCGGGTCGGCGCCGGGTTCACCCACGATGACGTGGTCGAGCAGCTCGATATCGATGGTGCCGGCCGCCTCGCGCAGGGTGCGGGTGACCCGAATGTCGGCCGCGCTGGGCGCGGGGTCGCCGCTGGGATGATTGTGCACGCACACAATGGCGCTGGCTCCTTCCCGAATGGCGTCGCGGAACACCTCCCGGGGATGAACAAGGGTTGAGCCCGCGGTGCCGGAGGTGACCTCCGTCCGGCGCAGCAGCCGGTTCTTGCGATTCAGGCACAGCACCCAGAATTTCTCCACGGCGAGCCCGCGGGTCAGTGGCCGCATGAATGCGGCGATCTCGGTGGGGTTGGAGAGCAGGGGAGGCGTGCCGATCTCGCGGGACAGGACCCGTCGGGCGATCTCCATGACGGCGACGAGTTGCAGCGACTTGACCGTCCCGATGCCCTTGACGCGTTTGAAGTCGCGATCCTGCCAGCCGATCAGCCCGGCCAGGGACCCGGCTTGGGCGATCACGTGGTCGGCCACAGCCAGGACATCCCGGCCGGCGGTGCCACTGCGCAGCAGCATGGCGAGCAGCTCGGTGTCGCTCAGGAAGCCGGCGCCGTGACGGGCGAGGCGCTCCTGGGGCCGCTCGCTCACCGCCATGCCCCGCAGACGGAGGGACGAGCTCGTTTCGGTGTCGGCCATATCAGGTCCTGAAACGCACCCCGGCTGCCGCGTCTTTCAACCGCATCAAAGAAAGAGCCGGGGCCAGCGGACCCCGGCTCGAAAGCATCACGATGGTGGTCGGCGGGCCTACTCGCCGTGAGTGGCGCGGGCGGCGGCCTCACCGCCGGCGTTTTGGCTGGGCAGTTGCCGCGGGCGCAGGTTCTTTACGAACGCCATCAGGTCGCGCAGTTCGGTGCGGTTCAGCACGAGGCCGAAGATGGCCGGCATGCTGGAAGGAGCGCCTTCACGTTTGACGACCTTGGTGGCGTCGAAGGTCTGCTTTTCACCGGCCGCATCGTAGATCGAAATCTCGGTGGGGGTTTCCTCAGCAATGGTGCCGACATAGAAGCCGCCGTCGGACAGCGTGAAGGCCACCACATCGAAGCCCGTGGCGATGGCGGCGTTCGGCTCGATGATCGATTCGAGGATATACTCGGCCGGGTGCGTATCGCCGATGTTGGACAGGTCGGGGCCCGCCAGACCGCCTTCGCCGTTGGCGCGATGACAGCGCGTGCAGGCGAGAACCGGATGCTGGTTGAACAACCGCCAGCCGGTGCGGGCGTCGCCGCCGGCCAGGGCGCCGCGATAAGGCAGCAGTTTGTCTTCAGCGGCGGCCCAATAAGCCTTCAGGGCGGCCAGTTTTTCCTGCACGACCGGGGCCGAGCTGGCCTCGGCGGCGTCGAGCAGTTCGAATTGGGCGAGATAGGGAACCTCACCGGCGCGGAGGCGATCGAGGGCGTTGGCCAACAGGGTGGCGGCGGCGGGATCGTTGAGCTCCGCAATCGCCGGGTAGGCGGCCTGCTGTTCGGCGGGCGTGCCGGCTTCCGCCATGCGGGTGAGCGTCGGCAGGGCCTCGGTCGGCGAAAGCCGGGCAAGGATGGGCAGCGTGGACATGCGCAGAGCGGGAGAGTTGGAGGCGCCGGCGATGTTTACGGAGGCGAGAAGCTCCGGGTCCCCCAGTTCATCCAGCACGGCCAGGGCGGTGGAGCGCAATTCGCCATCGGCCGCCGGGTTGGCGACGAGCGCACGAATCCGGGGCAGGGCGGCCAGCACGCCGAGTTCACGAACGGCCGCCAGGGTGGCGAGCTGCACGCTGCTGCTGGCGTCGGCCAGGAGCTGGGGCAGGGCGTCGTTCAGGGCGGCGATGGCCGGGCCCGCATCGCGGGAGTCGAGCGGGCGGTATACGCCCACGAGACGATCACGGTCAAACGGCTCCGGCCAGCTGGCCAGGAGAGTGAGGGCTTCTTCACGCAGATCGGCAGGCACCGCGGCGTTGCTGGCGTAGGCAGCCAGGGCGACGGCGTCCTCCGGCCGACCGAGGCGCAGACGGGCGTTGATCTGGCGCAGCTGCAGTGGTTCGTCGTCGAAGTGGCCGGTGCCGAGCATGGCGGCGAGGGCCGGCAGGGCGGCGTTGATCGGAGCGTCATTGATGGCGAGCGCCGCTTCGCGCACCAGGTACGGGTCCGGATCGCCCAGGAATTGGGCGATGGCGGGGTTGGCCTGGCGACGGTAGACGAGAATGACGCCGAGCCGGACGGCCGGGGATTCATCGGTGGCGGCCGCGGCCAGCGCCTCGGCGGCCTGATCGCCCAGGCGATAAAGCGCGTAGACGGCGGCGTGGCGCAGGTAGGCGTCCGCGTTGTCGTTGCGGCGCAGCAGGTCGATGAGGGCGGCGGCGTCCTGGTCGCGCCCCACTTTGCCGAGGGATTGCGCGGCCATGAACTGGGCGCGGGGATTGGGGTCGCGCAGCAAGGCGGCCAGACGATCGGCTGTGGCGTTGAGGCCGTGGTCACCGGCGAGTTTGGCCGCCTGCGCCCGGATCTCAGGGTCGCCGTCGGCCAGCAATTCGGACCAGCCTTCGAAGGCCGAGTCGGCTTTTTCACCGAGCTGGCCCAGGGCCCAGATGGCGTGGATCCGGGCGAATTGATCGACCGTGGAATTCCGGGCGAGGCGGGCCAGCGCCGGGATGTGGACGGCACCCTGCGCAGCCAGTTCAAACTGGGCCTCAAACCGGATGCGCTGGTCGGGGTGCCCGAGGAGTCCCAGCAATTCGTCCGCCGAGGCGGTGGCGATACCGGACGCGAGGAGCTGCTGCACTTCCCGGGACAGGTTCACCTCGGCGGCGGAGCGGTCGGCCGGAGCGACCGAATAGACGCGGCCCTTGTTGGATTTGGGCCAACCCTCGACCCAGTCGGCGAAGTAGAACTTGCCGTCAGGGGCGAAGGTGACGTCGGTCGGCAGGGTGCCCCAGAGGAATTGCTCGCTCTTGGTGACCTTGAAGGAGGCGCCCTCCGGTTCGAGGTGGTAGGTCTGCACGCCGCTGCGCGCGACGCTGCCCTTGAAGTGCGTGATGAACAGGGTCCGGTCGTAGTCCGACGAGAACCCGGTGCCGGGATAGTAGGTGATGCCGGAGGGGCCGTCCTCAATGTTGGAGACCGGCGGCAGCAGATAGGCCGGCCGGCCTTCAAATTCGGGCTTCCACAAGCCGTCGCTCATCCACGGTCCGGCGCGGCCGCGCGGCGCGTATTGGTAGCCGATACGCCAGCCGGAGTCGCCGCCCTCGACGACATGGACGAGGCGCTCGAGGTCGCCGTTGTCGCAGTCATTGTCGCCGGTGAGCAGGTTGCCGTACTCGTCGAAGGCGAGTTCCTGCGGATTGCGCAGACCGGCGGCAAACAGTTCGAATTCGGTTCCGTCGGGATTGGAGCGGAAGACCGCGCCTTGGTCGGTGACCGCGACCTGCTGGCCCTCCTTGCCGGTCACATTGGTCGAGCGGTCGCCGATCGAGTAGTAGAGTTTGCCGTCCGGCCCGAACGCGAGGCCGTGAAAGTCGTGCCCGGTGAAACCGTAGCGAATGCCAAATCCACGCAGCAGTTCCTCGCGCGATTTCTCCGTGATGCCATCCGCCTTGGTCTCGAATTTCCAAAGGCTGGGGATGCTGGTGAACCAGACTTCCCCGCGGCGCGCGAGGACGCCGGAAGCGATGCCGTCGAGGATGCCGTTGAAACCTTCGGCGAAGACCCGGCTGTCGTCGGCCACCCCGTCACCGTCCGTGTCCTGCACCAGGCGCACGACTTCGGTTTCGATCGCCATTTGCTCGGCCGCGTCACCGAAGATGCCCCGGGTGTAGGCGAGCCGGTCCTCAATGGACGTGCTGGCCAGCTCAACCTCGAGCATCGCCATGTAGTCGCGGATATCGAGCACGCTGGTGCGGTAACGATGGGTCTCGGAAACGAACAGGCGGCCTTTTTCGTCAAAGTCGAAGGCCACCGGGTTGGAGAGCATCGGCTCAGCGGCCCAGAGTTTGACTTCGAAGCCCGCCGGGGCGCGGAACTGCGCGATTGCCTGTTGCGCGGCGTCGGAGGCCGGGGTCAGCACGGGGGCGGCCTGCCGGTCCTGTTCGAGCAGGGCCAGGCTGGGCATTTCGGGAAGGGCAGTCGCGAGGGAAGTAGCGACGGCCAGGCAGGTGAGGTGGGGGCGGAGGTTCACGATGTTGGGAAAAAGGGGGCGCAGCCGGTGAAACAAAATCAGACAGTGCAGAGCTTGATCGCGTCGGCGAGGGCGGCGATCGGGTCCGGTTCGGTGGGGACGAATTCCTGGCCCACGAAACCGGTGTAGCCGGTGTCGGCGATGGCGCGCATGACGGCCGGGTAGTTGATTTCCTGATGCGAGCCGTTCAGTTCGTTGCGGCCCGGGTTGCCGCCGGTGTGGTAGTGGGAAATCCACGCGTGGTGGTCGCGGATGGTGCGGATCATGTCCCCCTCCATGATCTGCATGTGATAGATGTCGTAGAGCAGCTTGAAGTGGGCGGAGCCGACCTTCTCGCAAAGCTGCACGCCCCACGGCGTGCGGTCGCACTGGTAGTCGGGGTGGTTCACTTTGCTGTTCAGCAGCTCCATCGAGAGGATGACGTCGTGCTTTTCGGCAATCGGCACAATCCGGGCGAGACCCTCGGCGCAGATTTCCAAGCCTGCCTCGTCGGACAGGCCGCGGCGGTTGCCGGAAAATACGATCATCTGCTTTTGACCGGCCTCGGCCATCAGCGGAATCTTCTCCGCCATGAAGGCCGTGATGGCGTCATGGTTGGCGCGGTCATTGAGACCGTCGGTGATCCCGCCCGGCACCCCCCAGACCATGGCGCACTCAAGGCCGTGTTTGAAGAGCACGGGCAGCTCCTCGACATTGACCAGCTCGACGGATTGCAGGCCGGCGGCCTTACCCCGGGCGCAGAGCTCCTCGAGCGAGTACCGGTTGTAGCACCAACGGCAGGCGGAATGCTTGTATTTGCCGTAAGGGGCGGCCGGCGTGGTGACGGCGGTCTGGGCCGGCAGGGCCGTGGCGGCGGCGGCCAGCGCGCTGCCGGTGGCGAGGTTTTTCAAGGCGGTGCGGCGGGAGATCGGGGTGGTCATGCGGTAAAAGGGGTAAGGGGTCAGTCGAGCAGGCGGACGCGGATGTTGCGGAAGTGGACCACGCTGCCGGGATCGTGCCCCTGCAGGGCGAACGTCCCCTGGCTGATCAGGCGGCCGGCCATGTCGGCCGGGCGGGTGGTGGCGGCGTCATCAGGTTCGACGTAGTCGACGGCGGTCTCGCCGTTGACCTTGATCACGACGCGTTTGCCGACGACGCGGATGTTGTAGGTGAACCATTCGTGGTCAGGCACCAGCTGTTCGCGGACATCGTCGATCGCATACAGACTGCCGGTGCGGCGCCAGTCGGACTGGGTGTTGTTGACCTGGGCCTCGTAGCCCTGGGCCGGCCAGCCCTCCTCCTGATAGGCCGTGTGAAAATAGACCCCGGAATTGGCGTCCGGCTCGGTCATGACCTCGAGTTCGAGCTCGAAGTTGCGGAAGTTGTGATCGGCGACCGGGCCTTCGTAGAACAGGTGTGAGCGTTTGCCGTGGGTGGTGATGGCACCGTCGACCACGCTGAAAGTGGCCTTGTGTTCACTGGGGCGCCAACCGTCCAAGGTCTTTCCGTCGAAAAGACTGTGCCAGTCGCCATCGGCGGCAGCGGCCGCGAGCGGCAGGAGGGTCAGGGCGGCAAGCAGGGTGACGGGGCGCATGATGAAGCAGGGGTTCAGAGGGAGGCGAAGTGGTCCAGGCCGGCGGCGGTGGCATGGCGGTAGGCCGCGATGAGCTTGTCCCAATGGGCGGAGGCAGTCGCGTCAACTTGCTGGCGTTTCGGGTCGGCGTCAAACCACGCCAAGGTCTTCGCGATGCCGGCCGGATAGGGGGTCTTGCACACAAAATCGGGCACCAGTCCCTTCACCTTGGAATTGTCGAACACACTGACACAGAGTTTGTCCCCGAGGAGGCCGGGCAACTCGTCGGGCAGACAGCTGCTGATGAACTCGCCGGGGATATGGACGAATTCCGGATGGTCGACTCCCGCGGCGGCCGCGGTGAGGGCGTAGTATTGATTCCACGTCATCACTTCGTCGGAGGTGATGTGTATGGCTTCACCGAGGGTGGCGGGATTGCCCAGCAGGCTCAGCAGGGCCTTGGCGAAATCGCTGTTGTGGGTGACGGTCCACAGGCCGCGGCCGTCGCCGGGAATGATGATGGGCAACCCGCGCCGCAGCCGGTCGATGGCGGTGTAGGGCTGCTGCCAGCTGTTGAAGGCGAGGGGGATCTGGGTGTCGCCGTAGGTGAGCGAAGGGCGGATGTTGGTGACGGGGAATCCGGTCTCGGCGTATTGGCGATTGAGGTACTCCTCGCAGGCGATTTTGTCGCGGGAGTATTGCCAGAACGGGTTCTCGAGCGGCGTGGTGGCCTCGCGGATCAGGTAGTGCTCCGGCGGCTTCTGGTAGGCGCTGGCCGAGCTGATGAAGAGAAAATGACCGGTGCGGCCGGTAAACCATTTCACCCGCCGCTCAAGATCGGCCGGGGCGTAGCTCTTGAAATCGACCACGGCATCCCACGTCTGCTCGCCGAGCGCGGCGGTGACGGCGGCGTCATCGGCCAAGTCCGCCACCAGTGACTGGGCACCGGCTGGCAGTGGCTGCGTCCCGCGGTTGAGGATGAAGATGTCGTGGCCTCGGGCCACGGCGAGTTCGGTGCAGGCGGTACTGATGATGCCAGTGCCGCCAAGGAAAAGGATCTTCATGGGCAGGGGTTGAGATAACGGGCGTCCCGACGGGCAGGAACGGCCGGGACGGTGACCGTTCAATCTTGGCCTCACGGCAGCGTGGCCAAGCAAAAAGCCCGGCGGGAGGCCGGGCTGGGGAAGGTTTGACTGAGTGGCCGCTTAGTAGAGGCGGAAAAAGTGGGTGCGGCGCAGGCGCTCGAGCCACTCTTCCTGGGCGTTGCGGGCCATGCGCTGGATCAGCACGCCCTCGATCTGTTCACGGACTTCGTTGATCGGCTGAATGCCGGCGTAACGGCGATCATCGGCGTGCAGAATGTAGGCGCCCTCCGGGAGGATGATCGGCTCGGTGGTCTCCCCCGCCTTGAGGGCGAAGAGCGGCTCGCTGAAATCGGCCTTGAGGTCGGAGCGGTTCTGCCATCCCCAGTCACCGCCGCGGGCGGCCCGGGCGTCGTCGGACATGTCTTTGGCGACGTCCTCGAAGCTGTGGCCGATGTCGAGCCGGGCACGCACCCGGGCGCAACGCTGGAGCAGCGCGGCGTCGCTGGCGCCGTTGCGCTGGAAGTGGATCATGCGCATGTGGACGGCGTCCTCCTGGAAGAAGTCGTCCTTGTTCTCGTCGTAGTAGGCCTGCACCTGCACTGGCGAGACGATGGTGGCCGACTTGCGCTTCTGGCCGCGCATGTAGCTGTAAATGATGTCTTCCTCGACCTCGCGGCGGTACTCGGAGGTGGTGATGCCGCGCTCGCGCAGGTAGGAAAGGAACTTCGAGCGGTCGCCTTCGAACTCGTTGATGATGTTCTCGTCGACGGCGTTATCGACGAAGGACGGCGGAATCTGCCGCTTCTCGTCGGAGTAGAAGTCCTTCACGATCAGCACGCGGTCGATGAGCTGCTGGATCACGTCGTCCTGCAGGGCCTCCAGGCGCATGTCGAACTGCTGCTCGTTGGCGGAAGTGCGCTGCAGTTCGGGCACGAGCGGGGAGATTTCCCGGCGGATATCGTCCACGGTGATGATCCGGTCCTCCGCCACGGCGGCGATGCCGTTGGCGAACCGCACGTTCAGGTTCCGGTCGAGCGCCGCGTCGGCGGTGGTTTGGGCGCGGAGGAGGGGGGCGATAACCAGTAACCCGGCGGCAACCAGCTTGAGCGGGCGTTGAAACAGGCCAGAGGGTTGAGTCATTGAGTCGTCAGATTGTCTAAAAATGTGGATATTTCGCGCAACCGTAGGTCGGGCCGGGGGGCGGTCAACCTTGGAAACCGGGTCCCGTGCATGACCCAGTCGTCGCGGCGGCCGCTCGCGCGCAGGCACTTCAGTCGGTTGTGCTGAGTCTCGACCGAAACGATGCCTTTTTGTTCCGCGCGGACCCGGATGCCAGTGATGAGCAGGAGGGCACGGACCTCTGTGCCGAAGGCCCCAAAACGGTCGCGCAGGTCGTCTTCCAGCTGCTGCAGCTCCGCCAGGGAGCCGGCCAGGGCCAGTCGTCGGTAAAAGTCGATGCGTAAACGAGTTTCGGAGATGTAGCCCACCGGCAGGCAGGCGCGGATGCGCTCGATCGGGGTGTGCTCTGCGTGCTCGGCATCGCGCAGCGCGGTGTAGCCGTCCTGATGCCGGCCGGTGACCGGGGTGGGGGGCGCGGATTCACCCGCGGCCTCGCCCACGGTCACGAAGTCGAGTTTCACGCTGGCGCGGATGGCGGCGGCCTCGGTTTCACCCTTCAGCCGGGCGACGGACTGACGCAGCAGCTGGCAATAGAGTTCGAAGCCTACGCCGACAATGTGGCCGCTCTGCTCCGCGCCCAGCAGGTTGCCGGCGCCGCGCAGCTCGAGGTCGCGCATGGCGATGCGGAAACCGGCGCCCAGCTGGTTGTGGGTCCGCATGGCGTTGAGGCGCTCGCGCGCGATTTCCATCAGGCGGGTGTGGCGGTGGAGAAGCAGGTAGGCGTAGGCCTGGTGCTTAAACCGCCCGACACGGCCGCGGAGCTGGTAGAGTTGGGAGAGGCCGAAGCGGTCCGCGCCCTCGATGATGATCGTATTGCAGTTGGGGATATCGAGGCCGCTCTCAATGATGGTGGTGCAGACCAGCAGGTGATAATCGCCAGCCACAAAGTCGGTCATGACCTTTTCGAGGGTGCGCTCGTCCATCTGACCGTGGCCGACGCCGATCCGGATTTCCGGCAGCAATTCCGCGAGGTGGGCGGCGACCACCTCGATGGTCTGCACGCGGTTGTGGAGGTAGAAGACCTGGCCGCCGCGGGCGATCTCGCGTCGCACCGCGTCGACGACGAGCTTGTCGTCGTAGGTGCGCACGATGGTGTGAATGGGATGACGGTTGGTCGGCGCGGTCTCGATCACGCTCATGTCGCGGGCGCCGGTCATGGCGAGATAGAGGGTGCGGGGAATCGGCGTCGCGCTCATGGACAGGACGTCGACCTCGGCGCGCAGCCGCTTGAAGCGCTCCTTGTGCTTCACGCCGAAGCGCTGCTCCTCGTCGATCACGACCAGGCCGAGGTCGCGGAAGCGTACGTCCTTTTGCAGCAGGCGATGGGTGCCGACGAGAATGTCGACCTGGCCGGCGGCGGTGGCGGTGAGGATCGCCTTCTGCTGGGCGGGGGTGCGAAACCGGCTGACCATCTCGATGGCGAGCGGATAGCCGGCCATGCGTTCACGAAAAGTGTTCAAGTGCTGCTGCGCGAGCACGGTGGTGGGCACGAGCACAGCGACCTGCTTGCCACCCTGCACGGCCTTGAAGGCGGCCCGGATGGCGACCTCGGTCTTGCCGAAGCCCACGTCGCCGCAGATCAGCCGGTCCATCGGCCGGGAGCGCTCCAGGTCGGCCTTGGCCTCGTTGATGGCGCGCAGCTGGTCGGGGGTTTCGGTGTAGGGGAACGTGGCCTCGAATTCCTGCTGCCAGGCGGTGTCCGGGGGATGAGCGAAACCCGGCTGGGCATCGCGCACGGCCTGGATGCGCAGCAGCTCCGCGGCGAGGTCGAGCGTGGAACGTTCGGCGGCCTTGCGGGCCTTTTCCCAGCGTTGGGTGCCGATGCGGCCGAGCTGCGGTTTCGATTTGCTGAGCCCGACGTAGCGACTGATGAGATGGGACTCCTGCAGCGGCAAGTGCAGGGTGACGTGGTCGTCGAACTCCAGTGAGATGACCTCCTTCGGGCCGTCGCGCGTGTCGAGCTTGGCGAGTCCACGGTAGTGGGCGATGCCGTGCTGGAGGTGGACCACGTAGTCGCCTTCCACCAACTCGGCGAAATCGAGCAATTGGTCGACTTGGGCGCGGTTGACGAGGGCACGTTCCCCGGCGGCGGCGCGCCGCGGCCGGCGGCGGCCGAAGAGCTCGGTTTCGCTGACCACGACCAGGCCGGGACAGGCCGGTTTTTGCCGGGGCCAATGCAGCCGGGCGGCCTCCCGGAAGGTGATGCGGAATCCCTCGTTCAGATCGCCGCTCACGAAGTCGGGTTTCAGGACCTTGAGTCCGGTCTCCTCTGTCAGGATTTCTCGGATACGCGTCTCCTCGCCGGCCTTGGCGACCACGAAGACGATCCGATAACCTTCGCGCTGCCAGCGCTGCACCTGCTGGAGAAATTCGGTCCGGGCGTGGACCTCGGCGTCCAGTCGCTCCTGGGCCACCAGGCCGTCACTCGGGTAACGCCGATGATGGTTCAGGCTCTCGGTGTTCCAGGTCGCTCCGGGGTGGTCCACGCCGGCCTCGAACCACCAGGAGGCTTCGTCGATGTCCTGCAGGGCGCGCAAGCCCGCGGCGCGTTGCAGGATGGCCTCGAGGTACGTCTCCATGGTCTCGTCCCCATCCTCCGGATGCCAGGCGCCCTCCAGCTGGGCGGGTTCAATCAGCACGACCTGCGTGGCGGGACTGAGGTAATCGGCGAGGCCGGTGCGCGCGGGGTCGAGCTTCAGGCGGGGTGAGGCCGCCAGGGTGATGGCGTCGATCTTTTCGCCGGAGCGTTGGGTGATGGGATCGAATGCCCGTATCTCCTCCAGTTCGTCGCCGAAGAAATCGAGACGATAGGGTGCGTTGGCCGTGATGGGGTAGACATCGATCAGGCCGCCGCGGACGGCATAATGCCCGGGCGACTCGCAGAGCGGTTCGGAGTCATAGTCAAGCCGGTGCAGGGTCTCGATCAGCTCCGAGAACTTCGGGGCCTGGCCGGGCCGCAGGATCAACTCGTGGCGGGCAAAGGACTCCAGCGCGGGCACCGCCTGCTGGATCGCGGCGGGGTGGGACACGACGACGAGGGGGACGTCCCGGGCGCCGGCGAGTTGGTTGCTCGACCGGCGGGCGCGCAGTCGCGACAGGACGGTGGTGCGGTCGGCGGAGGCCGCGAACGCTTCCCGCATGTCCTGTTCGGCGGGCAGAGCCGCGGGGAGCACGCGGACCTCGGGTGGGCGTGACGGGCCGCTGGCTTCGGCGAAAAGGCGCAGATCGGTGGTCAATTGTTCGGCGAGGCGACTGTCGGGGGCGATCACGAGCCAGACCGGCGTGTCGGCTGCCTGCACGTGATGCGCAAGCACAACGCCACGCGCCGGGGGACAGATCCCGGTGTCCAGGTGGCGTTGGTCAGGGGCAAACATGACGGCGGGAAATGGATCACCCGGGGGCGCGACGCAATCGGCGACGCGCCCGGGCGGCGAAGAAATCAAACCCGCCCGGATTCGAGGGCGGCGCGCGCCGCGACTTCCTCGGCGCTTTTCTTAGAGCTGCCGCGACCGCTGCCCAGCTCCTGATCGTGCAGGAAGACGCGGGCCTCGTATTCGCGTTCGTGGTCCTCGCCGGCGACATGCACGACGTCGTAGCGCAGGGCGTTGTTGCCGTGGGTCGGTTGAATGCGCTCCTGCAGCCGGCCTTTGGGGTTTTCGGCCGGCGCGACGCGGGCGAGGCGATCCGCCAGATCGCCGTAGTGCCGGAGCAGGATGGCCCGCGTCGGCTCCAGCCCGGCATCGACATAGACGGCGCCGATCACGGCTTCAAAGGCGTCCTCCAGCGCCGCGGGTTTGTCGCGGCCCCCGGTCTGTTCCTCGCTGGCGGCCAAGCGGAGGTGGGCGCCGAGGTCGAGTTCCCGGGCGAGACCGGCGAGAAAGTGGCCCTTGGAGAGGGCGGCACGGTGGCGGCTGAGCACGCCTTCACGTTCGTCGGGGTAGCGCTGGTAGAGCGCCTCGGTCAGGATGAGTTGGATGACGGCATCGCCGAGGAATTCGAGGCGTTGGTTGGTGCCGGTTTCCTCGGGGTGCTCCTGCAGCCACGAGGGATGCGTCAGGGCCAGGCGCAGCAGGGCCGGGTCGCTGAAGCAGTGGCCCAGCTTTTCGGCCAAGGGGGGGGCGGACGAATTTTCAGCGGGGGCACTCATGGGCGAAGGGAACAGCAGGACGCATTGCCGGGGTCAGCGCAACCCGGCGGATGCGCGGACCGGGTCAGGACGAGGCGCTGGAGTAGCGCCGCAGGCCGCGGTGAAACACCCAGGCGGCGAGGCTGAACCAGACGATCGTGGCGGCGAGCAGCCAGATGGTGTAGCCGGGGTTGAATCCGTCGATCAACGCGCGGGCGGGGGCATTGGTCATGACCACGCAGGGCAGCACCCAGACAAAGATCACGTTGGCCGCGCCGCGGAACGCCTCCCGCGGCAGGCGGGAAAATTCATAGAGCGTAAAGTAGCCGCCTTCCACGCCCTGCGAGCCGATGATCCAGAAAGTGGAGGAGACCACCAGCAGCAGCAGACTGTAACTCAAGGCGAGGCCGCAGCCGACGAAGAACGCGTAGCTCACCATGCCGGCGAGGGAGGGGGGGATGCCCAATTGCCGTACGGAGTAGATCACCACGCAAAGCGCGACCAGCACGTTGAGGATGCTGTCGAGGTCGATCTTCCGGGTGGAGACCATGAAGAGCAGGTTGCCCGGCTGGGCCAGGGTGAAGTCGAAGTGGCCGGTGCGGATGTTGCGGCCGAGCTCGAACAGGTTGCTCCAGAAGACGCCCATCAGCAGGCGCTGGATGAGCATCGAGGTGCCGATCAGCAGGAGCATCTCGTATTGGGTCCAGCCGGCGATGGCGTCGGTGTGCTGGTAGATCACCGTGATGGCCGCGATGTTGACGACCATCCAGAAGAACTCGACCAGGCCCCACATGATGAAGTCCGCGCGAAACATCATCGTGCGGATCACGGAGTAGCGCATCGAGGCGAGCCAGAGTCGGAAATAGTGCAGCATGGCGTCAGCCGCCGACGGCGGTGTGGCGGCGCAGGCCGCGGGTCCAGAGGAGATGGGCCAAGCCCAGCAGGGCGGCGACCCAGAAGGCCTGGATGACCAGGCCCTCGGCGATCACGGCGGGGTCGCTCAGACGGCCGGTGAAAATCGCGGCCGGAAAATACATCTGGTAGTAGTAGGGGAGGAACTGCGAGATGCGGAACAGCGTGTCGGGCAGCAGATCGAGGGGAAAAATCTGTCCGCCGAGCACCATCTCAATGGCCATCGACAGGATGACGAACGACTGGATTTCCAGAAACCAGAACGTCAGCAGCCCGAAGATGTAGGCGATGGTGAATTGGATGAGGGCCGACATAAACAGCGCCGGCAGTCCGAGCCAGAGGTGAGACGCGGCCAAGGGCAGATCGAGCCGGGTCAGAAACAGCGGTGCGGCCAACAGCACGGGCACGAGGGCAAGGCAGCCGGAGATCAGCCGGGCGGAGAGGAAGAGGGTGAAACGGTAGATGAAGTAGTTGATCGGCTTGAGCAGGAACTGGTTGATCATGCCATTCCGGATTTCCTCGCTGATCTGGTAGTCTTCGTTGAAGGCGCTGATGAAGAACTGCAGCACCAGCAGGGCGACGAAGTAGGTGAGGGTCTGGCCGAGGGTGAATCCGCCGACCGTGCCCTGCGTTTCGAAGGCGGCGGTCCAGAGCAGGAAGACAAAGACCAGGTGCACCAGCGAGAAGGTCGCGCGGGTCGCGAAATTCCAGCGGTAGACGATGCTGCTCTGCAGCCCGACGAGAAAGACGTGCCGGTATTTCGTGAAGACGGCGATCATCGCGACGTGAAAGCGAGCTCAGCCGGGCTCACAGCGCAAAGCGCTGCGCGACTTCCTCACCGAGTTCCCGGTAGGCGCGGGCGCCGGTGGAGGCGTTGTCATAGGCGAAGATCGGCTGGCCGAAGCTGGGCGCCTCGCTCAAGCGGACCGAGCGCGGGATGACGGTGTTGAACACCTTGTCCGGCAGGTGCGTACGGACTTCGTCGACGACCTGGCGAGAGAGATTGGTCCGGCTGTCGAACATCGTCATGATGATGCCGCCCACGGAGAGGCCGGGGTTGAGACCGGCCTCCTTGATGCGGTCGACGTTGCGCAGGATCTGGCCGAGCCCTTCCAGGGCCATGTATTCGCACTGCAGGGCGATGAGCAGGTGATCGGCGGCGGCGAGGCTGTTCATCGACAGCATGCCCATTGAGGGCGGGCAATCGATGATGATGACGCGATAGCCGTTGCTGGCGCGCAGGGGGGCCAGCACGGTGGCCAGCCGGTTGAGGTAGTTTTCGGACTGGGCGATCTCGATTTCGGCGGCGGCGAGGTCCTCTTCGCTGGGAATCAGCGCCAGCCGTTCGTAGGCCGTGGGTGTGATCATCTCGAACACGCTGCTTTCGCCCCGCAGCGGGCCGTAGAGGCTGCGTCCGTCCTGCTTTTCCACCCCCAAGGCACTGGTCGCATTGGCCTGCGGATCGAGGTCAATCAGCAGCGTGTGGATTTTGCGTTCGGCCAGGGCGGCGGCGAGGTTGACCGCGGTGGTCGTCTTGCCGACGCCTCCCTTCTGATTGGCGATGGTAAAGGTCGTGGTGGGCATCTGGACGGAGTTAGGGAGTAACCGGGGCGCCCGGGAAAACCACGAAAAAGTGACGCTGGCGGCGGCGAGCTGCCGGTCCGCGGATCGAAGCGGCCACGGTTTGCGGTCGGGGTTTCCCTGGAGGCGCGGGGCGGAATCGAACCGCCGAATAGAGCTTTTGCAGAGCTCGGCCTTACCACTTGGCTACCGCGCCGAATTGAGGGAGAGGCGGAAGTTGGGGCGATTTGGAAAGTCGCGCAAGTCCGTAAACCAATCTGCCGGCGAGGAGCAGACCGTCCGGCGACTGAACCTTAAACAGCCGGTTCAGGCGGCCGGAGTCGGGGCGGGATGCGGGGCGCTGGAATGCGCCAGCGGGGGCTGGGAATCGCCCTTCTGGTAGTTGAGCGCCACGCTGAAGCGGAAGGTCGAGCCCTGGCCCGGAGCGCTGTCGACCGAGATCGCGCCGCCCATGAGTTCGCACAGCCGCTTCGAGATGATCAGGCCCAGGCCGGTGCCGCCGCGCCGCCGGGTGGAGGAGGAGTCGAGCTGGCTGAAGGGCTTGAACAGGTCCTTGCGCCAGTCCTCCGGGATGCCGATGCCGGTGTCACTGACGGAGAAGAAGAGTCGGAGTTCGCGCAGGTTGGTCCCGGGGATGTCGTCGCCCCGGGCGCAGGTCACGGTGACGTTCACGCGGCCCTGCTCGGTAAACTTGATGGCGTTGCCGATCAGGTTCATGAGCACCTGCCGCAGGCGGCTGAGGTCGCCGTTGACGATGACAGGAACACCCGGATCGACCTTGACGTCGATCTCCAGCCCGGCGTCACGGGCGATGGGCAGGAAGTGGCCGTAGATATCCTGCACGCAGTCGCGCATCGAGAAGGGCGAGCTGCGTACCTCGATCTTGCCGGCCTCGAGGCGGGACAGGTCGAGGATGTCGGCGATCAGTGTTTCCAGCGTGATGCCGCTTTGGTGAATGTTGGCGACGTATTCGCCCTGATCCGTGCTGAGCTCCGTTTCGCGGAGCAGCTTGGCAAAGCCGATGACGGCGTTGATGGGGGTGCGGATCTCATGGCTGACGACGGCGAGAAATTCGCTCTTGGCGCGGTCGGCGGACTCCGCGGCCTTCTTGGCCTCGATGAGCGCGGCCTCGACCTTCTTGCGGGCGCCGATGTCGTGGCCGACCGCCTGGAATTCCAGGGTGGTACCGGCTGAAGTTTTGATCGCCCGGTGGGTCCACAGATAGCTGGTGGTCTTTTGCTCGTGGTCGGCTTGCTCGACCTCGAAGGTGGCGATGTCGGGAAAGTGACCTTGGAAATCGCGCTTGGGGTAGCCGAGTTCGAGCAACGGGAAGCGATTGCCGATCATCTCCCCGCGTTTGCGGCCGGTGAACTTGGCGTAGGCGGAGTTGACGAAAGTCATGGTGCCGTCCGCGCGGTAGCGGCAGATCAGGTCAATCTGGTTCTCGACGATACCGCGGTAGCTGGCTTCCACCTTCTGAAGGTTCTGCGCCATGCGCTCGATCTGCCGGGCGAGCCCCATGATTTCGTCAGGGGCTTCGCCGTCTTCGTCGCTGTCACCAAAGTCAAGGTCCACCGCCTCGCTCTCGACACTCCGGCTCTTGGTGCGGGCCGTCTCGTTGATCTCGCGGAGCCGGTCGATCAGAGTCCGGTCCCAGGCGTAGCCGCGAGCACCAGCAACACCGAGCCGATGATGGCCAGGGCGAGCAGCCAATACATCGTGCCGAGGCGATCACGCAGCTCTGCATCGGTGGCTATGACGATCAGTTTCGTGGCCAGACTCATGGCCAGGGCGAGGATCATCGCACTCTTCCGACGCAGGGGCGTGCTCATGGCTGAAACGTGCTAGGTGGCGAGGAGTGAGTCTAATCCAAAATGGGTCGGAGATTATGCATGCCGCCCTTTGAAAGTGAGTTCGGCAACCGCGGACTTGTCCTGATCCCCCAGTCCCAGCGCGACCAACCGGTCATACTGGAGCTTGGTGGCGGCGGACAGCGGCAGGTTCAGGCCGGCCTGGGCGCCGAGCACCCAGGCGATGGTGCTGTCCTTGGCGGCGTGAGCGCCGGAGAAATAGCATTCATGGTCGCGTGCCTGCATATCGGCGCCGTCGGTCTTGAGCACCTGGGAGTTGGCTCCGGTCTGGGCGAACACCTCGCGCAGCATGTCGAGGTCGAGTCCTAGCGCCTGGCCCAGTCCCAATCCCTCGGCGAGGGCGGCGGTGTTGATGTTCATGACCATGTTGACCAGCGCCTTGACCTGGGCGGCGGAACCGGCCGGGCCGATGTAGCGCAGGTCGCTGCTCAAGTCGTCGAGCACGGGGCGCACGCGATCAAAGACCGTCCGGTCGCCGCCACACATCAGATATAGCGTGCCCTGCCGGGCCTGCGGGATGGACGACGCCATGCAGGCCTCGAGTGAGGCGGCGCCGACCGCGTGCGTGCGCCGCTCGATCTCGACGTGGGTGGCGGGCGTGATCGTGGCGCAGTTGATAAACACTCTGCCTTGCGCGCCCATGAGCAGCGAGTCGTCGTCGTTGGCGAAGATCGCCAGCTGGGCGTCGTCGTTGGTCACCACGGTCACGATGATGTCCGCCTGCGCGGTGACCTCGGCGAGGGTGCGGGCGTGGGTGGCGCCGAGTTCGTTGGCCAGCTCGGCAGCGAGGCCGGAGGCGCGGTCGTAGACCGCACAGATGTTGTGGCCCTGATCCTTGAGGCGGCGGGCCATGTTACCGCCCATGCGGCCGACGCCGACGAAACCGATGCTGGTGGACATGCGAGGTGGGGAGTGGGGTTAGCGGGCGAAAACCGGATTGTGCCGTTTTTCCTGCGCGAGGGTGGTGAGGGGGCCGTGGCCCGGGGCGATGACGGTGTCGCGGGGCAGAGTGAAGATCTTCTCCCGGTCGTTACGAACCTGGTCGGCAAAATGGGTGGGGCTGCCGCCGACCGAAGAGGCGAAGAGGGAGTCGCCCACGATGGCGAGGGGCCAGCTGAGCCCGCGGATGAAGAACGTTGTCTGCCCGGGTGAATGACCGGAGGTCAGCAGGGTCTTGATGGCGAGCTCGCCCACGTGGAAATGCACCCCTTCATCAAAGGTCTTCGCGCGCGGGTGATCGATGGGTTCGTGGGCGTGCGACCAGATGCCGGCGCGCGGCGCTGCCTCGGCCAGCTGCGTGAGGTCGGCGATGTGGTCTTCATGGGTGTGGGTGATGAAGATGTATTCGAGCCGCAGGCGGTCGGCGGCGATGACGTCGATCATGTCGCGGGCGCTGGCGCCGGTGTCGAAGGCCGCGGCGACGCGGGACTTGGGATCCCAGACCAGATAGCTGTTCACCGTCATGTCCTCAAAGGGGGTGTTGAACGCGGCGAAGCCCCGCGGGAACACCGGCAGCTCGGGATACCAGCGCTTGTGGGCGAGATCCTGGAGGGCGTTGGGGTTGAGTCGCAGGTGGCGGGCGACGCGCCGGATGACGGCGTCGATCACCTGGCCGGACTTCACCGCCGCCAGGTCGGCCGCGGACACCTCGGACCGCTGGGCCAGCTCCTCGTCGGAGATCTGCAGTCCGCGTTGGGACTTGTTGATAACATCGTCGAAATTGTCCTCGAGGGGAATGACGGGCATGGCTGATCAGCGTGCGTTGAAGCGGAAGCGGTGCAAGGATCGCAGCGCCAAAAATGAAGCGGCCCGATTCCGGAGAAACGGGCCGCGGAAAGTCCGGTCGGTGGGGCCGGGCCTCAGAGCAGCAGCAGGGCGGGCTTTTCCAGCAGGTCCTTGAGGGCGTTGAGGAACTGGGCGCCGACGGCCCCGTCGACCACGCGGTGGTCACAGGAGAGGGTCAGGTTCATCCGCTGGCCGATCACGATCTGCCCGTCGACCACCACGGGCTTTTCGACCGTGGTGCCGACCGCGAGGATGGCGGCGTTCGGCGGGTTGATGATGGCCTTGAAGCTGTTGATGCCCATCATGCCGAGGTTGCTCACGCAGAAGGTGCCGCCGGTAAATTGGGCGGGGGTGAGCTTCTTGGCCTTGGCGGCCTTGCCGAGCGACTTGGCCTCGGTGCTGATGTCGAAGACCGACTTCACGTGGGCGTCGAACACGACCGGAGTGATGAGTCCATCCGGCATGGCGACCGCGAAAGAGACATGCGCGCGGCTGTGGTGGCGGACCTGGGTGCCTTCCCATGCGCAGTTGACCTCGGGCACGCGGCGGAGCGCCTCGGCGCTGGCCTTGAGGATGAAGTCATTGACGGAGAGCTTGACGCCCTCGGCCTCGAGGCCGGCGTTGACCTGGGCGCGCAGCGCCAGCAGCGGGGCGGCGTCGACCTCGATATCGAGGTAGAAGTGAGGGATCTGGGTCTTCGACTCGACGAGGCGGCGGGCGATGGTGCCGCGCATGCCGGAAACCGGGACCACCTTGTCCTCCTGGATGGGGCCTTTGACACGGATGCTCGGGGTGCCGATGCCGACGGAGACGCCGCCGGATTTTTCCGCCGCGAGAATGTCGGCCCGGGTGATGCGGCCGCCGGCACCGCTGCCCTTCACGAGGGCGGGATCGATGTTCTTTGCCTTGGCCAGCTTCCTGGCCAGCGGGGAAATCCTGAGACGGCCGCCGGTTGTCTGCGGGGCGGGCAGGGCGCTCGGGGGCGGCGGCGGAGGCGGGGGGGGAGCAGCCGGTGCCGCCGCCGGCGCGGGTGCCGGCGCTGCGGTATCCGCGGACTTGGTTTCCTCCTTGGGTTTATCCTCGGCGGGTTTCTCCTGCTTGGCCGGGGCCTCAACCTTTTCGCCGGGCTTGCCGATGGCGCACAGCGGGGCTCCGATTTCGACCTGCGAACCGTCGCCGGCGAAGATCTTGAGCAGGGTGCCGTCGAAGAAACTCTCCAGCTCCATGGTCGCCTTGTCGGTCTCGACCTCGGCAAGCATGTCGCCGGTGGCAACGGTGTCGCCCTCCTGCTTCAACCACTTGACCAGCGTGCCCACCGTCATGGTGTCGCTGAGTTTCGGCATTTCGATGATGTCGGCCATGGTTACGCTCCGCTAGTAGGAATGAGGAATACTGAGTGGGGAAGGAGGGTGGATGGGCGTCAGGCCTTGAGGGCGGCGCGGGCGGCGGCAAGCACGCGGTTGACGTTGGGCAGCTGCTCGATCTCGACCGGCGGGCTGTAGATCGCGGGTGCGTCGATGGTAGACACGCGGGTGACCGGCGCGTCGAGTTCGTCGAAGGCCTCCTCCTGGATCATGAAGGCGACCTGGGTGGCGACGGAGGCGAAGGGTTTCTGTTCCTCGACGATGAGCACGCGGTGGGTCTTGGCGACCGAGGCGAGCACGGTATCGATGTCGAGCGGACGGATTGAGCGCAGGTCGACGACCTCGATGGAGGCCTTGTCTTCCTTGGCGATGATCTCGGCCGCCTCCAGCGAGTGCAGGACGGAGCGACCGTAGGTGACGATGGTCAGGTCGGTGCCTTCACGCTTCACGTCGGCGACGCCCAGCGGCACGAGGTGGTCCTCGCTGTCCGGCACCTCGCCCTTCTCGCCGTAGAGGATGGTGTTCTCCAGGAACATGACCGGGTCGTTGTCGCGGATGGCGCTCTTGAGCAGGCCCTTGGCGTCGGCCGGGGTGGCGGGCACGACGACCTTCACCCCCGGGTGATTGGCGAGCACGTTTTCCGGGGTGTGCGAGTGGGTGGCGCCGACATTGGTGCCGCCGTTGGCCGGGCCGCGGATGACGATCGGGCAATTGATCAGGCCGCCGGACATGTAGCGGACGTTGGCGGCGTTGTTGAGGATCTGGTCAAAGGCGACGGAGTAGAACGACCAGAACATGAGCTCCATGACGGGGCGGACGCCGAGCATCGACGCCCCGATGCCCATGCCGATGAAGCCGGCCTCGGAGATGGGGGTGTCGACCACACGCTTGGGTCCGAACTTGTCGAGCAAGCCCTCGGAGACCTTGTAGGCGCCGTTGAACTGGGCGACTTCCTCGCCCATGAGCACGACGTTGGCGTCGCGGGTCATTTCCTCGGCGAGGGCGGCGCGGACGGCTTCGCGGTAAGTGAGAACAGGCATTTTTTAGAAAATGAACAAATTCAGTTATCCGAATGACGACGGGTCGCGGGTCAGCTGAAGAAAAGACGGCCGCCGGAGACGCGCTGGTCGGGGTGGTCGGCTTCCCAATACACGTCCTGCTGCAGGTCGGCGACGGTGGGGAACGGGCTGGCCTCGGCAAATTCGGCCGCGGTGTTGGCCTCGTCGCGGGCGGCCTGGTCGATCTCGTCGGCCTGGGCCTCAGTGAGGACCTTTTCCTTGATGAGGTGGCCGCGGAAGAGGGTGATCGGGTCCTTGGTCTGACGGTATTCCTCGATCTCCTCGCGGGTGCGGTAGGTCTTGTCCGGGTCGGCGACGGAGTGGCCGCGGTAGCGGTAGGTGTCGATCTCGAGCACGGCAGGCTTCGAGGTTTCGCGGGCACGATCCAGCAGCTCATGCATGGTGGCGCGAACCTCGTAGATGTCGTGGCCGAAGCACTTGGTCCAATGGATGCCGTAGGCGGCGCCGCGTTCGGCCAGGCCGGGGCCGGCGGACGAGCGGGTCTGCGAGGTACCCATCGAGTAGCGGTTGTTCTCGATGACGAAGATGCAGGGCAGGTCCCAGAGGCTGGCCAGGTTCATCGACTCGTGGACCGCACCCTGGTTGACGGCGCCGTCACCCATGAAGGCCATGGCGGCGCCCTTGTGACCGGCGTATTTGACGCCGTAGGCCAGGCCGATGCCGAGCGGGATCTGGCCGCCGACGATGCCGTGACCGCCCCAGTAGTTGTTGGCCGGGTCGAAATAGTGCATCGAGCCGCCCTTGCCCTTGGAGACGCCGGTGACCTTGCCGTAGAGCTCGGCCATCAGCGGCTTGGTATCAGAGCCGACGGCGATGGCGTGGCCGTGGTCGCGGTAGGCGGTGATGATGTGGTCATGCTCGCCCATCAGCGAACAGCACCCGACGGCCACGGCCTCCTGGCCGATGTAGAGGTGGAGAAACCCGCCGATCTTTTTCGACTGATAGGCGCGCAGGCTGCGCTCCTCGAAGCGACGGATGCGCATCATCTGGCGCAGCAGCTCGATTTTTTCCGCCTTGGTCAGCGCGGTGTTGATCGCGGCGCCGGCGGGTGTCTTCGCAGGGGCCTTGGCGGCACGTTTGGCGGGGGCCTTGGTGGTTTTCTTGGTCGTTGCTTTGCTCACGGAACCGGGTGAGTTGGAGGTGAAAGGGCAAGTGTTTGGCGGCCCTATTTGAAAGCAAGTGAATTGTCCCCGCCGGTAGTGCGGCCACGCTTTGGCCGGCCTACTCGCGCTCGGCGTAGCGGGCCAGCGTCTCGCGAAACAGCGCGGGATCGAGCGGCTTGGTAAGCACCGCATCCATCCCGGCTTCGAGGCATTTCTCGCGGTCCTCCAGCATGGCGTCGGCGGTGACCGCGATGATGGGCAGGCGCTGGTCGGAACGCTGCCGGGCCTCGGCGTCGCGGATCAGCCGGGTTGCACTGCGGCCGTCCATTTCCGGCATCTGCACGTCCATCAACACGAGATCGTAGGACTCGGCGGCGACCCGCTCGACCGCCTCGCGACCGTTGGCGACAAAGTCGGCGTAATGGCCGAGCCGATCCAGCAGCATCTTGGCCAGCCGTTGGTTGAGCCGGTTGTCCTCCGCCACCAAGATGCGCAGCCGGCGCTCCATCTGGCCGTCCCCGGACTTGGCCGGAGGCGGCGTCCCGGTGCCGGCCACGAGGCGCCGGCGCAGCTTGAAACTGGCGGTGAAGGTGGAGCCGCGGCCGGCCTCGCTGCTCACCTTGATGGTGCCGCCCATAAGCTCGCACAGCCGCCGGGAGATCGCGAGCCCGAGGCCCGACCCCCCATAGCGTCGGGTGATGGACGAGTCCGCCTGGCCGAAGGTCGTGAACAGACGGTCGAGATGCTCGGGGGCGATACCAATGCCGGTATCCCGGACTTCGCACTCGATGACCCAACGTTCGTCGTCCTCGGCCGTGGAGGTGTGGATGGCGCGATGTCCGCGCGCCTTCACGCTGATGCGGCCCTGCGCGGTGAACTTGATGGCGTTGCCGACCAGATTGGCGACGACCTGGTGCACGCGCAGGGCATCGAAATCGAATTCGTCGGGCAACGTGTCCGCAATCGTCACGGCCAGGTCGATCTGCTTGCTCGCGGCCTCGGCGGCGAACAGGTGCCCGGCGTCGGTAATCGTGCGCCGCAGCGAATTGGCGGTCGGGTCGAGCATCACGGCGCCGGCCTCGATCTTGGACAGATCGAGGATGTCGTTGAGCAGCGTGAGCAGCATGTTGCCACTCACCAGGATCGAATCGACGCACTCGTGCTGTTTCTCGTTGAGGTCGCTTGATTCCAGCACGCGGGCGAAGCCCAGCACGCCGTGCAGCGGGGTGCGGATTTCGTGGCTCATGGCGGGAAGTAACGCCGACTTGGCGCGGTCGGCCGACTCGGCCGCCTCCTTGGCCGCCGCCAGGGCCAGCGATTGCTGCTTGCTCGCATCGATGTCCGACACGGTGCCGACCACACGGGCGGCGCGGCCGTTGGGCAGCTTGGCCACGGTGCGGGCGCGCAGCCGCAGCCAGCGCCAGTCGCCGTGCTTGGTCCGCAGGCGAAGTTCGACCTCGAAGTGGTCGACGCGGCCGCGCAGGCAGCCCGCCACCATGATCTGCACGCGCCGGTGATCGTCCGGATGCAGCAATTTCATGAGGTGACGCCACCTTGGGACGAATTCATCCGCCTCATAGCCAAGGATCCGGGGAACGACCCGATTGTGCTTTGGGTCCTGGCTCGTGTCCCAATCGAACACGCCCTCGGTGACCGCATCGAGGGCGAGTCGGAGCCTTTCCTCGCTTTGGATCAACGACTCCGTGCGCTTTGAAACTAGATCGGCCAGCCGTCGGCGATGGCCCTGCAGCTGACTTAGCGTGATACCGGCGAACTGCCCCGGAATACCCACGCAAAGGGCGAACAGCGTCATGCCCAGCAGAGGGGTGAACGGTGGGACACTCTCATTGGAGAACGGTCCCAGCCCGGCCGCCTTTGCGAGCAGTCCGTAGACGGCGAAGGTCAGCATGCTGATGCCCACGGCCCGCGCACCGCAGCAAATGGCCGACGCAAGGGTCAGCGGGACCATCAGGGTGACGGCGAGCGAGTGGCCGTGGAAACTCAGCGCGGCGATCGTTCCGGTGAGCACGAAACTGACTACGTACGCGATCGTGAGCCGGGCCTGGGATTCAATCAGGCCACCCCGCCACGGTGCCCGCACGATCGGCACGAAGAGAAAGACTCCCAGCGTGTTGGACATCGTGATCACGCCGGCGCGCACCAGGAAGTCGGCCGTCGTGATGCCCGGCAGATAACCCGCGAGCAGGATGACGAGGGGGATCATCCACGCGGTCAGTACCGCGGGCAGCAGGGCGACCAGCAGGACGAAGCGCAGGTAGGCCCACGCGTCCTCGAACGGCGGTTCGCGAATCAGGCGCTGACACAACACGACGCCCAGGGCCGGCCCGGCGGTGTTGATGGCCGCCATGGTCAGTCTCCACGGGCGGAACGAGAAAAAGGGATAGCCGTTGGCGAGCGCGATGATGGCCCAGTGCGCCACGAAGATGGTGGGCAGTGCGCGCCAACCGATCCAGGAGTGAATCGCGAGCAACGCGATGCCGGAAGGCAGCCAGATCGCGGTCAGGTTGGTGGGCGGCAGCGAGATCAACCGCATCGCCACGAAGGCGGCCGTCAGCAGGGCGGCGAACAATCCGACGTGGCGGGCGATCTGTTCAACCGGCCCGCGCGACACGGCGACCGTTGCCGGCGCAGGGGTGGCGGCGGGAAAGGCTTCCAATTCGTCCGGTGGCTGGCGGAACACGCGGGAAATTTCAAACGGTGGCGGTTCCGTCGGCCAGCATGCTTTGCTCAGTGATGATACTTAGTGGCTGGCCCGGGGTGCAGTCGATGCGCAGCGCCACGAAGCCCTGCGCGTAACGGTCGTAGATCGGCCAGAGGGCGGTGCGGTCGGTCTCGGGCAGCGGAATGCGGTCGATGGCCTCGCGGGCGTGAAACCCGAACGGTCCCTCGTCCATCGGCGGCGGCAGTGTGTCCACCGGCTTGGTGCAGCGAAAGAGAAACAGCAGCCAGTGCGCGTCGCCCTCGTAGGCTTTCTCCGAAAGCAGGGCGAACAGGTGCAGATCGGCGGTGCTGATCACGTGCCCGGTTTCCTCGCGGGTTTCGCGAATCGCGCATTCGAACGGCGACTCCCCGCGGGTGGTTTCGAGTTTGCCGCCGATGGGCGACCAATGGCCGAGGTTCGGCGGCTTGGCCCGCAGCAGGAGGAGGTGTTCGCCGGCGCGGTTGGTGAGGAAGACCAGCACGGCGATCTTGTGGGCGAGGGTGGGGGGAACGGGCAGGGAGGACATGACGTCGAATCGACGGTGACGGCAGCGTGAGGGCTGGCCGCGATGGTTGAATGAACGTGACCCCCGGCGGCGGTCCGACAATGTCTATTTGCTCTCATGCGACGTCACGCGAAGATCTTGCTGAGGTTGATCGGGTGCGGAACCGCGCTGGCGGTTTTCGGGCAATCGCCGTCGGTTCCGACCGTGGTGGAGATCGCCGATCTGCGAGCCGGCAGCGTGCGGGCTCCCGATGTCCGGACGTGGCTGGAATACGACGTGACGGTGCAGGTCAATGCCCCCGGCAGCGGCCGCGAGCGTTACGTCGACCGCGTGCAGGTGGTGTTCAATCTCGCGCTGGAGGTGCCGGGAGATCCCGACGGCTTTGAATTCTATCGTGCCGCCGCCACGGCAGTTGCGTTGGAGGCGGGGCGCAGTTCGTTCCGGTTTTACCTGCCACCCGAGATCGTGCGCCGCGATCGGGTGAGGGGAATGCCGCGATTCTACCTGATCGATGTGACCGTCGCTGGAGAGCCGCAGCGGCGGGTGCGCAACCGGGTGGGGCCGGGGTTCAGCAGTCCGGAGGCGATGCAGCGTCAGGGATACGAAGGAGCAATCCTTGGCGCATTGCGAGCCTGCAAGGCGACCAGGACCCCGCTGTCGGTGGGCGTCATACAATGCATCTGCGCCGAGTACGAACCCGGAGGCAGGGGCCAGGGACAGGGAAACGGGACAAGGAAGGAGCTCGGAGAGCTGAACAGCTCGGCTGATCGCTACGCGCGTGATTGCGCGGGGTAGCGGCGGAGGTCGAGGGTGTACTGGCCTTCCGGCGGGAAATCGATGGCGGGGATCCAGCGGGATTGACCGATCGTGTGCGGCCAGTCCTGCCAGCGGGCGGTGAAACGGGCTTGGGCTTCGGCCGCGGTTTTCGGCCGCGCGGTGTAGGGGTCGCCGGCCGGGTTCCAGACGTGCCAGCGGGCGGCGGCCACCACGGTCAGGGTCGCGCGATCGACCCACTCCAGCAGCAGGGGCGCGTGGACGGGCACGTGCGGGTGCAGCGCCGGGTTGAGCTGGAAGGCGCGGTATCGCACGCCGCAGGCAGCGTGGTCGCCGGCGGAGCGGAATTCGCAGGGGTAGCCATTGACCAGCAGGAGTCCGCTGGCCAACGCCGCCGGATCGGACACGCAGGCCTCGATGCGATCGCAGCTGGCGTCGACGGTGCGGGAGACCGTGCCGGCGTTGGGCGATTCGCCGAGCAGGGGCCAGGCCTCGAGGGCCTGGCGGAAGGTGACGGTGAAGGGAACGGGCCGGGCCTTCGGCTGGTCGGGATCGGCGGGGAGCGTGAGTTTGAATGCGCCGACTCGGGGGAAGCGCCACTCCCAGTAGGAGCGCAGCCAGGCGACGTCGAACGGGATGGCGTGGTCCGCCAGGTCGGCGGCGATGGCCGCAAGGTCCTGCCAGATGAAGGTGGGCAGGAAGAAGCGGTCATGCAGCTCGCCACCCCAGCGCACGAAAGGGGCCTTGAAGGGATCGGCCGCGAGGCGGGTGACGATGGCGCGCAGGAAGAGGCCGATGAGACTGAGGGTGGCGGCATCGGGATGGGACTCGAAGGCGCGCAGCTCGATCAGGCCCAGGCGACCGTTGCCGGCGAAGGGGTTCCAAAGTTTGTCGACGCTGAGCTCGGCGCGGTGGGTGTTGCCCGAGCGGTCCATGAGCAGGTCGCGGAACAGCAGGTCGAATTGTTCCAGGTTGGGCGGGAGGCCGAGCTTCTCGGCGCCGGCGCAGGCGATCTCGAGTTCGTAGAGGGCCTCGTAGGTCGATTCGTCGATCCGCGGGGCCTGCGAGCTGGGGCCCATGTAGAGACCGGTGAAGGCGTAGCTCAGCGCCGGGTGGTGCTGCAGGTAGCGGATGACCGACGGCAGCAGGTGGGAAAAGGCGAAGAAGGGGGAGTAGAGCCCGGGCGGGCCGCCGAACACGAGGTGGGCGCCGCCGCCGGTGCCGGTCTCGCGGCCGTTGAACTGCAGCTTGCGGGCGGTGAGCCCGATGGCGGTGGCCGCGGCATAGAGTCCGCGCACCTGCTCGTCGTAGTCGGCCCAGGTGGCGCAGGGGGCGAGATTGATCTCCAGCACGCCGGGGTCGGAAGCGAAGCCCAGGGTGGTGAGCCGGGGGTCGGGCGGCGGGGCGTAGCCGGTGAGCACGCAGTCCGTGACCTTGAGGTCGGTGAGAGCGGCTTCGAGCCGGGCCAGGAACTCAACGTAGCCCTCGACCATCAGCGGCGGCACGAAAATGGTCACGCAGCCGTGCTTGATCTCGACGGTGGTGGCGCGGCGCAGGCGTTTGGCGCCGAGCTGGCCGAGCGGCAGGCGCAGGCCGGCGGCGCTGTCGCCGGGGATGAGGGGAATGGGGCCGCCGCAGATTTCGTTGCGCCAGTCGTCGCTCCGCCAGGTGCCCTCCACGTGATCGATCGGGAGCACGAAGCCGGTGACCTTGAGCGGGTCGGCGGCCTCGCTGAGCTGGCGGATGGGGGCGGACTTGAGTCCGAGGTTGCGGGCAAGTTTCTGGATGACCTGCCGGGCGGTGGTGGCGCGGCGGCGGCCGGGTTTGTCGTCGGCCTTGAGGAGCGACGGATCGCGCCAGAGCGGCTGGCCGTCGGCGCGCTGCTGAAGGAGGACGGTCCAGCGCGGCAGCGGTTCGCCGGGGTAGTGTTTGCCGGCGGTCTCCAGCACCACCGCGCCCGGGTGGGAGGCGGCGATCAGCCGCTGGGCGAGGCGCCGGGCGTAGTCGAGCTTGGTCGGGCCCAGCGCGGCGGTGGACCACTCGGCACCGGTCGGATCAAGCGGGACAAAGGTGGGCTCGCCGCCCATGGTCAGGGCCAGGTCGCTGCGGGCCAGGGAAGCCTCCACGGCCGCCCCGCAGGCGGCGATCTGCCGACTCAAGGTCGCGGCGGCGGCACGACGGGCACGAGCGGCGGGTTTAGCTTTGGGCATGGAAGGAGGGAGGGAAATGCGGCAAGTCCGAATAGCTGAAGGGCCGAAACGGGAGCGCTGACGGCTGAGCGCTCCCTCAGCAGGGATCGAGCCGCTCCACGGTGACTTCGACGGTGAGCTTCGATGAGATGGGCGACGCGCTGTAGTAGGAGCCCTGGACCGGATTGACGCTTTCGGCCTGGGCGGCATGGGCGACCGGCACGAAGCGATCGTCGCACCACAGCCCGTGGGTGGGGTCGAGGGCTTTCCAACCGCCACCGGGCAGATAGACCTCGGCCCAGGCGTGCATGGCGCCGTAGGTACGATGGTCGTCGCCGTCCGGGGCGTGCAGGTAGCCGCTGACGAAACGGGCGGCGATCCCGAGGGTGCGGCAGATTTCGACGAAGAGGACAGCGAAGTCCCGGCAGGCACCGCGGCCGCGCTCCAGGGTGGTCAGTGAAGGTTGGATGCCGCGCTCCTCGCGGCGCTCATAGGCCAGCTTCGTGAAGATGAGGTTGTTGAGCGCCGAGAGCATGCCGACCGTGTCCTTCGGACGCTCGGGCAGGTGCTGACGCACCCAGGCGCGTAGCTTGCGCTGGGTGGAGTCGAAGGGCGGCTTCAGGTAGATGCCGAGAGCGAAGTTGAAGACCGGCTCGTAGTTGAAGGGAAACGGGATCGCGTAGTCCTTGAGGATGAAGTCGAAGGGGTTGGTGTCGAAGGTCTCGATGACCGCCTCGGTGCGGATGTCGAGATGGTCGACCAGTTCCGGAAAACGCGCCTGCTGGAGGTCGTTATCGAGCGGGTCGAGCACACTGTTGAGCACGGCGGAGGGCTCGACCGTGAGCTTGAACGACGACAATTGCTGCCGCGCCGATTCGCGCGGGCGCAGGTAGATGAGGTGCTGCGACAGCGAGACGGCGGCGCCGTAGTCGTAGCGGGTGTGATGCTGGATGCGTAAATTCATGAAAGTAAATGGGGTGCACGGGACGCTCAGCTGTGCCGGGCCATGGCCGCGCGAAGATCCGTGACGAAAGCCTCGATGTCGGCCGGGCGGGTGTCCCACGAGCACATGAGCCGGTAGCGTTCCGGCCCGAGGAAATTATGAAAATGCCAGCCGCTGGCATGCAGGTCGGCGACCACGGCGTCGGGCAGCTCGGCGAAGACGGCGTTGACCTCGGGTTCGAGGAAAAGGTTCACGCCCGGGATGGCGCGCAGGGCGTTGGCGAGCTCACGGGTCATGGTGTTGGCGTGGGTGGCGTGTCGCAGCCAGGCCCCATCCTGCAGCATGCCGACCCACTGGGCGCTGAGGAAGCGCATCTTGGAGGCGAGTTGGCCGGCCTGCTTGCAGCGGTAGTCGAATTCCGCTGACAGCTCGCGGCGGAAGAACACGACGGCCTCGGTGGTGTTCATGCCGTTCTTGGTGCCGCCGAAGCAGAGGACGTCGACGCCGGCGCGCCAGGTGAAGTCGGCGGGCGAAAGGCCGTCCCGGGCCTGCAGCGCGGCGGCGGCGTTGGCGAAACGGGCCCCGTCCATGTGCACGGCGAGACCGTGCTGTTTCGCGACGGCGGTGAGGGCGGTAATCTCGTCGCGGCTGTAAAGGGTGCCCCACTCGGTCGATTGGGTGAGGGAGAGTACGCGGGGCTTGGGGTAGTGGACGTCGGTGCGCTTGAGGATGAGGCGCTCGACAGCCTCGGGGGTGAGTTTGCCGCGGGGGCCGGTGCCGACGAGGATCTTGGTGCCGTTGGAGAAGAACTCGGGCGCGCCGCACTCGTCGGTCTCGACGTGGGAGTAATCGTGGCAGATCACGCTGTGGTAACTCTGGCAAAGCGTGGCGAGGGCGAGGGAGTTGGCGGCGGTGCCGTTGAAGACGAAGTAGATGTCGGCCTCGGGGTGTTCGAACACGTCGCGAATGAGGTCGCAGGCGCGGTGCGTCCAGTCGTCGGTGCCGTAGGACGGCAGGCGGCCGCGATTGGCCTCGCCCAGGGCGGCCCAGGCCTCGGGGCAGATGCCACTGGTGTTGTCGCTGGCGAAGTGGTGGGCGGAGACAGGATCAACCATGGCGCGGTGCAGTGGGGGCAGACTACGGATTTTTCAGGTTTGGCAAACCCTGCGTGCCGGGGTTGGTTGCCTGATTGTGACGTCCCCCAGTCGCCAAACCGCTCAGCCCAACCTTTATCTGGTCGGCTTCATGGGCACGGGCAAGACCACCGTCGGCCGGGCGGTGGCCAACCGGTTGCGCTACCAGTTGTTCGACAGTGATCACGAGATCGAGCGGTCGGTGGGCAAGCCGATCCCGCAGATCTTCGCGGAGGACGGCGAGCCGGCTTTTCGCGCCAGGGAGCGGGCGTTCATCGACACGGGCCATCCCGAGGACCGCTGCGTGGTGGCGTGTGGCGGCGGCCTCGTGGTGCAGGACGGCATGCTGGAGCGGTTGAAGTCAAAGGGCATCGTGATCTGCCTGCACGCCTCGTTGGAGACGATTCTGAGCCGCACCTCGTCGAACCGGAACCGTCCGCTGCTCGACGTGGAGGATCCGATGGCGCGGATCACGGTGCTCTACCGCGAGCGCGAGCCGATCTACAAGCGGGCCGGCGCCGTGATCCTGACTGACCACCGGCCGGCCAGCGACATCATCAATCACGTGCTGCGTTCGTATCGCCGCGAGGCGGCGGAGTGGGGCCGGGCCCCACGCGGGTCGCGCCATGGCCATTGAGACGGAACGGCTGCGGGAGCGGCTGCGCGGGCTGGGGTTTGACGTGGTGCGGTTTGCGCGCATCGACGGCGCCGCGCCCGGGGCGGAGGCGCTGCAGGCCTGGCTCGCGGCGGGCCGACAGGCGGACATGGACTGGATCGAGCGGTCGCTGCCGCGACGCCGTGATCCGCGCCAGGTGGTGGCCGGTGCGCGGTCGCTGGTGCTGCTGGGCGTCAACTATGGCCCCGGAGCGCCGGCGGCGCCGGACCGACCGCGCTGGGCGCGGTATGCGTTGCACGATGATTACCACGACACGATCAAGGCCGGATTGGCGGCGGCGGGCCGGGTGCTTGAGGCAGAGGCGGGCATCGGCCCGGACGAGCACCGCTATTACGTCGATACCGGGCCGGTGCTGGAGCGCAGCTGGGCGGCGGCGGCGGGATTGGGCTTCACCGGCAAGAACGCGATGCTGATCTCGCCGGACTACGGCAACTGGCTGTTTCTCGCCGCCATCGTGACGACGGCGGAGCTGCCGCCGGACCGGCCGTTGGGACGGCGGCGGGAGGAACGGCCGGTGGGCACGTTGTGCGGTAGCTGCACCCGCTGCATTGACGTGTGCCCCACGGCGGCGCTGGTGGCGCCGGGGGTGTTGGATGCGCGTCGCTGCATCTCCTATCAGACCATCGAAAACAAGGGCGTGATCCCGCGCGAACTGCGGCCGGCGATCGGCGACCTGATCTACGGATGTGACCTGTGCGCCGAAGTGTGCCCCTGGAATCGATTCGCGCAGGCCGCGCGGTCAGGTCTGCTGCGTCCGCGGCCGGAAATCGCGCAGCTCACGTTGCCGGAGATCCTGAGGCTGACGCCGGAACGATTTGCGGCGACGTTCAAGGGCACCGCCATCAAGCGGGTGAAGCTGCGCGGACTGCTGCGCAACGCGTGTATCGTTGCGGCCAATACGAACCGCACGGATTGCCTGGATGACCTGGTGGCGCTGACGGCGCAGGCCGAGCCGGTGGTGCGGGCGCATGCGGTGTGGGCGGTGCGCCGGCTGGGAGCCGGCGACCGGCTGCAAGCGCAGGCGGAGGCCGAGAGCGACCCGGTGGTGCGGGAGGAATACCGGACGCCGGTTTGAGGGCGGCTCAGTCGTCGACGAACGCGCGTGCCATGGCGGCGGCGAATTCTGCCGGGGGCCGGGTGGGCCGGCCCTGCCGATCGACAAAGGCGTGTTCGGTGCGCGCGGTAAGCAGTAGCGTGTCGCCGCGCCGCACCTCGTAGTCGATCCCGATGCGGAGGCTGGGCCGGTCGGTGATCCGCGTGTGCACGGTCACGGTGTCGTCGTAGCGCGCCGGCTGATGATACTTCATGCTGACGGACAGCAGCGGCAGGTGGTAGCCGGCCGCCTCGAGTTCGCGGTAGGGGAAGCCCTGCTCTTTCAGCAGGGTGGTGCGCCCGACCTCCAGCCAGGGCAGGTAACTGCCGTGGTAGACGATCCCCATCATGTCCGTCTCGGCGTAGCGGACGGTGATCTCGACCCGGGACGTCAGCATGGGAACAGGGTCACTGTTCGATCGCGGCAGCATCGCCGAAGAGCACGCGGGCGGAATGGGACCAGTTGTTTTCGTTGGCCCAGGCGCGCCCCGCCTCACCCATGCGGAGGCGCAGTTCGCGATCGCTGATCAGTTTTTCGAAGGCGGCGGTGAGCTGGGCGGGGTGGTGGGGCGGCACGAGCAACCCCGTCTCACCGTCGCGGATGGCCTCGGCGACGCCGCCGACCGAGTGGGCGACGGCGGGCAGGCCGTTGGCGGCGGCTTCGAGGTATACTAGGCCGAAGCCCTCGACGCTGTGGCCGTAGTCGATGCTGGTCATGGCAAAGACGTCGGCACTTTCGTAGATCCGGGCGAGTTCCTCATCCGGCACGTCGCCGAAGAAGCGCACGGGGAAGTCGCAATCGGCAGCGGCGGCACGGAGGGTTTTTTCGTAATGCGGCCGCGAGGCGATGCCCACGATCCAGTATTCGATCCGGTCGCGGAAACGCGGGGCGAGGGCGCGCAGGGCGTCCAACGTGATGAGCTGGCCCTTGCGGGGGTGCAGCCGGCCCACGGTGAGGATGATGACCTTGGGCTCGCTGCCCGGGCGAGCCCGGCTGACGACGGCGAAATCGGAGCGCAGGGCGCCCGGAGTGAGCAGGGTCTTATCGCGCGCTTCGGGGAAATGGGTGAAGAGGAGTTTGCGGGTATAGCCGCTCAGCACGCTGATACGGCTGGCGTACTTGATCAGCCGCCGCGCCATGGGGCGGACCAGGGGGTTGCGATAGAACTTCAGGATCTCCGACCCGTGAAAGGTCAGGACCAGGTTCTGGGGTCGGAAGGCATTGAACTGCTGCAGGAGCATCAGCGTCAGCATCGGACCGGGCTCGGGCAGGTAGACAGTGGCCCGGCGCAGGGTGCGACGTTTACGGATCAATTCCCGGCCGAGGCGGATCTGACAGGACAGATCATGGGTGCCCTTGAGGGGCAGGCGGTGGACCCGGAAAGGCCAGTTTTTCTCGCCGCCGGCGCCCGATTTCTGAGCCCAGACCTCGACATCCCAGCCCAGCTTGGCCGACGCCCGGGCCATCTCCTGGGTGAACGTCGCGATGCCGCCACGCTTGGGATAGAACTCGTGCGTGATCAGGTAAAGCGGCGAGGAAGCGAGCGCTGCGTTCATTCAAGGGATCCACTCGAGGCGGCAGACCGGATGCGGGTCACGTATGGGCTCCGGGGCTGGGCTAAGCAAGTGGTGTTGTGGCTTTGCATGAACATTATTTATTGCTACCTATGACTAAAATTGGTCCGGAACCCGCTACTTTAAGCAGGTTAAATACCGGTAAATTGGCCACTTCCCGGGAACCAAGAATAGCGTTTACAATCGAAACACCCAAACCTTACTACGACCTATCATGCCGAACGCAGACCGTAGTGGTCACCTAGAGGACGATGATATCCCCGAGGCACCGAAGCCATTGACAATTGAGGATGAGGCCGCGTTGCGCGAGTCTCTCAAGCGCTGTTCCCCGGCAACGATTGAAGCGGCCATCGCCTATCGAAAGACCCACGAGATCAGCCACTTGCCAGCGGTGATCATCGGGGTGATCGAGCGCTTCGTGGAGCCCGATCTGCGAGCCAAGCTCAAGGAGTCCGACGACGAACTGCGCTTGGTCGAGGATCTGGGAATTGATTCCCTTACCATGATGGAGATCGTTATCCTCGTGGAGGATGTGTTGGTGATGTCCATCGACAACGAGGATTTGCGGACCCTGCGCACCATCGGTGACATCAAGGTCTTCATCGACTGCAAGGTGCGCGGCCTGCCGCCGCCCCAGCCGACCAAGTATCTGCCGATCGAGCACATCGTCTCGGTCATGCCGATTCAGGCGCCCTTCCTGTTCCTCAACGAGGCCTCCATCGGCGGCAACGGCGCGCAGGGCAAATACAAGATCACCGGCCAGGAGTTCTTCATGCAGGGGCATTTCAAGGACAACCCGGTCATGCCGGCCTCGCTGATGCTGGAGGCGCTGGGCCAATTGGCGGTGCTTTACCTGCTCGAGGGGATGAATCCCGAGGAAGGCAAGGCGGTGGATCAGTCCAAGATTTTCTTCACTTCCTGCGAGGGCGTCCGGTGTCATCGGATCTGCCGTCCCGGCGACCTGCTGAGTCTTTCGATCAAACCCAAGCGCACCAAGATGCCGCTGGCGACCTTCGAGGGCGCGATCCGGGTGGGCCAGGAAAAGGCGGCCATGGCCGAGGAAATCACGCTGACCTTCGCCTACGCGTCCGCGGCCGGCGTTCGCACCGCGCAGAGCAAGGCCGACGACGGTCAACCGGTGGCGCTGCCCGCGGCGGTCAACGCCTGATTCGCCGCATTTCGCCCCAGCGGTGAATACGTGCAACCACCGGGTGGTGCATTGACCTGCGTGCCTTCGCACGGTTGAACCAGTGCCGGTCAACCTCATGCCGACCAAGGTGCTGACGATCCCGTTCCGGTTGTCCGTCCATCGTCATTTCAGATAGCACATGACAAAAGTCTACATCACCGGGCTCGGGTTCATCACGAGCATTGGCAATGAGGCGTCGGCCGTGACCGACAGCCTGCGGAATCTGCGTCACGGCGTCGTGCTCTATCCGCCCTTTGACCAGGCCAAAATTCCGATCAAGGTGGCCGCGCCGGTGAAGGGTTTCGTGACGGACTCGACCGATCCCGAGGACTGGTCTTATCCGGAACGCTACCGGGTGCGCCGCGAATTTCTGCGCAGCATGAGTCCGCACGGGTTGTTCAGCTACTGCGCGATGCTGCAGGCGATCGAGGACGCCGGCCTGACGGAGGCGGATATTTCCCACGACAACACCGGCCTGTTCGGCGCCTCGGCCGGTTCGCCGAACATCCTGACTTATCAGATCAATCGCATGCGCGAACTGGGCGTCATGCGCTGTTCGCCGCTTGGGATCGTGGCGTCGATCTCCGGCACCGTGCAGTTCAACCTCGTGGCGCATTTCAAGATCAAGGGCGCCTCCACCGGCTTTGCCTCGGCTTGCGCCTCATCCTCCCACGCCCTGGGCTACGCCTACGACGAGATCGCCCTGGGCCGCCAGGAACGCATGTTCGTCGTCGGAGCCGAGGACGGCAACGTCGAGACGATCCTGCCGTTCGCCGGCATGCGGGCGGTGTCGTTGTCGCAGGACCCGGACACCGCTTCGCGGCCGTTTGACGTGGGCCGCGATGGTTTTGTCGGGACCGGCGGGGCCACCGTGCTGGTTCTTGAAAGCGAGGCCGAGATCCAGCGGCGCGGGGCCGTGCCCTATTGTGAGATTGCCGGCTGGGGGCAGGCGTCGGATGGCCACAATGTGGCGATCTCCCACCCGGATGGGACTGGGCTGGCGAACGCCATGACCCGCGCCCTCAAGGCCGCGGCGATCAAGCCGACGGACGTCGATTACATCAATGCCCACGCTACTTCTACTTCCATCGGCGACATCTCCGAGGCGCGGGCGATCCGCACCGTGTTTGAACCGTCGGGAGCCCGTCCGGCCATCAGCTCGACCAAGGCGTTGACCGGTCACGGCCTGTCCTTGGCCGGCGCGATGGAGACCGGTTTTTGCGCGCTGACGATGCGGGAGGGCTTCATGCCGGGTTCGGCCCACATCGAGAACATCGATCCGGCGGTGGCGGATCTGAACATCATCCGTCAGTCAAAAGCCCAGCGTCCGCAGATCGTGCTCAACAACAGCAGCGGCTTTGGCGGCGCCAACGTTTCGCTCGTCTTGCGCAGCGTGCCGGCGATAAACCAGCCCGCGTGAGTCCCTTGCCGCAGAACGCGTTTGTGACCGGTGCCTCGGCGGGGCTCGGCCGCGCGATCGCGGAACGGCTGCGGGCGGCAGGGGTGAACGTCTGGGGCACCGCGCGCGCCCCGGCCCGGTTGGCCGACCTGGCCGAGACCGACGCGCCCGGCGACTTTCATCCCGTGACCCTCGATCTCGCGGCGGCAGACGCGGCGGTCGACGCCTACCGACAGGCCGTAACTGAGGCGGGCGGTTTTGACCTGGTGATCAACAACGCGGGTTTCGGTCGGTTCGGCGAATTTGCCACCACGGAGTTCGAGTCCTGGCAGGAGCAGCTGGAGACCATGGTGATCGCCACGTCGAGACTGGTTCACGCGCAGTGGGCCGACCTGATGGCCGCGGGGCGGGGGACGCTCGTCAATGTGTCTTCTCTGGCCACGGAATATCCGCTGCCCTTCATGAGTGGCTACAACATGGCGAAGGCGGGTCTGAGCGCCTTGAGCGAGAGCCTGATGCTGGAAGGGGCCGGGCGCGGGGTGAAGGTGATCGACTTCCGACCGGGCGATTTCCGCACGGACTTCAACGCGACCATGCAGACCGATGCCGCCGGCCGAATGCCGCCTGAAGCCGGGCCCGCGGGCCGGGCCTGGCGCAAACTTGAGGAGCACCTGCGGGCCGGGCCGTTGCCGGCGCAGGCTGCGGCCGACCTGTGGCGGGCGGTGCGGCGCGGGCGCAGCGGGGTGGTGCGCACCGGCGGTTTTTTCCAGACGATGGTGGCGCCGTTGGGCGTGCGCCTGTTGCCCGGCGCCTGGCGTCGGCGCCTGCATCGGGGCTATTACGGGTTGGATTGACGGTCGTGGCCGATGGGATTCTGCGCTTGGCCGCGACGCATCGGCGACGCAACGTGCCCGGATTGACTGACCGGCCGCTCAGGATTGCTTACCTGTTCACGACGTTTCCGAAGTCCACGGAGACGTTTCTGCAGCGCGAAGTGACGGCTCTGCTCGCGGCCGGCGTGGATCTGCGCCTGTATTCGTTGCTGGGCGGCGGCGATGAATTCGAAGGGGTGCCGGTGCGGCGGTTTCGGCTGGGGAGATTGATCGAGTTGATCTGGATCATTCCCTGGGTGGCGGCGACGCGTTGGGATGTGTTTGGGGTGATCTGGCGCGGGCTCTGGACGCGGCGGGCGCCGAGTTGGATCAACTTCTGGGAGAACATGCTGGGGGCGGGATTTGCCGGCATCTTTCGGCGGGAATTGCGGCAGCTGGAGCCGGACCTGATCCATGCGGTGTGGGGCACGGCGCCGGCGACGGCGGCATGGTTGCTGCACCGCTTGGATGGCCATCGCTACACGGCGGCGGCCCACGCCTACGACATTTACAAGCGGGGCGGGGACTGGTGGCTGAATGAGAAGCTGGCGGAAGCGCAGATGGTGCACACCTCCACCGAGATGTCGCGGACTGCGTTGATCGAACGCGGCGTGCCGCCGGAGCGCATTGTACTGAGCCGGCGCGGCCTGCCACGGTTTCCCGTTTGCCGCCCCCTGCGGTCGGATCGCACGGAGCTGCGCATCCTGTGCATCGCCCGCTTGGTCGCCAAAAAGGGCTTTGCCCACCAGGTGCGCATCTATGCGGCGCTGCGGGATGCCGGGGTTCGCTACACGGCCCGAATCGTGGGTGAGGGGCCGGAGCGGGCGGCGCTGCAGGCGCAGTTGACGGAGCACGGTCTGACCGACCGGGTGATCCTGACCGGACATCTGCCGTCAACCGAAGTTTGGGCGCAGCTCACTTGGGCGGACATCCTGATCCACACCGGCGTGGTCGCTCCCTCGGGTGATCGTGACGGATTGCCCAACGTCATCCCGGAAGCCATGGCGGCGGGCGTGCTGGTGGTGACATCGCCGGCGGCGGCCACGACGGAGGCCGTCCAGGAGGGCGTGAGCGGCCGGGTCGTGTCGGTGGATGCCCCGGAGCGGTGGGCGGAGGTCTTGCTGGAACTGCAAACGAATGCCGGGCTGGCGGAAACACTCCGGGTCAACGCACGTGATTGGGTTGAGCGTGAATACGATTCGAACCGCAACGTTGCCCGACTGCAGGCGGCTTTCAGGGAGGCGTTGAAATGATTTTTTTTGACGAAACCAAGTCGGGCCGCGCCCGCCACCTTTCGGGGCTGATGCGGGTCAACCGTCGTCTGCGCGAGGAATTCGGCGACGCCGTGACGCCGGTCGCCTGGAAGAAGTGGGATCGGCAGGCGGAGCCGACCGATTGGTTTTTCACCACCGAGATCTTTGACGGTGAGGAGCGCAAGGGTTGGGCCGAATTCATTGAGCGGCCTCCTTGCCGAATCGCGGCAGTCTTTTCGGACGCGATTCCGTTGCAGCATCCGACGATCACCTGGCCACATTCCGTGGCGCGCCACCCGCGGTACATGTCGGAGCTGGCCCGGTTTGATCACGTCTTTGCGGTTTCGGAGGAAACCCGCCGCCTATTGATCGATTTCTGGGCTTGGCAAGGCGGTCAGCCTGCCCGGGCCCAGGTCTCGGTGCTGCCGTTGGGGGCTGATTTTGACGCCTCGCCACGGCAACCCGCGCCGCCGGTGCTGCCTCCGCCGTTGCTGCTGGCCGTGGGCATTGTCGAACCGCGCAAAAACCAGGCGTTTCTGGCCGAGGTGGCGGACGCGCTGTGGGCACAGGGTCTGAATTTTGAGCTCCATGTAGTGGGACGCATCAACCCGCATTTCGGCCGGCCGATTGCGAGGCAGCTCACGGCGCTGGCGCGTCGTCGTCCGGGACTGCATTTCCACGAAGCGGCTTCGGATGCCGCGCTGGCGGCCGTGCTGGCCCGGACACGGGCAGTGGTGTTTCCGACCCTCGCAGAGGGTTGCGGGTTGCCCGTGCTGGAGGCGATGTGGCGGGGGTTGCCGTGCGTCTGCAGCGACCTGCCGGTGCTACGGGAAAACACGGCCGGAGGCGGTTGCCTGAACCTGCCCCTCAACGACCACGCGGCCTGGTTGCAGGGGCTGCGGGCGATTCTCACCGAGGAGGCGATCTGGCGCGACCTGGCTCATACGGCCGCTACGCGGCCGTTGCCCACCTGGGCGGAAAGTGCCGCGGTGGTGCGTCGTCAGCTGGCTGACGCGTAGCGCGCGCCGCCTACAGCTTCTTCACCGCGTAGGCCATGGCCTCGGCGATGCGTTCAAGCTGTTCCTCGGTGTGGAGCGCGGAAATGGCGGTGCGGATCAGGTCCTTGCCGGGCGGCACGGCCGGAGCAATCGACATCACTGTGAACACCCCTTTTTCCAGCAGTGCCTGCCAGAAACGATAGACCGTCTCGCGGGAGCCGAGCACGATCGGCACGGCGGGGGTTTCGCTGCCCCACAGGTCGAGGCCGAGCGACTTGAGCATGTCGGTGTAGATCTTGGTGTTCTTCCAGAGCCGCTCGTGGTGTTCGGGTTCGGTCTGCATGACCTCCAGGGCGGCGGAGGCGATGGCGGCTTGGGCCGGGGGCACGGCGGCGCTGAAGATGGTCTGCTTCGAATTGGTGCGCAGGTATTCGATGACGTCGCGCGAGGCGGCGATGAAACCGCCGGTGCTGGCGAGTGACTTGGACATGCTGCCGCAGATGATATCGACCTGGTCATTGAGGCCGAAGTGGTCGACCGTGCCGCGACCCTGGTCACCCAGGACCCCGAAGCCGTGGGCGTCGTCCACGACGCTGAAGCAGCCGTATTCCTCGGCGATACCGATGAGCTCCGGCATACAAGCGACGTGGCCCTCCATCGAATAGACGCCCTCGATGACCAGCATCTTGGCCCGCCGGGCGTCGATGGTGGTGATGACATCACGCAGATCGGTGGGGCTGTTGTGCGAAAAGCGTTCCACGGTGGCCATCGAGAGCCGCACGCCGTCCCACAGGCAGGAATGGATGTTTTTGTCGGCGAGGATGAAGTCACCCTTTTGGGCGAACGCGGCAACGCTGCTCAGGCAGGACAGATAGCCGGCGGCATGGATGTGGCAGGCTTCGCGGCCGAGGAAGGCGGCGAGCTTTTCCTCCAGGTCGATGTGGTAGCGGCGGGAGCCGTTGGAGGGGCGGGCGCCGGTGGGACTGGTGCCCCATTTTTTAAGAGCCTGTTGGCCGGCCTCGATGACCTTGGGATGAAAGGACAGCCCCAGGTAGTCGTTGCTCGAAAGCATGATCATGTCGCGCCCGTCGAGCTGGATCGAAGTGCCCAGCTGGGCGTCCATCACATGGTAGTAGGGGGCGTATTTAAGCCGTACCTTGGTCGCGTAGTCGTCGCGGGTGCGCTGCAGGATCGCCTTGGGGGATCGCTTGAAAAATGTAAGAGGCATTCGAGGGGAGGGACGCTACTGATTCGGGCGGGACCGGGGGAAGGCGTAAATTTCGGCGGGCGGTCTGCGATCGGAACGGTCGCTGCACCGGGCCTATCCGCTCAGCGTTGCCAGATGTTGTATTTGAGAATGGCGTAGATGGCGCGCACGCCGTCACGCCAGCCGATCTTCTTGCCCTCGGCGTAGGTGCGGCCGGCGTAGGCGACGCCGACTTCGTAAATGCGACAGTTGAGCCGGGCGACTTTGGCGGTGATCTCGGGCTCGAAGCCGAAGCGGTTCTCCTCGATGGTGATGCCCTGGATGATGTCGCGGCGGAACAATTTGTAGCAGCACTCCATGTCCGTGAGGTTCAGGTTGGTGAACATGTTGGAGAGCAGGGTGAGGAACTGGTTGCCGAGGGAGTGCCAGTAGTAGAGCACGCGGTGGGGTTCCCCGCCCATGAAACGGGAGCCAAAGACGACATCGGCCTTGCCGTCGAGCAGGGGCTTGAGCAGGCGGGGGTAATCCTGCGGGTCGTATTCCATGTCGGCGTCCTGGATGATGACGAAATCGCCGGTGGCCTCGCGGATGCCGGTGCGCAGGGCGGCGCCCTTGCCCTGATTGACCTCATGATGGACAACTTTGGCCACGAGGGGGGCGATCTCCGACTCGAGTACTTCCCGGGTGCCGTCGGTCGAGCAATCGTTGACCACGATAATCTCGGCCGGGATCGCGATGGGGGCAGCCTGCACGGCGTCGACCAGACGACGCACCGTGTCGCGCTCGTTATAGCAGGGGATGACAATCGATAGCTTCGGCATGGTCGAGGGGGTAGATTGAGCGGGATGGGCGGCCCGGGGGCAATGCCGGAGCGAGGTGCTCGTGGCGGTTGACGATGCCGCCATGGCGCGTCCTGCTAGCCACTTCCGCATGTTGCAGCGCTTTTGGTCATGGTGGATTACACCCCGCACCCGGCTCGCGATCCGACCGGTGCTGGCGGCTGGCTATGTTTTCCTGGGAACCTGGATGGTGGCCAAAGTGGCCAGCTACCATGATCCGGACTACGGCTTTACCTACCTGATCGGCTTCGGCGAGGAGGTACTGGATCGCTATGACTGGCGGGCGGATCGGGATGTGGTAATTTATGCGCACGACCGCTCTGCCGGTTACGACGCCCAGTACTACGCCCAGCTGGCGATGGATCCCTTTCTGCAGCAGCCGGACTTGGATCGATCGATCGATAATCTGCCCTATCGGGCCCGTCGTATTTTGGTGCCGTGGATGGCCTATGTCCTGGGTGGGGGGCATCCGGCGACGGTGCTGGATGCGTTCGCCTTGCTAAATCTCGGTTGCTGGTTGGCCCTGGGCGTGGTGCTGACCCGTTGGTTCCCACCCACGGACCTTGACCGGGCCTTTCGATGGCTGGGGGTCATGTTTTCCTCCGGGCTCTGCTTCAGTGTGTACGGCGCCTTGGTCGACGGACCGAGTTTGTTGCTGATGGCGCTGGCGTTGCGTTGGTGGGAGCAAGGTCATGAGTGGCGGGCGACGGCCGTACTGGCCTTGGGTGGCCTGGCCAAGGAAACCAATCTGCTGTGGGGCGGCATGGTGGCCCCGGTGAATTGGAAATCGGTCAGAGGATGGGCCCTGGGTATCGCCCGCGGGGCGTTGATTATCCTGCCCCTATTGTTGTGGTTGATGGTGCTGCGCTACCGTCTCGGTGATACCGAACAAGTCGCAGGGGACCGCAATTTCGCGCTGCCTTTCGTGGGCTATATGCAGCGCTGGCAGGAATTGCTAACCGGGGCTCGCGAGGGTGTGATTGCGGTCCCATTCCTGGTCTCCTCCGCAGCCACCTTGATCAGCCTGACGGTGCAGGCCGCGTTTCTGCTCGGGCGCTGGCGGTGGAGTGTTCCGGCCTGGCGCCTATGCGTGCCTTTTGCCGTGCTGATGCTGGTGTTGGGCGGAGCGGTCTGGGAGGGGCACCCCGGGGCGGCAGGTCGGGTGCTCCTGCCGCTGTTGCTGGGTTTCAATCTGCTGGTGCCGCGTGGCCCGAAATGGTGGGTCGTCCTGTTGCTCGGCAATCTTACGCTGTTCAGTGGTCCCGGCATTTTTCAGCCTCGGCCCGGGCCTGCCTACTCCGTGCAAGTCGTCAATCATTCCGGCGCCGTGACCGAGAACGATGCCAACCCGATCGAATTGAGCTTCCCGTTCCCCTGGCATCCGCCGGAAAGGGCGCAGGATCGGGATTGGCGTTGGGCTGGCGGTGATGCCGACATCGTGCTGACCAACCACTACGACCAGCCCGTGCAGGTGGTACTGCAAGGCAGCTGGAGCGCCTTGTCCCCACGGCTGGCGTCCTTGCTGAGTAATGGCACCGTGCTCTGGCAAGAGGAGGTGGGCCCGACGCCGGTGCAGTGGCGGTTGGCGCCCCTGATGCTCCCGCCCGGAGAGACCCTTATCCGATTGGTTTCAGATCAACCGCCGCAGCCCGCTTCGGCCGGAGACAGCCGGTTGCTTTCCGTCATGCTCAAGGATTTGAAGGTCACCGGTGAAACCGTGCCGTCGATGCCCTGAGCATCAGATTTTCCGAGCCAGATACACGTAGCTCTCGCAGCCTCCCTCCATCGGGTGGTCGATCTTGGTGATTAGTTTCGCGCCGGCCTGAGCAAGCAATTGGGCCACCTCAGGGGCGGGCAGCGTGTGCATGTGCATTTCGTCGCCGATGCCGGTCTGCTGCCTGAACCATCGCAGCGTCCAGCGCTTGATTCGCTTCCACATGGTCGGGGGATAAAACGAATAGCGTTTTATCTCTGGCGGATCGAGCGGTACGAAAGTGGGAACTTGAAAATAGAGCAAACCACCCGGTCGGGTGATGCGCACGAATTCGCTGACGTAGATCCGGATCAACTCCGGGGGGACGTGTTGCAGGGTAATAAGGCTGAAGACCAGATCGAAGCTGTGGTCCGCAAATTGGGCGAGGTCGTCCCGCTGGTTGAGCACGAAACGCAGCGTGTCCGGTGAGCGGTTCTGCTGGTTGGCGAGCTCGATCATCCGCGAGGCGACATCGACCCCGACCACCTCACGGTAGTGCTTCGCCAGCGCCAGGGAGAGGCGGCCGACCCCGCATCCGAAATCCAAGGCCGAACCTCC
>Ga0181606_10000099_pt1 | contig 63037 bp, 55 predicted proteins | sample 041ome_10_FD_132994 | JGI IMG/M metagenome (GOLD analysis project Ga0181606, IMG submission 132994) | Coastal salt marsh microbial communities from the Groves Creek Marsh, Skidaway Island, Georgia - 041412US metaG (megahit assembly) | ecosystem: Environmental > Aquatic > Marine > Intertidal... | reverse complement strand
GTAACGTTCAGGCAGCAGCCGGGGGGCGCGGCTCAGCTCAGTTCCAGGAAGCCGGTGCCGCCGCCGGGCTCGACGATGGAAAACGCGCAGTCGCGCAGGCGGCGCCGCAGATCCGCCATGGCCGTCTCGACGGCGGCGATGCTGTTGCAGTCGCGCGAGAGGTGGGTGAGGCAGATGTGGCGCCAGCGCGGTGAGGCGATTTCCTCGAGGATTTCGCGGCAGCCGTCATTGGACAAGTGGCCGTGACGGCCGGAGATGCGCTGTTTGGTCGACCACGGGCGCCGGAGGTCGGCCTCGAGCAGGCGGGGGCAGTGGTTGGACTCGATCACGACCACGTCGACCTGCTGCAGGCGTTGCCGCACGTGTCCGGGAATGTGGCCCAGATCCGTCAACCAGGCGAGGGCGCGGCGGGGCGAAAACAGGTCGTCCTCGCGGCCGGTGGCGAAGGTGAAACCGACCGGTTCCTGCGCGTCATGGGGGACTGAGAAGGCGTCGATCTCAAGATCCCGAAACTGAAAGCGCGAACCGGTCTGGAAAACCTGCCACGTGGGCCGGTGCTTGAGCCGGGCCTGCACCGCTCGCGCGGTGGCCGCGTTGGCAAACAGCGTTACATGCGGATGCGCCTTGAGGGCGTCGATCCCGGCACTGTGGTCACTGTGTTCATGGGTCAAAAACACGGCGTGAATGTCCTCCCACGTCGTGCCGGCCTCGTGCAGCATCTGCTTGAGCTTCCGGCCGGAAAAACCCGCGTCGATCAGCACTCGGCTCGATTCGGTCTCCAGCAAGGCGGCGTTGCCGGAACTGCCGCTGCCGAGGATGCGAAACCGAATTGCCATGGCGGTTGGTTCAACGCCCGCCGGACGGCGCGCGCAAGGGTTATGTCGCCGCCGCGGCCGTGAAACCAATCTGCACGGCCCCGTTGACGATCCGGGCGGGTTTGGCACGTTGGTGCCCCTTTTATGCCCACCCGCCGTTCCCGCTCCGCCGCCCCTGCCCCCGGTCCCGTCCATGTGACGCGGCAGGTGCATTTCAACGCGGCACACCGCCTGCACAACCCGGCGAAGAGCGCGGCGTGGAACCGGCGCACCTACGGGCCGTGCAACAACCCGCGCTGGCACGGGCACAATTATGTTCTGGAGGTGACCGTTGCCGGGGAGCCCGACCCGGACACCGGTTACGTCATCGACCTCAAGGCGCTGAAGGATGTGATCGAGCGCCGCATCGTCGCTGACTGCGATCATCGCAACCTCAACGAGGAGGTGACCTGGCTGCGCGGGGTCATTCCCACCGCTGAAAATCTGGCCGTGGCCTTCTGGCAGCGCCTGGCCGATGCCTTGCCGCCGGGGCCCGGGCGGTTGCACCGCGTGCGGCTCTTCGAAACGCCCCGCAACTTTGTTGACTACCACGGTCCGGCCGCTGCCGGCGGCTGACCCCCCTGACCACCCCGGCCAGCTAACCCCGTCCGACGCGGCTCCGGTTATCGTCCCAACCGCCTGGCCCGCGAAACGCAAAAACGACATGTCCCAAACCAAGAAATCCGCCATGTGGCTGCACCGATCCGGTGGCCAGCCGCCTCGCCTGACCCGGGCCTACGACGCTCAATTCAAGGTCACTCCGGCCTACCGCGACCGCTTGCCCGACATGATGGCGGCCGAGGACGCGATCCAGGGCGCCGCCGTGCCCATCCAGCAGGTAGGTGTATCCAATTTTCGGTTGCCCCTGAAATTCCGTTCCCGGACGGGCGACGTGCACACGCTGGAGACCAGCGTGACGGGCACGGTTTCGCTGCAGGCCACGCTCAAGGGCATCAACATGAGCCGGATCGTGCGCTCGTTCTACGAGCACGCGGATGATGTCGTGACCCCGGCGCTGGTGAAACGCATCCTGACCAAGTACCGGCGCAAGGTGGAGTCGCTGGATGCCCGGCTGAAGCTCACGTTTTCCTACCCCATGCTGCAGCCGTCACTGCGGAGCGGGCTGGAGGGCTGGCAATATTACCAGGTGTCCCTGGAAGGGGTGATGGATGCGGCGGGTCGTTTTCGCGCGTTTTATGAATTCGACTTTGTCTACTCCTCGGCGTGTCCCTGCAGCGCGGAGCTGGCCGAGCACGCCCGGGAGGAGCGCGGGGCCTACGCGATTCCGCACAACCAGCGTTCGAAGGCGCGGGTCAGGGTGGAGCTGGCGCCCGGCGCCCGGCTCGCGATCGAGGACCTGCAGCGGCACTGCGCCCACGCGCTCAAGACCGAAACCCAGGTGATGGTGAAACGGGAGGACGAGCAGGCGTTTGCCGAGCTCAACGGAGCGCACATCAAGTTTGTGGAAGACGCGGCGCGGCTGCTCTACGCCGAGCTGGCGACGGACCGGCGGATCGTCGATTTCCAGGTCGCGTGCTCCCACCTTGAGTCACTGCATTCGCACGACGCGGTGAGTGTGATATGCAAAGGCGTGCCCGGCGGCATGACCGCGGACTTCATGGAATTCCGCGACTTGGTATGCTGAGAGGCAGCCTGGTTTTAACTACGGATGACCACGGCTAGACGCGGATGATGATTCGCATGGTGGGTGACTTCCACGGTTGGCAAAATCAGTGTCCATCCGTGTTCATCTGTGGTTACGTAGCATCATGCCGAAGCCTGTCGTACTGATCACCGGAGCATCCCAGGGAATTGGGGCGGAAATTGCCAAGACGTTTGCGCAGGAGATTCGCGGCGTGCGTTTGGCGCTCGTGGCACGGAGCGAGAAAAACCTGCAGGGCGTCGCGCGCAGTTGTGTTCGGCGCGGCGCGAAGGCGGAAGTGTTCCCTTGCGACGTCACGGATGAGCAGGCGGTGAACGCCATGGCCCAGGATGTGGTCAAGACATTCAAGGGCGTCGATGTCCTGGTGAACAACGCCGGGAAATTCGTCCCGACCGAGTTTCTGCAAATGACCGTCGCGGATTTTGACCACTTGCTCGCGGTCAACCTGCGCAGTCTCTTCCTGGTGTCGCGGGCGATCGTTCCGGGCATGGTCGCCCGGGGAACGGGCGACGTGTTCAACATGAGCTCCATCGCCGGGCTGGATCCCTATCCGGGCGGGGCCGGATACTGTGCGGCGAAGTTTGGGGTGACCGGCTTGTCCAAAGTCATGCGTGAGGAGCTCAAGTCAAAGGGAGTGCGGGTGTGCACGGTCTATCCCGGTGCGACGGTGTCACCGTCGTGGGAAGGCAGCGGGGCGGACTGGGACCGGATGATGCCGACCGCCGACGTGGCCCGGGCCTTTGTCGACGTCTACAGGCTGTCGCGCCGCACCGTGGTCGAGGACATCGTCCTGCGTCCCCAGGGCGGCGATTTCTAGTCGTCCGCAAGCAACGGAGCCAGCGCTGCGGCCAGATGGCGCGCGAGCAGTTCGTGACCACGGTCGGAGAAATGCCACAGGTCGGCGAAGGTCGTGACGGTCTCGGCATTCAAGACCTGGGTGCAGTCGATGAGGTGCACGCCGTCGACGGCGGCCAGTTCGGCCAGGCCCACGCGCAGGCCCTCGAAGGCGAAGCGGTGATGCTCGTCGAATTCATGCAGGCGGAGGATGCGGCGTTCGAGGCGGGTCTTGACCGGTTTGTCCGGCAGGTAGGGTTGCGGTGCGATCACCAGGGGCACGCCGTGTGCGTGCAGGAAATCGCGCGCCTGTTGCAGGTTTTCGAGGTAGGTCTCCAGTCGTCGGGCCAGGGGCAGGTCCCGCGCCTCGGTCAGATCGTTCAAGCCGTCGAGGAAGAGCACGACATCGAAGGCCTCGCGCTCAACCAGCCACTCCATCGCCGGCACTTCATTGGCCGTGGTCCAACCGCCGGCACCCCACACCGTGATGCTGACGGGATGACCGGCCTGGCCCAGCAGCTCTCCCAGCCGGGAGAAATAGGTATGCGCCAGGTCGGAAGCGTAGGCGCCGCCGGCGACGCTGCCGCCCATGATCAACAGGTGGCTGGCCGGAGCGTCCGCGGCGGCTTCGATCACCTGTCGTCCCATGGCGTCGTAGGCGTAGCGCCCGGGGGCCACCGCGTCGCACACCAGCGGTCCGAACTGGGTCTGGAGGCGATACGGTTCCAGCTTTTCGCCCCAATATCCCTCCCGGGGACCGCCGGGGGGCACGGGTAGCTGGCGTTCCCGGTAGGTGGCTTCCCAGGCGACCCGGTTCAGTTCAATCCCATCCGGGAGGCGAAAGGCGCGGTAGACCGCGTAGCCGGCCGCGAACACGGCCAGATCGAAAACGATCAAGGCGACCCAGAACAGGCGGCGCGAGGGGCGGCGGTTCGGATCTGTCATGACGGGAAAGGATGCTCAATCCCAGTCGCACAGGCTGGCGATGTGGTCGGCGCTGCCGTCCCGCTGCCAGCCGTCGAGCTGGGCCTGGTCCTTCAATTGCTGGCCGCGTTGGCGATCCACCAGGGTGAACACGCTGGGAACGTCGGCGAGGCCGGTCATGTCGCCCCAGAGCTTTTCGAATTGAGTGACCGGATACACGTCCTCCTGGCCATGGCCCCAGCGTTTCTTGACGTCCTTGATGGTGACGTAGGTGGGCAGGCGTCCGGCGAGGGTGCGCACGGCGGCGGCGACCTTTGCCTCGTTGGCCAGGTCCGCGCGGTCGAGACCGAACACGCCGAGCAGCTTGTCCAGGTCGATCCAGAACGTGGCGGCGTTGTAGTAGGAAAGGCGGAACTCGTCCTCCTCGCGCGGCAGTGCAAGACCCTCAATGAGGCGCAGATGGCCGTTGATGCGGGCGAGCCCGCCACCGTGGTCCTCGATGCGTTTGGCAATGACCTCGCCGGCCATCACGGCGCCGGAGGCGTTGAACCAGCCGAGCAAGCCCGGGTCGGCCGTTGCTCCGAGAGTGTCGATGTTGTGCACGAGAAGCGTGCGAAGGTTGGGGTATTGGGCGAGCAGGCGGGCGAGGGTGCCGTTCTTGAGCAGATTGGGGATCTCGAACCAATGGCCCACGGGATGCAGGCATTGGTTGGGCAGGTTGTCGGTATAGTCGGCCGCTTCGCCGGTGGTGCGGGCCCAGTTGACCAGCGCGGCGCGCACACTTTCGCGCATCTTTTCCTTGTGCTCATCGAGTCTCTGCTGGGCCGTTTCCTCCCAGGCGAACTGCAGGTCGCGTACGGTGGGCACCAGGCGCAGGCCGATAGACCGGCCCGGCGACACCCAGACGTCGCGTTCCCAGGCTTCGCCCGCGGATTGACGGAGGTAGGTCTCGATGGGGGCGTGGGTGAGGTAACTCGTGGTGAAGATGTGCGGGATCGTGGTGCCGTGGACGCGGCCGGAGCGACGTGACTTCGCGAGGTGCACGTCGATGAAATTGCGGTGGGCGCCGGCGAACTTGGCGAACGGATGCAGTCCCTTGACCACGCCAGCGCCCTGCGTCCAACGGCTGCCCACGCCGGCGGCGTAGGTGATGACGGCCAGTTCGCCGTTGGCGATCGCCGCGGCGCCGGCCTCACGATGGGCGGCCGTGATGGCCTGCGCGGCGTCGAACAGATCGCCCGGAGCCACATCCTCGATGGTGGAGGAGGAGGGCAGGCGATTGTGGGCGAGACCGATGCGTCCGTCGCGCAGGTCGGTGCGGATTTGCTCGTGCTGGCTGCGGTCAAAGCCGTGGGCCGCCAGCAATTCATCGAGGTTGGCGGCGGCGTCCGTCGGGGCGTCGTCAGTTGGCGACCGGCGGTTGAGCAGCTTGGGCACGGCGGCGGCGAAATCGGCGCGCGTCTGGCTGGCGCGCGTCATTTGCTCGAGGTCGATCCGCTCGCGGTGACTGAGATCCTGGCTGGCACGGCGCAGCAGGGCAGGGGTGGTGTGCTGGTAGAAGCCGAGGGGCAGCAACGCGTCCTCGCCGGTGAACAACGTGGCGGTGGAGCCGTTTTCGTTCAGGGTGAAGTCGTAGACCACGGGGTCCATGGCGAACGGCAGGGCGGCCTCGAGGTCGCGTTTGGCGGCGAGCATGATCGCCAGCAGCTTGGCCTGTCCCTCGGCCCGCCGCTCCGGCGCAAAAATGAAACCCATGCCGCCGCCGGACATGCCGCCCAGCATCCAGAACCCCCAGAAGTCATCTCCGAACGCGGCACGGGTTTCCGCAATCAGCCGCTCGGTGTAGCGGTTGCTCACCCAGGGAATGATGCGTTGCAGCGGGCCGGTGAAATTCGCGGTCAGCGCCGCTCCCAGTCCGCGAATGTCACCGGCGGCGAGCAGGGCGAGAATCTGGTCGAGCGTGGCGGTGGTTTCGTGCCGGGCCGCCCACTCGGTCTCGCCGCGCAGCAGGTATTTCTCCGTCACCATTTCCAGGATAGGGCCGACATTCTGCGCCATGCCGCCGTGCACGAGCACCAGCGAATCCTGCAGTTTCTGCCGAGCGGACTTCGGAATCCGATCCTCTCCCAGCAGGGTGTGACGTGGCAGGAGGCACCCACGGCTGATGCCGAACTCGGAATCGGTCTCCGTGGCGGTCGCTCCCTCGATCAGCTTGATGCCGGGCCAAAGTCCGCCGGAGTCCTGCCAGCCCCCCCCGGACCCGCCGATCCATTCGCCGAGAATGCCCCGCGCCGCCGCCATCCGGCGTTCGGCTTCCGTCAGGGGACCGGTCAGTGAGGCCACCTGACGGGTGGCGCGCATGCACACCGCGATCAGGGCGCCGAGCAGGTTGGTGGAGACCGCCAGCCGGGACCCCTTGGGGATGCCGTTCACGTTGCTGACGAGCTCGAAGCCACGGCCGGGCCCGAAGATTTCCGCCAGCAGATCGGTCAGCGAGGACCCGGACCGTTCGATGCCCGGCGGCACCAGGCCGGCGGCGATCACGGCAGCCTTCAGCAGCCCGAGATAGTCGCGGCCGAAATCAAACACCTCGTCGAGGTCGCTGAGGCAGGCGGAGGCCTTGAGGTCGACACTGGTGAGCCGCAGCACCGGCTCGTCGATCACCCGGAACCACGCCTCGACCGGCGGCCGGGTGGCGGGATCGCGTCCGTGCACGCCGAGGTCGACGGACACATTCAGCACACGGGCTCCCTCCGGGAAATCCATGCCGAGGAAGAAAATGTCACTCCAGGCGCAGTGGGTCAGATCCATCCTCACCGCTGTTTGTTCGAGCAGCAGCAGATAGGGTTCGGACGGGCCGGACCGGGTGAGCAATTCGCGCCGCACGCGCAGGGGTTGGTCCAGGGGGTGCCCCAGGCGGAACATCCAGGCATTGCCCCGGGTGGAGCGCACCGTGCGACGCACCTGGTCGGCCAGGGTCTGAAACGCCAGGGCGTGGTAGGCGGCGGCCAAGGCGCTCGCCAGGGTCTCGCTGGCTTGCGTGGCGGCCTGCTGCCGCAGCAACCGGGCGATCGCCTCCTCGAAGCGCCGTTCCAGCAGATGTTTGAACGCCTGATACGGCAGGCGGCCCGAACGGGTCAGCTCAGGACGGGCCGGTAGATGATAACGATGGATGGCGCTGAGAAAAAACAGGGCCCGTACGCGATGGTAGAGGTTGGGTTCGCGCCGACGGTAGTCCTCCAGCTCGGCGCAGGCGGCCAGCAACTCGGCGCAGGTTTTGCCCTCGCACCAACGGTCGATGGCCAGATCGCGGACGGCCGGTTCGCCGCTGCCGATGATGTCGGTGACACGCACGCTCATGGCCGGCGACTCAACGGCTGGTCGAAGCCAACAATTCCACCAACTGGGTCAGGATCGGGTCACGGTCGCGCCCCGCCAGCGCCAGTGCGAGCTGGGCGTTCAGGAGGCCATAGGTCGCGCCGATGTCGTAGCGGCGGCCGGCGACCTTGTGGGCGAGGTAGCGGCGGCGGCTGGCCAGGACGTTGAGCGCGGGGGAAAGGCTGAGGCGTTCGTCGGGGGCCTCGGCCAGTTGTTCGTCCAGCACGTCGAAGACTTCCGTATCCAACACATGGTGACCGAAGAAGCAGAGGTAGAAACCGGCGCGCAGCCCCGGCACGATCAACTCCTGTTCAGCGATCGTCGGCGTGGGTTTTTCCAGCACGGTCTCGATCTCGTAGAGGGGCTGATCCCCCCCGACGAGCTTGCCCGCGACCGTTCCGAACGAAGTGAGCTGGCTTTCGCGGGTCGGCTGCACCGCGGAAACCATGGCGTCCTCCGCCTCGGCCGTCGCGATCAGCTGACGGGCGCAGCTTACGGTCGAATCGCTGACGTGCAGGTGATCGCCGACCAGGTGGAGAAAGGGAGCGTTCTGCAGGTGATCCCGCGCGCAGCGCACGGCGTCACCGTAGCCGCGGGCGGGGGATTGGACGGCGAAGCGCACGCGCTGGGCGAGGTTGCCGCAGGCCTCGGTGTAGAGGGCTTCATCCCCCGGGCAGATCACGACACAGAACTCCTCGATGCCGGCGCTGGCCGCCTCCTCGAGGACGATCCGCAACGCGGTCTTGGGTGTCCCGTCGCGGTCCACGAGTGTCTGCAGCGGCAGGGTGCGCTGCCGGGGGTTCGCGGCAGTGATGAGAGCTTGGCGGACGGTCATCGCAGCGCCACGACAGCGAGGCGCTCCGGGCTCGGCAACTTTATAGCGAGCCGGCGGTCAGGGGACTTCGTAGATTTCCACCAGTCCGATGCCGGTGGTATTTCCGTAGCCGGAAACCTGCGTTGAATAGGCCCCGGGGCTGAGCTCAACCAGCAGGGCTGAATCTAGGTTGCTGGTGAGAGCGAACGCCCCCACGGCCGCAGCCGCCGCGTCGATGGCGGTGCGGTCGCTACTGGTCGCATGATCGTCGTTTTCCGCGATCACGGTGCCGTTGCGGATGACTTTCAAGGTAGTGTCTGCCAGGGTGCCGGAGACACCGTAATTCGCGAGGGTGGCGCCGACGGCCCGCACCAGAACCCGCACGTTGCCACCGCTGACCACAAAGCCGGCCGTCAATACACCGTCGCCGGTTCCGACCTGGGTGCGGGCCGACAGGTTCACGAGCCTGCTGGCGGCGGACGTCGGATCGTTGTCGGCGTCGTAGACCTCGACCAAGGCGATGCCGCCGGCGGCCGGGCCCTGCAACGCGACGGAGACGGGGCCCGGGGAGAAGTTGCGCAGCAGCGCGGAGTCGCGACTACCTCCGGGCAAGGCAAACGCGCCGAGTCGGTTGAAGAGAGTCCCAAACGAACCGGCGCCGGGCGCGGTTGACCAGTCGTCATTACGGTCGATCTCGTTGCCGGATGAATAGACGCGCATGAGGGGATCGGCCACCACACCTCCCACGCCGTAGCTGCCCAAGGTGGGGCCGATGCCACGCAGCAGGAGCGGCTTCTGACCTGAACCGGCCGTGGCGAAACCGAGGATGAGCTGGTTGGAGTCTCTGGCGGCCGTGGAGCGCACGGAAAGGTTGATCAGGCGCCCTCCGCCCGAAGTGCTGCCGCCGCCGGAACCACCGCCGGAACCACCGCCGGAGCTGCCACCCCCCCACTGCTGCCGCCGGAGAATTCAACATGCAGGGTATAATTGCCCGTGTGGCTGGCTGAGTAGGGCCGGACAGCAACATAATAGGTGCCGCTGGAGACCGTGCGGGTGATGAGGAAATTGAGGCCGTCCCCGCCATCATCATCACTGGCCAGTAACTGTCCGCCACCACCATAGAGCGCCCCTCTGGTATCAAGCGTGCTGGTGGTGTAGACCCGCAGCGTGCCGGTGCCGGACACGGAGAAACTGAAGTAGTCGACGTCGGATCCGCTGTTCAGTTGCCCTGAGCGGCTGCTGTTTGGGCTGATGGCGGTGGCGCTACCGCTGGTGTTGCCGTGATCGTCGCTGGAGCCGCCCCCGCCGCCTCCGCCGGAACCACCGCCGCCCGAACCCCCGCCCGAACCCCCGCCCACGACCATGGGGTTGCTGAAAGTCAGATAGTCGCGCAGGACGAAACCGTCGTTGCCGTCGTCAGCGGTATATTCCGATACGACCATGGTGGCGGAATAGGTGCCGGCGGGAGGGGCGCTGTAAGGGATCGAGCCCGAGGAGATGCCGGTATAGGCCGCGCCTCCATCCAAGGAGCCGATTTGGTGCGTGGCGACCCGGTAGCCGGAAATGCCTCCGGTGCCACTGTAGGGCGCAAGCGTGGCCCAGAGTTCCAGCCGCAGGGTGCCGCTGGTGCCGCTGGGGGCGAGATTGGCGACGCGGTCGGCGGTCAGCACAATCCTGCCCGTGGCAGGATTGGCGTCATAGCCGATGCTGCCGGACATCTGGATGTCGCTCTCGCCGCCGCCACCACCGCCACCACCACCGCCTCCCGTGATGCGCCAGGCCAGCATGAGGTAGGTGGCGGCGTGGTCGTCGGCATCGCTGTTGCGAAAGACGAGGGTGTATTCGCCCGGGGGGAGTTGGAGATGATAGTAGCCCGGCGCGGCGTTGCTCCCGCTGGGGCTGGAGTAGTCCGTGTAGTACTCGAAGGTGCGGGAGTTGTTGAAATTTGAGAGTTCGCTGCGGGGGATGATGTAGCACTCCAGCCCGGTATTGCAGCCATCGAGGGTGTAGGCGAAGCCGTCCTGGATGGTGAAGTTGTGCGTGAGCCGGCCGCCGTTGCCGTCCACGTTCTCGGAACCCGAGATGCACTGCGCCTCGTAGGTGGTGCCCTCCGGGGCGTAGGCCTCAAAGGGGTCGAGCTCAATCGAGGTGGTGTTGGCGCTATCGGAGGTGTTCCGGGCCCCGATGTAGTAGGATCCTGGAGACAAGGTGACGGATTGGAACCCGAAGCGGTTGTCGAACAGCGCGTGGGCGCTGAAGCTGCCGTTGTTCTGAAACGCGGACACCTGGCCGGGTGAAATGATGGCGGCCTGGGCCCGGTAGTCCGACGCGAAGTAGAACAGGTAGGTCGTCGTCGTCGTGACCTCGATCGGATCCAGGAAGTAGTCGCCCCGTTCCCGCAGGACACGGCCCTGTTTGGCGTAGAACAAGGTGCTCTGCGCGGCCGCTGGCAGCACGATCCCTGCAAGCAGGACCAGCAGCCTGCACCATGCGACACCCCGGGCAAATGATATCATGGGCCACGGTCTACCGGTGGCTACGCATTCCCCGAGGACAAAAGCAGCGGGGGCACTGAAATACGAGATCCTCTTAGTATGAATGGATCTGATCAGCGCCGCGGACTGATCGTGGCCGGATCGGGCACGGCCTTGGCCGCGAAGTCCTCGCTGGCCGGGGTGACTTTCCGTTTCTCCGGTTCCTCCTTGGGCGGTGGCGGCGGATCCATCCTAGCGGGATCGGGGCTGTTGAGCTGGTGGGCCAGTGACAGGCGGTGGTGGTTGCGGCTGCGCTTCACCACCTTTTGGAAGAAGAGATTGTTTGGCACCCGCCACTCTTTGCCCTCGTGGTCGAGCAGGGTGGTGAAGAAGAAGTTCAGGTCGATGACGCGACCGGCGACGCTTTCCGAGGGCAGTTCGATGTCATCACCCACATGGAAAGGTCGCAGGATGACGAGCAGGACGGTGGCCGAGGTGTGACTCAACAGGCTCCAGACGGCGACGAAGCCGATCGCCACCATGGCGAGCACGGTCGAGATCATCGCCCAGAGGCCGCCGAGTTCGAAACCGAAGACCCCCAGCACCAGGACGACGGTGATGATGCGGATCAGCCAGCGCAGGACGTTGCGCGCGGGCGTGAGGTCGAGCTCGGTCAGGTCCGTGCGCCGGGCGAGCAGCGTGAGCACGCGGCCGGCGATCAGATTGACCATGATGCCCCCGAGAATGACGGCGACCGCCACCGGCAGCGCCGCCAGCAGCTTCGGGATGTAGGCTTCGATGGATTGGGTGATGTCAGCTAACGTCATGACCCGACAGACTAGCTAAGCTTGTGCCGGTTTGCACGCGATCAGCTCAATATTCCGGCGTGGCCCCGCGTTGGGAGGCGACCCACTCACCGTGGCGCGTGGCACTCCGCAACGCAGCGGCGGGGTCCGCCTCGCCCTTGAGCAGATGACTGAGCAACCGCGCGAGAAAGGCGTCGCCTGCGCCGATCGTGTCGGCGACTTCCACCTTGTGCCCATTTTCCCAATACCATGCACCGTCGCGCAGCAGGCCGGCGCCGCGCTCGCCGCAGGTGATGCACACGGCGGTGCAGCCGTGGTGTTCAGCCAGGGCGCGGGCCATGGCTTCCTCGGCGCCCGGTTCCTCCTCGGTGGCGCCGGTTACGAGGCGCGCCGCCTCGACAGCGTTGAGTTTCAGCAGGGTGGCTTCGTTGGCGAGACGGCGGACCAATTCAAGATCGTCGTGGGGTGGCCGCAGGTTGACATCGAAGACCCGCCAGGCCGGCGCGGGCATCACCTTGAGCAAACGCTCGATGGCGGCGAGATTGAGGGGAGAGCGCTGGGCGAGGCTGCCGAACACGATGGCGTCAGCGCGCATGGCGGGCCCCAGGGCGTCCTCGTTGACGATGATCTGGTCCCATGCGACGCTCTCGGTGATCTCGTAGCGGGCGTCGCCACCGTCGCCGAGGGTGGCAATGACGTTGCCGGTGGGCAGGCCGTGGTGGCGTACGATGGCATGGTCGTCGATGCCCCAGTGGCGCAGACGACGCAGCAGTTCGTCGCCCAGCCGGTCCCGGCCGATCGCGGAGATCAGATGCACCTCGGCCCCGAGGCGGTGCAGGTGGTAGGCGACGTTGAAGGGAGCGCCGCCGGGGAACAGTCCCTCGGGCATGAAATCCCACAGGATTTCACCGAAACAGAGGACGGAAGGTCGATCAGCGCTCATCGGTTCGGTCGGGGGAGGGTTGCAGCCGGGCGGGGCACCACGCCCGACCCTGCCTCGATTCCCGCAGGGATTCCCCAGGGGCTCAACCCGGCAGCGCGATGCCGTTCACTGCGGGCGGCCGCCATCAATCGCCGTTGAGGTGTTCGGGATCGGCCTCCACTTCCTGGCAGGCCCGCACGAAGCACGCCGCCGACCACGCCTGATAGGCCTTGCCCATCGGTCGGCCGGTCTGGCCGTGGACCCATTCGTTGAACTCCCACTCGCGGTCGCGGCCGAGGCGGTTGACTTCGGCCAGGCGCACAAGCTCACGGCAGGCGACCTCGTGGAAACCGAGCCGGTGGATGAAACGCACCCACATGCCGCCGACGAACGGCCAGATGCCGCCGTTGTGGTAGTGGTGCGGGAGGTTGAGGAGGTTGACGGTGTAGTAGGCGCGCCAATCCGGGTCGCCGGCCTGCACGACCGGGTAGAGGTTGGCCACCGGGTAGGGCTCGTTGACGCCGACGCCCCACATGTAGTGAAAGGCGGTGCGGGCTCGATCGACGTCGAGCACGTTGGTGAGAAAGGCGAGCACGTTGCCGAACACGTCGCAGCGCCAGTTGAAGGCAAACGGGGTGATCTCGGGCAGCAGGTAGTGCGTGTCACCGAGGTTGAACTGGCGGTCGGCGAAGCCGTTGGCGCGGTTGCCGTTGGCGTCGGGTTGGGTGGTGGGCCAGAACATCTCGAGGATCTTGCTGCGGATGTGCTGCGACCAGCGCAGGTAGTCGGCCGCGCGCGCGAGGTCGCCGCGGCGCTCGAGGATGCGGCCGTAGCAGACGTTGGCGCGATACCACAGCACTTCGTCGTAGAGCACGTTGTAGCTGCGACCGAAGAGATCGGTCCAGTCGCCCGCCTCGGGAATCTCCAGCAGGCCGTCGTTGTTCGAATCGTGAGCGGCCAGCCAGTCCATGGTGCGCTGCAATCGCTCGGCGTGGCGCTCCAGGAAATCCTGGTCGTCGGTGCGCTCGACGTAGTTGTAGACCGCGATGATCAGCCACAGCGGCGAATCGATGGCGCAGATGTTGCCGACGCCGGAGTAGTCCGGCGCGCCGTCGTCGATGCGCACGTTGGCGGGGATCTGGCCGGCGGGCGAAATCGCGTTGAGCAACGTTTCGAGGGTGCGGCGCCCGCACTCGCGAAGCTCGGTGTCCTCCAGGTCGAGGGTGTTGATGACGGTGATCGCGCCGTCGCGGCCCCAGACGGAGCGGTAGTTCACGTCGGTGCCGGTGACCTTGTTGTCCTCGAGCGAACACGCCGAAAAGCCGAGCGGAGTGACGTTGCGGCGCAAGGCGTCGATGGCCCGGGCGTAGCCGGTGCGCAGCAGATCCTTCTGGTCGTGGTCGAGGCTGCCGAGCTTGGTCCCGGTGAAGAGCATGTGGAAGTCCGACGGCATGTCCTCGTGCGCCACGACCGTTTCCTCGGCGGTCGGAACGGGGCAGGCGACCCCGTACTGGCAGAGCCCCTCGATCACGCCGTCGGCCATGATCTGGCGGGCCAGGTAGATCGACTTGAGCCCGATGGTGGCCTCCAGCAATTCGGGTTGGGCGTTCTGCACGATGATGCCACGCACGCCGCGCAGGTGGAACATGCTGCTGTCATTGCCGGTGTCGCCCGCCACCGCGACCCGTTTGAGCGGAACCCCGAGCTTGCGGCACAACCAGCGCAGCGCGCCGCCCTTGGTCGCGGCCGCCGGCAGAATATCGAGGTCGCGTTGGCTGGAGTAGACGATCTCCACCTCCAGATCGGCGGCGGCGAGCGCCTTCTTCAGCTCGCCGAGGCGCTTTTCCGCCCCCTTGGTGAGATACCAGCTCGATTTGAAGTCGCTCTGGAAATGTTCCGGCTGCCGGGTCAGATCGCCGGCCTGTTCGAGCACGGCCTCGACACGCTCCAGATTCCAGCCGCTCCCCAATTCCCGGTCCCAGGAGTTGAGCCGGCGGCCGGTGGCGGCGTTGACGATCTCGGTGCCGACACCACCGATGTAGTAGTCGGGTGCGGGCAGGTCCCCGGCGGCGACCAGCGCCTGCATGTCTTCCACCAGGCGTCCGCTGTTGAAGACCAGCAACGGCCGGTCATCGGCCGGCACGGCTTCCCAGGCGGCGACAAAGCGCTGAACCGACTCGGGATTGCCGAGCAGGGTGCCATCGAGATCGGTGCTGAGCAGCCGAAGGGTGGTGTCGGTATGAGCGGCCATGGCGGGTTTGCCGGTGATCCGGGCCTCCGGCGCGGCCCAACGTTTCGACCGAGGCGGGCCGGGTCAAGGACGGGACCGGTTCAATCGTCTTCCTGCCAGGGCTCGTCCCAGTTGTCGTCCTCGAAAGTCTTGGTGCCGACCCGGCCCTCGACGAGACCGATCAGCTGCTGCGCGATGCCGGTCCAGGTGAAGAGGCTGCGCGCGCGGTGGGCGCCCATGCGCTTCAGTCGCGACCGCAGCTTCGGGTAGCGCAGGGGCTTGGTCATGGTGAGGCCGAGATCCTGCGGATCGAACGGATCCGCATACAACGCATGGCGACCGTAACTGACCGCTCGATACAGGCCGCCGTGCACCGTCAGCACGGTGGGCGTGCCGCTGGCCATGGCCTCCACCGCGGTCATGCCGAACGGTTCATAGCGGCTGCTCAGCACGAAAAGGTCGGCCGCGCGGTAGTAGTCGGGCAGGTCCTCGTCGGTGATGAAGCTGCCGAACTTCACGTTCCGCTTCATGTCGTGCTTCTCCACGATCGCCTTGAGGTCGGCCAGGATCTTGCGCTCCTGCTTATCCTTCTTCTTGCCACCGACGGCGAGGCGCAGCTCGGTGTTGGGCGCGCGCTTGACCACCTCGGCGAAGGCCTCGACCAGCAGGTCGTAGCCCTTGTTGGTGGCAAGACGGCCGAGCGCGACCACGGTGGGGCGCTTGAAGCCGAAGCGTTTGCGCAGGACGGCGCGGCTGGCTTCGCTGACCGGGTAGAAGCGGTTGTCGTCATACCCCGGCGGGATCATGTGCGCCCGGCTGGCCGGCACCTCATAATCCTGCATGATCATGTCCAGCTGCGGCGGAGTGGTGGCGAGCACGACGTCACACGTATGGTAGAGCAGCGTTTCCTCGCGGATGCGGGTGGTGAAGTTGAACTCGCGGTCGAAGTCGGCCTTGCGATCGGGGTAGTCGGTTTCCATCTGGACCTTCTTCCAGAGACCGAGCGAGTGCGGAGTGTGGATGTGCTTGATCTTGAGCGCGTCGGCCAGGCGCTGGCCGGCGATGCCGCCGTCCCAATAATGGCTGTTGACGAAGACGTAGCTGAGCTTGTGGCGCTTGATGTAGCGCAGGGCGTTCTCCCCCCATTCCATCAGATCCTCGTGGAGATATTCCTTGGGGATGAACTGCTTGCCGCCGCAGGGCACGCGCAGCACGCGCACCCGGCCGTTGACGGTGTCGACGGAGGGCTGGTCCTCGAACTTGCGGGTCCAGACATCGACGTCGTAGCCGAGCTGCCCGAGCTTCTTGGCGAGCTCCAGCACATACACCACCTGGCCGCCGGTGTCGGCGGCGCCCAGCGGCGGATTGGCGGCGACGTATCCGTGGGTGGATACCATCGCGATTCGGGGTCGCTTGGGATTCACATCGTGAGCGGACATGCGGGCAGTATGCCTAAAATGTTGGGTCATGCGAACTTTGACGGGAAAACGTTACTGCGACGGACAATTCTCCGGCGGTTTGGTGCGCGCCATGCTGTGCGTTCATGCATGAAATTCACTCTCTGCCCCTGCGCACCCCGGGAGGTGCGGCGATGAGCCAGCGCAAATTGCGGATCGGATTCGTGGGGACGGGGGGGATTGCGCTGAGCGCGCACGTGCCGGGGTGGCAGGCGTTGCCCAATGTCGAAATCGTCGCCGTGGCCGATGTGCGGGAGATGGCCGCGCGGCAATTCGTCGCCGCGACCGGCGGCCGGGTCGAAGTCTTCAAGGACTACCGTGACATGATGAAGCTCGACCTCGATGCGGTCGACATCTGCACCCCGAACATGGTGCATACCCCCGCAGTGCTGGCGGCGCTGGAGTCGGGCAAGCACGTCTTGTGCGAAAAGCCCCTCGCGACCTCCACCAAGGACATCCGCCGGATGGGCAAGCTGGCCGACAAGCTCGGGCTCGTGCTGATGAGCTGTCAGCACATGCGCTGGCAGCCCCATTCCCTGGCGCTGCGTGACTGGATTCACAACGGCGGTCTCGGCGAGGTCTACCACGCCCGGGTGCGGGCCATGCGCCGGGCTAAGCTCCCGCCCCGGCCCGGTTTCATCTACCACAACCTCTCCGGCGGCGGCCCCTGCATGGACATCGGCGTGCACGCGCTCGACGCGGCGATGTGGATGATGGATTTCCCCAAGCCCGTGCGGGTGAGCGGCACCACCAAGGTCAATTTTGCCAAGAAACGCCGTGGCTCGATCCCGGGCCAGTGGGGCGAATGGGATCGCAAGGGCTTCGACGTCGAGGATTTCGCCGCCGCCTTCGTGCATTTTGAGAACGGCGCCACCCTGATGCTGGAGACCGCGTGGCTCGGCCATCAGGTGGAGGACGAGGACATGAGCTTCCAGCTCTTCGGCATGCGCGGCGGCGTGAAGTGGCCCAGCGCGGAGTTTGCGTCGGTGCTGGGCCGCACGTTCACGCAGGGGACGCTCAAGACACCCGAGACGGTGGGCAAGGCCCACACCGAGGCGATAGCGGCCTTCCACCAGTGCATGACCATGAAGAAACCGTCCCTGGTGCCCTGGACCGAGACCTATCGCGTGATCGAGATTCTGGAGGCGGTCTACGCCTCGCAGAAGAAGGCCAAAGAAATCGTCATCAAATAACGAATACGAAGACCGCCCATGGCCCGCATTGCCTTCCTGTCGACGGCGCACATCCACACCAAGGCGTTCATCGAGATCATCCTCCAGGCCGGGGATGGCCGTGCCGTCGCGCTGATCTGGGATGACGACGAGGCGCGGGGCCGGCGCTACGCCGACCTGGCGGGGGCGCCGTTCGAGGCCGAGCTCGAGACGGTGCTCGCGAGTGACGCGGTGGACGGCTTCGTGATCTGTTGTGAAAACACGCGCCACCTGCCGCTGCTCAAGGCGACGCTGCCCCTCGGCAAGCCGGTTTTCTGCGAGAAGCCGCTGGTCACTTCCACCGCGCAACTGGCCGAGCTGCGTGCGCTGGTGGCGGCGCATCCCGCCACGATTCTCTTTGGAGGTTACTTTCAATTCTTCGATCCCGCCCTCCAGAGCGCCCGGCAGCTGATCGCCGCCGGCGGGCTCGGCCAGGTCACCCGCGTGCGCTACCGCAACGCCCACCACGCGGCCTACGGACGTTCGTTCGATTCGCCCGAGCTGGCGTGGTTTGCGAACCCGGCGCTGGCCGGCGGTGGTGGCTTTTTCGACATGGGCACGCACGCCTATCATGCGTTGCGTTCCCTCTTCGGCGGTGCCTCCAGGGTGTGGGCCGACATTGGCAACGAGAGCGGCGAGTATCCGGCCTGTGATGATTTCGGCGTCGCCCACCTGCAGCTCGAGGGCGGAATCAAGGCGACGGTGGAGGCCGGCTGGACGCACACCGGCGGCCGGCTGGGCCTGGAGGTGGTGGGCTCCGAGCGCGCGCTCTGGCACGACGGCGATCAATACGTGGTGGCCAAGCCCCGGGAGACCCCCGAGCCGCTGGAGCTGACGGCGCCGGGCCGCCCCTTTCGCATCGACCGGCTGGTCGCGGCCATTCGCAACGAACTCAGTGCCGATGAACTCCAAGGGGACCTCGATGCCTCGCTGGACATCATCGCCTGGATGGAAGCCACCTACACCGCCGCCGGTAGTGGGCGCTGGGTGAATATCGGTGCCTGATATCCGACCTGGATTCTACTACCCGGCAGGATGAAGGGGGCTGCCTACAGCAACTCCGACTGGTCGGACCCTAGCGGCTTGAGTCCCAGTACGGAGTAGGCCTTGGCGGCGAGGACGCGGCCCTGGGGGGTGCGTTGCAGGTAGCCCTCCTGGATGAGGAAAGGTTCGTGGACTTCCTCCAGCGTGTCAGTCTCCTCGCCGACCGCGATGGCGACGGTGCCGAGGCCGACGGGACCGCCGCCGTAGTTTTCGGCCATGACGCGCAGGATGCGCTTGTCCATCTCGTCGAGCCCGCGGGCGTCGATCTCGAGCAGCTCCAGTGCCTTGGCGGCGACGGGTTTGGTGATGCGGCCGTCGGCGCGCTCCTGCGCATAGTCGCGCACGAAGTTGATCAGGTTGTTGGCGATGCGCGGGGTGCCGCGGGAGCGGGTGGCGATCTCCTTGGCGCCGGCGTCATCGATGGCGACGCCGAGGAGGCCGCAGGAGCGCTGCACGATGCCCATCAGGGTCGCTACGTCGTAGTAGTCGAGGCGGGTCTGCAGGGTGAAGCGCGAGCGCAGTGGCGCGGTCAACAGGCCGGCGCGGGTGGTGGCACCGACGAGGGTGAAGCGGGGGATCGAGAGCCGCACGCTGCGAGCGTTGGGTCCCTGGTCGATCATGATGTCCAACCGGAAGTCTTCCATCGCGGTGTAGAGGTATTCCTCGACCGTCTTGGGGATGCGGTGGATTTCGTCGATGAACAGCAGGTCGCCCTCCTCCAGGCTGGTCAGCAAACCGGCAAGGTCGCCGGCCTTTTCGACGACGGGGCCGGAGGTGACGCGGACGTTTTTCTCCAGCTCGTGGCCGAGGATGAAGGACAGGGTGGTCTTGCCCAGGCCGGGCGGGCCGCTGAGCAGAATGTGATTGAGCGCCTCGCCACGGCGCTTGGCGGCGCCCACCATGACCTGCAGGCGTTCGACGGTCTTGGGCTGTCCGGTGAAATCGGCGAACGACAGCGGGCGCAGCGCGGCTTCCGCGGGGGTGACCGGTGCGTTGAGGGTCGAGGCGAGGTAGTCGGTACCTTTGGGTTGGTCGGGCATGCTCAGGATTCTTTCTTCACGAAACCAGAGATGTAGAGACGGTCATCCTGTAGGCCGACGATCCAACTGTGGCCGGCGGGGGCGCCCTCGATGGTGGTATCCAGTTCGACGGTGATCATGCCGTAGGGTTCGAGGGCCGGCAGGTATTTCGCGTCGTTGATGTCAAACCCGTCCCGGGCGCGCTGGGCCATGATGGGAAGCAGTTCGTGAAACCGGATCACTTTGATCCCGCGGGTGATCATGGATTCGAACCCGTTGGTCACGTGCATCTGAGCCAGCGCCGGTGAATCCGCCCGGAGATAGACATTATCCAAGTCGGCCAGGGACCCGTCGGCCACGACGTCCCGAATCCGCTGACGCAGGTCGGCTTCCTGCTCCGGGGCGGCACCGAGGGGGGCCACGAAACTGAGTAGCAGCGAAACGGTCAGGATGACTATGCGGCACCGGCTCATTTCCATTCCAGCTGGGCTCCGAGGGAGTTGAGGTTTTCGACGAAGCGGGGGTGGGCGCGTTTGATGATCTCGGCGTGGCGGACGACGCTGCGACCGGGGATGGAGGCGGCGACCATCGTCAACGCCACGGCGGCGCGGATGACATACGGCGAATCGACCACGGCGGGGCGCAGGGCCTTGCCGCCGAAGACGATCAGACGATGCGGGTCGCTCACCACCGCATGGGCGCCAAACTTCGCCAGCTCGGGGATCCACGAGAAGCCGTTTTCGTAGACCTTGTTCCAGAAGTGAATCGTGCCCTGCGCGTGCGTGCTCAGCGCGATCATCAGCGGCAGGAGGTCGACCGAGAAATACGGCCACGGCGCGGCCTCGATCTTGGGCAGCAGGTTGCTGGTGTGCGGCTGCTCGATGGTCAGCGCCTGGTGGGCCGGCACGACGGCGGTGTCACCATCGTGGTGGATGGCGACGCCGAGCCGGGCGAAGGCGCGGGTGATCAGGTCGAAGTGCTGCGGGACGGAGTTCTCCACCCGGATTTCACCGCCGGTGATGGCGCCGAGCGCGAGGAAGGTGACGACTTCGTGGTAGTCGGTGCCGACGGTGATGTCGGCGCCGTGCAGGCGGTCGACTCCGGTGATGGCAAGCCGGCTGGTGCCGATGCCGTCGATCTGAGCGCCCATGGCGACCAGCGCACTGCACAGGTCCTGCACGTGCGGTTCGCTGGCGGCGTTGATGAGGGTTGAGTCGCCCTCGGCCAGCGCGGCGGCCATGGCGAAGTTTTCGGTGACGGTGACCGACATGTAGTCGAGCCAGGTGCGGGTGCCGCGAAAGCGCTTTCCAGGCAGGGCGATCGTCAGCGGTTCGGTGCCGGACACGTCGGCTCCCAGCGCGGCCAGGATGTCGAGGTGCGGGTCGATCTCGCGTACGCCCAGCGAGCAGCCCTTGGTGTTGGAGCGCACCACGATCTTGCCCATGCGGTGGAGCAGAGCGGGGTAGAGCAGGACGGTGGAGCGCATGTCTTGCGGCAGCTCGTGATCCGCGAAGGCCGGGGCGAAATTCGCGTGGTCGACGCGCATGACACCGGTGGCACGGTCCCACTCGATTTCCGAACCCTGGGAGCGGAAAAAAGTGGTGAGCTTGTCGAGATCGGTGATGTCCGGGACGTTGCGCAGGGTCACTGGTTCGTCCGCCAGCAGCGTGGCGCAGAAAATCGGCAGCACGGCGTTTTTGTTGCCGGAGGGCCGAATGGTGCCGGCGAGGGGATTGCCGCCTTGGACGATGAGATCGGACATGAATGCGAGCGGGGGAAGCGGGCGAAAAAAAGGGGGGTGGGCAGGAGGCGGATGGGCCCCGCCTTCGCCGTCGGCTTTGGCGGGTTGTTGGCGGGCGCACCGCGCCGCCAACAAAAAAGGCGCCCGTCGGAGGACGGACGCCTTGGAAGTGCGTTGAGGCCGCTTGGCCTTGGCAAGGTTTAACTACCGGAGGACTCGCCACCGGAGCCACCGTCGCTGCTGCGACGACGACCGCGGCCGCCCCGACGACGGCGACGGCCGCCGCCCTGGCCTGAGCCTTCGCCGGAGGGCTGGCGGGAGCCGGACTGACTCTCACCGCGACCCCGGCCACCCTGGCCGTTGCCGTGACGCTGGCCACCGCGACCCTGGCCACGACCGCCACGACTGCGGCGATTGCCGTTGCCACGGTTGCCGGAGCGCGAGGGCTTGGTTTCCGGTTCGGCGGTGGAACCACCGAAGAGGTTCTTCAGCCAGCCGAAGAAGCCGCCGCCCACGCGGGGCTTCTCGACGACCGGTTCCTGCACGTCGACGGGTTTCGGCGCATCCGGGCGGCGCTCACGACGCTCGCGCGGGGCGCGCTCGCTGCGATCGTGGCGACCACGACCGCGACGGGAATCGTCATGGGATGCGTTGTCGTCACGACGGCGATCGCCGCGACCCGGCTTGAACGCCGGACGGTCGGAGCGGTCGTCGGCATCCGTGAAGCTCGAGGCTTCCCAGCTCTCGGTGCGCTTGGCTGCAGTGGTGGGCGGAAGGATCTTGAGTTCGGCCTTGGCGGCCTCCTCGTCCTCGTCGGTTTCGGCCACCGGTTCGGTCCGGGCCACCGGTGCCGGAGCCGGCGCGGGGGCAGGAGCAACGGGAACCGGGGCGGGAGCAGGCTCGACCTGGGCAACCGGGGGCTCGATGGGAGCTTCCGGGGCCGGGTCAGCGGCGGGTTTCTCGGCAACCGCGGGTTCGGCGGGGGCGAACGGGTTGCGGTATTCGGACTCGACCGTCACGATTTGGACGGCAGTCGGCTGGTATTCGCCAGCGGGCGCATCGGCGGAGTCGCCGGCGGCGGGCGGAGTCGTCGAGGTCTTGCGTTTGCCGCGCGCCAGGCCGGCACCGCGGCCGGAGCCAAAAGCGAACTGGGCTTCGGCTTTCTCGGCGGCGGGGGCGGGCGCGTCAGGCGTCGCAGCGGAGGGCGCGGCCTGTTCGGCGGCGGTCTCCGGACCGGACGTGGTTTTGTCTGACATGTTGTTGTATTTGTTTAGGTTAACACGCGCTCAACCAGGATGGGGAGTGGCGTGGTGGGTTGCCCCAGGCGGAGGCCGGACGGGCGCTCTACGCGGGCAACAAGGGCGCAACGTCGGCAATAAGTGCCTGTCGTGCAACATATTTTCATATCGCGGTGCAGCCGGGCAGTTGTCGCTTGCGCTCCCGGGGGTGCCGGGCAGCCTGCGGCGCATGGACAAGCTCGAGGAGATTTTCGCCATGCAGGAGACCCTCAACGCGCGGATTGGCGTCAATCTGCCCCCCGCCACCCAGGAGGAAAAGGCGAAGTGGATTTTGAATTACACGCGCGCCCTCCAGCAGGAGACGGCCGAGCTGATCGACAGTGTGCCGTGGAAGTGGTGGGCGAAGTATCAGCAGTTCGACGAGCAGAATGCGAAGGTCGAGGTCGTGGACCTGTTTCATTTCCTGGTCTCCCTCGCCCAGACCCTTGGCATGAGTGCGGATGACGTCTACCAGGCCTACCTTAAGAAGAACAAGGTGAACCACGAGCGACAGGAGTCCGGCTACGTGAAGAAGGACGAGGGCGACTCGAAGCACATCTGACCGGCCCGTGCGGGCCGGAAATCCCAAATCTCAAACGTCCAAATCCCAAAACCTGATGCGGGAGGTGATTCTGATTGGGTTCAGGGTCTTATGAAAGGCGTCGGGGACAAACTCGACCTTGGGTTTGAGGTCAAAGTGGTACGCCACGCGGGGGCGGCACCGGAGCTCGTGCGGTTGGCGGACCTGATGACGGGGCCGACTGTCATCTCGGTCTACATGCGCAACAACACGGGCTCCTGTGATCGGCAGGTGGCGTCGTTGGTCGAGCACGCTGCCGCGATCCGGGAGCGTGGCTATGGACTCATGGCCTTGTCGCGCGACACGGCGGGTTCGCATGGTCGCTATGCGGCGAAGCAGGCGATCGATTTTCCGCTGGTGAGCGATCCCCAGGACCAATTTGCCACGGCAGCGGATGCGATGGTGGAGAAAAAGATGTATGGGCGCACCTTTCAGGGGCCGCTGCGTTCGGCGTGGGTATTGGACCGCGCGGGCAGGGTGGTTGGCCTGATCGACCCGGTCACCGCGGCGGATCACGGGCCGCAGGTATTGGCGCTGCTGGCGTCGTTGGCGGACTGAGGCCGCGCGCTTGCGGCGGCCGCGCCAAACCCACAACGTGCGCGCGGGTGAAAACACCGACCATCAAGGATATCCGTGCCGCCGCCGCCGCCCGCAAGGCGCGCGCTCGGCGCAATCGCTGGCTGGCCCTGGGGGTGGGCCCGGCAGTGCTGCTGCTGGCGTTGGCGGTGATGGTGGTGCTGCCCCGCGTCGTCCGGACGCAGGTTGAAGAGCGTCTCGGCGCGGCGCTGCAGCGGCCGGTGACGGTCGAGCGGGTCGCGCTGAATCCCCTTCAGCTCGCCGCCACGTTGGAGAATCTGGTGGTAACCGATCCGACGGGAGGCGATTTCGTGCGCTGGGACCAATTGCGCGTGAACCTGACGGCGTGGTCGCTGCTGGCGGGCGAGTGGCGCTTCGACGAAATCGCGATGACCGGGTTCACCGCGCACGTGCGGGTCGACGAGCAGGGGGCGCTGAATTTTGCCGATCTGTTGGCGAGCGAAGCGCCGGCGGCCGCCGATGCGGACAGCGCAGAACGGCCGGTCGTGCACGTGGACCGGTTGACCGTGACGGACGCCCGGATCGCTTTCGAGGATCGCAACCTGGCGCAGCCGTTCGCCACCGAGTTGGGACCGGTGTCGTTCACGCTCGACAGCTTTCGCACGGAGGGCGACCCGCGCGCGCCTTATGAATTTCGCGCGGTGAGTGAGGCCGGGGAGACCCTGACGTGGCACGGGGGGATTTCGGTCAACCCGTTGCGTTCACGTGGTGAGCTGGCGATCACCGGGCTGCCGCTGGCCAAGTATGCCCCCTATTACGCGGACCGGGTGCGCTTCCGGCTCACCGGCGGCACGCTCGATCTCAAGGTCGGCTACGAACTCAATCTTGGTGGCGGCGTCCCGGATCTGCGCCTGGTGTCAGGGGAAGGCGTGCTGGCGGGACTGCGCCTGGAGGTTCCGGAGCAACCGGATCCGATCATCGCGTTGTCGGAGGTCACGCTGGCCGGACTTACGGGTGATCTGCGCGAGAACTGGGTTCGCGTGAGAGAAATCAAGCTGGCCGACGGCCAGGTCCGGGCCGCCCGCACGGTGGCGGGCATCGACCTCGCGGCGTGGCTTTCGCCCGTCGGGGATCCTGAGGCACCGTCTTTCCCGGCGGCCGCTACGGGGGTGAATCGGGGGCCGCCGCAATGGCAGGTGGATGCCTTGGGCTGGCGCGACCTCGCGGTTGCGCTGACCGACATGACGCTGGCGGAACCGGCCGCATGGGAGCTGACCGCATTGTCGGGTCAGGTGCGCAACCTCGCGTCGGCACCGGACCAGGTGATCGAGATCGAGGCCGCGGGAGCGCTGGGAGCGGGCCAGCTGAGTCTTGCCGGCACGTTTGGGTTCACGCCGTTCGCACCGGCTTTGATGGTGCGGGCGACCGGGTTGTCCGTGGCGGCCTTTAGTCCCTATTTTATGGATACGGTGGGTGTCGCGGTGCCGCAGGGCCTGCTGCAGGCGGAGGTGCGTCTGGGGGGGCGGGGACCGGCCTGGACCGCGAGCGGGCAGGCCCAGCTCGACGGCGTGCAGGTGCAAAATGGCGCCGGCGCCGACCTGGGCGGCTGGGAGCAGCTGCGACTCAACGAGGTCGAGTACAGCGCCAGTCCGGCCAGTCTGGCAGTTGGTCGGGTGCGCTGGGTCCGTCCCCACGGTACCTATGCCCTTGATGCCGCGGGTAAGTCGAATTTTGCGTCACTGGGTACGGCGCCATCAGCAGCTGAGGACGAGCCGGGCTCGACTCCGGCTCCGGCCCTGGCGGCGCGGGTGGATCTGATCGAACTGGTGGGCGCGCGGCTGACGTTTGCCGACAACACCCTGGAGCGCCCGGCGCGGATCGCGCTGACCGAACTCAGTGGGACGCTGGGCGGCTGGTCGTCGCGCACGGCGGATCGCGCCGTGGTCAATCTTACCGGCAAGATCGATGGCGCGGCCGATGTGCGGGTCAGCGGCCAGTTGAATCCGCTGGGCGGCCACACGACGAGTGCGATGCAGATCGAGCTCAACCGCGCGAACCTCATGCCCTTGGACGGTTACGTGCGGAAGTTCGGCGGCTATGCGCTGGACGGCGGCCGGCTGACGTTGGCCGTGAACCATCGCCAAAGTGCTGGCGTGATCGATTCCGGGGTGGTGGCGACGCTGGACGGATTCAACCTGGGCGCGCGCACGCCGGGACCGGATGTCACCTCGCTGCCGGTGGGCCTGGCGGTGGCGCTGCTCAAGGACTCGGCGGGCCGGATCGAAATCGATGTGCCGATCGAGGGGCGCACCGACGATCCGGAGTTCCGCTTCGGCCGGGTGGTGAGCCGGGTGTTGGTCAATTTATTGACCCGCGTCGCAACCTCGCCCTTCGCGTTGCTGGGGGCCGTGGTCGGGGCCGAGGCCGCTGATCTCGACACCTACGTTTTTTCCCCCGGTCAGGCTGAGCTGACGGCAGCGGCCACGGCGAAACTGGACGAAGTGGCCGCGGCGCTGCGCGCCCGGCCCGAACTGACCGTGGCGGTGACCGGACATCACGACGGCGCGACGGATGCGGTGGCCTTGCGGGGCGCGATTCTGGAGCGGTCGTTGCGCGAGCAGGCGGGCCTGGGCCCGGCAGGGAACGCTTCGTGGACCGACGCCCTGCGGATGCAAACGCTGATCGACGCCTACATTCAGGTGTTTGGGGTGCCGCCGATCGACGAAGCTTCCGCGCCGGGGCCGGTGGTGATCGCGCCGCCGATGGCGCTTTCCGAACCGCGCACCGGTTTCTGGGCGTCATTGCGGCGACTCCTGCTCGGCCCGCCGGTGGGAGATCCGGGCAACGCATCGGCGCCGGGATCGACCGAAAATGCAACGCCCTCACCGGCTCCTGCGGGAGGATTGAAGCCGTTGCCCGCGGCCGAGATCGAGGCGCGCCTGCGCGAATTGGTTCAGGTCGCGCCCACTGAGCTCGCCCAGCTGGCCACCGCGCGGCGGGAAGCGGTGGTGGCCGAATTGGTGCGGGCCGGTGTGACGGCGAACCGCATCGCGCGCGTGGAGCCCTCGGAGGATGAAGCTACCGTGACGCTCAGCCTACGCTGAGCTGGGGGTAGCGTTCGGCGAGAGCGTCGAGCGAAGCGCCGAGCAGGGTTTCGAGCTGGTCGACATCGGCAGCCTGCACGGCCTCCGGCGCCGACTCCAGCAGCGCGATGTACCGGGCGGCCCGGCGGAATGTCAGCGAGCTGAGCGCACCCTTGAGTTTGTGGCAGTGAAATTTCACAACGGCCACCTCCTGACCCATCGCGGTGCGGACGGCGCCCAGATCCTGGGCGGATTCGTGCTGAAACCGGGACACGATTTGATGTAGCAAGGCGGGGCTGTCGGTCACGCCGGTGATCTGCGCCATGGCGTCGAAGGTCGGCCAGTCCACCAGAGGTTCCTCGTTTGGCACCGCGGGCATCCTCCCGTGATGGCGGTCCTGGGGCCCCGGCGAAAGGCTAATTGCCCCGCGTCCGCTTGACCCCGGGGGGCCGTCCGGCTCCGATGCCGCCATGGCCAACGCCGCCGAGCCCAAGGTGATTTTTTCGATGATCCGCGTCTCCAAGAAGATCGAGCGCAAGGAGATCCTCCGCGACATCTCGCTGTCGTTTTACTACGGCGCCAAGATCGGCGTTCTCGGCCTCAACGGCGCCGGCAAGTCGTCCCTGCTGCGCATCCTCGCCGGCCGGGACAGCGAGATCGACGGTCAGGTGCATTTCGATCCCGGCTACCGGGTCGGTTTGCTCGAGCAGGAGCCGCATCTCACGGCGGGAGCCACGGTACGCGCCTGCGTGGAGGAGGGGGTCCAGGCGTTGACCGATTTGGTTGCGGCGTATGATGCGACTTGGGACGAAATCAACGACGCCCCGGACGACGCGACCCGCGACGCGATCATGGAGCGGCAGGGGGAGCTGCAGGAGAAGATCGACGCGCTCGATGCGTGGGACGTCGCCCCGCAGGTCGAGATGGCGATGGATGCGCTGCGCTGCCCGCCCGGTGAGACGATGGTGGATACCCTTTCCGGCGGTGAGCGCCGCCGCGTGGCGCTGGCGCGCCTGCTGTTGCAGAAGCCCGACGTGCTGCTGCTCGATGAGCCCACCAACCATCTGGATGCCGAGAGTGTGCATTGGCTGGAGCAGCACCTTGCCCGCTATGCCGGCACCGTCATCGCGGTGACCCACGACCGTTACTTCCTGGACAACGTCGCCGGCTGGATTCTTGAGCTGGATCGCGGCCACGGCATCCCCTGGGAGGGCAACTACTCCGGCTGGCTGGAGCAGAAGCATCGGCGGCTCGCGGTGGAGCAGCGCACGGAAGACCGACGGCAAAAGGCGATGAAGCGTGAGCTGGAATGGATCCGCCAATCCGCCCGGGCGCGGCAGGCCAAGGGCCAGGCCCGCATCAACGCCTACGAGGCGATGCTGAAGGAGGACGTGGCGGAGAAGGAGCGGGAATTCGAGATCGTGATCCCGCCCGGGCCGCGGCTCGGCGACCTCGTGGTGGAGGCCCAGGGCGTGCGCAAGGCCTACGGCGACACGTTGCTGTTCGAGGACCTCAATTTCATGCTGCCGCCCGGCGGCATCGTCGGCGTGGTCGGCCCCAACGGTGCCGGCAAGACAACCCTGTTTCGGTTGATCATCGGCGACGAGAAACCGGATGCCGGCACGCTGCGGGTGGGGCCGACGGTGAGCATCGCACACGTCGACCAATCGCGCGACACGTTGCCGGACGGCGCCACGATCTTTGAGGCGATCAGCGGCGGGGAGGAAACGCTGCGGCTCGGCAACCGGGACGTGAACGCGCGCGCTTACTGCGCCCAGTTCGGTTTCACCGGCGCGGACCAGCAGAAGAAGGTCGGCGTGCTGTCCGGGGGGGAGCGCAACCGCGTGCACCTGGCCCGGCTGCTCAAACGCGGGGCCAACCTGATCCTGCTCGACGAACCGACCAACGACCTCGACGTGAACTCCATTCGCGCGCTCGAGGAGGGCCTGGAAACCTTCGTCGGCTGCGCGGTGGTGGTGTCGCATGATCGGTGGTTTCTCGACCGGGTGGCCACGCACATCCTCGCGTTCGAGGGCGATTCCGAAGTCGTCTGGTATGCCGGTAATTACAGCGCCTATCTGGAGGATTTCCGGAAGCGCAAGGGCGGCGATGCCGACCGGCCGCACCGCATCAAGTACCGCAAGCTCGCGCGCTGACGCGTTGCCAGTGGATCCGGAATAAGCCATGGCTTTTTATCTCCCAACCGCATGAGTGAATCCGACCTGTCATCCCAGCTCGTCCTTGGCGGCGGCTGCTTCTGGTGTACCGAGGCGGCCTACCGGCTGGTGCCCGGGGTAATGGAAGTGGAAAGCGGCTACGCCGGCGGACCCGGTGGGGCGCCGACTTACGAGCAGGTGTGTGGAGGCGCGACCGGTCACGCGGAGGTGATCCGCATCACCTTTGACCCCGCGCGGGTCACCCTGGGGCAATTGCTCGACTTGTTCTGGCACATACACGACCCGACGACGCTCAACCGGCAGGGTGCGGACGTGGGCACCCAATACCGCTCGATCATCCTGGCCACCGATGACACGCAACGCGCCGCAGCCGAGGCCTCCCTGGAGCAGGCCAAAGCGACGTGGGGTGACGGCATCGTGACCGAGATCACACCACTCACGACGTTTTTCCCGGCCGAAGCGTATCATCAGGACTATTACGCCCGGCATCCCGAGGCGGGGTATTGCCAGGTCGTGATCCGACCCAAGCTGGCGAAATTCGCCCGCGCCTTGGAGTAAGGCGCACGCAGACACCGGTTACACCGGTAAAATAGGTTAGTCATTGTAAAAGAACAAGTAGCATAATCATGTCACTTGACGATCAGATGGCGGGATTCATCGTGGCGGAGTGCGCTTTCGTCGTAGGATTTCGGTCATCGGTCTCGCTCTGGGGCTCGGCCTGACCGTTGCCCAGGCGGGGCTGGGCAGCCTGCCGATTCCGCCGAAACTGCGGACGGCCGACCACATCCCGGCCGAGCAGCTCCTGACCGACGCCCAGCAGTTGTTGCCGGCGGGAGCGTTTCTGGGGCCGTTGCTGGATGCCCGCTATGCGGTCATTGACCACGCGTGGCTGGAGGAAAAATTCGTGCCGTTTTACCGGCTGGCGGTTACGAGGCTGCAGACGATCGCCTCGCGGGAGGACGGGGCGTCGGATTGCGACAATTACGGCATGTTCCTGCGTCAGATGGTTGGTCTCGCCGGCATTGTGGGTCGTACGGATGAGCCCACGGCCGCGCAAATGATCGTGCTCCAGGAGCACAGCTTCTCCGGCGTGCGTCGCACGCGCGAACGGCATTGCGTCGGCCTCTTCCTGACGGACCGCGGCTGGTTTGTGCTTGAGCCACAGAACGCGGCGCAACTCACCCCGCTGGGCGAGTATGCCAACCGGGGCACCATCCGTTACATCACCTTCCACTGAACCCAAACCAAGGAAACACATGAAACATCCCATGCTGGTCGGCCTGGCCGCCTCCCTCCTATGCACCCTTTCCCTGACTGCGCAGGACGACGAGGTCGTCCTTGAGCGCATCATGGTCACCGGTTCCCTGGCCGAACCGGCCGAGGAGGTGGTGCTCGACCGTGTTATGGTCACCGGCTCCCTCTCGGAAGGGGAGGAATTGGTCGAACTTGATCGCATTCTCGTGACCGGTTCGCTCGCCGAGGGTGAAGCCCCCGTCGAGCTCGAACGCATCATGGTCACGGGCTCCCTGGCTGATGCCCCGGCGAAGCAAAGCGCCCCGGCCCGGCTCCACCACCGCCGCTGAACCCGCCTTTTGCGGACAGGTCGGGTCGGCAATCCCGGGCTGTCGTCGCAAGAGAACGAAAAAACCGGCAGGCGCCTGGGCGCCTGCCGGTCCCGGTTGGTGTCAGGTCCCCGGACGATGTCCGGGAAGCGACCAAGACGGGGAAGTGGGGGGAGATTGAAAGTTTGACGCCAACGCGGGTGTCAGCCGAGTGGGACACGCGGTGTCTCGCTTGGTTTCGATTGTTCTGCCGGTAAAAAACGCCCGCACCTCCCTGCCACGGGCGGTGGCTTCGATTCGGGCGCAGACGTGGTCCGACTGGGAGCTGATCGTTGTCGACGACGGATCGACCGATGGGAGTTGCGAGTGGTTGGAGGCATTGGCGAAGGAGGAGGCCCGGCTGCGGTTGCGGGCCAGTCCGGGGCGAGGTTTGGTGGTGGCGCTCAACGCCGGGCTGGCGGCGGCGGAAGGCGACTGGATCGCCCGCATGGATGCGGATGACGAAATGCGTCCGGAGCGGCTGGCCCGGCAGGTGGCGGCGTTGACGGCGGACCCGGATCTGGGCCTCGTCGGGTGTCGGGTGGATTTCGGTGGGGATCGTACGGGCGCGGCGGGCTATGCCGCCCACGTTGATTGGCTGAACACGGTCCTCACGGCGGAGGAGGTGCGGCTGGCGCGGTTCGTGGAGTCGCCCTTCGCGCATCCGAGCGTGATGTTCCGGCGCGGCCTGGTGGCGCGCCATGGGGGTTATCGCGAGGGCGATTTCCCGGAGGATTACGAACTGTGGTTGCGCTGGCTCGAGGCGGGGGTGCGCATGGCGAAGGTGCCGGAGGCGCTGCTCGTCTGGCATGACTCGCCGGAACGGGCTTCGCGTTGTGATCCTCGCTATGCGCCCGATGCATTCTATCGGGTCAAAGCCGGCTACCTCGCGGGCGAGTTGGCGCGCAGTGGGCAGGGGCGGGCGGTGTGGATCGCCGGGGCCGGGCGGCCGACGCGGAAGCGCGCGGCGCTGCTCGAGGTGCACGGGGTGGAGATTGCCGGCTACGTCGACATCGACCCGCGCAAGATCGGTGGCCGGGTCGACGGCCGGCCGGTGGTGGGCCCGGCAGACCTGCCGCCATCAGAGCGCGCGGTGGTGCTGAGTTATGTCGCCAACCGGGGCGGACGGGACAAGGTGCGACGCATGCTGGTCGCGCAGTCACGCCGCGAAGGCTGTGATTTTTGGCTGTGTGCCTAGGCGTCCGATCTCACTGGGCTCTTGATGAATTTGGCCAACACGAGACCGGCGATGGCGGAGCCAATGACGGTATACAGGACGTTGGAAAGCTGCCAGCCCCACGGCTGCAGCCACCAGATGGCATCGCCCGCCCGGGCCATCACCGCGCCGGCGATACCGGCCAGGGTCACGAAACCGACGCGGCCCCAGAATTGGGTTTTCTTGCAGATCTGCTGAAGCAGGAGTCCGAGCAGCAGGCAGTAGACAAACCCGTGCAGGAAGCCGCCGATCAAGAACGAGGCGCTCATCATATCGGAGCCGCCCTTGTGGATGTGGACCATGGCGAAAGGGCCGCGGGCCGTGAGTTCGGCGCTGTCTTCGGCGAGCGGAGAAGGCACGACGTAGGTCCCGTCGGTGGGGAAGAGCTCGTTGAGGGCGGGGCCGACATCGTCGGTCTCGGCGAGTGTGCCGTAGGGTATGCCGGTGGCGCCGTAGTAGAGGAAGCCCCAGAAGAAGAGGGCGACGGCGGCGAGAAGGGAACCGAGGAGGAGTGATTTCATGGGGTGGGGTGGAGCGAAAGCTGACAGAAGGCCGGGCGGGTCACAAGCCGGGGGAACGGACGAACCGGTCTGGATCAGAGGAGGTGAATCGGTGCGAATTGGCCTAGCCGGATCGGCTTTTCCGGCTGGAGCCAAAGTCCGTTTAACGTTTGCGTGCACCCATGCCCCTGCGACCCCGATGGTTTTTCGTTTTGGTTTTAGCGATCTCCGGCGCATGCGCTCTACCTGCGGCGGAGTCCGACTCCGCCTTTGAAGGCGCCGACTGGTTTCTGGAGAACCCGGCCTGGGCCGCGGGCGAAGGGGACGCCGCCGGCCAGTGGGTCTACCAGGGGCCGGTCCCGGAAGAGATGCAGTTGCGCACGCAGGCCTACATCGGCGACGCCTACGTGAGGGTCTCCTACCGGCTGCCGGCGGGCGGCGACCCCGGGGCCAAGCTTTACATGCAGACACGCTACCCGGTGCCGTTGGGGGGCGTGCCGGGCGAATGGCACACCGTTGAGGCGCGGGTGCGCGGGGCGCGCTACGACGAGGCGGGCCGCAAATTGGAGCGGGCGTTCATCCTCGATGCCTGGCGCGACGGCGAGCGCATCATGCACAACGTGGTGTTTCCACGGCAGGTGCCCGAATCGGAGTTTGAATGGGAGAACGGCGAGGGTCCGACCACGATTGCGGCCACCGTGCCGGGGTTTGCGATCCAGTCATTCGAGGTGCGTCGGACCGACTTCGCCGCGATCCACCCGCCTGCCGAAAGTGGCGGCGACACCAACATCGGTGACCTGATCGACTTTGTGGCCATGGGAGAGGCGGCCTTCACCACCATCGGCTGCGTGGAGTGCCATGCCGTGGTGGCGGGTGATCCGGCGATCAAGACCGGGCCGAATCTCTTCGGGCTGTTTCAGGTCGAGCCGCGTCAGCGGGAGATCATGGACGCCGAAGGTCACCGCTTTCTGGCCACGGTCGACCGCACCTACCTGTTCGATTCGATCCGCAATCCGATGTACGAGCGCGCAATCGCCGAAGTGCCTGCCATCGTGCCGGAGGGGGAGCCGTTCCTGCCCGCCATGGTGCCTTACACCGAGGAGATCGTTTCCGACCAGCAGATCGAGGCGCTGGGGGCTTATCTGCTGACGTTGAACCGGCCGGAAAACCAGGGGCCGATCGAGCGCTGGCTTCAGGAAACGGGTCCGGAGAACTACGACCCGTTGGCGGACCGCCTGCAGTGGTTGGTCGACGACACGGTGCGCATTCAGCGCGGCCCCATGGTCGGGGTGTCGGGGCGGGCGATTCATGTGGGTCTGCCCATCGGCTTGAATTACAGTTTTGACCCGCGCGTGCTGGGCATCGCCCGCATCTGGCAGGGCGGCTGGCTCAACATGGCGGGCGAGCTGCGCAACCGCGGCGGCGGAGGACTCAAGCCGGGCTTCGACATTCGCGAGATCGATCTGGGCGACAGCGGCGTGCTGCTCGCGCCCCTGCACGACAACGGCGAACCGGTGGATTTCTGGTTCAAGGAGGCCAACTACAGCGATGTGGCCACGCGGTTGAAGTCACTTAATAGCCCGGTCGATCCGCTGGAGATGCTGGCGCAGGAGGACGCGGCCTTTCTCGGCTACGAACGTGATTCCACCGACCCGAACGCCGCGCCGGTCTTCAAGTATCGCGTCGGTCCCAACACCCTGGCTGTCAGTCTGGCGGTGACCGCCGAGGGCGACGTGACCGTCACGGTCGACGGCGAGCTGGAGCGCGAGCAACGTTTTCAACTGAACTCCGGCACGCTGGAGGATGCCGCGGTCTCGACCGGGCGGCTGCGCGACGGGGAGTGGCGCCTGCCACGCCGCGCCCGCCTGCCGGCGACGATCACCGGTCGCATCGCCCTGGCCAGCGATCCCTGGCGGCCCGAGCCATCGACGTTTGACGATCTCCGGCAGCCGCTCGAAACCAAGCCGGCCACCGCGCAGATCCCGGCGGGTTACTCCATCGAGGATTACCTGTCTCCACGTGATAACTACGGCCGCGATCTGTTGTTCGAGGCGCTGGGGGTCGACGTCGCGCCGGACGGCACGATCGTCGTCGCCACCCGCACCGCCGGCATCTGGCGCATTGTCGACGGCGAGTGGCGCAAGTTCGCCGAGGGCCTTTTCGACAGTCTGGGCGTGCTGGTCGAGGACGAATCCGGTCTGGTGGTGGTTGCCGGGCAGAAGGCGGAGTTGACCCGCATCAGTGACACCAATGGCGACGGCCTGGCCGACCGTTATGACACGCTGACCGATGCCTTCAGCTACCACGGCAACTACCACTCCTACCTGCACGGCCCGGTGCGCGAGCCGGAGACCGGCGACTACATCATCACTCTCAACCTCGCCCACAACACCGACGACGGTTACTTCAACGCCAACGGCCAATACATGGGCACGGCAGGCGGCTACCGTGGCTGGGCGATCCGGGTGCCGAAGACGGGCGGTTTCGAGCCCATCGCCGACGGTCTGCGCAGCCCGGCCGGGCTGGCGTTCGCGCCGGACGGACGACTCTGGTATGCCGACAACCAGGGTGAATACAACGCGACCTCCAAGGTGCACCTGCTCAAGCCGGGCAAGTTCTACGGTCATCCCGCGGGGCTGGTGGATCGTCCGGGCATGACGCCGGAGTCGCCCGAGATCGCCTGGGACGTGGTGGCGCCGTCGCGGGAGAACGCCATCGCCCTGCTGCCGCAGACGCGGCTGGCGAACTCACCGGGCAATCCGGCGTGGGACACCACGGGCGGCCGCTTCGGGCCCTTTGGGGGTGACATGTTCATTGGCGATCAAACGCAGTCGGTGCTGATGCGCATTCAGACCGAAGTCGTGAACGGACAGGAGCAGGGCGTCACGATTCCGTTCGGCCACAACCTGGAGTCGGGCATCATGCGGCCGGTGTTCCTGCCCGATGGCAGCCTGCTGATTGGCCAGACCGGCCGCGGCTGGCAGGCCAAGGGGGGGCAGGTCACCAGCCTGCAGCGCATCGTCTGGGACGGCACCACCGTGGCGCCCGCCCTTGCCGGCATGCACGCGAAGGCGGATGGCTTTGCTCTGCAGTTCACGCAGCCGCTGCCGGTCGGGTTGACCTTTGGTGATCTCGCTGCGGCGCTGAAGATTCGGTCCTGGGTCTATCGCGACGCACCGGATTACGGTTCGCCGGCGCTCGACGAGCATGACGAAGCGATTCGCGGCATCGTGGTGGCGGATGATCGGCGCAGCTTGCACGTGACTTTGAACAGCACGGTGCAGCCAAAGGTGCATCCGCAACAGACCGCCCGCGTGTATCATCTCACCTTGGACCCGGCCGCCTGCTGGGGTGAGTTGTCTGCCCGCGAGCCCGGGCTGGAAGCGTATTACACCCTCTACGAGTTTCCGGCTGAGTAGATCCAGTCCCCTGAACCAACCTTCGGCGTAAGGCGGGTGCGTGAGCTTGATTACAATCAGGCCACGTAATTCTCCGCTATATTCGGAAACCAAAATCTAATGGGTCAGTCTAACGAAGGGTTATGAAAACTAACCTTATCCGTTCCCTGACCGCCGCCGTCTTCACGTTGATTGCGGTGCCGTTCACGTGGGCGGGCTCATCGACCGAGACGCCCGCCCTGCAAGTGCGCATCACCGGTCCCAACAATCTTGATCCGCTCCAGCAGGACGATTCCGCGGATGCGCTCTTTGTGCAGCTGCAGGACGTCTTCCGCCGTCGTGGCGTCGAGGGCAAGATCACGCAGCTCGACGACAACGAGAAGCCGGTCGAGGCTCCGGTGCTGACGCTTAATGTCATTGAGTGGAAGCCGGACCGCGCCGGCATCGTCAACCTGCGCTTCTTCGCCAAGGTCACTGAGACCGACGGCACGGAGGTCGACATCGGCTCGATCACCGGCACCAGTGTGACGCTGGGTGTCCGCGGCAGCGGTGATGCCATGGAGCGCGCCGCCACCGAGGCATTCCGTTCCCTGCACGAACGCTACCACCGGATGCATCCGTCCGGTGACAGCGTCGCCCTCAATTAAGCTGCGGCGCTTCCGCGCTGATACTTTTCCTGGCGCCGTTCCCTTCGGGGAGCGGCGCCATTTTCGTGGCCGTTCTTTCCGCCAAGGAAAATGCTGCGGCTTTCGGCAGGTTGCACCCACCGGCAGTCCCGCCGCGGGATAATCCGCGCCCGAGCCCTACTGTGTTATGCGGGATACGCTGACCACGACCTCGGCGATGGGAGAGGTCGGTGTCAGCTCAATCGGTACCAGCACGTCGATCGGATTGGTCGAGTTGGAGTTGCCCGCGGTTGGGGGCGCAAACGCGTTCGCAAAGCTCGGCTGAGTGGCTGAGGTGCTTTGGACGGGGGAGGTGGTTCCCGCCACCAGGTTCTGCGGGGAAGCGGCCGGATTATCGTTGCCGGATGAATCCAATTCTTCCGTAGCTGCGGTTTCCGTGGCGTCGTCGGCACCATAGAAGTCGCCGGCAACCGGAATTCTGACTTCGAAATATACGGACTGACGGGTCAGCTGCGAAGCGTCCGCCATTTGGTTGATGAACGTGCGGGCAGCGACGGGAATTTCCTGCACGGAAAGATAAGGGGAACTGTCGGGTTGTTCCCGGGCGACTGCCTGCATCCCATGGGTGAGGAGCGCCCCTGCGGACAAGGTGGTATGCTGGCCGACGGTAACCGAGCCTTCGACAACCGAGATGCGGGTTTCAAAGTCGTCCACCTCGATGATTGTCGTCCCGCCGTGCAGGCTCACCACACTGTGGGGGGTGGTGAAAGTCATGGAGCTACCCGCGGTCATCCGAGGTGTGCTGACCGACAGGGTCCCATTGGGAATAAAAATCTCGATAGCGGAGACGGAAGGTTCGTTTTCCAATTCGACGCGGTCCGGAAAAAAACCGTTTTGCTGGAACTTTACGACCTGCATTCGCGTGTCGCCGGCGAAGTAAACTCCGGTCCCGTTCGAAAATACTATAGCATTGGTGGAATTCGCTTGAGTGCTTATAGTGATGCCCTGTGCGTTGTGAACCGACTTGCGATTGAGCGCCTCAATCTGGGTCGGACTGATCAGCTCAGCGGTCCCACTGGTATCAGCTACGTAAAGCTTGCTCGTGAACATGGGGGCCGGGCGTTGGCCGAACCCGGCTTCCGCCATCAGTAACCCGATTGTCATAGTAAAGCCGCACCGAAAGACGGAAGGGCGACAATGAGCGAAGTACTGCATGGCGTGGGGTTCAGCCGGTTGCCGGACGTATATGCATCCTTTCGGAGTCCGGATAGGTAACTCGACGGATGGGTTTTGCATGAATATATATTGCACGTCGGCAATGTTATTAAATTATAGGCATTAAATAATATAATAACTAAGTAAATACCCTCAGTGTATTAATGGGTCATATCGTCCGCTATATATAGAGTGATATAATCAGACTGCCGTGGCGGTTAGTCACCCAAGAGGCTGGGATTGGGGTAATTGCGGAAATGCAGATGAGCAGGGCGAGATGCATTTGCTCCCCTGTGGGTTCGCTGTCATCACCATGCAATCATGGTTCGATCCGAATCGGAGGCCCACGCGAAGTTGAAACGCCTGGCCCTCACGTGGGCGCGGGAACAGGGTTTCGTCATCGCCGCGCCGGAGGTGCGCGTGCCGCGCAGCGGCTACCGGGCGGATGCCGCCGCCATCGGCCGGGGTGTTGCCGCGAAGACCGCGTTATTCGAATGCAAACAGGCGCGGGCCGACCTGTTGAAGGACGCGCATGACGATGCCGCCGTGCGGGCGGAACTGACGGCACTGATCCAACGTCGAATGGAGCTGGAGGCGCTGCTCGCCACCCATCGGCCCGACCTGCGGCGCGGCGAGGCGCTGTGGCCGGAATACGACGCGTGGGATTTCAGTGGCCTGGAACACCAGGCCTATCGCGACCTGCTCACGCGACTCGCCGCCGTGCAGGGACGCGTGATCGCGGGAACCAAATTCTCCAAGCTCCTGCGCTATCGCAGCGCCGATTTTCTCTACCTCGTCGTCGAGGACGACATTTATGCCGAAGCAGAGATCCCGGCCGGTTGGGGCCTGTTGGTGCGGGTGGGTGAAGAACTGGTCCTGCGGCGCAGGCCTGCAGCGCTGGAGGCCGATGCCGCCCAGCGCCGCGCGCTGCTCGAGGCGATTGCGCTGCGGGCTACGCGGGCGGCCCAAGCGTGATCACGAGCTGGAATCAAGGAGCAGCCAGAGCCCCGTGAGCATCAGCAGCGTTCCGACCCCGATGCCGGCGGGATTCATGACAGCGGGGGACGGGCGTTCAGCCCATCCAGAAGCCCTTGCGGTGCGAGACCCCGAGGGTTTTGCGGCAGGCCGAGCAGAAGTAGAGGTAGCGGACACCCAGCGTGCTCTTGATGCGGCGGCAGGACAAGGTGGTGAGTTCCTTCGCGCAATGGGGGCAAAGCGGAACCGTTTGGTTATCTTCGATGAGGTTGATCATGGGGGGCAGGGTGCGCGCGATGCTATCGCACGAAGCGCAAAGATGCAGTTACAAGCTGGAGCGGGCTTTGGACCGCGGAAGATTCAAGGAAGGGATCCGTCGCTTGAGCGGGGCGACAGCCAAGCCAAAGTGGGCAGCACCCAGGCATCATCAGGCCGATAGAGCAGCCCGTGGCCGCGGCCGGTATCGGTTACAACCACCTTGCTGGCGGTCAAATTTTCCTGCGGCCGCAGGTAGGCTGACTCGACCCACGTGCGCTCGTCAGCTCGGTCGCGGATGGCCAGCACGCGACCGCTCAAGGGCACCGGCGGGTAGGTATCCATTGCATACAGCGAGGCGATGAGAACGTAGGCAATGGCCGGATCCGCCAGCTCATGAGAGACGCGGCCGGCAATGATACCGCCCATGGAAGCGCCCACGACGGCGATGTGATCACTGGGCACACCGGCAGCCTTCAGCTCCTGGATCCATTGGATGATGCGGGTGGCATTTCGCGGCACATCATCATCACCGGTCCGGACTTCACTGATGACCTCGAAGCCGGCCTCGTCCAGCCGCTGCAGAATCCCCGCGTAGTCATAGTCACCGAACCAGGGGCTGGTCGCCGAGCCGTCCGTTCCGGTGAGGATGCCGCCGTGCAGATAAATCAGATACGGCCGCTCCGGGTCCGGCGCAGCCGGAGGACGAGTGTGCACGGCCGCAAGGCAGGCCCCGGAAAATGCGAGTCCGATCCAGGTCAGAATCATCCGCAAGCCACACATGCGGCGATGAGCATGGGGCGGGTGATCCGGACTGGCGAGCTGCCAGGCCCAAAAAAAGCGCCGGTCAAAATGACCGGCGCGCAGGCAAGTGAAGCAGTCAGGGGTCTGTCTTCAGACCTTCGGGAACTTCGTCCAGCGGGCGCCCTTGGCGGCGCTCTTCACCACGGTATCGATGAAGAGCATGCCTTCGATGCCGTCGTCGATGGTGGGGAAGTCGCAAGTCTTCGGGACTTTCTTGCCGGCGACCTCGGCGCGGACGGCACGGAAGATCTCCTGGTAAATGTTGCCAAAGGCTTCGAGGTAACCCTCGGGATGGCCGAAGGGGATGCGGGTGAAGTGGCCCGGCACAGTGACATAACCGTTGCCGCGGCGCCAGACCTGGCGGGGCTGGTCGGGGAACTTCACGATGAGCTCATTGGGGTGTTCCTGATACCACTCGACCGCGGCCTTGGTGCCGTAGACGCGGATGTTGAGGTTGTTCTCGTCGCCCACGCTGATCTGCGAGGAATGCAGGATGCCCTTGGCGCCGCCCTTGAAGCGGAGCAGCACGTTGCCATCGTCGTCGAGCTTGCGGCCCGGGACGAAGGCGGTGAGGTCAGCGCAGAGTTCCTCGATGTGCAGGCCGGTGATGTAGCGGGCGAGGTTCTCGGCGTGGGTGCCGATGTCGCCCATGCAGCCGGCCGCGCCGGAGCGTTTGGGGTCGGTGCGCCACTCGGCCTGCTTGGCGCCGGTGGCTTCGAGCTGGGTGGAGAGCCAGCCCTGCGGATACTCGACCACGACCTTGCGGATGGCGCCGAGCTTGCCCTTTTTCACCAGCTCGCGGGCCTGCTTGACCATGACGTTGCCGGTGTAGTTGTGGGTGAGGGCGAAGACCTTGCCGGACTTGGCCACGACCTTCTTGAGGGCGCGGGCCTCGGCGGTGTCGAAGGTCACGGGCTTGTCGCACACCACGTTGAAGCCGGACTCGAGGAACAGCTTCGCGGGCGGGAAGTGCTGGTGGTTGGGGGTGACGATGACGACGAAGTCGAGGCGTTCGTCCTTGGGCTTGGCGGCCTCGGCCTTGGCCATGGCCTGGTAGGAGCCGTAGACGCGTTTAGGATCGAGGTAGAAGTCGGCGCCCGAATCCTTCGAGCGTTTGGCGTCCGACGAGAAGGCGCCGGCGACGAGTTCGGCCTGGCCGTCCATGATGGCGGCGATGCGGTGCACGGCGCCGATGAACGCGCCGCGTCCACCGCCGATCATGCCAAAGCGGAGTTTTCTTTTCATAGAGGAGTTTTCAGCAATCAGCCGTCAGCAATCAGCTCGGGTTTGGCCGCGGGCCCAAGCCGGGCGGGCCGCTGCGAGCGGATCGCTGACCGCCGGGGGTTATTGGTTTTCCTTGTCGAAGGCGGCGTCGAAGGCGACGGCGCTCTTGGAGAAGTCGATGCCCTTGCAGAAGGCGGCGGATTCGGAACCGCCCTGAACGCGGTCCATGCGGATGTCCTCCCATTCGACGGAGAGCGGACCAGTGTAGCCGACGTCGTTGAGGGCGACGATGATTTCCTCGAAGTTGATGTCGCCGCGGCCGACGGAGCGGAAGTCCCAGTAGCGGCGGGCGTCACCGAAGCCGGTGTGGCCGCCGAACACGCCGACGTCGCCGTTGCCGTGGCCCCACCACACGTCCTTCATGTGCACGTGGAAGATCCGCTTCCCGAAGTCGCGGATGAACTTCACGTAGTCGACGCCCTGATACCCGAGATGGGAGGGGTCGTAGTTGAAGCCGAAGCGCTTGTGGTTCTTGAGCGCCTTGAGCGCGGAGGCGGCGGAGGCGATGTCGAACGCGATCTCGGTCGGGTGGACCTCGAGGCCGAAGTTGGCGTTGAGCTTATCGAATTCGTCCATGATCGGGCCGAAGCGCTTCGCGAAGTCGTCGAAGCCGGCCTGCCAGTAGGCCATCGAGGTCGGGGGGAAGGCGTAGAGGGAGTGCCAGATCGAGGAGCCGGTGAAGCCGTTGATGGTGATGGGAGCGCCCTTTTTGGCGCCGGGCTTGGCGTCGAAGAATTTGCGCGCGACCTTGGCGGTCTTGACCAGCTGTTTGGCGGCGCGACGGCGGACGCCCTCGGGCTTGCCGTCGCCCCACACGGCGGGGGAGAGGATGGCTTTATGCCGCTCGTCGATGGGGTCGCAGATGGCCTGGCCGACGAGGTGGTTGGAGACCGCGAAGCAGTCGAGGCCGTGGTCGGCGAGCAGCTCCCATTTGTCCTTGATGGCCTTGGCGGAGCCCATGGTGTCGACGTCGAAATGGTCGCCCCAGCAGGCGAGCTCGACGCCATCGTAGCCCATGCTCTTCACGAGGGGGGCGAGATCTTCGAGGGATAGGTCGGCCCATTGGCCGGTGAACAGGGTAACAGGTCTCGGCATAAGGGGAACGGTTGTAGGCCGCGCGGGGGCGGCCCGCAAGCCCGCGGGCGGACGGCCATGAAATTGCCACCGGTCACCGTTGAACCATTACGCCCGGATGGCGGACGCCTCGGCGAGGCGTCCCTGCCCGTCACCGGTAGATCCAGAAGCGTTGGCTTTGCTGCTGGTAGACCGCGGCCTGGTCGTGCCAGCGCGCCAGCCAGGCCTCGACGTTGGTCGCGGCGCCATTGGCAACGAGCTCGTTGAAAAACGCCTCGGACCCCATGTGCTTGATGAACAACTCGGCCTGCGGGCGCGGGGCGGCGGCGAAGGGGTTGACCGGCTCCATGGCGCAGGCCAGCCGCATCAGGTAGAAATTGAAGTCGGTCGGCTGCCACGCCTCCCAGTCGGTGACCTCCAGATACAGACCCTGCGTGGGGCGGCCGTTGGCATCGGTCACGTTGACCCGGCGCACGCCGATGCCCGGCACGTTCAGCGCCCGCAGGCGGGCCTCGACCACGTCGATGCGGGTGCCCAGGTGGGCGATGCCGCGGAAGGGATACTGGGGGCCGATGCCGTGCTTGAACTTTCCGAGGTAGGTGCCGAGGCCGACCATCGGGTATCCCACGACGGCGGCGAAGTCGGGGATGGCCGGGGAGGTGGGCACCCAGCGCAGACCGGTCTCCGGCCAGCGCATGGTCCGGGCCCAGCCCTGCATGGGAATCACGGTCAACCGCCCGGCCGCGCGGGTGGTTTCATCGACGCCCAGCACGCCGGGAGCCTCGCGGCACAGGCGGGCGAGTTCGCCGATGGTGAGGCCGTGCACGTAGGGCACGCGGAAGGCGCCGACATAGCTGGTCCAACCGGGGTCGAGCGGCGGGCCTGAAACCTTGAGCCCGCCCAGCGGGTTGGGGCGATCGAGCACGACGAACTCGATGCCCTGCTCGAAGCACGCCTGCATGGCCAGCCGCATGCAGCTCACGTAGGTGTAGCTGCGGGTGCCGATGTCCTGCAGGTCGACCACGAAGGCGTCGAGGCCGCGCAGCATTTCGGGCGTCGGCTTCCGGTTGGAGTTGTAAAGTGAATACACCGGCAGGCCGGTGCGGGTATCGGTGCGGTTGGCAATGTAGACTTCGGCGGCCTCGTTGCCGTAGATGCCGTGCTCCGGGCCGTAGAGCGCGACAAGGTTGACCTGCGGGGCGCGGCGCAGCACGTCGATGGTGCTTTCACCGCGGCGGTTGAAGCCGGCCGGGTGGGTGAGCAGGCCGACGCGCTTGCCCCGGAGCGCCGCGAAGCCCTGGGCTTCGAGCACATCGATGCCGAGCATGACCGGGTTGGCCGGCGAGATGGGCTGCACGACCGGGGCGCTTGAGGCGCTGATGGCCGGGACATCCGCGGTCGGTCGCTGGGGGACGGTGCGGGCGGCGGTGTTGTCGCTGGCGCAACCGGAGCAGCCGGCGAGCATCACGCACGCGAAGGTCAGCAGGAGGGAGGAGGACAGAAAACGCAGCGGGCCGGACATGGGGCGCCGCTTACGATGCGGCGGTGTCCGGAGTCGTCGAGCCGGAACGCCGTTTCCGCAGTAACCGACGCTGCCGGCGCCGGGCCACCCGCGCCGCCACGATGCGCCAAGCGATGTCGAGGATCAGTCCCAGGGCCAGTCCCAGGATGACGCCGCCGATCACAAGGGCGTTGAAGGTGGTGCCCAGGTGTTCCGACCACACCAGGGTGTGGGGCGGGGCCGGCATGTTGGCATCGCCGGCGAGGATGGTCTCGCCGCCGGTGGTGGGAATGACCTCGGTGCTGTTGCCGAAGCCGGACCAGAGCGTGACCGCGTGGCCGAGCCGATAGGTGGCGTAGTAGAGAAAGGCCGCCGTGAACGGGTTGGTGATCATCTGCAGCCCGGTCAGCACCATCACGTTTTTGCGCAGCAGCAGTGCGAGCAGGAAGGCGACCGGGATCTGCACGCCCATCACCGGCAGCAGGGCGAGCACGGCACCCACGTAGATCGCGGTGCGCACGTCCTCGCTGCGAAAGGACCAGAGGTAGGAGCGCTTGCGCGCCACATCGGCGAACCGCCCGATGAAGGGGTAGCGGTGGAACCGGGCCTTGCGGGGGGCGAACTGGAGCAGCCACTTCGTGCGCCGGATGCGGCGGAAGTGTTTGTGGCGGTGCTCGGGCGATTCGTGCGACTCCATCGGCGGGGTCAGACAACCTGCCCCTGCAACTGGTTGGCGCAACCGGAAACCGGGCTCCTCAGGCCTCCGCGAGGGCTTGGGCGACGGTTCGGGTCAGATTTGGTCCGGCCTGCGCCAGGGCATCGGGCAGGGAGGTGCCCGCCGGCGTGATGGCACGGATGCGCCACCGGTCGTTGATTGTTGCGGGCCGTTCCACGCTGCCGGCAAAGATCCAGACAGGTTTGCCCGCGGCGGCGGCGCGGGTGGCGAGAGAGCCGGGGCCCTTGCCCTCGAGTGAGCTTTCGTCGAAGCGACCTTCGCCGGTGATAACTAGGTCGGCGCCGGTGAGCTTGGCGTCAAGATCGAGCCACTCCTCGACGAGGTCGAAGCCGGGCACGAGCTTGGCGCCGGCGGCGGTCAAAAGCCCATAGGCGATGCCCCCGGCGGCACCCGCGCCGGGAGCGGTGGTGAGCCCCGACCGGCCGGCGGCGTCGGCAATCAGCGTGGCGACCCGCGCAACACCTGCCTCGAGTGCGTCAAAGTCGGCGGGCCGCAGGCCTTTTTGCGGACCGAACACCGCCGTCGCGCCGCGGGGGCCGAGCAACGGGTTGTTCACGTCGCAGGCAATGCGTAGCACGGGAGGCGGCACGGCTGGCGGATCCAGCCGGGAGATTTTGGTCCAGTGGTGCGGATAGGGCACGGCGAGGGATTCGCCGGCGGCGGTCTCCACGCGCCAGCCCAGCGCGGCGAGGGCGCCGAGGCCCACGTCATTGGTGGCACTGCCACCGACCCCAAGCAACGCGGCGGCGGCGCCGGCACTCACGGCGGCGGTGATGAGTTCGCCGGTACCGCGCGAAGTGGTGTGCCAGGGGTCGCGTTCCGCCGTTGTCAGGGCCTGCAGGCCGCTGGCGGTGGCCATCTCGATCACGGCCAGGGGGCCATCGACCTCGCCCAGATTGAGCCGGGTGCGGGCGGCGGCCGGCAGTTTGCCTATATCCACCAGCCCGAAGCCGGCCGCCGTGGGGGCACCGCGCGGGCCGGTGACGGTGGCCTCATGCCACGTGCCGCCCACCGCGTGGGTGAGGATGGGGGCGAAGCCTTCGCCGCCGTCAGCCAGCGGACAGGTCGTGACGGACCAGTCGGGCTGGCTTTGCGCGATCACCGCTGCGGCGAGATCACAGGCCACCGGCGCGGTGAGCGCATCCTTGAATTTGTCGAACGCCACCAACACGCGCATGCCGCACCCTGCCAGCAGGCGGGCCGTCGGGGCGAGTCGGTTTTGTCGCTCCGGAAATGACTCGCGCCGGTTGGGCGCGGATTCACGCTGCGTCGCGATGTGGATCGCGCGTTGCCAACCGGGATTTGAATCGCTGCTCGAGGCGGAGCTGACGGCGGCCGGATTGTGCGTGGAGGAAACGGGGGGCGGCTGGGTGCGGACGGCGGCGGCGGTGGTGGCGCGGCCGGAGCTGTGTTTTGCCGCCCAGGTGTGGGTCGAGGCGGTCGAGTTGCGCGGGGAGTCGGTGAACCAGCTCGCGGGAGCGGTGGGTGATTGGTTTCTGGGACAAATCCAAGGCGAGCGAATCGAGGGGGCGTGGCCGTGTGGGTTCGCGACGGCGGCGGGCAGCGATGGCCTCGGCCGCCGGGCCGCGGGTGTGGAGAAGGCGTTTCACGAGCGGCTGAAAAAGCGGCTCGGCCGGGTGGCGCGTTTGGCGGTTCCCGACGTGCCGGCCGGCGTCGGGGAGGTGCGGGGCCTGTTCGTGTTTTTTGCCGACTTCGACCGCGTGTTCGTGGCGCGGGAGCTGATGCGCGGGGGGCAACGCCGGATGGCAGACGATCCGGAGGCGCCGTCGCGCAGTTACCTGAAGATCGAGGAAGCCTATGGCGTGCTCGGACGGGAACCGGCGGCGGGTGAAACCGTGGTCGATCTGGGCGCGGCGCCGGGTGGGTGGAGTTACAGTGCGGCCAAGCGCGGGGCGCGGGTGATCGCGATCGACAACGGCCCGCTCAAGGGGGGCGCGCTCAACCATCCGCTGATCGAGCACCGGCGGGAGGATGCCTTCGGGTTTCGTCCCCCCGGCGGTGAAGTCATGGATTGGTTGTTCTGTGATTTGGTCGAGGAGCCCCATCACGTGGCGCGCAACCTGATCGCCCCCTGGCTGGTGAACCGCTGGTGCCGGCGGTTTGTGGTGATCCTGAAGTTTGGCCGGGTCGATCCGCTGGCCCTGTTGCGGGAGGTGACGGCGGCCGGATCGCCGTTCAGGACGGAGACGGAACTGCTCCGCGTGCGGCATCTGTATCATGACCGCGAGGAGTTTACCTTGGTCGGTGAAGTGCGTAGTCCCTGATTTTATGAAGGAAGCGAACAAGACGCTCAACCTGTGTGGCCACGCCGCGGTGACGGCGCGATGGCGCCGCGCACCGGAGTCGATTCAGCGGCTGTTTTTCGACTACCCGACATCGCGGCGGATCGGCGTGATGACCAAGGCGCTCGCGACGGCGCGCAAGGTCTACCGCTGCGTCGAACCGGCCGAATTGGAGAAGATTGCGGGCACGGTGCACCACGGCGGCATCGTGGCGGTGGTCGAGGCGCCGCGGCTGGAATCGCCGCGGCGGGGCGATCCGCGGCGCTGGGCGGCGGCCGGGGAGCCGGTGCTCGTGCTCGACCGGATCGGCAACGCCCACAATCTCGGCGCCATCGCGCGCACGGCGGCCTTTCTCGGGGTGAAGCATATGGTGATTCCGGATACATCGGAAGCGGCGCGACCGAACGACGCGGCGTATCGCGTGGCCGAGGGCGGGTTCGAACACCTGAGCGTCTGGCTGCCGCGCGACCTGGGGGCACTGGTGCGCGACCTGGCGGCGGCGGGCTACGACGTGGTCGCGGCCGCGACCCGGGGCGGGGCGAAATCCGAGGGCAACGCTGAGTCCGCGGCCCCGGTGGCGTTGGTGCTGGGCAACGAGGAGGAGGGTCTGTCCGCCGACCTGGCGGCGGCCTGCACCCGCGCGGTCACGCTGGCCGGCACGGGTGCGGTGGAGTCACTCAATGTTTCGGTGGCCGCGGCCATCCTGCTCGACCGGCTGCTGGGGCGGCGCGGGTAGGAATGTTTCGCCGAAACATTCGGCGGGGGGTCATGGCGGACGCCTCGGCAAGGCGTCCCTACCTCACATGTTGAACTTCGAGCTCAGCGAGAAGATGGCGCTGACCATGGCGAAGGCGATGAAGCCGACGAAGACGAACACGCTGAGCAGCACGCCGCTGGCGATGACCTTGGTGAAGGTCTGCAGCTGGTTGGAAATGCGCCGGCGGAAATTGATGGCGATCTTCTTCAGGGCGGGCACGACGTTGCCGGTGTTTTCGCCGACCGCGAGCTGGTCGAGCACGAGCGGGGGGAAGCAGTTCATCTGCGTGAGGGAGACGGTGAGCGACTCACCCTCGAGCACGCGGTCGATGGCCTCGTCAAAAGCGGCGCGGTGCACCCGGTTGCCGACCTGGCGCTCGGTCATGCGCAGGGCCTCGGCGGTGGTGATGCCGTTTTCCAGCAGGACGGACAGGGTCTGACTGATCGAGAGGACGGTCTGGTGGGTGGCGAACGCCCCGACCAGGGGCAGTTTTAAGAGCCAGCTGTCGCTGGTGACCCGGCCGATCGCGGTGGCGCGCCATCGCCAGAAGGAAATGGCGAGGAAGACCGCGCCGCCGATGCCGAAGAGGCCGTAGGCGAGGAGGAAGTTCGAGACGCTGACGAGCAGCTGGGTCGAGGCGGGCAGGTCGCCCCCGAGTGAGTTGAGCAGCACCATGAGCCGCGGCAGCAGCACGAAGAGGAAGAACAGGATGACGCCGCCGGCGACGATCGTCATGAAAATCGGATACGCGAGGGCGGCGACGAACTGCCGCTTCAGCTCCTTCTGCTCGGCCAGGTGTTCGATGAGGCGGTCGAGGGTGTCGTTGAGGCTGCCGGTGGCCTCGCCGGCCTGCAGGAGGTTAAGGGTCGATTCGTCGAAAACGGCCGGAAAGTCGGCCATGGCGCGGGAGAGGTTGGCGCCTTCGCTGAGGCGGTTCCAGAGCTCGTTGGAGAGCCCGCACAGGGTCGGTTCCTTGAGACGCGAGGCGAGCAGGCGGACGGCTTCGCCGGCGGACAGTCCGCTGCTGGTCAGGTCCTGCAGCGCCTGCAGGAACGGGAGCAGGTGGGCGCGGGTGAAACGGATTTTGCGGCCGGTGGCCCGGTCGGTCGCGGTGGAGGTGGAGGTGGCGGCGGTCGGGGTGGATCGGGTGTTGGCCTTGCGCTTGGCGCGGCGCGGGGCGGCGGCCTGTTCGTCCAACCGGAGGGGCTGCAGGCCGCGGGCGGTGAGCCGCCGCAGGGCGTCCTTGCGGGTCGGGGCGTCGAGTTCATCGGCCACGGACTGGCCGGCGGCATCGCGGGCGGTGTAGGCGAAGCGCGGCATGACTCAGAATTTAACCCCGGCTGGACACGGTTTAACGCGGATCATGAGTGCTCGGCCTCCGGGTTTATCCGTGTCCATCGGGGTTGATACCGTCGGCTCAACTTTCGGTCACGGTCACGACCCGGAGGACTTCCTCCATGGTGGTGTGGCCGTCCTTGATCTTTTCCCAGCCGGACTGGCCGAGGGTGCGCATGCCGTGCTGTTTGGCGACCTGAGCGAGGGTGCGGGTGCTTTCGCGGGCGAGCACGAGTTCGTGCAGTTCCTCGTTGAGGCGGAAGATTTCGAAGATGCCAATGCGGCCGCGGTAGCCGGTACCGCGGCAGCGATCGCAGCCGCAGGGCACCTTGAGGGAGGTGATCTGATGGGCTGGGTCGTCGGGGTCGAGGCCGAGCACGAGCAGGTTTTCGCGCAGTTTGACCGGGTTGACCGGCTCGTCGCGGGCGCACTGCGGGCAGAGGCGGCGGACGAGGCGTTGGGCGATGACCAGTTCGATCGAGGAGGCGACGAGGAAGGGCTCGATCCCCATGTCGACCAGGCGGGTGATGGCGCCCGGTGCGTCGTTGGTGTGGATGGTGGAGAACACCAGGTGGCCGGTGAGCGAGGCGCGGATGGCGATGTCGGCCGTCTCCCGGTCACGGATCTCACCGACCATGATGACGTCGGGGTCCTGACGCAGGACGTGGCGCAGTGCGCTGGCGAAGGTGAGCCCGATCTCGGAGCGTACCTGCAGCTGGTTGACGCCCTCGATTTCGTATTCGATCGGATCTTCGATGGTGATGATGCGCAGGTCGGTGGAGTTGATCTTGCGCAGAAAGGCGTTGAGCGAGGTCGACTTGCCGGAACCCGTCGGGCCGGTGACGAGAATGATGCCGTGAGGGTAATCGAGGACCTTGGAGATGATCTCCTGCTCGTGAGCGCTCATGCCGAGTTTCTCCATCGAGAACGCCTGCTTCTTCTGGTTGAGCAGACGGAGGGAAATCGACTCGGCGTAGATGGTGGGAAAGGTCGAGACGCGGATGTCGAGGGTGATCCCGTTGGCCTTGAAGTTGATGCGGCCGTCCTGGGGCAGGCGTTTTTCCGAGATGTTCAGCCGCGCCATGATCTTCACGCGCGAGATGATGGCATCCTGGAAGCGCAGCAGGTTCTCGGGGACGGGCACCGGCACGAGCAGGCCGTCGACGCGGTAGCGGATGCGGAGCTGGCCGTCCTGGGGCTCGAAATGGATGTCGGTCGCCTCGTCGGTGATGGCCTGGGTGATGACATCGGTGACGAAACGCACGACGGCGGCGTCCTCGTCGACGAGTTCCGCATCGGCCATACTGGCCTCCGGGGCGAGATAGCCCTCGTCACCGTCCTCGAGCGAGCCGGCGCCGACGCCGAAGTGTTCGACGATGAGCTGGTGGATGCGCTCGGGCACGGCGAGGTGCCAGACGATGGGCCGGGCGGTGAACGTGCGTATCCAGTCAGTCATGACCTCATCCGGCGGCCAGGAGCAGGCCAGGTGCAGTTCGGCGCGGGCGAGGGCCTCGGGCGGGAGCGGTTCGGCGGGCTCGGTGGCGCTGGCCGGGCGCAGATCGATGGGGAGGATTTGGTATTCGTGGACGAGGCGCGCGGGCAGGAGCCGGAGCGAGGCGTGGTCGGCCCGCAGGTCGGACGCGATGTTGATGCCGGCGGCGGTGGCGAGGCGGGCGAGGGTTTCGGGCTCCGGCAGGCCGAGGGCCGCGGCCAGGGCGTTGACCCGGTCGCGGCGGGGGGCTTCGGCGACGGATTGCCGGGCCTCCTCCTCGAGATCGGCGAGCCAGGGCAGGTCGAGGGTGTCGACGGCGGTCGGCATGGGCGCGGAGTGAAGCGGCTCAGTCGCCGTTGAGGGCGCGTTGCAGGTCGTCGCGAATGGGCAGATCCTCGACGCGCCGCAGGGTCGAGGCGTTGTCCGCCGAGGTGTTGGTCAGCACGACCGGGCGAAGGAAGAAGATCAGGTCGGTCGTCTCGTTGCGTCGGGAGCGTTTGCCGAACAAGTCGCCGATGAACGGGATGGGGCCGAGCCGGTTGGTCTCCTTGTTCTGGGTGTTTCGCTGGAGGCCACCGAGGACGATGATCTCACCGTCGTGGGCGCTGACAAAGGAGGTCATCTCACGGCGGCCGACGATGGGCTGGGTGTTGCCGTCGATGGTGGTGTTGCCGATGACGTCTTCGACGCTCTGCTCGATCTCGAGTTCGACGGCGCCGTCGTTGCCGATGAGTGGCTTGACCTTGAGGGTGATGCCCACTTCGCGATTTTGCACGGTGGTGCGGTATCCGTATCCCGAATTGTTGCTGTTATTGCCACCCACGTCGGGCAGATAGCTGCCGAGGACGGGGATGTCCTGACCGACGAAGAAGGTGGCCTCTTTGTTGTGGGTGGTGGTGATGGCGGGCTGCTGGATCAGGTTCGCGTTGGTTTTGCGGGGGGTGATGCCGATGTTGATGATGCCGGTGAGATCCAGACCATTGCGGATCATGAAATTGGCGGCGGCGGCCTGTTCGACACCCGAGGCATCATCGGCGGCGTCGGCGATCGTCCCCACACCGCCGAAGGTCACGCCGGAGCTGCTGGCATCGGCGGCAAATCCGACCAGTCGTCCGTTTTCCACCAGCAGGCCGAGTTGGCTGATGCCGGAGGAGGCGTTGTCCGAGAGGGTGACCTCGGCGATGACGACCTCGATGCGGACCTGAGCGAGAAGGACGTCGATCTGGCTGATCAGCTCCTTGATAAGGCGGATGTCGCCGACCGTGCCGCTGACGACCACGGCGTTGGAGCGTTCGTCGGGCAGGATGGTGACCAGGGTGGAGAACTCCTCGTTGGCGGCGGCCAGGGTGGCGGCGGCTGCGGCGGAGACGTTGGCGGCTTGGTTGGCCGCGTTGGCGGGCTGCACGGTGGTGACCGGGGTGTTCCGACGGGAATTGTCAGCGCGGGCGGCGGCGGCGGTCTGGCCGCTGACGAGCTGGCTGACGAGCGTAGCCACGTCCGTGGCGGCGGCGTGCTTGAGGTAGATGACTTCGTTGCGCGTGTTGGGGGCGGAGCTGACGTCGAGTTTTTCCAGCAGGGAATCGAAGAACGGATACAGGCGCGGGTCGGCGACGAGGATGACCTGGTTGGTGCGGTCGTCGGCGCTGTAGGTGGTGGCGGTGCCGAGCTGCTGCTGGAGCGGCCCCTGCAGAATGGTCCGCATCTTGTTCACGATGTCGGAAGCCTTGGCGTTGTTGAGCGAATAGAACTTCGGTTCCATACCGGCGGTCACCGGCTGGTCGAGCTGGGTGACAAGGGTTTCCACGCGCTGCAGGTTAGAGACCGCGTCGGTGATCAGCACCGAGTTGGCCTTGTCGAAGAGGACGGCGCCGCCGAGCTGGGCGTTGAGGAGGTTGGCGAGCTGCGGCACGACCTCGGTGGCGCGGAGGAACTGGAAGGAGAACAGTTTCGAAACGATGCGACCGCTGGGCGCCATGCCGAGGGTGGAGCCCTCGATGAGCTCGGGCGACTCGATGCGGATGCTGCCGAGCGGCACGACCTTGAGGAAGCGTTCGCCGAATGGGGTAACCGCGATGCCATTCAGAGTCAGGGCGGTTTCGATCGCGGAGATGGCCTCGGTGATGGTGACTGGCTGGTTGATGATCAGCGGCACCGTGACCTGCGGCAGGTTCTGCGGTCGCAGTACGGAGCGACCGGTCCACATCTCCAGCAGGCCGAGCACCGCGTCGAGCGGCGGGTCGGGCATGTTGATCCCGCCTTCCAGCACGCCTTCCTCGACGGGCACGAGTCCGACGGGGGCGTTGGATTGGGCCGGCAGGGTGGACGCGGCGACCCCGGCGAAGACGAGGAAAGCGCCCAGATAGCGAAGAAGAGTGAATCGCAAGCTCATGAGGTCAGGATGCCGGTGCGGGACCGTAGTGGGGATCAGAGGCCATCGGACAGGGCATGTAAACGGTGATATGACAGCCACGGAGGAGGAGACGCCACCGGTCGGCGCAAGGTTGCGCGATTTTGACACTTGCCCGGGGTGTTTGTGCCGCCAAGCGTCTGTCCTCACCATGCCCAATACGTTCGGCAAGTTGTTTCAGATCAGCACGTGGGGTGAAAGCCACGGGCCCGCCGTGGGCGTGGTGATCGACGGCTGCCCGCCGCGTCTGCCGATCACGGCGGAGGAGATTCAGGCTGAACTGGATCGCCGTCGACCCGGGCAAAGTGACATCGTGACCCCGCGCAAGGAGGCGGATGCGGTGGAGATTTTGTCAGGCGTTTTCGAGGGCCGCACCACCGGCACGCCGATCTCGCTGCTGGTGCGCAATGGCGACCAGCGCCCGGGGGCGTATGACGAAATGAAGGACAAGTTTCGGCCGTCGCATGCCGACTTCACCTATCAATCCAAATTCGGACTGCGCGACCACCGCGGCGGCGGTCGCAGCTCGGCCCGCGAGACGGTGGGGCGGGTCGCGGCCGGCGTGCTGGCCCGCAAGCTCCTAGCCTCCGCTGGGGTCGAAATGCGGGCCTACATTACCCGAATTCAGGACATTGCCATGCCCGCGGCGGCGACGGCGGGGGGACTGCCTTCGCTGGAGTCGGTCGAGGCCACGCCGGTGCGTTGTCCGCATGCCGAAACCGCGGCGGCGATGATCGAGCGGATCAAGGCGGTGCGCGCCGACGGTGATTCCGTCGGTGGGGTAATCGAGTGTCGGGTGGCCGGCCTGCCGGCGGGGCTGGGCGAACCGGTGTTTGACCGGTTGGAGGCGGACCTGGCCAAAGCCATGCTGTCGCTGCCCGCCACCAAGGGATTTGAAGTCGGCAGCGGGTTTGCCGGCACGCTGCTCAAGGGCAGCGAGCACAACGACCCTTTTGAAAACCGCGACGGCGTCGTGCGCACGAAGAGCAATCGCTCCGGCGGCGTGCAGGGGGGCATCAGCAACGGTGAGGAGCTGGTCTTCCGCGTGGCATTCAAACCGACCGCGACCATCCTGCAGGCGCAGCCGACGGTAGACACCGCCGGTCAGGCAACCGAGCTCATGGGCCGGGGCCGCCATGATCCCTGCGTCGTGCCCCGGGCGGTGCCGATCGTGGAGGCGATGACCGCCCTGGTACTGGTGGACCACTGGATGCGCCACGGTGCGCAAACCGGAACGTTTGCGTTGTGAGTGATCCGGCGCCGGCAGTCTACGTGGTACTCGGTTTGCCGGGTTCAGGCCGCCGCGAAGCCGTGGCTGATCTGATCGAGGGCGGGCTCGCGGCGGATGATGCGGTGGCGGTGCTGGTTTCAGGTGCCGAGGCGGCGAGCCCGGCGGATGATCGGCTCCGCGGCCGGGCGGAGTGGACCTGGGACGGGCAGGCCATTGGCGCGGTTTTGCCGCCGGAAGCGACGGTGGCGTTCTTCGTGACCGACGGCCGGGCCAGCCTGGCGGATCAGATGGAGGCGCTGAAACCCTGGCTGGCCGCGCAGGGAGCGGAGTTGGTGCGCGTCATCACCGTGATGCACTGCGGACTGACGGCCGAGCACGCGGCGCTGCTGACGTGGCACGATGCCTGTATCCATTTTTCGGATGTGCTGCTGCTCAACCGGCGTGATGGCGTGCCGAACAAATGGGTGTCGGATTTTCGCACCCGGTTGCAGAAGCAGTATCTGCCGGTGCTGGTCGACGTGGTGAAAAAAGGCCGGGTGGCCAACCCGGCTCTGATCCTCGACAGCCAGGTGCGCCGGTTGACGCATTGGTTCGACGAGGAGGACCCCTGGTTGGCCAAGATCGACGCCGACACCGAGATCGTCATCGAAGACGAGGCGGGCCAGACGACGCCGGTGCAAAGCATCGACGAGCTGGAGGCGGCCGACCCGTACCTTGCGCGCCGCACCAGTGGCCGGCGGCTGAAGGAGCTGCCGGACGTGAACGACTACGTTCCGGCCTGAGACCCGGGGGCGGACGTCAGGGCTTGAACAGCTGCGGGGCGATGTCGCGGAGATAGCGACGCCAGACGCGCCAATGATGCGCGCCCTCACTGGCGACGAAGGTGTGCTGGATGCCCATCTCGGTGAAGGCCTGGGAGGCGGCCGAGGCGCCGGCAAAGGCAAAGTCATCCGTGCCGCACCCGACCCAGAGGAGATCCAGTTTGGCGTTGGCTGCGGCGGGGTCGGCCGCCAGCGCCTTGCCGATGTCGGATTCGGCGAAGTTGCGGAAGCCCGCGCTCATGATGCCGACCGAGCTGAACACGTCGAGGTTGCCCAGGCCGATGCGGCCGGACTGGCCGCCGCCCATGGAAAACCCGAAGATGGCCCGGCTGCGGCGGTCGGCGATGGTGCGGAACTTCCCGTCGATCATCGGCACGACATCCTGAATGATATCCATCTCGTAATAGTCCGGTCCGCCGGGCCCGCCCTGACCGGGGGCGAGCGCGCGGTTGTCCGGGCCGGATTCATGGGCATTGCCGGTGCCGTCGCCGTCGATGAAGGCGCGGCCGTAGCCGAGGGGCATGACGACAATGAACGGTTCGATCGATCCGGCAGCCAGCAGGTTGTCGAGGATTTCGTTGGCCCGGCCGTAGCGCTGCCAGGAGTGATGATCGTTGGCGTTGCCGTGCAGCAGGTAGAGCACGGGATAGCGGTGGCCGGGGTTCTCGTCGTAGCCAGGCGGAACATACACGTTCAATTCGCGGACCACGCCGTTCGACTGGGACTTGTAGATGAGCGTGCGGATTTCCCCATGGGGCACGTCCTGGACGTCATAGAAGGCCGGGCCGTGGTCCTCGGGCACGATCAGGATGCTGTTCATCGTGCTGGTGTAGTAGCCGACCTTGGCGTGGGAGTTGCCGGGATCGATCGTGCGGACCCCGTTGACCACAAAGTTGTAATAATAGAGGTCCGGTGCGACCGGGCCGACCGTGACGCTCCAGACGCCCTCGGCATCCTTGGTCAGCGGGGTCTCTTCCGCGAAGTCGGAGGTGAGCACCACGGTGTCCGCCTCGGGCGCGCTGACCCGAAAGGTAACCATGCGATCCGAACCGACGACGGGGGAGGCCAGGCCGAAGCGATTGCCCCCGCCGTCGTTGACCACGCCCCCGGTGGGACGGGCGGCGGGCTGGGCCCAGAGCAGGGCCGGCAGGGCCAGACTGGCCAAGGTGACAAGCTGGCGGAAGAAGAAGCGGGAATGATTCATGGGGCTAGCGATGAGGGTAATACGCGGGACACCGGCTGATGAAGGGGTGGGCGGCGCACGGGGTTCGGTCACTCAAGCGATTCCCGGGTCCAAGACCAGCTTGAATGGTGTAGGTCGTTCACCCCGGCTAGAGCCGGGGAATCGTCAGCCCGCCGTCGACCATGATGACCTGGCCGGTTGAGTAGGGCAGGTCGCCTCGGGCCAGCGCAGCCACGGCCTTGCCGACGTCCTCCGGGTGTCCCCAGCGCGGCTGCACGCACAGACCGTCTGCGATGAGGCGGTCGTATTTTGCCGTCACGCCCGCGGTCATGTCGGTCCGGGTCACGCCCGGTCGCACTTCATAGACCGGGATGCCGTCGGGCCCGAGCCGCGTGGCGAAGAGCTGGGTCATCATCGCGGCGCCGGCCTTGGCGATGCAGTATTCACCACGGTTGATCGAGGCGACAGTGGCGGAGATCGACGTAATGTTCACGATCGCGGCGGAGAAAGCCGGATCAGCCTGGCGGGCGGCGACCATGGCGCGGGCGAAGGCCTGGGTGAGAAAGAATGCGCCCTTGAGGTTCGTATCGACCACGTGGTCGTAGCTGTCCTCGGTGGTCTCCAGGAGGTCGGCCCGCACCTTGGGGGCGACCCCGGCGTTGTTGACGAGGAGGTTGATGCAGCCGCCTTCGCCCTGGTGGGCTACGGCGGCCGTGGCCGCCTCAAGGATCGCTGCCCGGCCCTCGGCGCTGCCGATGTCACCACGGGCATAGGTGACGGTGACACCGCGGTCGCGGAGCTCCTCGACCGGTCCGCTGACGGCGGTCTCGGCACGCACGCCGTTGATGACGAGGTTCCAGCCTTCCTGGGCGAGGGCGGTGGCGATGCCGAAGCCGATGCCGCGGGAGCCACCGGTGATGAGGGCGGTTTTCATGGGTCAGAGTTCGGGGACGTCGAGCCAGCGGCGTTCGTTCCAGGATTGGAGGCCGAGTTCGGCGAGTTGCACGCCCCGGGCGCCTTCCTTCAGGGACCAGGGAAACGGGGAACCGGTGACGACGTGTTGGAGGAAAAGCTCCCACTGCACTTTGAACGCGTTGTCGAAGACCCGGTCGGTGGGCACGCGCGACCAACCCGCGGCATAGTCGATCGGACTGTCGATGTCGGGGTTCCACACGCAGCGCGGGGTATCGGCCAGCGACTGGCACTTACAATCGCGGAGGCCGGCGACGGCGGAACCGTGGGTACCGTCGACCTGCAGGGTGAGCAGGTCGTCCCGGGCGACGCGGACGTCCCACGACGAGTTGAAGTGGCAGATGATACCGTTGGTGAGTTCGAAGGTGGCGTAGGCCGAATCGTCGGCGGTGCACGCGTAGGGCTGGCCGGTCTCATCCCGCCGTTCCGGGATGTGGGTGGCGCCGAGGCAGGTCAGACTCTTGATGTCGCCGAAGAGATTCTGGATCACGTACTGCCAGTGGCAGAGCATGTCGACGATGATGCCGCCGTCGTCCTCTTTGCGGTAGTTCCACGAGGGGCGTTGGATGGGTTGAGCCGGATCCTCACCGGTGAACACCCAGTAGCCGAATTCACCGCGAACGGAGAGGATGCGGCCGAAGAAGCCCTGGTCGATCAGGTGACGGAGCTTGAGCAGGCCGGGCAGCCAGAGTTTGTCCTGCACCACGCCGTTCTTGAGGCCGGCGGCGGTGACTTCCTCGTAGAGGGCCAGGGCTTCGGCGGAGGAGGTGGCGGTGGGTTTTTCGCAATAGATGTGTTTCCCGGCGGCGATGGCCTGGCGCACCCCCACGGGACGCTGGCCGGTGAGCGTGGAATCGAAATAGACGACGTTTCCGGGGTCGGCTAACTCGGCGTCGAGGTCGGTGGTGAAGCGGGAGACCCCGGTGCGTTCGGCGAGGGCGGCGAGTTTGGCTTCGTTGCGACCGACCAGGACCGGGTTGGGCATGATCGTGACGTCATTCGGCAGCCTCAACCCGCCCTGGTCGATGATGGCCTTGATCGAGCGGATCAGATGCTGGTTGGTGCCCATGCGCCCCGTGACGCCGTTCATGATGATGCCGATATTCTGCATGGTGGAAATTATCAGACGTGATCGCGGTAGGCTTGAACGATGCGGGTGAGGTGGTCGTCCTGATCGAGGGCCCAGAGGCGGTGGGAAAAGATTTCGACTTCATGGAAGCCATGGAAGCCGGCGGCCTCGACCCAGGCGCGGATCCGGCGCAACGGGATGCAGCCTTCGCCCATGAGGCCGCGGTCGTTGAGGAGGTCGACGGTGGGCGTGCGCCAGTCGCAGACATGGAAGGCAAAGAGCTTGCCGAGCCGGCCACAGCGGGCGATCTCGGCCTCGAGGGCCGGGTCCCACCAGAGGTGATAGACATCGGCGGCGACACCGACGTGAGGCGAGTCGAGGCGTTCGCACAGATCGTTGGCTTGGGCGAGGGTGTTGATCGCCGAACGGCTGTCGGCATACATCGGGTGCAGCGGCTCAATGGCGAGTTTCACGCCGGTGGCGGCGCAGTCATCAAGCACGGCGGCGATGCCGTCGGCGATCTGCTGACGGGAGGTTTCAAGGGGCTGACCGGGCACAGCGCCACAGACGAGCACCACGAGCGGCGCTCCCAGCGCATGGGCCTCGGCGACGGCGCGGCGGTTGTCATCGAGCGCGGCCTGGCGCGCGGCGGCGGTGGCCCCGGGAAAGAAGCCGCCGCGGCAGAGCGAGACGACCGACAGCCCGTGGTCGCGCAGCATCCGCCCAGTGGCAGCGAGGTCGCGGTTGGCGAGAGCCTCGCGCCAGACGGTGATACCCTTGACCCCGGCAGCGCTGAACTTGGCCGCGGCCGTCGGCAGGTCCCACGGCTTGGTGGTGATTGTGTGGATACACAGTCGGTCCAGATCGGGCAGGGGTGGGGCGGGGTTCATGAAGAAGGGTGGAGTTCGACCCGCCATCGCTCGGCGTCGCGGAGCTAGGGCGAGGTTCGTTCGATATCAGATGATTCCGGCGAAAAAGCTGTAGTCGGGTTGCTGGACAGTGAGGGCGAGTTCGCGAAGGTGGTAGTCGCCCCACATGCAGGCTTCGCCGCAGGGCACCTTACGGCCGGTGGGCACGTGGTCCCAGCCATTGGGCCGGTGGTAGACCGCGTGCAGCAGCAGGCCCTGGTGATCGGGGTCGAGGCCGAGGTAGGTGTCGCTCAGCAGGGTTTGCAGTACGGTCAGACCGGCCTGCCAGTAGACGCGGCCGGTGGGATCTTCGGTGCCATAGTAGCGCCCGAGCCGCAGCAGGCCCTGGGCGCCAATGGCGGCGGCGGAGCTGTCCACGGGCTCGTGCGCATTGAAGGGGTCGGCGGGTTGGTCACGCCAGTCGCCCATCAGGGCCAGGCCGGGGGCGCCGCCGTCCCAGTACGGGATGCCGTCCGACGGGGTGTGCGCGATGTACCAATCGCAGGTGGCCCGGGCGGCCTGGCTGACGATGTCACGCCAGTGGTGCTTTCCGCCCAACGGTTCCAGTTCGCTCGCATCGAGCGTCTCAAGAAACTCAAGTTCCTCCGCGAAACCCAGCATGGCCCAAGCGAGGCCCCGCGTCCAGGTTGTGAAGCCGGAATAGCCCTGTTGGGAATTGGGACAGCGGTAACGGCCGTCGTTGGGATTAAACACCGACTCGTGGGCCGTGCGGCCGCGGTGTTCGAGGGTGTCGTAGGCATCGCGGCCCTCGCCGTAGTAGATCGAGTAGCTGGAGGTGGCCTCTATGTGTTGCAGCGCGCGTTGCAGGAGTGAAATGGGTTCGTCGTTCTCCCCCATCAGCCGATGGCCGAGGGCGTGCGCCAGCATGACGATCCGGCAGGAGCGGATGGTGTCGACGAACAGGGAGTGGGGGCCGTTGAAGGAATAGATATAGCCCCCGCCGTCGTGGGTGGGGGACCAGCGCGACGCCTGCACGGCCCCGGAGATTTTCAGGGCGAGCTCGCAGAAGTCGACCTGATCGGCGGGCAGGCGGCCCGTGCGCTGGAGCCGCAGCCAATGGCCGTAGGTGGACAGGTTGTTGAAGCCGTGGTCATGCACGCCGGTGTGCGAGACATGCGACGCCATGCGTGCGACCGTGAGGCGGCGGGCGGCGTCCGCGAAACGTGGCTCGCCGGTGGCGTCAAACTGCAGGAATGCCGAACCGTAGTGGAAGCCCTCCGTCCACTCCGTCCAGCCGCGGGTGGTATATTGGCCCGCGACAGTGAAGACGGGGGAGCCCTGGGCGGGATCGTAATCGCGCAGGAGCAGGTCGATCTTGTCTCCGGAAAGTTGCCAGAAGCGGGTGAGGGCGGGCGCGAGGGCGGCGGGTGTAATTGTGTCGTCGATACGCATGGATCAGTAGCGTTTGTCTTTGCGCAGGTGGAGGATCAGGAAGCGGGTATCGGCCAGGGCCTCGTAGGTGTGCTCCTGGATGGCGTCGAACTGGACGCTGTTGCCCGCGGCCAGGGTGAAGGTCTCGTGCGGCAGCTTCAGCTGCAGCCGGCCGTCGAGCACCCAGCAGACCTCGGTGTCGTCACGGTGCACCTCAGGCCGCGAGAGGGCGGCGCCGGCGGGGGCGGTGCCCAGCAGGGCGGCGAGGTTGGCGTAGCGGATTTCGCGAAAGACAAATCCGCTGTGAGCGTGCTCCTTCTCGGGGACGCGATGCGCGAGCGCGGATTCGGTCATTGCCAGCAGGTCGGTCGCACTCAGTCCAAATGCCCGACCCAGGCGGTGGAGGGTGTCGAGGGCCGCGCTCTGCTGGTTGCGCTCCAGTTTGGAAATGACCGCGACCGAAACACCCGACTGCGTCGACAGATCAACCAACGTCATCCCGTGCTGCTGGCGCAGCTTACGCAGGACCGAGAAATCGAACCGGGAATCAGAAGGCATTTCTCAAAATATAAAAATAAGGTATAAAATAGCTGTCAAAGAAAACAATGGGTCGAAATTACCGCCTTTTGGAAAGCAGGTCCCAGACGCTCCGCCCGCGGCTAAACTCAACCGCACCAAGCGCCGCCGTTGATATCGAGCGTGGCGCCGGTGATGAAGCCGTCGAACTCGCTTGCTAGATAGACGGCGGCGCGGGCGATGTCGGCCGGATTGCCGGCGCGGCCGAGAGGCAGGCTGGCGATGGTGGCGCGCGCGGCCTCGTCGCTCGTGTGGGTGGCGTGAAAGGCGGTGCCGAGGATGAGACCCGGGGCGAGCGCGTTGACCCGGATACCACGCGGTCCGAGTTCGGCAGCGAGGGCGCGGGTGAAGGTCAGGACGGCGCCCTTGGCCGTGGCGTAGGCCAGCGAGCCGGGATGTCCGCCCTTGCGACCGGCGAGCGACGAAAGGTTCACGATACTGGCGCCGCCGCGGGTGCGACCGGCTGCGGTGAGATGCGGGGCGGCGGCGCGGGTGACCCGCATCATGCTGTCCACATTGAGCGCGGTGACTTGGGTCCAGAAGGCATCATCAATGTCCTCCAGCGCATGGCGGGCGACCAGTGATCCGGCGTTGTTGATGAGGATGTCGAGGCCGCCGAGGGTCGCGCTGGCAGCGGCCACGATCTCCGTGCAGCCGGCCGGTGAGGTCAGGTCGGCGGCAGCCGAGCCGAACGTGCGACCGAGTTCGGCCGCGCGCTTTGCCAGCGTCGCCGCGGCGTCGCCGCTGGAGTTATAATGGACGAACACGTCGCAACCGGCTGCCAGCAGGGCTTCGCTGATGGCGAGGCCGAGCCCTTGGGCGCCGGCGGTGACGAGGGCGCGTTTACCGTGAAGTTTGGAAGGCGGGATCATGGGGCGGAAAACAGCGGATCAAAGTTGGAACTCCTGCTTCACCGTGCGGAAGGCGGCGATGGCCGCATCGAGGTCGGCGGGGGTGTGGGCGGCACTGACCTGGGTGCGGATGCGGGCCTCGCCCGACGGCACGACCGGATAGAAGAAGCCGATGGCGTAGATGCCCAGCTCCAGCAGCCGGGCGGACACGCGCTGGGAGAGCGCGGCATCGCCGATCATGACGGGCACGATGGGGTGGCGGCCGGGTTTGAGCGTGAGTCCCGCGGCCTCGAGTCCGGCGCGGTAGTAGTGTGTGTTCTCCTCCAGTCGGTCGCGCAGGGCGGTGGAGCCCTGCAGCAGCTCCAGCGTCTTGAGCGAGGCGGCGGCGATCATGGGCGCGAGGGTGTTGGAGAACAGGTAGGGGCGTGAGCGTTGGCGCAGCAGGTCGACGATCTCGCGGCGGCCACTGACGTAGCCGCCGCTGGCGCCACCGAGGGCTTTGCCGAGCGTGCCGGTCACGACATCGACGCGGTCCGACACGCCGCAGAGTTCGGGCGTGCCCCGGCCGGTGGGGCCGATGAAGCCGACGGCGTGGCTGTCGTCGACGACGATGAGCGCGTTGAAGCGGTCGGCGAGGTCGCAAATCTCGGTGAGCGGGGCGATGAAGCCGTCCATGGAAAACACCCCGTCGGTGACAATGAGTTTAAAGCGGGCGCCGGCGGCGTCGGCGGCGATGAGCTGCGCCTCGAGGTCAGCCAGATCGCAGTTGCGGTAGTGATAGCGCTGCGCCTTGCAAAGGCGGATGCCGTCGATGATCGAGGCATGGTTCAGGGCGTCGCTGATGACGGCGTCCTCGGCGGTGAGCAAGGTCTCGAAGAGGCCCCCGTTGGCGTCGAAACAGGACGAATACAGGATGGTTTCCTCGGTGCCGAGAAAGGTGCTGATCGCAGTCTCCAGTTGGCGGTGCAGGTCCTGCGTGCCGCAAATGAAGCGCACCGAGGCGAGGCCGTAGCCCCAGCGGTCGAGCGCGGCGCGGGCGGCGGCGACAATCTCCGGATGGTTGGCGAGGCCGAGGTAGTTATTGGCGCAGAAGTTGAGCACCTCGCGGCCGTCGTGCAGGGCGATGCGGGCATCCTGCGGCGAGACAATGAGCCGTTCGGTCTTGTGCAGGCCGGCGGCGTCGATGTCGGCGAGGGTGCGGGTGAGATGGTCGCGGAAGGCGGGCGTCATGACGTTTCCCAATCGAGGATGATTTTGCCGGAGCGGCCGCTGCGCATGAGGTCGAACGCCTCCTCGTAGTCGGCCACCGGGAAGCGGTGGGTGATGACCGGGGTGATATCGAGGCCGCTCTGGATGAGGGCGGTCATCTTGTACCAGGTCTCATACATTTCGCGGCCGTAGATGCCGCGGAGGGTGAGCATGTTGAACACGACCTTGTTCCAGTCGATGGCGGCGGCTTCGGGCATGATGCCCATGAGGGCGATGCGGCCGCCGTGGGCCATGTTGTCGATCATGGCCCGCAACGCGTCG
>Ga0181606_10000096_pt1 | contig 63672 bp, 52 predicted proteins | sample 041ome_10_FD_132994 | JGI IMG/M metagenome (GOLD analysis project Ga0181606, IMG submission 132994) | Coastal salt marsh microbial communities from the Groves Creek Marsh, Skidaway Island, Georgia - 041412US metaG (megahit assembly) | ecosystem: Environmental > Aquatic > Marine > Intertidal... | reverse complement strand
GCTCCTGGCCGGCCACGGCGGCGGCACGCTCAACGCGGGCCGTTACGTTCAGTACGGGGCCAAGCCGATGAGCAATCTGTTCCTGACTCTCGCCGACCAGGCGGGCGTGGAGAATCTGCCGGACTTCGGCGACTCCACGGGCCGTCTCGGCAACGTCTGATCCCAATCCCTGATCCCCATGTCATTCCGGCTACCCCTCCTGGCCGCCCTCGCTTGCGCGGCCGGTGCCATCGCCTTCGCGGCTGAAACCGAATTCGACATCATGACCGGCGATTTCGAGCTCGGTCCTGATTCGCTCGTCCAGGAAGGCGTCCCGCAGGGCCGTCTCGAAGGCCCCTTCGAGTTCCACAGCTCGATCATTGAAGGCACCGTGCGCCGCTACTGGATCTTCGTCCCGGCCCAATATGATCCCGCGGTACCGGCCAACCTGCTCGTCTTCCAGGACGGTCAGCGCGCCACCAACCCCGAGGGGTCGCTGCGCGTGCAGAACGTGCTGACCAACCTCATCGCCAAGGGGGACATTCCACCGACCATCGGCATCTTCATCACCCCCGGCAACCGCAGCGAGAGCTACCCGGACGACCTCGGCATGCGGAATCCCAACAACCGCGCCCAGGAATACGACGCGGTCAACGACCGCTACGGTCGTTTCCTCATCGAGGAGATGCTGCCGGAGGTGGCGAAGAAGTATAACTTCACCGCCGATCCCGAGCGCCGCATCATCGGCGGTACCAGCAGCGGTGCGATCTGCGCGTTCACCGTGGCGTGGAATTTCCCCGACGAATTCCGCAACGTCATCAGCTACATCGGCAGCTACACTTCCATTGGTTTCCGTCCGCCTTCCGAGGACAATGGCAACCAATGGATTCCCGGCGGGCAGGACTACCCGGCGCTCATCCGCCGCACCTTCCCGATCAAGCCGATCAAGATCTTTTACCAGGACGGTTCCAATGACCTCGATAACATGTGGGGCGACTGGTTCCTCGCCAATCAGCAGATGGTCGGCGCGATGAACTTTGCCAACCGCATGGCCGAGCGCCGTGACCCGGATGGCCCCCGCTACCGCCTCAGGAAGGTCTGGACCGACGGTCAGCACAGCGACCAGCACGGCGGCTCCATGCTGCCCGACGTCGTGCGCTGGCTCTGGTCCGACGCGACCGAGTAAACATTGGCCCGCTTGGCCTGCGGCCTCGCCGGTGATCCCGGTGTCTAGTCGTCGCGGCGGGTGAAGACGTACGTTCCCACGGGCTCGCCGTGGGGGCCGAGTAAACTTTGCAGGACCCGGTAGGCCTTCACTTCGAGCACGCGACCGGCATCGTCGGGGTTGAGCACCAGCACCCAGCGATGATCCGGGGAAGCGCCGAGCTGCATGCGGATCACCGCAGAATTGCCTTCGTAGGAAAAGCCCTCGCGCGCGCTCCAGCGGTCGTGCCAGATGCGCTGCCCTTGCTCACCGAAGATTTCAATGTCCAGCACCCCGTTGGCCTCGGCAAACCGCACCGAGCCGGTGCCATCGAAATCGAGTGAGGCGAGGACCGGGTCGGGCTGCTGCCCGAGCAGGGCGTGCAGGGACGCGGCCCCGGACGGGCCGTCGACGGCCATTGCAACCTGCGTGCCCTTGTCGTCGTAGGTGCCGTTCAGGGATGCCGCAGGCAAGGGACCGCCGGCCGCCAGCAGCAGGCCGGCGAGTAAGGGGAAACGGGTAGCACGCATGGCTGCACGCTGCAGCCTGCCGGGCGGGGCGGCAAGCCAACGCGAGTAGCGGCTTATTCCGACTTGCCCAGTGCGGCCTCGAGCCAGGCCATCAGGACGGCCTTCTCGTCGTTGGCCTCGTAGTCTTCGATGATCTGGTCGAGCCGGGCCCGCATCTCGGCGTTGCGGCGGAGGCGGAACGAGAGCCGGGCCTCCTGGGGCATCTCATCATCCCGAATCATTTCCAACATCGTCTGGGCGTCGCTCAGCGTCTCCGCGAGCTTCTCATCCGTCGTCATCTCCAGGTCTTCCCGTATCTCGGCTTCGCCGTCGATGATCTCGCCGTGGCACATCACGCAGCGTGCGTCGAGGATCTCACGCACCTGGGCCGGTATCGGCAGCAGGGCTTGGCCATCGGCGCGGGCGGAGGGAGTGAAGGCAACGGCCGCCACGGCGGCGGCGAATGGAAACAAGGCGGATTTCAGCATATGCAAGGAGACGTAAGTCCGGGGGTGTTTATTCAAACAAGTTCAGAGCGAATCGCCCAGGGTTTCGGACAGCGACTCGATCGCGGAGGAGTCCAACGGTCCGCGATCATTTAGCAAACGCAAGTAATCGACGAGAATCGTGATCTCGTTGTCGTTCAACACCTCGGCATAGGCCGGCATCGGGATGGCCTGGCGGTCGAAATAGCGCTTGGCCAGCCCGCCGAACAGGCCCGATTCGATGGCGAGACCGCGACCGTGCTCGATCCAGTGCCGGATTTCCGCCGGGTCGCCGCCCGCGGTGAGCTTGCGAAAGTCCGTCCCCGCAAACCCGGGGATGGTGCCTTTGAACGAGGCCAGGTTCAGGATGCCGCCTTGGCCGAGTTCCCCGTGGCATTGGTAGCAGCCGTATTGCCGCGAAAGCCGGTCGCCCAGCACGAGGAGTTCGTTCTCTTCCAGGGCGGCCGGATTGAGTTCGTCGCCCGCGGGCATCTCCTCCTCCGCGTTGCCCAGTCCGCCGGTCAGGCGCAGGCCTTCCGCGAGAATCCAGCTGGCCAAGTCGTCGATCTGCCCGTCGGTCAGGTGTCCGTCGGTGCCGTAGGCCGGCATCTGGATCAGCAGACGTTCATGGCGGTCACGGGCATCGTCCGGGCAGCCCAGCGTGATCCACTCGATCAACTCCTCGCGGGATTCGCCGGTCAGTTCGGAGAAGTCCGGAATGCCGCGCAGCGACACCCGGTCGCTACCCGGATCGCGCACATTGGCGCGCGGATCACCGACGCCGCGGCCATGGCAGGCGTAGCAACCGGCGGTGGTGGCGAGCTGCTCGCCGCGCGAGACCGGGGTCGATTCCGGCCAGCGTTCGCGGGCGTAAAAGACGGCGCCCGCCGCGCCGGCGCCAAGAATGATCAGGAGTAACAGGGCTTTCTTCACGATGGGGGGCCGCACGGGGCGGGATGTCTTTTTCTGCGTTTTGTGCCTTGTTGTGGCCAATCCTTTTATCCCACGTTGCACAGTCCCTTGCCGACCCGTTAATCGGTCGGGTTTCCGTTTTGAAAAAGTCCCCCGAAGATCTGCCTCCGCTGCCTGATTACGACAACCCGCCGGTGCCGTTCTGGGAGCAGCATGGCCCGTGGGTCATACCCGTGGCGGTTTTTCTGCTGACGGTGCTGCTCACAGTGGTCGCCTTCCCGCCGTTTCAAACCCCGGAGGCGGCCTACGTCTTTGCGATGCCGGCGCTACTGTGGGCCTACCGCCGGCCGAATTTCCGCCTCTATGCCCTTGTCACCCTGGGTGCCCAGACCGTGGCGTGGTGGATTCTGGTCTGGTGGCTGCACAACGCCACCTGGCTCGGCTACATCCTGCTCGGACCGCTGATGGGTGTCTGGGTGGGGTCTTGGTTTCTCTTTGCGGGCTGGTTTGTGCCGCGTCTGTTCGGCCTGCCGACCATGACCCGCCTCTTCGGCGTGCTGGCGCTCGGCGGTGCGTGGGTGTTGATCGAGTGGTCCCGGACCTGGCTGCTGTCGGGGTTTCCCTGGCTGCCCCTGGCCGCCAGCCAGTGGGAACGCGCCAGCATCCTGCAGGTGTCGGCCTACACCGGCGCGGCGGGGGTGTCGTTCGTGCTGGTCCTCATGAACGTCGGGTTCGCCGCCTACGCCCACCGGCTGTTCTTCGAACCGGAGCTGCGCGGCCTGCGCAAGCGCAGCCAGGAGTTCCTGCTCGCGGTGTTCGCGCTCATGGTCGCGGTCAGCATCCACATTCAGGAGTCGGTCAACCGCTACCACTTCAACGTGCCGCTCGGCCGCGTCGGCTTCGTCCAGCCCAACGTCCCGCAGGAGGTGAAATGGAACCCCGAGCATGGTCCCTCCATCCTGCGCACCCTGGAGCAGACCACCCTGACCGCCGCGTCGCGGCATCCGGACTTCATCCTCTGGCCGGAGGCGGTGACGCCGTGGGCCGCGATCGGCGACCCCACCGTGCGGGACTGGGTCAGCAACCTTACCGCCCAGGCCGGCGTGCCGGTGATCTTGGGCTCGATCGCGATCGAGCCGCCGGTGGCCGCTGGTGACAAGGAGCGTTGGTACAACGCCGCGCTGCTGGCCGACCCGGAGCTGGGTGTGTCGCCGTCCTATTATGCGAAGCGTCACCTGTTGCCGTTCGGCGAATACGTGCCGCTGCGCTGGCTGCTCGGCTGGATTGACAAGATCGTGCCCGTCGGCGGCGACTTCCAGGTGGGGGATTCCGCGATACCGCTGTTCGTGCCCATGCAGGGCGAGATCACCGCGCTCGGTCCGCTGATTTGTTACGAGGACACCTTTGCCAATCTGGCCCGGGCCAATGCGCAGGCCGGGGCGGACCTGCAGATCGTGCTCACCAACAACGGTTGGTTTGGCGAATCCGGCGGGGCCGAGCAGCACGCCGCGCACAGCGTGCTGCGGGCGGTGGAAACCCGTCGCCCGGTGCTGCGCTGCGGCAACGCCGGCTGGAGCGGCTGGATTGACGAGTTCGGCACTGTGCGCGCCGTACTGCGGGCGGTGAAGCAGACCGACGCCGACGGCCGGGTGCGCGAGGTGGTCTCAACTCAGCCCGACCGTGACGTCGAGGGCACGATCTATTTCCGCGGATCCGGCATCATCGACGTCACCCGTGACTCGCGCTGGATCGACCGGTCGAGTTTCTACGTGCTCAACGGCGACTGGTTCGTGATCGCCTCCGCCGTCATGCTGGCCTTCGGCTTCATGGTCGTCGGGGCGGCGCAGCCCAAGTCCAAGCGCTAGCGGGCGACTATTCCGTCTCGGCGGTTACGCGGGCCAGTCCGGCCTGGGCTTCGCCGAGGTTCGGGTTGCCGGCCAACGACTGGCGAAACAGCGCCGCGGCGGCTGCTTTCTCGCCGCGCTTTTCCGCGATGAGCGCGAGTTCGTTGGCGCCGAGCCAGTCGATGCGCTGGGCCACTTCCCGGGCGTAGGATTCGGCCTTGTCGAGGCTGCCGCCCGCGATCGCCGGGGCGTTGGAGTAGTAGCGGGCGAGGCCGATGTAGCCGCTGATGTGGTTGCGATCCAGTTCCACCGACTTCTCGTAGGCGCCGAGCATCTGGCCCGACATCATGGCCTGGTTCATAAAGTTCACTTCGCCGATGCGCAGGGCGTAGGCGGTGCCGAGATGAGAGAACGCCTTGGCGTAGTCCGGGGCGGCGACCGTGGCCTGCCGGGCCAGTTCGAGGGCTTGCTTGTGATCCTGGGCCGCCATCGCTTCACGCGACTGGGCGATCAGCGCATCGGCCGCGGCTTGATCGGCCGCCAACGCCAGCGCACTGAGAACGAACAACAAGGAGTATTTCAGGTATTTTATGATCATATGGTTAGGGATTTTTGTAACCTAATGGGTTACATAGGTTCAGGTGGAGTGGAGGATGGTGGCTGGCGGGACGCGGGCGGCGCGGCGGGCGAGGGGGAGGGCCGTGGCGGTGACGATCAGGGCAACGAGGCCGGTGAGCAGGAGGTAGGTTTGCGGGTCGCTGGGACCGATACCGTAGAGCTGGCCGCGCAGGGCGAAGGTGATGGGCAACGCGACGAGGACGCCCGCGAGGACGCCCGCGAGGACGCCGATGCCAGCAAGCCGGCCGGCGTGGCCGAGGATGAGCCCCATGATGTTGCCGGCGGTGGCCCCGAGGGCGACCCGCACCCCGATCTCGCGCATGCGCTGAGCGAGGGCGAAGCGCAGGCTGGCGTACAGGCCGAAGGCGGACACCGCCAGAGCAAGCGTGGCGAAGCCGGCGAAGAGCAGGGCATAGAGTCGCTGCTGGGTGGCCCCCTGTGCGATCGTCTCGGTCAACAGGCTGGGACTGACCGGCATGGTCGGGTCGGCCTCGCGTAATTTCGCCGCGACGCTGCCGAACGCGGCGCGGGAATCGAGTCGCACGAGCAGGGTCGTGAAGAACCATGGCATCTGCCGTTGCGGCACGTAGATCTGGGGCGGCGGGGGTTCGGCGAGATTGGTCTGCCGGGTATCGCCGACGATGCCGACGATCTCGCGGTATTGCCCGCCCATCCACGGCATCAGCATCACCCGCTGGCCCAGGGCGTCGCCGCCCGGAAACATCCGGCGGGCATAGGTTTCGTTGACGATCGCCACCGGCGCGGCGTTGGCATCGTCGTGCTCGGTGAAGGTGCGCCCGGCATGCAGGGGTTGGCGCATGACCTGGAAATAGGATTCGGTGACCGGTGCGTAGACCGCTTCCAAGGCCTGATCCGAATCGGTGGTCGTGCCGGCGCGCCATCTGGGAAAGCTCAGGGTGATGCCGGTGAGCGGTGTGCTGGCGTTGAGGGTGGCGGCGGTGACGCCTGGCACGGTCTCGACCGCGTCAATGAGATCCTCGTAGTAGCTCACCAGCTCGGCGTTCGTTTCGTAGCGCGTGGTCGGCGGCGAGAGCTGCAGCAACAGCACGTTGCCCGGATCGAATCCGGGCAGCACGTTCTGCAACCGGACCAGACTCTGCATCAGCAACAGGGCCGCGGCCAGCACGGTGACGGTCAGGGCGACCTGGCCCGACACCAGCCAGGACTGCCAGCGCCCGAGACCGCTCCGGGTGGCGCCGCGGGAATCGCCTGCCTTGAGCCATTGGTTCACGTCCGCCCGCAGGAGCTGCCAGGCGGGCAGGGCGGCGCAGAGCACGGCCGCCAGCAGGGCGGCACCCAGGCCCACGGCGACGGCGGCGGGCTGGAGCCCGGCCTCATGGGCGCGGGGCAGCAGAACCGGTGGTATCCGTTCCGCCACGACAGGCAGCAGGCCGGCGGCGAGCGCAGTGCCGAGGCCGCCACCGAGCAGAGCCAGCGCGAGGCTCTCGCCGAGCACGACGCGGGCGAGACGGATCGGGGTCGACCCGAGGGCCAGGCGCACCCCGAGCTCCGGCAGCTTCACGACGTTGCGGACGAGCAGAAGGTTGGCGAGGTTGGCGCAGACGATCAGCAGGATGAGCGCGACGGCCCCGAACAGCAGCAGGAGGCTGGTGCGGATGCTGCCGGTGCGCTGCTCGAGCAGGGGAGAGATGGCGGCCGACCAATCGCTGTTGGTGTCGGGATACGACCGGGCCAGATCGGCGGCGAGGCCGGCCACCTCGGCGTGGGCGGAGGCCGCGGTAACGCCGGGCGCCAGCCGTCCGATCGCATTCCAGTAGCGCGAGTCGCGGGCGAAGTATTCCCCGGACTCGCGTGGAAACGGTTGCCAGATGTCGACGAAGGCAGGCTCGCGGAACGACGCCGGCATCACCCCGATGACGGTGTGCGGCACGTCGTTGATGGTGAGAACGGTCCCCAGGATGTCGGTGCGCGCGGCGAACTGGTTGCGCCAGGTGACCTCGCTGAGCACCACGGTGCGCTCGGCGGCGGCGGAAAACTCGGCGGTGTTGAAGGTGCGGCCGAGCAGCGGTCGGACTCCGAAGGTCTCGAACAGGTCCTCGGTGACGAGGCCGGTGATGAACTGCACCGGCGTGGCGTGGTCGGGCAGGTAGGTGGCGAAGTCCGGGCGGTAGGCCCCGGCAGTGCTGAAGCTGGTGGCCCGGGCGGCGATGTCCTTGAAATCGGCCGGCGACATGCCGGGCTGGTCGATCGCCTTGGCCTGATTGAGGGCACGAAAGCCGACCAGCCGGTTGGGTTCTGGATAAGGCAGGGGCTGGAGCAGGATGGAGTGAACCAGTGAGTAGATCGTGATCACCGCGCCGAGCCCGATGGTCAGTAGGCCCGCGGCGATGAGGGCGAAGCCGGGCGCGCGGCGGAGCTGGCGCAGGGCGGTGGTGAAATCGGCGAGGAGGTGTTGCAAGGTGCCGCCAGCCTAACGAACAGCCGCGCGTCGCGCATGGGCCGGAGGTCATGGCCGATGGTCATGGTGCGAACCCCGAAAAACAGGTTGTGCCGCCGGGCAGACCGAAAAGGCTGGCCGTTTCGATTCGCCGTATGCGTCTTTGGCACACTAGGACCGTTTGGGAAAACCTCGCCCGGGAGGATCCGTACTGGGCCGTACTCACGGATCCCGACAAAAGCGGCAACCGGTGGCAGGCGGACGAATTCTTTGCCACCGGGGTCGGTGACGTACGGACGAGCATTGATCACATCCGGACGCATTGCCCGCATTTGCCGACCGGGCGCGTGATCGATTTCGGCTGCGGGGTGGGGCGGCTCAGCCAGGCGCTGGCCGACCATTTCGACGAAGTGGTGGGCGTCGATGTGTCCGCCGGGATGCTGGAGCTCGCCCAGCGGCACAACCGGCACGGTGACCGCGTGCGCTACGTGCACAACCCGGCCTCTCACCTGCGCGCCTGGCCGGACGACTCCTTCGACCTCGTGTTCAGTTTGATCACGCTGCAGCACGTCCCGCCGGCGTTGTCGCGCCGCTACCTGCGGGAGTTCGTCCGCATTTGCCGGCCCGGGGGAGCGATCTGGTTTCAACTTACCGCCACCAATCCACCGGTCGGCCGAAGGCGCTTTTCCTGGTATCCCCCGACGCATTGGCAGCGATTCAAACGCTGGCTGGTGCGGATCGCGGGTCGCGAGGGCATGTCCATGAATGCGATCCCCCGTTCCGAAGTCGAGGCCCTGCTGGCCGCGGCGGGAGCAGAGCTGCTGGAGGTCTCGCCGCACCATCCGGCGGACGGGTTGCAAAGTTGGTATTACCTGGCGCGCAAATGCTGACTCGACTGATAGGCAGCTGCAGTGTGACCCCGTAGGAAGGGGAGGGCTGGTTTGGGGGTCAGCCCTCCCGAATACTCCTGCTATGGTCCTTCGACCAAGCGTCCGAAGATACTGGCTATTCCCTCGTGTGTCATTGTTCCTGACATCGAGAGAAGTTGGTTCCCATTTCCCTTGGTATCGATCACGATCGACCAGTTGATCGGATCTATTGCGGCCGATTCGTGGAAGTTGATCAGGGCCAATGCTAGTGGGTGCTCGCCAAAATATAGCAGGCCGTTATCAATGCCCAATCTGAGTTGAGTATTATTGTCTAATTCCCAGAGCGACGTAGCCCCAAACTGGGTGGCGAATGCGTCACGAAACTCGACACGCATGCGGTCTGCCACCGATTTTGGAACGACCGAGGTGACATAGATTGTGCCATCGTCTTCACGGTCGGTTCGGGCATAGCGCGATATCGTCGACAACGTCTTCAGGTAGTAGTTCGCCAAGAAGCGATTCAATTCTGACTGGCGTCCCTGCAACGAAGTCTCGTTGAGTACCCGTTGCGCCACGAACGATTTTCGAACTAATACTTCGTCGATAAGTTCCGGAGTAGGGTCAGCTGCCGGGTTGGCGTTGTCCCACCGGCGAGGCCGAACCCCTGAAGGTGCCCAAGCTCATGTCGCTCTACCTGGCCATTGGCGCCAAGATCTGTGGCGAGCCTGCGCTTGATCGGGAGTTCGGCACGATCGTGTTTCTGACCTGGCTCGACCTCGAGTCGCTGCCCTTGCGGGTGCTGCGCAAATATCTCGGCTGAAATGTCCTCGCCTGCGGGGTCGGGTTGGCCGCAATGATCGGGCAGCGGCATGCGTTTTGATCGACCCACCCCTCCGATCCCGTGGCGGTTTTCCTGGCGCGGACTTGCCCGGGTGACCGGTATCCTGTGGGTGGCTTTCACGGCCGCCCTGATGTTCGCACTGCAGCCACGTCATCGCCATTCCCTGACGGCGCGGGCGCATTGGCTGCAGTCCACTTGCCGCCGCGTGCTGAATGTTCTGGGGATGCCACTGGAGCACACAGGCGGGCTGCCCCAGGGCGCGGTGCTGACGCCGAACCATCTGGGTTATCTCGACATCATTGTGCTCTCCGCACTGGCCCCGACCGTGTTCGTGTCCAAAGCCGAGGTGGGGCGCTGGCCGCTGTTCGGCTGGTTTGCCCGGCGCGCCGGCACGCGTTTTCTGCAACGTGAGCTCAAAGCCGATCTCGTGCGGGTGGGGGCGGAGCTGGAGCCGGTGATCGCCACGGGCATCAACCTCGTCGTCTTTCTCGAAGGCACGAGTTCCGACGGGCGGCAGGTGCTGCCTTTCAAGCCGTCCCTGTTGGAACCGGCCGTGCGCAACGGCTGGCCGGTCGCGCCGGTGCGCTTGGATTATCAGACTTCACCCGGGCACGACCCGGCCGTCGAAGTGGCTTGGTGGGGCACGATGCCATTGCCGTCGCACCTGCTGAATTTCGCCGGGATCGAGCAGGTGCGGGTCCGCGTGCAATGCGGCGATAGCCGGATAGCGGCCGGTGAGCGCAAGACCCTCGCCGCCGCGCTGCAGGCCGAGGTCATGGCCATGGCATCCCGCGAACCGGCTGGTAACTGAGTCTTGTCGCGCCTCCCCCGGGGGGCTTTGCTCCTGCCTGCGCTGCGGCGCCTGTCCCAACCCCTGTCATGTCCGACGTATCCCCCGGCTCCGCCGCGGCCGGTTTTCCGGCCGACGGCACCACGCTTACCCGCCGTCCCTTCGGCACCACGCCCGCCGGCGAGGCGGTGGAGTGTTTCACCCTCAGCAACGCGGCCGGCCTGTCGGTCGACCTGATCAATTACGGCGCCGCGATCGTGCGCCTGCGGGTGCCGGATCGCGCGGGAACGGTCGGCGACGTCACCCTGGGCTACGATGATCTGGCCGGCTATCTGGCCGGGCCGTGTTATTTCGGTGCGGTGGTGGGACGGTTCGGCAACCGCATTGCCGGGGGCCAGTTCTCGATCGACGACGACACCTTCACGCTGCCGCTGAATGACTCGCCGGGCGGGCAACCGTGCTCGCTGCATGGCGGCCCTCAGGGCTTCGACAAGCGCGTGTGGGCGGCGGCGACCGGATCGGACGATCATGGTCCGTTCGCGAAATTTACCCTGGTGAGCCCGGAGGGAGATGCGGGTTATCCCGGCACGCTTGATGCCGCCGTGGTCTACCATCTGCGTGGGACCGAGCTCGAAGTGGTCTACACCGCCCACACTGATAGTGCCACGCCGGTCAATCTCACGCAGCACGCCTACTTCAACCTCAACGGCGCGGGTAGCGGGGACGTGCTTGAACACATCCTGCAGTCGCCGGCAGATCGCTATGTGCTGGTCGATGCGGGACTGATTCCGACCGGGGAACTCGCGTCGGTCACAGGCACCCCTTTCGATTTCACGAGTCCCCACGCCATCGGCGCCCGCATCGGCGACGACCACCCGCAGCTCGCGCTCGGCCACGGCTACGATCACACGTTGGTGTTGCCGGACGGTGACGGCAGCTGGCAGCTGGCGGCCAAGGTCTTCGCGCCGGCCAGCGGCCGCACCCTGGAAGTGTGGACGACCGAGCCGGGCGTGCAGTTTTACACCGGCAACTTCATCGCCGACGGCACCCCGGGCAAGGCGGGGGCCATCTACGACCGTCGCGGCGGCTTTTGTCTGGAGACGCAGCACTTTCCGGACTCCCCCAATCAACCGGCGTTTCCCGACACGATCCTGCGTCCCGGAGAGTCGTATCGCACGACCACGGTTTTTCGTTTTGGGACGGCGTAGTCCATTCGTGGTTCTTCATCTCTCTTCTCCTGACCCATCCCATGGCTCCTGTTGATCTGATTATATTTGTCGGCTTCGTGGTCGGCGTGGTGGTGCTCGGCCTGTGGCAGAGCCGTAAGGAGGAAGTGGCCAGTGACCATGGCGCCAGCGACTACTTTCTGGCCGGCCGCGGACTGACCTGGTGGCTGGTCGGCTTCTCGCTGATCGCGGCGAACATCTCGACGGAGCAGTTCGTGGGCATGTCCGGCCAGGCGGCCGATTGGCTGGGCATGGCGATCGCGTCCTATGAATGGATGGCGGCGATCACGCTCGTGGTGGTGGCCTTCCTGTTTCTGCCGACCTTCCTGCGTTACGGCATCTACACCATTCCGGAATTCCTGGAGCACCGCTACGGGCGCACGTCGCGACTCATCATGGCGGTGGCGACCCTGGTCATCCTCGTTGGTGTGCCGACGGCGTCGGTTATCTTCTCCGGGGCCAAGGTCATCAGCGTGGCGTTTCAGGACACGATCCTGCTGGGGCTCAATCTGGGCGACCTGACCACCGCCTGCTGGATCATCGGCACGCTGGCCGCACTCTATGTGTTTGCGGGTGGCCTCAAGGCCTGTGCCTGGGCCGACCTTGTGCAGGGGGCGGCGTTGATTATCGGCGGCGTCATCGTGGCCTGGCTGGCGTTTCAGGCGCTGGGGGAGGCCGACCCGACAGCATTGGCGGCCACGGCGGCGGTACCGGGCAGCGTGACACCGGATCAGCTGGCCGGTGCGGGCGCGATCGAGCGGTTCAGCCTGCTCAATGCGGGGGCAGTTGAGGCCGGCGGCAAGCTACACATGGTGCGCCCGGCTGACGATCCGGCGATTCCGTGGAGTGCGCTCATTGTCGGCCTGTGGATTCCCAATTTTTTCTACTGGGGTCTTAACCAATACATCATGCAGCGTTCGTTGGGCTCGAAGTCATTGGCGGAGGGCCAGAAGGGCATCGTGTTCGCGGCGTTCCTGAAGCTGATCATTCCCTTCGTCGTGGTGATCCCGGGCATCCTGGCCTTCAACCTCTACAACGGTGACCTGGCGGCGGAGGCGAATCGGAAGAATGCCGAGATTGTGGCGAGGCACCTGGACAACCCTGACACGGTCATGCCGTTTAACCGCGCGTTCGCCGAAGCCAATCCGGACCTCGCCCTGCGGATCTTCGAGAGCAATGGAGGCAGCACCGCATTGTGGTCCATGCTCACGGCCGAGATCCTCACCGATGCCAATGATCGGCAGGTCGCGACCGCCGTCGTAAACGGCCAGACCGCCGCCACGACCCTGGTGGGGTACGATTATGACGCGGCTTTTCCCACCCTGCTGAAGAACCTGCTCGAGGCCGGCTCGGGCGTGAAGGGCTTTGTCTTCGCCGCGATCTTTGGGGCGGTGGTGAGTTCGCTCGCGTCGATGCTCAACGCCGCGTCGACCATCTTCGCCATGGATGTGTGGAAGTCGGCCCGCAAGGGGGCGAGTCAGCTGGAACTCGTGCGGGTGGGGCGGGCCTGCGTGGTCGTGTTCGTGGTGATCGCCTGCCTGATCGCGCCGCAGCTCGGCGCGCCGGAGTTCGGCGGCATCTTCACCTTTATCCAGGAATTCCAGGGTTTCATCAGTCCGGGTATCCTCGCGGTCTGCCTCTTCGGCCTCTTGGTACGCAAGGCGCCGCGCTTCCTCGGCTGGCTCGGCATCGTGCTCAACGCCGTGCTCTACGGGGTCTTCAAGCAGACCCTGGACGTCGCCTTCCTCGACCGCATGGCCATCTGCTTCGGCATTGTGCTCGCGGTGCTGACGGTAGCCACGTTGGTGAAGCCGCTGGCTCAGCCGGTCACGTTGCCGACCAACGCGAATTTCGATATGACCCCGTCCAAGGGCGCCAAGACCGCCGGCATCGCGGTGTGCGTGGCGACGGTGCTGTTGTATGTCGTGTTCTGGTGATCCGGGTGATCAACGCAGATCAGCGACGGATGGTTCTCGTCTCAACCGCACCTGCAGCCGGCGGCACAACCACAGAAAGATCTGCGCGGTGGTGAAGGCGTCGCCGCTGGCGGTGTGGCGGGCGGTGACGGCCAGGCCGGTGTGGGCGCAGAGTTCCTCGAGGGTGGGTGGCTTTTGATTCACATAGCCGGTGCGGTGAAAGGCGTCGATCCGGCGCATCGCCATGGTGGCGGTATCGAGGGTGGGATTGCGCAGCTTGATGCCGAAGTGGCGCTGCAGCGCGGCGGTCAGCATGGCGACGTCGAAGGCGATGTGATGACCGACGATCACCGCGCCGGTCAGTTCGGCGAGGAGTTCCTGGAGGACGTCAACCTCCGGTCTGCCCTCGGCGGAGGCGGCTGGCGTGATGCCGTGGATTTTGACCGCCTCGTTGTTGGGCATGTCGAGCTGCCGGACGAGCCATGACCGCCGCGCGGCGATGGCGATGCGCCCGTCGACGATGGGCACGGTGGCGAGGGAGAGCAGTCGGTCGCTGACCGGATTGAAGCCCGTTGTCTCGGCATCGAGCACGATGTATTTCACCGCGGGCCACGGCGTGTCGCGGGGCAGCTGGCGCGGCGTGCCTTCGCGATAGGTCCGGACGCAGTTAGGCAGCGAGGAACGTTTCAGCCAGCCGAACATGATGGTTTGACCACCAAGGCGCGAAGGGCACCGAGGTCAGCAGGGAAAGGTGAAGAAGGAGCAGGGAGCATGGGACGGTGCCTCTTGTCTTCGTACCTTGGTGGGGAATCCTCTCACCGGTTCTCCAGATGAAACGCCAGTCGGACGTGGGTCTGGGCGAGGCGGACGACGTCGAAGGCCTGCGCGAGACGGGCCTTCTCCAATTTGCTCAGCGACGACGGATCGACAAAACGACCGGAATCGCCGCGGGCAAGGGCGGCAGTGAGCCGCAGCGTGAGCAGAATATCGTAGGCCTCACGGGCGACCTTCGCGAGTTCACTGACCTCGGGTACGTGGCGGCGCAGGTCCTCCCAGCGTCCACCGGTGGAGTAGCGGCGGGTCTGGTTGTACTTCAAGGCGAGGAGCCGGGCGGCGTCGCGCAACGGGGCCAACGCGCGGCCCTTGAGGTCGAATTCACCGGAGTGGTCGCCTTTGCGCTCGACGACGAAGTTGCCCCAGAAATTCAGCGGCGGCGGCGTCTTCACGATCAGCTCGGCGAGCTGGCGCTGCAGCCAGGCGTTGGACCGCACCGCGTCGATGATGGCCTGCCGCAGCGGCCGGACCAGCGGGACGTCGCCCGCGACATAGCGCAGATCGTAGAGCACGATACCGCGGAAGAGCTCGTCGGGATCGGTGCTCTTGGCGAAGCCGGCGATTTCCTCATGCCATTCGCGGTCGGTGCGGCACCAGCGCGGGTTGCTGGCCATGACGCCCCCCTGGCAGCGGGAGAACCCGCAGGCGACCATCTTGCCGACGACCGACTCGGTCAGTTGGAGAAAAATCTGCCGATGGGTTTCGTCCGTCGCCGGGGTGCTCGTCCCGGCGAAGACCAGGGCGTTGTCCATGTCAGTGCGCAGGGTCTGTTCGCGCCGGCCGTCACTGCCGACCGAGAGCCACGCCCAGGCGACGGACGGCAGGCGGATGCCGTCTGATGCCAGCTCGGCGATGCTCATTTCCAGCAGGCGTTGCACCAGCACGTCGTAGAGCTCGGCGCAGATCTGGCCGAGGAAGACGGCCGACACGTTGGCGTCGAGGTAGCTGGCGGTGATCTCCTCGACCTCGTCGCACAGCTCGCGCAGGCGCCCGACGGTGCGGGTGTGGCGGAATTCGCGTAACAGACCCGCCGGGTGATGACCGGCCTGGGCGAGCAGGTCCTTATTGGTGAAGACATCGAGCGCCGGGGTGTCGGGCGTGCCGTCCTCGGTCACGCAAACCTGACCGATGCGTTCGCGCAGCATGAGCAGGATGGCGGCGGTGGCGGAGGATAGGGCGGACACGGTGATGACCGGGCTGGCCATGACTTCGCGCACCGGGCCGTTGCGATCGGTGTCGCCGGCGACGACAGCTTTGACCAACGCGCTTTGCGTGATGATGCCAAGCGGATGGCGCTGGTCGTCGACCACCAGCACCGATGGCACGCGGCGCGTGGCCATGAGTTGGGCGGCTTCGCGGATGGCAGTGGCCGGCGTGCAGGTGAGCAGACGTTCGAGCGCGCGAGGCTGGATGACCTTGCCGCCCGCGAGGTGGGCCTGGAGGATGTTTTTGGCCCGGCCGGTGACAACGTTGTCGCCTTCCGGCGTGGGCACGGACTCGGCCTCATCGCCGAGGCGGCTGGTCCAGAAGAGGTGGCGGTTGACGTAGTGGCGGGCGTCATCGTGCTCGGCGAGCAGGCGACGCAGACGATCCCAGGGCAGGCCGTAGAGCACACTGTCCTCGATCACCTGCGCGGTGGTGCGGGTGGGTTGCCCCCGGAGCAGGGGCGTGAGACCGAGCAGGTCGCCTTCATCGCGGACGGCGACGCGTTCCGTCTGGCCGTCGGCGGTGATCAGGTAGTCGATGCGCCCGCGTTCGAGAATGTAGAGTTCGGTACCGGGAGGATCGCCCTGGCGCCACACCGCCTCCCCGGCGACGTGCACGTGCACGCTGGCCTGGCCGGCGAGGGCCGCGACCTCCCCGGCCGGCAGCATGGAGAACGGCGGGAACCGGCGCAGGGTCGCCGCGATGCGGTCGGGAATGAGATTGGTTTCGTCCATGCCGGCGGGATGTCCAGTAGACGTGATACGGCCGGTCGCGGCAAGACCGGCGCTGGTGGGGTTGCCGTGGATTGGTGAACATTTTCGGGGTGCCGATTCGCGTGGCGCGACCATCCGTGCTTCGGTGCGGGCATGCTACCCCGTGTATGTTCCCGATGGCCTGCGGCCGTGCTGGCCCTGCTGTTCGTGTGCGGAGCGTCCGCGGTTCCCGCCGCGGTCTCGGTCCTGGTGTTCAGCAAGACCGCCGGCTACCGGCACGAGGCGATTGAGGTCGGGGTCGAGGCGCTGCGCGAAATCGCGCGTGGCGAGGGCTGGCGGTTCAGGGCGACGGAGGACGCGGCATTTTTCACAGCGGAGAACCTCAATCCCTACACGGTGGTGGTGTTCCTCAACACCACGGGCGACGTGCTCGACGACGCGCAGATGGCGGTGCTGCGTCGTCACATCCGCCGCGGCCGCGGATTCGTCGGCGTGCATGCGGCGACCGACACCGAGCACAACGATGCGTGGTTCCAGAGCATGATCGGGGGCGAGTTCCACAACCACCCGCGCATTCAGGAGGCCACGCTGCGGGTGCATCAGGCCACGGGCCATCCGACGATCGGGCATTTGTCGACGGACACCTGGGTGCGCACCGACGAATGGTATAATTTTCAGGCACCGCCGCCCCGCGACGCCACCGTGGTACTGAGCCTCGACGAATCGTCCTACACCGGGGGCAACATGGGGGCATCGCATCCGCTGGCGTGGGCACGCGAGTTTGAAGGCGGGCGGGTGTTCTACACCGGCCTCGGCCACACGCTGGCGAGTTATGCCGATCCCGATGTGCGGGCGCACCTGCGCGAGGCGATGCGGTGGTCGGCCTTCGAACCGTACGACGACCAGGCTGCTTGGCGGGCCTTGATCGATATCGATCTGTCGCAGTGGGAGACTTGGCTGGGCGTCCCCCCCGAACCGTTGCGCGGACTGACCGGAGGTGGCGACACCCCGATCGGTCTCAATCGCGACCCGCTCGGGGTGTTCGCCGTGTATTATGAAAATGGATTCCCGGTGGTGCGGATCGGCGGGCAGGTCGCCGGGGGGCTCGTCACCCGGGAGTCGTTTGGCAACTACCACTTCAAGGCGGAGGTGCGCTGGGGGGAGCGCAAATACGAGCCACGACTCGACGCCAAGCGCAACAGCGGCATTCTGTTCCACGCCCGCGGCGAGCCCGGCGCCTCCCAGGCCCGGGCGTGGCCGGAGAGCATCGAGTTTCAGGTGCAGGAGGACGCCATGGGCGACTATGGGGCGGTCGAGGGCGCCCATCGGCTCGTCGCCGACATGCGGGCTACCCGGGTGGGTGACGCCTGGTATTGGGATCCGCAGGGCGAGTTGACCGAGTTTCAATCCGGCGAGGGTCACCACGGGAGCCAGCTCAAACGCCGGGAGGGCTCTTTTGAGGCCGCCCACGGCGAATGGACGACTGTCGAGATCATCACGGTCGGCAACAGCGCCATCTACGTGGTCGGCGGCAAGATCGTGAACGTGGTGCGGAATGTACGCGAAGTGACCGCTGCCGGGACCAGGCCACTCGCCGGCGGCCCGATCCTGCTCCAAAGCGAGGGGGCGGAGGTCTACTACCGCAACATGGGCATCCGCATGCTGACGCGCTGGCCGGCGGGGTTGGCGCAGTGGGTGGAGGAATAGCCGGGCAGGCCCAGTCGGGCCATGGCTTCACTGACCGAGCAGGGTCTGGATGGCGAGCAGCACCGGTCCGCTGGGCAGCTGACCGATATTTTCCAACTGACCCTGGATGCGTTTGACTACCGAAGCGGGGGTGTCGCCGATACGCACACGCAGGCAGACGGCCGAAGGTATTTCGGCGGAACCGATCAGGATGTTGTAGGGCCGCACGCCCAGTACCGGTTCCTCGGTTGTGAAATAGAGCCCGGTCTCGTCGTCCAGAAACCGGGCGTCGACCTGATGCAGGAGTTCCACGTTGTCGGTCGCGTAGGCCAACAGCATGAGATCCTGCGGCGTCGCGGGCACGTCGCGGTGCGCGAGATGCGTGGCGTCTTGGCCGTCGAAAGCGAAGTGCTCCGCGAGGGTCGCGGTCAGTGCGGTCGCCGCCTCCTGGAACCTTTCGTCACCGAGCGCCCGGCCCGCACGTTGGAGGGCGATCAGCAGCAGAGCGTGTTCGCCGACTGACGCCGTGGCGAGTACGTTGACGTCGGTGCGCTCCGCCCGGACGGCCAACAGGACGGGGGCCGCAGCGACCACCGTGGTCGGCGCGGCCCGCAGGATGTTCCTGCCTTGGTGGTGACCTTCGAGGTCCTCCACGGGGTCGACGTTGCCTTCGGGTTGCGCCCCCAACGCCTCGGCGGTCTCGGCGCCCACCAGCTGGATTAACTCCGCGTAGGTCCACGACTGGGTGGCGGCGAGGTCCGGACCGGTGGCGTCCTCGCCGACCCGGTAGGTGCCGTCGGGATTGGCGAGGTGGTCGAGGGTGTAGTGGAGCGTCCCCCGGGCGGCTGCGACGAAGGCCGGGTCGGGGTCGATCTCGTTCGCGTCGAGCAAGAGCATGGCCATGCGCGGCTGATCACCGAGGCGTTTCTGAAAGATGGGAATACTCCCGAGCAGGTCGACCGTGCCGCGGTAGAAGCCACCGTCGAGTGGATCACGCAGCGGACTGGAGATGCGCGCTCGTAGCGCCGCCAGAGCGGCGCCCCGGGCTTCCTCACCCGCGGTCAGCAGGTAGCGGAGCAGGGCGGGTTCGGTCCCATGGGGCGGATCGCCGAAGACGCCATGCTCGGGATCGAGTGTCGCCAGCCAGTCCTCGGTGGCGAACGTCATGGCCTCCTGCAGATTGTCCGGAGGGGTAACCGGCAGGGGTTCGAAATGGGCCAGGTCCTGGCCGCGGGCGGTGGCGGAGCGTGTCACTGCCGCGGGGTCGCTCTGCCACCGCTCGGCGACGCGACTGGCGACGACCATGAAGCCCTCGCGGCCCCACTCCTCGGTCGGTGGCAGGTAGTTGGTGACTTCGATCGGCTGCAGGTCGGGGGTGAACCACAGGTTCAGCGGAAGGCCGCGGACTTTTTGTTCCAGGGTAAGCCATTGCTGGCCGTAGGCTTCGAGCCCGGGCGCCGCGTCGCGCGACACCAGCACGCAGACAAAGTTCTCGTTAAGGAAGGCGGCGACTTCCTCGTTGCGAAAGGTCTGCCGCTGCATGGCGGCCGACAATTCATTCAGCGGATCGCCGATCACCACGTATAAAGGGATCTGCGCGGCCCGCGCCCGGTCGATTGCGATCTCCCCCCACGGGAGCCAATTCACCGGGTTGTTCGCGGAGCCGCGCAGAAGTGATGGGGCATCAACTACGGGTGCCGTGGCAGGTTGAGCTGCCGAAATTGTGACAACCAGTAAACAGCCGGCGAGTGGGGGGATCAAGTGCGGGAAGCGCATTGGCATGCTTTATTTTGCCACCCGGGTGCAGGCGGCGGCGAACAGTAGAGACAAATGGGCGGGGGTGGTCCCCGAAGGGAGGCTCAGCGCACCTCGAACAGGCGCACGGGGCTCTGGGCACCGGCGGTCACGATGCGCGGTTGGCCGCCATTGGCAACCGCTGGAAGCAACGCAACCGCGCGGGTATCGCCGGGCATGATCAAACCGGATTTCCCCGGGGAGACCGCCTGCCAATGCCCTCGGCCGTCGCCGGTGAAGAGACGCCCCAGACTGCCATCAAAGCGTCCGGTGGACGGCTCCGGGCTGAAATCGTTGCCGACCACGAACAGGTCAGCCCGGCCATCTCCGTTGAGATCGGCGTGCACAAAGCCGTGAATCGGGCCCATCTGGGCCTCGGTGGGCAAGGCCTCGAAGCGGAAGGTGCCGTCGGCCTGCTGGAGGAAGACGCCGCTGCGCAGCTCGTTGGCTTCGAATCGCTCGGCATGGTCGAGGAATTCGGTGGGGAAGATCTGCTCGACCGTGGCGTCGGCGTAGTCGGCGAAGGTGCGGAAGCTCCGGCGCAGGCTGGGGAAGGAATAGGCGAGCTTGGACAGGCCGCGCAACGGGTACAGGCCACCGTCGGTGTCGTATTGCGCCTCGATCAGCTCGAACTTGCCGGAGCCGTCAAGGTCGCCGGCGAAGAGCACGGTCGGTTCGTCGGCCGAGGCGCGATACTTGGTGTTGAGGCCGACGTTGCCGGCCAGCAGATCGAGCCGACCGTCGCCATTCACGTCGGCCACGCTCAGTGCGCTCCACCAGCCGGTGCGGTCGGCGAGTCCGAGCTCGGCGGTGGCCTCCGTGAAGGTGCCGTTGTCGTTGCGGAAGACTTTGACCGGACCCCACTCGGTGGCGACCACCAGGTCGGGATCACTGTCGAGGTCGAGATCGGCCCAGGTTGCGGCGGTGACCATGCCCACATCGGCCAGTGCCGGGGCGGACTGTGCGACCAGGCCGCCTGCCGAACTGGTGTAGAGAAACGAGCGCGGCGCACGTGGCCATTCGCCGGGCACGGATCGGCCGCCAACAAAGAGGTAGGTGGTGCCCTGATGCCGGGTCGCGGTGACGGCGGTCGTGCTGGTGCCGTCGGACAGGTCCGATCCGGCGGTGAAGCCGCCCGATCCATCGTTGAGATAGAGCCGGTCGTGGAGCAACGCATCGCCGGCGGTGGGTTCGACCCCGCCGGCGCTGATGAAGAGGTCGAGGTCGCCGTCCTCATCGGCGTCGACGAACACCGCCCCGGTGTCGTCAGCCGCGGCGGTGGCTGACCACGGCTGGATGGGGGCGGCGGCGAAGCTGCCGTCGGCCGCGCCGATGAAGAGCATGCCGGCCTGCGCCCGGGCGCCGGAGACGAAGACATCGGCAATGCCGTCGCCGTTCACGTCGCCGGTGGCGAGGGCGGGGGCGGTGCCGCCGAGCCGGCGGGGCAGCAGACGCTGCCGGGCCAGTTCCTCCATCGGATAGGCGTCACTGGCGTAGTTCAGGCCGCGGGTGCCGGCGGTCTCGGTGAACAAGGCCCCGGCGAGATTGGCGGCGGAACGGGCCGGCGGGCGGGTGACGGCGGCGATATGCACCGGCTCCTCGATGACAAGCAGCCGGTCGATCGGCAGATCGGGGTAGACCTGCACATCGCCGTTGGGCCAGCGCACGGAGAGCGACTCGATCGTGTCCTCGCTCCCCAGGCCGAAGATCACCGGGGCGAGTTCGGAGGAAACCACGCCGCGCTCGCCGTAGACTTGGCGGATCTGGGTGCCGGTGGCGGTGGTCAGGGTGATTTCGGCGCCGATGGCGTCGCGGTTGGGGGCGTGACCGCGCAGGCGCACGACAACGCGATGACCGGCGGTGGTGTCGTTGCGCATGATCGTGGGCGGACCCTCCAGGTTGGCATAGACCAGATCGAGGTCGCCGTCGTTGTCGAGGTCGGCGACGGCGGCGCCGAACGAAACCCCGTTATGGTCGAGTCCCCATTCTGCGGATACGTTGGCGAAGGCGAGGCCGCCGAGGTTACGGTAGGCGAGATTGGGTTCGCTGCGTACCGGCGCACTGCGCCAGACACGGGCGCGGGCGGCGAGGCTGGGGGCGACGTTCTGCCGGTCGACGAGATCGGCGTCGACGAAGTTGCGCAGCATGCCGTTGGTGTAGAAGACGTCGGAGCGGCCGTCCAAATCGAGGTCGGCGATGCGGGCGGCCCAGGTCCAGCCGGTGGCGTTCATCCCGGTGAGGTGGGCGACCTCTTCGTAGTGGTCGGTGCCGGTGCCGAGGTAGACGGCGTTCCACATGTATTGGGGGATGAGGTCGGCGACGCGCTCCATCTCCCAGAGGCCGCGGCCCATTTCCTCCATGCCGGTCATGAACCCGCGGCGGTCCTGGTCGCGCATGTCGGCGACGAGGAAGTCGAGTTCGCCGTCGTTGTTGAGATCGCCGGCGTCGGCGCCCATCGAAAAGTAGGTGACGTGGGGCAGGCGCTCGTCGACCACGTCGGTGAAGGTGCCGTCGCCGTTGTTGAGGTAAAAACGGTCGGGGGTCTCGAAGTCGTTGGCCACGTAGATGTCGGGCCAGCCGTCGCGGTTGGCGTCGAACCAGATGGCGGTGTGCCCCTGGGACTTGCCCCAGATGCCGGAGTCGGCGGCGACGTTGCTGAAGGTGCCGTCGCCGTTGTTGCGCAGGAGGTAGTCGGGCCCGCCGGTCGGACTCTTCGCGAAATCGAGGATGTTGGTGACGAGGTAGGCGTCGAGGTCGCCGTCACCGTCGTAGTCGGCCCAGGAGGCGTGCACGGAGGCGTCGCTGATATCAAGCCCGTAGGCGGCACCCCGTTCGGTGAAGGTGCCGTCGCCGTTGTTGACGAAAAGAAGGTTGGGCGCGTCCAGCCGGCAGACGTAGAGGTCGGGCCAGCCGTCCTGGTTGATGTCGACGGCAGAGGCGCCGGTCCGGCCGGCCGGGTCATCGGCGATGGCCACTCCGGCGGGCACCGCGACGTCGACGAAACGGCCGCGGATGGTCTGCCGGTAGAGGGCGCAGGGGCCGTTTTTGGAGACGGCGAAGATGTCCATCATGCCGTCCAGATCGAAGTCGGCGACGGCGATGCCGGTCTCGAGCGCGCCGAGAGTGTATTCACGGAAGCGATCGCCCCACATGCGCGGGTCGTTGAATTCATTGGCGACGAGCAGGCCGGATTCCGCGGCGGGTACCGCGACGAAGGGCTTGGCCGCCGGATCGGCGACGGTGCGCTCGGCCAACGGATAATCACTGACCTGGGCGAGGGTCGGGAGGACGGTCGCCAGCAGGGCGGTCAGGGTGGGGCATCGGGAGAACATGACAGGGGTGGGGTTATTCGCGAGGCTGCAGCGCGGTGGCGAAGATGTAGTCGGCCAGCTCCATGCCGAGGCGCTGGGCGACGAGATTATCCTGCATCACGTGGATGCCGCCCCAGACGCGGCTCATGCCGACTTCGATACGGGCCTCGCTGAAGGACTGATAGGAGCGTGTGACGCCGGGGAGGCCGTCGGACAGGACGGTGAAAGCCATGTCGTCGGTACCTAAGAAATTCTCCAGCATGCGGGACGCGGCTGCTGAGAAGGTGGAGTGGCCGGAGGTGTAGGCCGGGAAGGCGGGCGAGGCCATGTTGGGGATGAAGTCCGGCACCTTGTCGAGGTGTGGGTTGTCGGCGTCGGGCGTCTCGCGCAACGCGGTCTCGGGCCGCCAGGTGCTGTAGAAGAACTTGGTTTCCCAGCAGGAAATGCCGGCGTCGGCGCCGGCGAGATTGATCAGGGCGAAGAGCCGGGCGGCCTCCGGCACGGACAGCTCCTCGCGCTCAGCGATGTCGCGGGCGATGACGTTCCAGTGTCCGGGAGGGGTGGCGGTGCCGAGGTCATCGGACCAGAACGGGGTGGACAACGTCTGGTATTCGGTGCGGTCGGCGCCGTCGCGGGCCCCGATTTGGGCGACTTGAGCGAGCTCTTCGGCGTATTCAGCGGAGTTATACGTATTCGGCGGCGGGGCGCGGAACTGGTCGGGGGAGGTCATGACATAGGGCCGGACGTTGCCCCAGAAGGGTAGGACCGGCGGGCGGAAAGCGGGCGGGGTCTCGCGCCACTTGCCTGGTACCTGACTGGTGTATTGGCCGGGGATGGGCCGGTCCCAGCCGCTGTCCGCCCGGTTGGCCAGCACGCGTTCGGCGACCTCGCGGCCCCAGGCGAGGCCGGCGTCCTTGCCCGGACCGTTGGGGATCGCCGCCAGCGCGTCGTCGAGGGCCTTTTGGATTACGCGGGGGTTCGACACGTCGGAGTAGAGGGCCTGGAGCGCGGTGTGGGCCGCCCCCGCGACGGCAGCGTCGACATCGGCCCCGGCCGGCGCGGGGTCGTTGACGAGCCACCCGTGGTGCGTGCGGGTGATGCCGTTGACCGCGTCGAAGATGGCGGCGTGATAGGTCGCGTAGTGAATGCCGGCCAGGGGCGGGGGATTACGCGAACGGCGGGTGGCGTCGACGATCTGATCGTTCCAATAGAGGACCGAGTTGGCCGTGACGGCGGTCAGGGACACAAGACCGGCGCAGCCGGCGAGAAACCAACGAAGCATGGATCGGGTCATGATGAGAAAGCAAAAAAAGCAGAGAGGGAGCGCAACGCTCGGGTGGGCGAACAGGATTGGTCGCCGGCTCGATGTGACCAGTTTTCGGGGACGAAATGCCGGTCCGGCGGGGCGAACTGCCACGCCGTCCGCAAGGGTATCACTCGGTCGCCGTGGAGCCTTCCAACATCAGGCGATTGGGTCCGGGCTGAAGAGGACGGGTGATACCGCGCCAAATCAGTTCACCCTCAATGCCGGCGGGGAGCACGATCTCCGCCGAGAGCCCAGCCGGACTGCTGCGACGGAACGCGGTCTCGATGGCGCCGGCCGGGTGCGGCACGCGGCTCTCCACCTGGTCCAGCGGCCCCAGATGCGGCGCGATGCGGACGGTCTTGAAGCCGGGCGAGCCCGGTTGCACGCCCGCCACATAGGCCAGCAGGCCGTGCAAGGGATGCGCGCCCCAGGCATGGGAGTCGGAGCGCGAGTTGGGGGCGGGCGTTTCTGGAACCGTGCTCAGCCCGTGAGCGAGAAGTCCGCGCCAGGGGGCCAGTTGCTCAAGATAGCGGTCCCCGAGCCCGGCCGCGACCAGGGCCTGGTGCACGTAGAAGCTGAAATAGAACGTAGCCGGGGTGAGGCTGGTGTCGGTGAGCAGGCGTTCGCCGACCGCGCGCGGATCGAGGCTGCCGTCGCCCGGGTCGGTGAGAATGAGCAGAGCGTTGGCGTGCTGGCTGAAGGTGCCGTGGTCGGACTTGTCGGCGACGAGGCCCCGGACGGCGTCCCAGCAGGTGTTGAGCACATGGCGCCGCACCTGTTGCGCGAGAGCGGTGTACCGCGCGGCCTCGGCGGGGTGATCGAAGGCGGCCAAGAGCACGGCGGCCTGTTGCAGGGTGTAGACGTATTGCAGGTTGAGGATGGCCGAGTCGCCGGACGCGTCGCGCGGCGGGACCCCGCCGAGACGGGTGACCTGGTCGGTGCCCCACTGGGGAATCCAATCGACGAAATTCCACCATGCGCGGCCGGTGTAGGCGCCCGTGACGGGGTCACTGCGTTCGGCGAAGTAACGCAGCACCTCGCGCACACCCGGCAGGCGCGCCGCGATGAACTCCGGATCGTCGCGCAGCTGCCAGTAGTCGTGGACCATGCTGATCCACACCAGCGAGTAGGGCGGGATGATCTGGTGGCGCGAATCCGGCCAGCGGCTACTGGTGAGGCCGTTGGGATTACGACTCTCGTCGAAGGCCAGGATGGACTTGCGCATCAACCGGTCATCCCCGCTGACATAGAGCGACACGAGGGCCTCGATCCGGGTGTCGCCGACATAGCTCAGCTGCTCGTAGTAGGGGCTGTCGGTGAACACGTCGTGGGCGCCGGTGCGCAGCGTGCGCCACGCGATTTGCCAGATTCGGGCGAGCTCCGCATCGTCGCTGGCGAAGCGGGCGTTCTCGGAAAATGGATACGCGGTGAACTCCGCCCGCAGGTCGTCGACTCGGAGCGGTTCGTCGCCGGTCGTGAACTTCATTTCAACGTAACGCCAGGTGCGCCAACGCAGGGGGCGAAACACCCGGCCCTCGCCCCCATCCGGGCGAAATGTGTCGAAGAAACCGCGCAGGTGTTTGCCGTCGATCGCGTCGCGGTCGCCCTTGACGGTGCCAAACGCCTCGGCCGGGCCCTCGTAGAGCGACTCGGCGTAGGTGAGGGTGACCGCGCTGCCGGCACCACCGGTGGTGACGAGTTCGGGCCAGCCGGTGGTGTGAACGCCCTGATCGATCAGCAAGGTGGCGGTGGTGCGGGGCGGCACCGTGAGCGGAGCCTCACCGGTCAGGAAACCGGCCGGCACCGTGATACCCTCGGCGCGGCGGACTTGCGCCCAGCGTTGGGTGGCGGACTCCATGAAGGGAATCTCACGCGGCACGAGCAGCCAGCGGGCATCCGTGCTGGTGCCGCGGGGTTCGGCATGGGCGAACCGGACCGCGGCCGGCCACGCGGAGTCGTCGTAGTCCGGCTGCTCCCAGCCCCACGGGTAGGCGCTGCCGTCCACATCGTCACCGGGCCCGACGACAATGTAGGTGCGCAGCCGCCCGCCCATGTTGCCGATGGGGCGGTAGGCGGGATTGGTGGTCGCCCGCCAGCTGCCGTCGGTATCGGCCACGCTTTCGGTCGGACCATTGCCTTCGAGGACGAACGCGGTTTGCACCGTGACCTGCGCCACGGGCCGCTCGACGCCGAAGTTCCAGACCTGGGCGGCGAGGACGTTGCGGCCGGGGTGCAGGTGTGGTGCGAGGTCAAGGGTGTCGAAGCGCCAGTGGGTGCGATCACCGCGGGCGGGGCCGACGTGCACGGGCGCCCCGTTGACGAACAGGCGGTAGCGGTTGTCCGCCGACACATGCACGAGGAACTCGGCCGGCACGGTGGTCAGTTGGAAGTCCTTGCGAAAGTGATACACGCCGTAGGCCGACGGCTCGATGCCGGCCGGGGCGATCCAGCCGGCGCTCCAGCGGTCGGCCATGACGTGGGGTTCCAAGGTGCGCAGCGGAGGCGCATCAGCGAAAGTGAACCAAGGCAGCAGGCCCAGGGTGAGCGAGAGGGCGCGGCGGGGCAGGGGCATGCACTGATGGTGGGTTTGGCGGTGAGGGAGTCAAAGCAGACGGCAGGCTTCGGCCTTGCGGGGGACGGCAGCGTGGCGTTCCACTCGGGCATGAAATACGCGTGGCTTCTGTGGTGCGGTTCGCTGGCGGCCTGGGCGATCGACGGTGATGAGGTGGCGACACGAGTCGCGGCGATCGAGCCGCAGGTCACGGCGTGGCGGCACCACCTGCACGCGCATCCGGAACTGTCCGATGCGGAGGAGCAGACAGCGGCCTATGTCGCGGCACACCTGCAGCGTCTGGGCATGGAGGTCACGACCGGCGTGGGAGGGCATGGCGTCGTGGGCGTGTTGCGCGGCGGGCAGCCCGGGCCGGTGGTAGCCTTGCGGGCCGACATGGACGGGTTGCCCGTGACCGAGCAGACGGGTCTGCCCTATGCCTCAACGGTGCGGACCCTTTATAACGGCAGTGAGGTCGGGGTGATGCACGCTTGCGGGCATGACGCCCACATGGCCATCCTGCTGGGTGCCGCCGAGGTGCTGGCGGGCTTGCGCGACGAGTTGCCGGGCACGGTTAAGTTCATTTTTCAACCGGCCGAGGAAGGTGCGTGGCCGGCGGAGACCTGGGGCGCGAAGCGCATGATCGCCGAGGGCGTGCTGGAGACCCCCAAAGTCGACGCGATCTTCGGCCTGCATGTGTGGTCGTCGCTGCCGAGCGGCGTCATCGCAGTGCGGCCGGGTCCGGTGATGGCGAGCAGCGATTTCCTGCGCATCACGGTGACGGGCGAGCAGACCCATGCGGCGGCGCCCTGGGCGGGGATCGATCCGATCACGGTCTCGGCGCAGATCATCCTCGGGGTGCAAACCGTTGCGAGCCGGCAGGTGCGCATTCTGGGCAGCCCCTCGATCGTGTCGATCGGCACCATCGACGGCGGCGACCGCAACAACATCATCCCCGACCAGGTTGTAATGACGGGCACCATCCGCACATTCGATCCGGAGGTGCGCGCCGCCTATCACGAAAAGGTGACACGCACGGCCGAGCGCATCGCGGAAGCCTCGGGAGCCAAGGCCGAGGTCTACATCGGGGCCGACACCGGCTATGCCGCGACCATCAACGATGTCGCGCTGACGGAGCGGATGATGCCGGTGTTGCAGGAAGCCGCGGGCGAGGGCCGCCTCGTGACGGCGGATCTGACCACGGGCTCGGAGGATTTCTCCTTCTTTCAGGAGAAGGTGCCCGGCTTGTTTTTCTTCCTCGGGGTGACTCCGCCGGAAATGGATCCGGACACGGCCCCGGCGAATCATTCACCGCGGTTCGTGGTCGACGATGATGCCCTGGCGACAGGCGTCCGCGCGATGGTCGGCGTGGCGGTCGATTACCTGCAGGGTACCGAGTAGCCGCGCGGGCCAACATGAGCTAATATTTGTAAGATATTCTATTTCAGTATTTTAAAAATTAGTTAAATATTGGTAGCCCATTCCGACGACCGGAAATCCCACGCGAACGGGAAACCGGTTTCCCAAAATCGAAACACCCGGATGGGGTCGGGCAGAAAGGAGCTGCATTGCCCGCGGCCCCTGCCATGGTGAGGCAACCCCGACCCTGCTTATGGCTGCTCCGCGCTTTGTCCTGGCCCTCGATCAAGGCACCACCAGCTCTCGGGCGATCGTATTTGGCGATCGTGGCCGCAAGCACGCGCTGGCCCAGCAGGAGTTCAGGCAGCACTACCCGCATCCGGGCTGGGTGGAGCACGATGCGGCGGACATCTGGGCGACCCAGCGGGCGACGGCCGAGCGGGCGCTGGCCCAGGCCGGGCTCGACCGCAACGAGCTGGCGGCGGTGGGCATCACCAACCAGCGCGAAACCCTCGTGCTGTGGGAGCGCGCCACCAGCCAGCCGGTGGGCCGGGCGATCGTGTGGCAGGACCGCCGAACCGCCGACGACTGCGCCCGGCTGAAGCGGGAGGGTATCGAGGAAATGGTGACAGAGCGCACGGGGCTCCGCCTGGATCCGTATTTCACCGCGAGCAAGCTGGCCTGGCGGCTGCAGAGCGAGCCCGGTCTGCGTGAGCGCGCCGAGCGCGGGGAGGTCTTGGCGGGCACGATCGACAGCTGGCTGCTGTGGAACCTCACGGGCGGCAAGGTGCACGCGACCGATGCGAGCAACGCGTCGCGCACCCTGCTCTTCAACCTGCAGCGCGGCGATTGGGATGACGAACTGCTCAAGGTGTTCGGCGTCCCGCGGGCCATGCTGCCGGAAGTGCGCGATTCGGCCGGCGAGTTCGGCGTGGTGGCGGACGGTCTGCCCGGGGCCGGCGTGCCGATCGCCGGGATGGCCGGCGACCAGCAGGCGGCGTTGTTCGGCCAGGCCTGCTTCGAGCCCGGCATGGCGAAGAACACCTACGGCACCGGCTGCTTCCTGCTGCTCCAGACCGGCGAGGAGATGGTGCGCTCGCAGAACAACCTGCTGACCACCGTCGCCTGGCGGATCGGTGGCAAGACCGAGTATGCCGTCGAAGGGTCGGTCTTCGTGGCGGGGGCGGCGGTGCAATGGGTGCGCGACGAATTGCAGCTGGTGAAGTCGGCCGAGGAATTGAGCGAGCTTGCCGGCACGGTTCCCGACGCCAACGGGTTGGTGCTGGTCCCGGCGTTCACCGGTTTGGGGGCGCCCTATTGGGACCCGTTTGCCCGCGGCCTGGCCATCGGTCTGACCCGGGGCACCAGCCGGGCGCACCTGTGCCGGGCGGTGCTGGAGAGCATCGCGCTGCAGAGCGCCGACCTCATCGCGGCCATGGCCAAGGACAGCGGTCTCCCGCTGCGGGAGCTGCGGGTCGACGGCGGGGCGGCGCGCAGCGACGTGCTGATGCAATTGCAGGCGGACATCCTGCAGGCCGACGTGGTGCGGCCGGCGCAGGTCGAAACAACGGCGTTCGGCGCGGCCTGCCTGGCGGGGCTGGGCGTCGGGCTGTGGTCGAGCCGCGACGAGCTGGCGGAGATGTGGGAGTCCGAGCGCCGTTTCAGCCCCCAGCAGACGGCGGAGGACGTGGCGGGACTGCAGCGTGACTGGTCCCGGGCGGTGGAACGGTCGCGCGGCTGGGTGGAGGAAGCCTGATGCTGCGGCGGGAGGACAGCGTGGCAGCCTTGCAGGCGGGTGACGTGTTCGACGTGCTCATCGTCGGGGGTGGGGTGGCATTTCCACCGGTCCCATCGGCATCATGCGTGCAGATGACCACGCGATCTACTGGGAGCAGCGCGAAACGGCGCGGCACGAAGTCTGGAAGCCGATCTGGGATTGGCTGCTGGGCCGCTGAGGCCAGGGCAAAAAAAGGCGCGCCTTGCGGGCGCGCCTTTTTCAAACCGTGGCAGAACAGGTTGTGATCATACCTGCTCCAGCAGCTTGTAGAGTCGCTGGACCATCGTGCTCGGATCCTCCAGGAGGCCGGCGGCGAGCATGGCGTTGTCGAAGAGCTGCTCGGCGATGAGGCCGGCCTTGGTTGCGTCGGCGTCCTTAGCGGCGGAGAGTTTCCGGATCACGGCATGGCGCGGGTTGAGCTCGAGGTTGACCTTGAGCTGCGGGGCTTCCTCGCCGTCGCCGTCCTTTTGCATGGCCTTCATCATGGCGCGCATCTGCGGGCTCATGAAGCTGTCGGCGTTGAGCACGGCGGCGGGGGAGTCGACCAGGCGGTCGGAGCCCTTCACCTCCGCGACGCGTTCACCGAGGGTCTCCTTCAGCCACTTGGCGAGGGCGTCCATCTCATCCTTGGACAACTTTTCGCCGGCGGTCTCCTTCTCGGCGAGTTTCACGTCGGCCGAGTCGGCGGCGACGAGCTTCTTATCCTCGAACTCGCGCAGGTGGCGCATGACGTAGTCGTCGACGTTTTCATAGCAGAACAGCACCTCCAGGTCGCGGTCCTTGAACCCCTCGAGGTAGGGGCCGCGCTCGATGGCGGCGCGGCTGGAGCCGACGAGGAAATAGATCTCTTTCTGCTCCTCGCCCATACGCGACACGTAGTCGGCGAGCGAGGTGGTCTTGCCCTTCTCGGTGCGGGACGACTCAAAGCGGAGCAGTTTGGCGAGGGCGTCCTTGTGGGTGTAGTCGGTGGCGGCGCCTTCCTTCAGGTAGATGCCGAACTCGGCATAGAATTTGTCGAAATCCTCGGGGCGCTGCTTGGCCTCCTCGGCGAGAAACTTGAGGAAGCGGCCGGTGATGACCTTGTTGAGCTTCTCGATCAGCGCGCGGTCCTGCATGGTCTCGCGCGAGATGTTGAGCGGCAGGTCCTCGCTATCGACGACCCCTTTGAGGAAGCGGGCCCACTCGGGAAGCAGGTCCTTGGGCGCGGCGTCGATCAGCACCTTGCGGCAGTAGAGCGACACGGCTGGTTCGGCGCGGGTCATGCCGAATTTCTCGGGGTTGTTCTGCGGGACGAAGAGGATGGAGTTGATCGCCAGCGGGGCGTCGGCCGAGAAGTGCAGCTTGAGGCGCGGCTCATCGTAGGCGTGGGCCTGGAACTTGTAGAATTCGGTGTACTCCTCGTCCTTGATTTCGCTCTTGGAGCGCAGCCAGAGGGCGCTGACCTTGTTGATGCGCTCGCCGTTGAGGTTGATCGGGAACGAGACGAACGCGCTGTAGCGCTCGAGGATGCCCTTGATGCGCGATTCGGTGGCGTAGTCGCCGGAGTCGTCGTTGAGCTCGACCACGATCTTGGTGCCGCGGCTGAGGTCGGCGACCTCCTCAATGGTGTAGGAGCCGGAGCCGTCGCTGGTCCAGAGGTGGCCGGGCTCGGCCTTTTGCCAGGAGCGGGAGTAGACCTTGACGGATTTCGCGACCATGAAGGCCGAGTAGAAGCCGACGCCGAACTGGCCGATCAGGTTGTCGTTCTTGGCGCCGCCTTCCTTGAGGGCGTTGAGGAAGGCCTTGGAACCGGAGTGGGCGATGGTGCCGAGGTTCTTGACCAGCTCGTCGCGGGTCATCCCGATGCCGAAATCCTGAATGGTCAGGGTCTTGGCCTTGTCGTCGGTGGTGAGGTTGATCTCCAGCTCGAGGTTGTCATCGACGATGTTCTTCTCGGTCAGCTGGGTGTGGCGCAGCTTTTCCAGCGCGTCGGACGCGTTGGAAACGAGCTCGCGGACAAAGATCTCCTTCTCGGTGTAGAGCGAGTGGACGACAATATCCAGGAGCTGCTTGATCTCAGCTTGGAATTCGCGGGTTTCAGGTGTGGCAGTGGCCATAAACGGGGTGGGTGTTGGAATCGGTGTTGATGTTTGGAAAGAAGTCCGGCGCCGGGCCGGAAAAGGAAAAGCCGGTTAGTTTAGAGCGTTTTGGTAAAAATCAAGGGGAGGTTTTGCAAAGCGTGCCAGTTCGTCACAGTCGGGCTTGACCGGACGGGCGCGCCGGGGCTCTCATCGAGGTGATGATCCCGACCGTCCTGATTGTGGATGACGAGCGCCATACCCGTGATGGGCTGCAGCAGGCGTTGGAGGACAACTTTGACGTGTCGGTGGCGGCGAGTGCCGACGAGGCGTTCAACCTGCTCGACGCACAGGAGTTCGACGTCGTGGTCACGGACCTGCGGATGCCGGGCAAGAGCGGCCTCAAGGTCATCGACAAGGCGCTGGCCCGGCCGAACAAGCCGGCGGTGCTGATGATGACGGCCTACGGCAGCATCGATACGGCGGTGGAGGCGATGCGGCGCGGTGCGGTGGATTTCCTGACCAAGCCGGTCAATATCGAGCGGCTGGAAATTCTGATCCAGCGGGCGCTCAAGAGCCGCACGCTCGAGACCGAGGTGAAGCAGCTTCACGAGCGGCTCGATGAAAGGTTCAATTTCAACGGCATCGTGGGGGATTCGCCCAAGCTGCAGAATGTGATCGACCGGGTGAAGCTGGTCGCCCCGTCCAAGGCCACCATCCTTATCGAGGGTGAGTCCGGCACCGGCAAGGAGCTCATCGCTCAGGCCATCCACCAAAGCAGTCCGCGGGCCCGGGCGCCGTTCGTGGCGGTGCATTGTGCGGCGCTCTCGGAGAACCTGCTCGAAAGCGAAATCTTCGGTCATGAGCGCGGGGCGTTCACCGGCGCGATGGAGCGGCGCATCGGCCGGTTCGAGGCGGCGGACAGCGGCACGCTCTTCCTCGATGAGATCGGGGAGATCTCCGCGTCCACGCAGGTGAAGCTGCTGCGCTTTCTCGAATCGAAGACCATCGAGCGTGTCGGCGGCACCAAGTCGTTGGAACTCGACGTGCGCCTGGTGGCGGCGACCAACCGCAATCTCGAGAACCTGGTGCGCGAAGGGAAATTCCGGGAGGACCTTTATTTTCGCCTCAACGTGGTCTCGATCCGCCTGCCGCCGCTGCGCGAGCGCACGGGTGACATCGAGGCCCTGTTGGCGCACTACCTGAAGATCTTCGCCAAGGAGAACAGTCTGCCGCTGCCCTCGGTCGAGCCGGGCGCGCTGGCCACGCTGATTCGATACCCGTGGCCCGGGAACATTCGCGAGCTGCGCAATTTCTGCGAGAACGCGGTCGTGCTGCATCGCGGGGGCAAGCTTACCGAGTACGACCTCGACCCGAAGTATCGCCAGGTGGCGTCGGCGCCCGCGGCGGCCGCCGCGGGCGACAGCCCCGCCACTGGGGCCCCGCCGCCGGCGCCCCCCTCGCTCTCGGTCGAGGAAAACGAGAAGCGTCTGCTGCGCGAGGCCCTGATCAAGGCGCGGGGCAACCGCACCAAGGCGGCCGCCCTGATGGGTATCAGTCGCCGCACCTTGCACCGCAAACTGGCCCTGTGGCCGGAGTTGGATGTCATTGACTGAGCGATTCAACGCGGTCCGCTGGGCGTGGGGTCGGAGAGGCCGCGGGGAGCGCGCGCGGGCATGAATTTCCAGGCCTGGATTCACTGGCTGGAGCAGGGGCGCGGGGCGCACTGGCTGGCGCGGGCCGCGTTAATCGTCGCCCTGGCGGCCGGGTCGCTGGTCATCTGCTACAAGCAGTTCCATGGCCCCCGCACGGAGGAGACGCTGCGCCAGGCCGAGCTGGGGCGGACCCTGGCCGAGGGACGGGGATTCGCCACGCGCATCAACGACGCGCAGGTGCACGCCGTGCTGGAGCGGCGGGGCGAATTGTTTGACGAGGCGGAGTACTTCCCGGCGTTGTATCAGCCGCCGGGATACCCGGTGGTGGTGGCGGCGGCCTTGCGGATTTTGCCGGCGACGCTGCGGGAGAGCCTGCTGGGCGAGGCGCCGGCGCCCCCGGCCGGGTTTGGCGGTGACTACCTGCTGCTGGCCATCAACGTCGGCCTGCTGTGGGTTGCGACCCTCCAGGTCTGGCTGCTGGGGCGACGCTTGTTCGACCCGGTCGTCGGCGGGGTGGCGGCGCTGGCCTTGCTTTTGTCGACGGCGATCTGGTCGCACGTGGTGGCGGTTGACGGCACCCCCCTCGCGATGGTGCTGCTGCTGGGCCTGTTCCAATGCCTGGCCCGGGCGGACGCGGCGATCGATGCCGAGCGGAACCGACCTGCCCTGGGGTGGTGGCTGACGGCCGGGATGTTGGCGGCGTTGCTGTTTTTGACCGACTACCCGGCGGGGGTGCTGCTGCTGGCGGTGGCAGGGCATGCCCGGTGGCGCGGCCGGGGGGGCGCGGCCGGGGCGGCGATCCTGGTGGCGCTGCTGATCGCGACGCCGTGGCTGTGGCGTAACGTTGCGCTGGTGGATTCGCCGGTCGCGTTGGCCGGGCAGGACCTGTTTCTCAAAATCGACGACACCACCGCCGAGCCGGAGGTGTGGCGGGCCACCCTCACGGCGGAGGCTCCGCCGCCCTCGCTCAACAAGATGGGCAACAAGGTCCTGACTGCGATTCAGGTCACGTTGCGTGACCGCCTGTGGGCGGGTGGGGGTCTGTTTCTGACGGCGTTCTTTGTCGCGGGTTGGATGTATCGGTTTCGCGATGCGGCTGCCAACCGCCTGCGGGCGTTGACCGTGGGTATATTGGCGGTGTGGGTGCCGGCCCAGGGGCTGATGAATTCCGGGGAAGGCGAACGGCTGCCGGTGGTGGTGGCGGCGCCCTTGATCATGATCTTCGGCGCGGGTTTTTTCCGGGTGCTGGCGGCGGGCAGCAACCTGGTCGCTGGGCATGTGAAACTGGTGGCCGCCGGACTGCTGCTGCTGCAGGCCCTCCCGCTGGGGCACGATTTGCTGGAGCCGCGACGGGTGCACTTCAGCTATCCACCGTATTGGCCTTCCTTCTTTCAATTGATGGGAGTCGAAATGGAGCGTCGCGGCGGCGACCAGCCCGGTTGGATGGCCGATGTACCGGCGGGAGCGGCCTGGTATTCCGGCCAGCGCGTGTGGGGACAGCCGCACACGCTGCGGGATTTTTACGCCGTTCATGTCGAACAACCACAGATCAGCCTGGTGCTGACCCCGCACACACTCGACCGGCCGTTTTTTGCGGAACTGACCGGGGGGGCGCAGAGCACGTCGCGGTTCGGCGAATGGGGCCGAATCTATACCGGTATGCTTAACGGTCGCATGCCGAGGGATTTCCCACTCAGCCAGCCCCAAAAGCTGGCGGATAATTTTCACGTTCTCATTGATCCTCGGCGAGTTCCGTTCAGAGGAAATTGATTTGCACCAAGTAAGGAGTGCACCTTAGCTCGCGCGCTTAGTTGCCCATGAATAAGTATACGACCGCCGCGATCCTCGCTGCCTGTTTGGTTGGACCCGCTTGGGCGGTGTATGCGCCGGTTCCGGAGGAGGAACTGGGTCAAAAGTTCACCGCCAAGCTCACTGCGGGTATCTTCCACGATTCCAACATATTCGGTGCGTCGACAGGAGCAATTGACAGTATGGTTTACCGGTTGTCGCCGTCCTTTGCGCTCAACACGTCGTTGACCGACCAAACCTTTTTCTCCGCCAGCTACGCGCTGACCTACGACTATGTGGAGGATCGGCCCAGCAACACGGACCTGATCAGCCACGCGGTGAGCGCGCGGCTGGCCCACTCCTTTAGCCAGCGCAGCAACATCGATATCACCGAGACCTTCTCGATCGTCGAAAGCCCCGAGTCGCTGCTGGCGGGCATTCCGCTCAACGCGGACCAGTCGTTCAAGAGCAACCAATTTGACGGTCGTTACGTCACCGGCCTGACCGAACAGCTCAGTCTTACACTCAAGGGCCGTTCGGTCATCCTGCGCTACGACACCCCGGCGCTGGCCTCGGCCCTGGACCGCAACGAGGTGCTGCTGGGCGCCGTGGTCGACTTGGAGGTTTCGCCGATCACCAAGATTGCGGGCGAGTATCGCTTCCAGGACGTGTCCTATGAGACCGCCGGCAACCTGAAGGACAAGCAGTCGAATTTTCTCCTCGGGGGTTTTGACATGACGCCGAGCCAGCAAAGCACCTTTTCCCTGCGGGGCGGCATGGAGTTTCGTTCCCGCGACGGTGCTCCCGATACGGATTCGCCCTATGTGGAAGTGACCGGCCGCTATGCCTACTCGGAGAAAAGCTACCTCTCCGGCGGCTACATCCTGACCTTCGAGGAAGTGTCGAACATCGCGCGCTACACCGACATCCAGGTCAATCGGCTCTTCCTCAACGTGGAGCATGCGCTGACGGCCAAGCTGACCGGCTCGATGATGTACACCGTTGAACCTTCCGAACTTAAAGCCCGTCCCGGCACCGGTCCCAACGCGGAGGAAACGACCCAGCGCCTGGGTCTTGCGCTCACCTTCCGCCCCAATCGGCAAACCACCATCGCCGCCCAGTTCGACGTCGACAACACCGCGTCCGACGATCCCGCGCGTGATCTGCAGCGCACTCGCATCGGCATCGACATCCGCTACACGTTCTGACGTGGCGCGACCGTTCGTACTCCGGTCTTGCGGCCGGTCTCCCGCCGCCGTCTCCTGAAACGTCCCATGGCCTCCGCGAATGCACGCTCGGACCACGCCACCCTGGCGGACTTGCTGCGCATCCTGCGGGTGCGGCGCCAGATGGTGTTCGTGCTGGCGGCCCTGGTGGTGCTGGTGGCCGCGGCGGTGACCGCCCTCCTGCCCAAGTGGTATCTGGCCACTGCCACGGTGCGTGTGGAAAAGCCCGACAGCCAGGTGCAGCTGTTCCAGTCCAACAACGGCTCCTACTACGACCCCTATTTCCTGCAGGACCAGTATCGGATCATGCTGTCGCCCATGATCATCCAACCGGTCATCGAGCACCTCGAGCTCAACCGGCGGCTGGGCGAGATGCTCGGCAATCCCGGCCCCCTGCCGAGTGACATCACCTCCACCTATCTCGTGGAAAAGATGCTGCAGTTGGAGTCCCCGCGAAACTCCTCGCTCATCGAGATCAATGTCTACGCCCAGCAACCCCAGCTGGCGGCCGACATCGCCAACGAGATCGCCCGCGTCTACTCCGAGAATCGCATCGACTTCGCCACCTCCGAACAGCGCGAAAGTCTCGCCCAGCTCCGGCGCGAACTCGACACCCAGGAGCGCAACGTCACCGCCCAGCGCGATCGCGTGGAACAGCTGCGCGACGAACTGAACCTCGCCGGCGTTGATCTCAATGCCCGCGTCTCCGACATGGAGATCGATACCCTGCGGCAGATGCAGAACACGCTCATCGCCCTGCGGGTCGACGCCATCGGGCGGCGCACGCGCTGGGAACGCTTCCGCGACATCCCCTTCGACGATCGGATCAACCTGGTCAATTCCGAGCTGATCGACGATCTCAACATCCAGAACCTGCTGCAGGCCTTCCTGGTGGCCGATCAGACGCTGGCCCGCCTGCGTTCCCGGCTCGGCGAGGCCCATCCCGATCTCGTCGCCGCGATCGAGAACCGTGAAAAGATCCGCCAGCAGCTCGACGGCCAGCTTCGCGGTTATGAAAGCGCGCTGGAGATTTCCTACAATGAGGCCGAGGCCCGTGTGGCCGAACTCGAGCGCCAGCTCGGCCAGGCCAAGGTTGACCAGATCCTGTCCGCCCGTGACCGCTTGCGACCGTTTGAGGAGGCGGTGCACAACCTCGAGGACGAGACCCGCTTATTGACCACGCTCCGGCTCACGCTGCGCCAGCGGGAGATCGATTTCCAGGTTCCAAAGCGCACGATTGAGCTGCTCGGGGCAGGGGAGGCGGCACGCCGGCCGAGCAAGCCGAATTGGACCCTCAATCTCGCCTTCGCCGTACTCGTCGGCATGATGCTCGGCGTCGGCGTGGCGGTCGCGATCGAATATTTTGACACCAGCCTGCGTTCGGTCGCCGACGTGGAGGGCAAGCTCAAGGTCCCCGTGCTCGGCATCGTGCCGCATCGGTCGGACTCCGGTGAATTTGACTACGATGAGATGGCCCTGTCGGAACCGTTCCGCGTGTTGCAGACCAACCTCGATCTGGCCCTGCCGTCAGGCAAGAGCGCGGCCATGGTCATGGTTTCGGCCGGACCGGGCGAAGGCAAGTCGACCACCATTCATCGCCTCGCCAACGTCATCGGCCGTACCGGCGAAAGGGTCATCCTGATCGACGCCGACCTGCGTCGTCCCACCCAGCACAAACTGGGCGGCTGGCCCCGCGAGCCCGGCCTGGCGGACTACCTGCAGGGGAAGGCCGAGCTGGATGCGGTCATCCGGACCGGAGCCGCGCCCGGACTGGATGTGATTCCCTGCGGTCGGATCGAGGGCTTCACCCTTGGTCTGCTGCATCGCAACCGCCTGCAGGAGCTGGTGGCCGTGCTGCGCGAGCGCTACAGCCGCGTGCTTTTCGACTCGCCGCCGTTGATCGGCGTGAGTGACGCCTCGGTGCTGGCCTCCGTGATGGACGGGGCACTGCTGCTGATCCAGCACCGGCGCAACCCGGCCAGCATGGTGCTGCGTGCCCAACAGATCCTCACCAGCGCGCGGTCGCCGCTGCTCGGCGCCGTGCTCAACCAGGTGCCCTCCCGCAGCGGGGAGGACTACGAGTATTACACGCGTAACTACGACTATTACGGCGACCAAGGGAGCGGCCGGCGCAAGCGTTCGAGTCGCGTCAAAACCGAGCAGCCGACCCGGCCCGATGCTCCGGAGGCGCTGGAGCTCGATGAAGACAGTGAGCGCAGCTAGGCCTGGTCAGGCAGCTGCGGGTGAGGGCTTGTAATCAGCCCTTTGATCCCTGCGGGGAGACGGCCTTCGTCATGATACATCGGGTCCAAAAAAACCTGTTGACGCCCCCCGGGCACGGTCTACTTGTTCCCGTCCCTCCGCGGGCGTAGCTCAGTTGGTAGAGCACCACCTTGCCAAGGTGGACGTCGTGAGTTCGAGTCTCATCGCCCGCTCCATTTTCGATAAGCCGGTCCTGCGGGCCGGCTTTTTCGTTTTACCCGCAGGGGAGTGGAGGAAAGCGGTTCACCGGGTCGAGCACGGCGGCGACGCGCTGTTCGACGGGTGAAAGCGGAGGCAGCCCGGCGGTGATGGGGCCGGATCCGCGCCATTGCAGGCTGGGGAAACCGGCCGCCGTCAAGGCTTGTCGGGTGCTGGTGTCCTGTGTCGGCAGCGACAGCCAGGCCGCGGCGCCGGCTGCGGTGAGATGCACCTGCACGCCTTCGCGGTCCCGTATCAAAGCCAACAGCTCGCCTACGCGGGCCAGTCCCACCGGGACCTTCAACCAAACATCCCCGGGGCTGGCCCAGGCGAAACGGGTGGTTTCGGACCAGAAGGTGTTATCCACGATCTCCCCGCCGAACGCGGTGATCAGCGCCGCCTGGCGGGCAGATTCGCCGTGGACAAAGCGGACATGGATCGACCCGTCGCCGAGACGGGCGTCGATGGCATCGGGTTCAGCCGGGGAAGCGGCGAGTCGGGCCATGGTTTCGACCAGTTCAACTTCCGTTGCCACCGACAGCCGCAGCGTGACGGGCGTGGGGGGCAAGGGGCAGAGTTTGAGCGTGAGTTCCGCGAGCACGCCGTGGCGCCCGAGGCTGCCGACAAAGAACTTCGGCAGGTCGAAACCCGCTACATTTTTCACTACCCGACTGCCGACGGTCAGCCGCTCGCCGTGGCCGTCGATGAAGGTCACCCCGAGCACGCTATCACGCAGGCCGCCCCGCGCGAAACGGCCCGGCCCGTTCACGTTCGCGGCGACCGTGCCGCCGAGGGTGGCGCCGGATTCAACGAACAGGGGGTCGAAGGGCAGCGCCTGGTGGTGCGCACGGATGGTTGCATTGATCCCGGCCAGCGGCGTGCCGGCCAACGCGGTCAGGGTGAAGTCGGCCGGATCGTAGGCGGTGATGCCGCGCAGGCCGGTGAGCGGCAGGCGGGGGCAGTCGACGCCCGCGGTCAACCCCGGCTTGGTGCCGGCCCCGACGGGCAGCAGTCGCGGCGTGGCTCGCACCTGCTCCGCGAGATCCTCCAGCGAGGTGGGGGCGGGCAGAAGGCTCACGTCCGCGCCTCCGCGGGTTCAAGCATCTTGCCTGGATTGGCCAGCCCCGTCGGATCATAGGCCGCCTGCAACCGGCGTAAGAGATCGAGCTCCGCCGGGCCGAACATGTGCCGAAGTTGCGGCCGCTTTTCGACCCCGACGCCGTGTTCGCCGGTGATCGAGCCGCCCAACTCCACGCAGGCGGCGAGCATCTCGGCCGCGGCGGCCTCGACACGGGCCAAGGCGCCCGGCTCCGTGTCGTTGTAGAAGAGGTTGGGATGGATGTTCCCGTCGCCGGCATGGCATACGTTCGCGCAGCGCAGACCGTGGTCGGCGGCGATGGCGTTGATGCGCCGCAGCGCTTCCGCCAATTGGCGACGCGGGACCACGCAGTCCTGCACAAAGACATTGGGAGCATAGCGGCCGTAGGCGCCGTAGGCGCTCTTGCGGACCTTCCAGATGCGGGCGCGCTCGGCGGCATCCCGGGCGATGACCAGGCCGGTCGCGCCCTGGGACTTCAACAGGTCGTGCAGGGCCGTCCGTTCCGAAGCGAGGGCATCGGCCGGTCCGTCGAGCTCGATGATCAGCAGCGCCCGGGCGGCGGGTGGATAGTCGATCGGCACGACCGGTCTGACGGCTTCGAGCGTCATCTCGTCCATCAACTCCATTGCCACCGGTATCAGGCCGGCCGCGATGATCGCGGCCACCGCGTCGGCCGCCGCGCTGTCGTCGGCAAACCCGGCCAGGACGGTGTGGCAGTCCTCCGGCTGCGGCTTGAGGTTGAGGGTGATCTCCGTGGCGATGCCGAACAGGCCCTCGTTGCCGACGAAGAGGCCGGTCCAGTCCGGACCGATGGTCTCACGGGCGGCGCTGCCCCAGGTGGCGATTTCGCCGTCGGGGAGCACGGCGGTCAGGCCCAGCACGTGGTTGGACGTCATGCCGTGCTTAAGGCAGTGGGCGCCGCCGGCGTTGAAACCGACGTTGCCGCCGATGGTGCAGACCGGCTGGCTGGACGGGTCGGGGGCGTAGAACAGGCCGTGTGCGGCCGCGGCCGCGGAGACATCCAGGTTGATGACCCCGGCCTGCACGACGGCGGTGCGCGTGCGCGGATCGAGCTGCAGGATCCGGTTCATGCGGTGCAGGCCGATGAGGATGCCGTCGGCCACCGGCATGGCGCCGCCGCACAAGCCGGTGCCGCTGCCACGGGCCACGAAAGGCACGCGCTGCTCGTGGCACCAGCGCACGGTCGTGGCGACTTCGACGGTCGATTCCGGACTGACCAGCGCGCAGGCCCGCCGCCGGTAGGAGGTCTGCGCGTCGCTTTCATGCGCGGCGAGGATGGCCGGGCGGGTTTCCACCCGGCCGGCGGGCAACCGGGCGGCAAGCGACTCAAGCGACAGGGGCATGCGCAGGCCGTTCTACACCCGCAGGCAGCGGGCGACAGACTTTTGTGCTGTTTGTGACGACGGGCGGCCGCTAGACACTGCGACGATGCAAGCCGCCGATTTTTTTGCCCTGCCGCCTTCGCTGGACCGATTCGCCGCGGCCTTCGCGTCGGACGCCCCGGTGTGGGCGTGGGTGCCGGCAATCAAGACGGCGTTGGCCGGACTGAAGGGCAACACGGCGGAACGCGAGCTACCGCCCGGCTTGCACGTCGAGGGCGAGGTCTGGCTCGATCCGACCGTGAAGCTACCGGCGCAGGCCACCCTGATCGGCCCCGCCTGGATTGGCCCTGACACCGAGATTCGCCCGGGCGCCTTCGTACGCGGCAACGTGATCGTCGGGGCGGGCGCGGTGCTGGGCAACAGCTGCGAATTCAAGAATTGCCTGCTCATGGACCGGGTGCAGGTGCCGCACTTCAGTTACGTGGGCGATTCGGTGCTGGGCAACGGTGCTCACCTCGGAGCCGGCGCGATCATTTCCAACCTGCGGCTCGACCAAAAGGAGGTCACCGTGCGGCTGCCCGAGCAGATGGCGGCGACCGGCCTGCGCAAGTTCGGCGCCGTGCTGGGCGATGCGGCCGAGGTGGGATGCAACGCGGTGCTGCAACCCGGCACCCTGCTGGGACCGCGGTCCCTGGTCATGCCGACCCTGGCGTTCGGCGGCTACCTCGCCCCGGCGACGATTGCGAAAGACCGCACGTCGATCACGACCCTGCCGCGCCGCGACTGAGCGCTTGCCCTCGTCACCCGACTTGCTGCGAAATCCCGGATCCATGCCCACGCGCACCCTCACAGGCATCACCCCGTCCGGCACCCTGCATGTCGGCAACTTCTTTGGCGCCATGCGTCCCGCCATCGCGGCGCAGGATCTCGGCGAGTGTTTCTACTTCATCGCCGACTACCACTCGATGACTTCGGTCACCGATCCGGCCGTGCGTCGCGCGAACACCCTCGGTATCGCGCTGGACTGGCTGGCCTGCGGACTCGACCCGGCCAAGAGCGTGTTCTGGCGGCAGAGCGACGTGCCCGAGGTGTGCGAATTGACCTGGCTGCTCGGTTCGCTGACGCCGATGGGGCTCCTCGAGCGGGCCCACAGCTACAAGGACAAGACCGCCAAGGGCATCGCGCCCAATTTCGGCCTGTTCGCCTACCCGGTGCTGATGGCCGCCGACATCCTGCTCTACGACACGACGGTGGTGCCGGTGGGGAAGGACCAGAAGCAGCACCTGGAGATGACCCGGGACATGGCGATCAAGTTCAACCAGACCTACGGCGAGACCTTCGTCGTGCCGGAGCCGTCGATCGCCGATGACGTGGCGGTCATCCCCGGGCTCGACGGCCAGAAGATGAGCAAGAGCTACGGCAACGTGCTGGAGATCTTCGGTGACGAGAAGGTGCTCCGCAAAAAGGTCATGTCCATCGTGATGGACAGCCGTACGCGGGAGGAGCCCAAGCCGGACGCCGATCAGTTTGCGGCCATGCAGCTGCTCAAGCTGTTAGCGCCCGCCGCGGTTTACGCCGACATCCTCGGCCAGCTGCAGGCCGGTGGTTACGGCTACGGCGACCTGAAGAAGGCGTTGTTCGAGCACTATTGGGAGTTCTTCCGCGAGGCGCGCGAACGTCGGGCGGAACTCGCCGCCAACCTGGATCACGTCGCCGCCGTTCTGCGCGACGGCGCCGAGCGCGCTCGGGTGGTGGCGACCCAGGTGATGGCGCGCGCCCGCCAGGCCTGCGGCCTGCGCTGAGCCGAAGCCGGAGCGAAGTCAGATCACGGTCACACCCGGCCGGGGGAGGGCGGCGATGCGGTCCATGATGCGCGCACTCGCGACTTCGTAGCGTTCCTTGCCGGCGGCGGGATCGTCGAATTCGGCCAGCGCGAGCGGCCGGCCGAACACGACCGTCATGGGCACCCCGGGCCGGATGGTCCGGCCGCGGCCCCACGCCAGGTGTGAATCGAAGATCCGGACCGGCACTACCGGTACGCCGGCCTTGCACGCGATCATGCCGACGCCCGCCTTGGGCGGCTGCAGGGTGCCGTCGCGGGAGCGAGTGCCCTCGGGAAACAGGATGAGCGCGCGGCCGGCCTTCAGGGTCTTGAGCACGCGCTTGATGGCGGAGACGTCGGAGCCCCCGTCGCGGTCGACCGGGATGCAGTTGGCCTGGTCCATCCACCAGCTCGCCAGGCCGCCCTTCCACAGTGTCTTGCGGGCGAAGAAGGCGATCTGGCGCGGCACCTGGCAGCCGATGGCGGGCGGATCGAGGTGGCTGGCGTGATTGGCGGCGAAGATGAAGCCGCCGCGGGCCGGGATGTTGTCCAGCCCCACGACCTCGCCGCGAAACAGCATGCCGTAGAGCGTGCGGAAGATGTAATGGGATATCCCATACACCGGCGACATCTCGACCTGGGGAAAGGCGCTGCTCATGCGGCCGGGGGCAGGCGGGTGGCCAGCTGCGTCGCAACGCGGTCGACCACCTCGGGCAGGGTCAGGTGGGTGCTGTCGATGTCCGTGGCACCGGCCGGGCAGGTCAGCGGGGCGGTCTTGCGGCTGGCGTCGAGCCGGTCGCGCTCCTGGATCGAGTCGGTCTGACCCTCGGAGGCACGGCGCCGGGCGCGCTCCTCCGGGTCGGCGTGCAGGAAGAAACGGAAGTCCGCGGCCGGAAAAATGACCGACCCGATGTCGCGGCCTTCCATGACGAGTCCGCGGAACCCGTGTTCACGGGCGACGGCCGCCTGATCTCGCTGGTAGGCGAGCAGGGCCTGCCGCAGTTCCGGCACGGCGGCGAAGTGGGAGACGGCGGCGTTGACGGCGGGACTGCGAATCTCGCTCTCCGGCACCACGCGGCCGTTGATCTGCATCTGGGCCCGGCGGCCGGCCACGGCGGTTTCAAGACGCAGTTCTGGCGCCATCGCCGCAACGGCGGCGGTATCGGTGTAGGCGATGCCCTGGTACAGCAGCTCGGCGGTGACAGCGCGATAAAACGACCCCGTGTCCACGTGCAGCAGGTCGAAGCGTTCGCTGAGGGCCCGCGAGGTGGAGGATTTGCCGGAGGCAGCGCCGCCATCGATGGCGACAATGATGAACGCTTCGTCTGTCACCCCGCGGAGGATTTTTGGCGCACCGTCTCCAGCAACTCAAAAAAGTGCGGGAACGTTTTCGCGCAGCAGCCGGGGTCGCGGATCGTGAGCCACGGGGAGCCGTCGCCGCGCAGGTCGTGGCAGCCGAGGATGCCGAAGCTCATGGCGAAGCGGTGGTCGCCGTAGGTCTCGATGGTCTGGCCCGATTGCAAGGGGCGGGGGGTGATGGTGAGGGCGTCCTCCTCTTCAATCACTTCCTGACCGAGGCGGCGCAGCTCGTTCGCCATGCCGGCGACGCGATCCGTCTCCTGCTTGCGGGTGTGCGCAATGCCGGTGATCCGGGTGGGGCCGTCGAGGAGCGGGGCCATGGCGGCGAGGGTGAGGAAGGTGTCGGAAATTTCGTGAAAGTCCTCCGCCCACTCCGCGCCGGCGGGGCGGGCCTGCACGCGCTGCAGGACTTCAGCGAAGGCGGCATCGCCCTGCAGGCCGGCGCCGGGGGGGCGCAGGCCAGGCAGTTCCAGGGCTCCGCCGACGACCAAGGGCAACGCCTGCCAATAGCTGGCGGCGGTTGCATCCGGCTCGATGGCGTAGGTCGCCGGCGCGGCGTAACTGGCCGGCACGACGCGATAGGCGCCGTCCACGGCGGCGGGGAGGGTGACTCCGAACTCCGCCATGAGGCGGCGGGTCATTTCCACGAAGGTCTCGCGCACGGCTCCGACCAGCCGGATCTCAACCGGGCCGCTCGCCCGCGGGGCCACCATCAGGAGTGCCGACAACAATTGGCTGCTCGCGCTGGCATCCAGTTCGACCGCACCGCCGGACAACCCCTGGGCGTGAATCTCCAGGGGGAAGAACCCTTCGGCGCCGAGGCAGCGGATATCGGCGCCGAGCGCGCGCAGCGCGTCGATCAGTCCGGCCATCGGCCGGTGCCGCATCTGCTCGATGCCATCCAGGCGGTAGACCCCGCCGGGGGCCGCGGCGCAGATGGCGGTCAGGAAGCGGGCGGTGGTGCCGGCCAAACCGACGTGCAAATCAACCGGTCCCGGAGTCTGGAACAGTTTGTTCTGGCCGGAAACCGCCAGCGTGAGCGCGTCAGCATCGGCCTCGACTTCGCAACCCAGCCGGCGCAACGCCGTGGCCATGAGCTGCGTGTCCTCGCTGAACAGCGCGCCGGTCAGCGTGACCGAACGCGGACTGAGGGCAGCGAGCGCGAGGGCACGATTGGTCAGGCTCTTGGAGCCGGGCAGTACCACTTCGCCGCGCACCGGTGCGGTGAAAGGAACAATGGGCAGCAGGTCAGGCAGCGCGCTCAAGGTATCGAGGGAGAACCATCAGCCGTCACCCTGCAAGGCACGGCTGCGGGGTCACCGGATTGCCACTCAGCTCAAGCGGAGAGCCCGGTGCGCCAGTGACGACCGCGCTCGAGGCGGGCCCGGATGTCGGCCCAGTCGCGGTTGGCAATGGCCGACTCGAGCTCGTGGAGTTTATGGTGGTAGCCCCGGATCGCGCGCAGCACCTCCTCGCGGTTGTGCTCCAGAATATCGCACCACATGGTGGGATCACCGGCGGCGATGCGGGTGGTGTCGCGCAGGCCGTTGCCGGCGAGTTGGCTCCATTTGGCCGGTTTGCCGGCGAGCAGGCCGCCGAGGGTCGAGGCCAGCACCTGGGGTAGGTGGCTGATGTGGGCGACGATCTCGTCGTGCTCGTCGGGATGGGCGGTGACGACCTTGGCGCCGAGCGCGTCCCAGAATTTGACGACGGTGGCGACTGCTGCCTCGGGGCTGTCTTCGAGGGGGGTGACGAAACAGGTGCGGCCGGTGAACAAGTCGGCGGTGCCGTGCTCCCAGCCGGATTTTTCGCTGCCGGCCATGGGGTGGGAGCCGACAAAAATCCTGGGGTTCAGCGCGGCGGTCGTGGCGCGACAAACCTCTGCCTTGGTGCTGCCCACATCGGTCACGATGGCCTCGGCGGGCAGGGCACCGGCGATGCGGGCGGCCAGTTCGGGAATGCGCGACACCGGCGGGGCGAGCACGACCAGGTGGGCGGCGTTGACCGTTTCCTCGGCGGTTTCCGGCGCGGCGTCGCACCAGGGCTCGCGGGCGATGGCGAGCCGGACCTCCGGCCGTCGGGCCCAGATCGTGATGCGCTGGGCCACGCCGCAGGCGCGGGCGGCCCGGGCAACGGAGGCGCCGAGCAGGCCGGGGGCGAGGATGGCCAGGGTGTCGATCATGGTTTGGGGTCAAACGGCAAGGCCGCGGGGTTGTCGAGCCCGGGCTGGCTTGGCGGCGATGGGCTTACTTGCCGCCCGGGTCGCCGCCGAGTTTGAGGATGCGCTTAAACTCCGCGGATGTGAGGGGAATAACGGACAGGCGGCTCTGGCGGACCAAGGCGATGTCCTGGAGAATCTTGTCGGCCTTGATCTGGGCCAGCGTGACCGGCTTGGGCAGGGTGCGGCCGGCCTTGAACTTCACGGCCAGCCAGCGTTCGTCGTCGGTGGTGGGATCGGGAAAGGCGGTCTTGGTCACCTCGACCACGCCCTGCACTTCCTTGGGACCGACGCTGGCATAGAAGAGCGCCTGGTCGCCCTTGCGCATGGCGGCGAGATTGTTGCGCGCCTGATAATTGCGCACACCGTCCCATACGGTCTGTTTGTCGCGCAGGAAGGTTTCCCACGCGTAAGCTTCCGGTTCTTGTTTAACGAGCCAGTATTGGGTTGTCATGGTAGAGAGCGGGAGGTCTTCTCGGCAGGTTAGGAAACACCCGACGGGGTTAAAGGTCAAAGCGACCCTCGGATGATGACTCCGAGCCCTCAACTGCATGAACAAGACCCTTTTACCGATTCGAGTCGTTTTCATGGCGCTGTGTGCGTCCGCCGGTTGGCTGGTGACCTACAGCGTGCGGGAGTGGGACGATTTCCGCGTGATCGGGTCTTTCATCGGTCTGCTGATCGGCGTGCTGGTTGTGTTGGTCGACCTGCTGTTGAAGGGATTTTCACTGCGGGGATTGTCCGCGATCACCTTCGGCATCGGGGTCGGTTCGCTGCTGTCCTACCTGATCGGCACCTCGCCGCTGTTCATCGAGGGGGACGAACAGATCATCTATCTGTCGCGCCTCGCGCTGTTCCTGATCGTCACCTACATCTGCACGGTCATCGCGCTGCGGGGTAAGGATGAGTTCAACCTGGTCATTCCCTACGTGCGGTTCGTGCCGCACGAGGTCGACGTGCCGCTGGTGGTGCTCGACACCAGTGCGTTGATCGATGGCCGGGTGGCGCGGGTGTGTGAAACCGGCTTTCTGAGCGGGGCCCTGATCATCCCGCGTTTTGTGCTGGATGAACTGCAACGCGTCGCCGACTCGACCGAGCCCGGTCGACAGGCGCGGGGTCGACGGGGCCTGGAGGTGCTGGCGGCGCTGCGACGCTTGCGCCAGCTCGACCTGCGTATCCATGAGAGCGAGGCCAAAGCGAGCGAGGTGGACGCCAAACTCGTATTCCTGGCGCAGTCGATGAAGGCCAAGCTGCTGACCACCGATTACAACCTGGCCAAGATGGCGGAATTTCACGGCGTGCCCTGGCTCAACCTGAGCTCGCTGGCGCAGTCGATGCGCCGCGAACTGCTGGTGGGGGAGACGATCGAGATCGACCTGACCAAGGCCGGCCGGGAGGAGTCGCAGGCGGTGGGTTACTTGGAGGACGGCTCGATGGTGGTGGTTGAGCAGGCGCGGGCGCTGATCGGCTCGCGGGTGACGGCCGAGATTTCCAGCATCCTGCCCTCGGCGGGTGGCAAGTTGATCTTCGCCCGCTTGGTCGGTCCGAACGAATAGCCGCGGATCACATCCGGCGATTCGCCCTTGGCAGGGGGGCGGTCGGGTGCGACCCTGCCGGCTTCGCTACCCCTTTTCGACCCCATGTTGCGCAAGGAAACCTCCTTTCTCGCCGTCGGCCTCGTGGTTGGCGCCCTCCTCACGGCCGCGGCGTATGTCGGTATCCAGCGTTCGCAGACCGGCGGCGGGGGGGGCGTCCGCACCGTGCTCAAACTCGGGCACGCCCTCGACCAGTCCCATCCGGTGCACGCCGGCATGGAATACATGGCGGAGCGCCTGGCGGAGATCTCCGACGGCGCGATGGAGATTCAGATTTTCCCCAACGGGCAGCTCGGCTCGGAGCCGGAGACGGTGGAGCAGCTGCAACGCGGTGCGTTGGCCATGGTCAAGACCTCGGCGGCGGCGATGGAAGGTTTCGTACCGGAGATGGCGGTGTTCGGCCTGCCGTATCTGTTTCGGGATGACGACCACTACTGGAAGGTCCTGAACGGTCCCATCGGCAAGGAGCTGCTGGCGGCTGGCGCGGGCGTCGGGATTCACGGCCTGTGCTACTACGACTCGGGCAGTCGCAGTTTCTACACCATCAACGCGCCGATCCTTGAGCCTCAGGGCGTGCGCGGGCAGAAGATCCGCACCTTGCAAAGCCGGATGGCGATGGACCTGATCTCGACCCTCGACGGTGCGCCGACGCCGATTCCCTGGGGCGAGCTCTACACCGCGTTGCAGCAGCGCATGGTCGATGGGGCGGAGAACAACCCGCCGAGCTACCTTTCCAGCCGCCACTACGAGGTCGCCAAGCACTACGTGCTCGATGAGCACACCCGCATCCCTGACATGCTCATCTTCAGCGAGCAGGTCTGGCGGACCCTGACGCCGCAGCAGCAGGCCTGGGTCCAGCAGGCCGCCGACGAGTCGGTCACGTTTCAACGTGAGCTGTGGGCGGAGAAGACCGAGGAAGCCTTGGCTGAAGTCGAGGCCGCGGGCGTGACGGTTTACCGGCCGGACAAGGAGCCGTTCGTCGCGGCGACCGCCCCGCTTTACGCGCAGTATGAAGGTACGTCCATCGGGCGGTTGGCCGAGCGGATTCGGGAGGTGGAATGAGTTACCGCCTCACCATTGAACCGACGCCCCGCAGCAAGGCGTGGGCGGGGATCGTCCGAGGGCTGGAGTGGCTCACCATCGTGCTTTTCGCCGCGCTGACCCTCGACGTGGTCTGGGGGGTGGTGTCGCGCTATGTGCTCGGGGCGCAGAGCCGTTGGACGGAGGAGCTGGCGATCTACCTGCTGGTGTGGGTGTCGCTGCTGGGGGCGGCGCTGATGTTTCGCGAGCGCGGGCACCTCGGGGTCGACTATTTCGTGGGCAAGCTCGATCCGGCGGCGCGGCGCCTGGCCGCGGTCATCGCCGAGATCGCCGTGATCGCCTTCGCCGGCTTTGTGCTGACCTACGGGGGATGGATGCTGGTGATCGAGACCCTGCGCTCGGGCCAGGTGACGCCGGCGATGGGCTGGAAGGTGGGTTATCTCAACGTGGTGGTGCCGCTCAGCGGCCTTTGCGTGATGGCGTTCTCGATCGAGCACCTGGTGACGGGCCGGACGACCGCGTCGGCCGATGCCGTGGGGAAGGAGATCCTGTGAGCGTCGAAGTCCTGATCCTGCTCGTCCTCTTCGTGGGCCTGCTGGTGCTCAACACGCCGGTGGCGGTGTGCATCGGCATCGCCGCGGCCGGTACGCTGCTGAGCATTGGTGCCGGCTCCAACGGCTACGTGATGGCCCAGCGCGTGTCGTCGGGCATCGCGAGTTTCCCGCTGCTGGCGATCCCGTTTTTTGTGCTCGCGGGAGGGTTGATGGGGGAGGGCGGCATGGCGCGGCGGCTGACCAATTTTGCCTTCGCACTGGTCGGTCGGCTGCCGGGGGGGCTCGCCTACGTGAACACGCTCACCTGCATGATGTTCGGCGCGGTCTCCGGTTCGGCGGCGGCGGCGGTTTCATCGATCGGGGGCTCGCTCATCCCCGAGATGGAAGCCAAGGGGTACAAACGGGAGTTTGCCGTGGCGCTGACCGCGACCTCGGCCACGACCGGCCTGCTGATTCCACCCAGCAATATCATGATCGTCTACGCGGTCGTGGCCGGCAACGTGTCGGTGGCGGCGCTGTTTCTGGCCGGCGTGTTGCCGGGGATCGTGACCGGGCTGTTGATCATGGCGGTCAGCCTGGCGCTCACATTGCGCAGCGGGGCGTTGAAGACGGCCGGTACGGTGGCGGAGATCCCGCCCTTTGGCGGGGCGTTATGGGGCGCGCTGCCGAGCCTGCTGCTCGTCATCATTGTCATGGGCGGCATCCTCGGTGGGGTGTTTTCCGCCACCGAGGCCTCCGCCATCGCGGTGGCCTATGCCTTCGTGCTGGGCGTGGCGGTTTATCGGGAGATCCCGTTGGCGCGGCTGCCGGACATCCTGCTGCGCGCGGCCAAGACCACGGCGGTGGTCATGCTGCTGGTGGGCACGAGCCAGGCGATGAGCTGGGTGCTCGCCTCCGAGCGCGTGCCGCAGATGGTCAGCGCGGCCATGATCGGGCTCTCCGACAACCCGATCGTCATCCTGCTCTTGATCAATGTGCTGCTGCTGGTCGTCGGCACGTTCATGGACATGACCCCGGCGGTGCTTATCTTTACCCCGATCTTCCTGCCGGTGACCAGCGCGCTGGGGATGGACCCGGTGCAGTTCGGCATCGTGCTCATCGCCAACCTCTGCATCGGCTTGTGCACGCCGCCGGTGGGCGCCTGTTTGTTTGTGAGCTGCAGTGTGGGGCGTTCTTCCATCGCCCGCGTCGTGCCACCGATGATTCCCTTCTTCATCGCCATGCTGATCGGCCTGCTGCTGATCACCTACTGGCCGACGCTGTCCCTGCTGCTGCCGCAGTGGCTGGACCTGATGTAGGCGACGATTCCGCCATGGCATCCGTTTCTGCCGGCCCTGCTGCTGCGTAAAATGACAAGTTGATTACGTAAATTTGTCTCCCCGGCGGCAGGGGCATTCTCTAGCTTCTTTGGCCCACGATGCCTCGCGTTCTCGTCACCACCACCTCCTTTCAAGACACCCCCGGCCCGCACCACGCGTTGCTGGCCCAAACCGGCTGGGAACTTGTGACCGCCCGCGGTCCGCTCAACGAGGCGGACACCCTTGCACTCGTCGGTGACATTGACGCCTACATTTGCGGCGACGACCTGATCACGCGTGCTGTGCTGGAGAAGGCCCGTCCCCGGCTCCGGGTGTTGTCCAAATACGGCATTGGCGTGGACAAGATCGACGTGGCCGCCTGCACCGAGCTGGGTCTGCCGCTCCTGTTCACGCCGGGCGTGAACCACACCACCGTGGCCGAGCACACGTTCCTGCTACTGCTGGCCCTCGAAAAGAATCTCCTCTTTCACACCGATTCGACCCGCTCGGCCGGCTGGAAGCGCAAGACCGGCCACGAGCTGCTGGAGAAGACCATCGGCATCATCGGGCTCGGCCGCATCGGCAAGGAAGTCGCGATCCGGGCCCGCGCCTTCGGTATGAAGGTGATCGCCTACGATGTCTACTGGGACGAGGCCTTTGCCACCACCCACGACGTGAGCCGGGCCGCCACGGTCGACGACATCTACGCGGTCGCCGACTACATTTCGCTGCACACCAATCTGACGCCCGAGACGCGCGACATGATCTGTGCCGCCTCCATCGCCCGGATGAAGCCGGGTGTGCTGCTGCTCAACTGCGCCCGGGGCGAGATCGTGCACACGGCCGACCTCGCGGCGGCGCTGCAGGACGGTCGCGTCGGGGGTTACGGCACCGATGTGCTGGATGCCGAGCCGCCGCCGGCTGACCACCCGTTGCTCAAGCTGCCCAATGTGGTGTGCACCCCGCACATCGGCTCGCGCACCCATGAGAGCGTCCAGCGCCAGGCCCGCAAGGCGGTGGAGAACCTGCTCATGGTCGCCCGAGGCGATAAGCCCCATGCCCAGGTCAACCCCGAGGTGCCCTATACCAACGGCACCTTGGGCTGATATTTAACAACCACGAATGGACACGAATTTAAACGAAGGCGTTGGGGCCACCCGGTTCAATTTGTGTATAATCGGGTCCATGCGTGGTTCAGAATCCTTTTCGTTTTAATGGCTGAGACCTTTCACGTCGTCCCTGAATCCGACCACAACGCCCTCGTCGAGGCGGCCTACCGTCAGCGCGGGTTTAACGCCGCCGAGGCCGCGGCCGGTGCCCGGCTTTGCGCCGAGGCCGCCCGCCACGGGATTCGCACCCACAATGCGTTGAAGGCGCTGCACCTCGACCATCTGTTCGGCACCGGCTCCCAAGGCTGCGTGGCCGATGTCGAGATCGAGGAGATCCCGTCGCGCTTCCCGGCGGCGAAGATCTGGAATGCCCACCGCCAGCTCGGCCAGGCCACCGCTTACGCGGCGCTGGAGGAGGCCATCCGTCTCGCCGACCAATATGGTGTCGGCATGGTCTCGGTCGACAACGCCTTCCACTACCTGTGGGGCGGTGGCTACGTGATGGAAGCCGCCCGGCGCGGCTACGTGGCCTACACCAACTGCACGGCGGCGCTGGCCGAGGTCGTGCCCTTCGGCGGTAAGTTTCCCACCTTGGGCACCAACCCGCACTCCTGGGGCCTGCCGACGACGGACGCGCTGGGCTTCCCGATCGTCATCGACTGGGCGACCTCGGTTGTGGCCATGGGCCGGGTTCAGCAACTCGCCCGCGAAGGCAAGGCCCTGCCGCCCCACGCCGCGGTCGATGCCGAGGGTGCGATCACCACTGACCCGGCCCAGGTGAAGGCCCTCGTGCCGTTCGGGGCGCACAAGGGCTATGGCCTGGCGCTCATCAACGAGCTCATCGGCGCCTTCATCGGGGGTTCGCTGCCGACCCTCCGCAATCGTTGGTCGAATGTGACGGAGGGCGAGAAGGGGACCTGTTGCTTCTTCTTCCAAGTCTGGCACCCCGACGCGATGGCTGGCGGTGACTTCGCGGCGGGCCGCACCCAGGCGGAGAACGTCAAGGCGGTCGTCGCCGACGTGCTCGGTCATGGCAACGAGACCTGCATGCTGCCCGGCCAGCTTGAAGCCGAGGCGGCCCGGCGCTGCGCCGCCCACGGCGGCCTCCTCTTCAGCACGGCCGAAGTGAACGCCTTCAATGAACTTGCCTCCGAGATCGGAGTCGCTGCCTGGAGCATCGATGCGCTGAAATCGGTCGAAATCTAGCCTTCCCATGTCCCTCTCGATCCGTCCCTCATCCGAATGTCAGTTTGACCAGGTCTCGCTCGGCGAGGTCATGCTCCGCCTCGATCCCGGCGAGGGCCGCATCCGCACCGCGCGCTCCTTCACCGCCTGGGAAGGCGGCGGCGAATACAACACCTCGCGCGGCCTGCGCAAATGCTTCGGCTACAAGACCGCCGTCGTGACGGCGTTTGTCGACAACGAGGTCGGCCATCTCGTCGAGGACTTCATCATGCAGGGCGGGGTGGCGACCGACTTCATCCAGTGGCGGGCCGATGACGGCATCGGCCGCAGCGTGCGCAACGGGCTCAACTTCACCGAGCGCGGCTTCGGCATCCGCGGCGCCCTCGGGGCCATCGATCGCGGCAACACGGCCGCCTCGCAGCTCAAGCCGGGCGACGTCGACTGGGAGTACATCTTCGGCGAGCTGGGCGCCCGCTGGTTCCACACCGGCGGCATCTACGCGGCGCTGTCCGAGACCACGCCCGAGGTGGTGCTGGAGGCGGTGCAGATCGCCCAGAAATACGGCACGATTGTTTCCTACGACCTCAACTACCGGCCGTCGCTGTGGAAAAGCATCGGTGGCCTGGCCAAGGCGCAGGCGGTGAACCAGGAAATCGCCAAGTACGTCGACGTGATGATCGGCAACGAGGAGGACTTCACCGCCTCGCTCGGCTTCGAGGTCGAGGGCGTCGACCCCAACATCAGCGAGATCGAGACCGGCGCCTTCAAGCGCATGATCGAGACCGCGGTCGCCGCGTATCCAAATTTCAAGGTCGCGGCCACCACGCTGCGCCGCGTCATCACCGCGACGAAGAACGACTGGAGCGCGATTCTGTGGCACGACGGGCAGTTCCACGAGAGCCGGAAGTATCCCGAGCTGGAGATCATGGACCGCGTCGGGGGCGGCGACAGCTTCGCCTCCGGCGTGCAGTTCGGTTTCCTCGAATTCAATGACGCGCAAAAGGCGGTCGAATATGGCGCGGCTCACGGCGCGCTGGCCTCGACCACGCCCGGCGACACCTCCATGGCCACCCGCCGGGAAGTCGAAAAGCAGATCGCGGGCGGCGGCGCCCGCGTGGTGCGCTGAGGGTGCGACCATGTTCAGGGCCGAATCCTATCACGAGGCGTGTGCCACGGTGACCACGGCGCTCACCGCGGCCGGGGTGGTGCCGGTGGTGGTGATCAATGATCCGGCGAACGCCGTGCCGCTGGCCCGGGCGCTGGTGGCCGGCGGCGTCAACGTGATCGAGCTCACCCTGCGCACGGCTGCCGGCCTGGAGGCGATCAAGGCGGTCGCTGCGGAAGTACCCGCCATGCTGGTGGGAGCCGGCACGGTGCTGACGACCGAGCAGGTGCGGGCGGCCAAGGCCGCCGGCGCCGCCTTCGCCGTCGCCCCCGGCACGTCGCGCTTCACCGTGGCGGCGGCGCAGGAGGTGGGCTTGCCTTTTGCGCCGGGTGTCATGACCCCGAGTGACATTGAGGTCGCGCTGTCGCTCGATTGTCGGCTGCTGAAATTTTTCCCGGCGGAGACGGCAGGCGGCGTCGATCACCTCAAGGCGATGGCGGCGCCCTACGCCCACCTGGGCGTACAATTCATGCCCACCGGCGGCATCAAGGCGGCGCAGCTCGCCGACTACCTGGCGGTGAAGTCCATTGCCGCCGTCGGCGGTTCCTGGCTGGCCACCGCGGCGCAGATTGACGCGGGCGACTGGGATACGATCACCGCCCAGGCTGCCGCGGCCATGGCGACGGTGCGGGCGGCCCGCGGCTGAGTCAGCGATCCGTACGGAACGACGCGGCGGGCAGGTCCGCCGCGTTGCCGAGATTGGCGAAGTCGGGGTTGTCGGCCCAGGCGTAGCGGATGTAACGCGGCGCGGGAATGTCAGGACTGGAGACGACCACGGTGTCGCCGACGATCTCGGCCTGGCCCCAAACGAAATACTTGTCCGCGCCGGCGATGGCGAAGTGCGCCAGCGGCTCGCCGTTGGTCGACACGAGCCCGCCGCCGCCGTGGTCGAAGTGCAGCACGATCTGGTTTCCCTTGATCTCCTGCGCGCGGAAAATCGGGCCGGACGACACGATGTCCGTTTCACCGTAGGACAGTTCCATGGCCTGCAGGGCCAGGCGTTCGCCGACCGGTTTCTTGTTGCCCGGGTGAATGTCGTTCCATTCGCCGAGCTCGATGTTGATGCCGATGCCGGTGTGCGGATCGGCGAGGGCGGCGTCGAGCTGGGCCTCGCGCATCAGCGCCCAGTTGCTCTCGGCGGGCAGGTAGTCGACCTCCATAAAGTTGGGGAGCTGGGCGATGAGGAACACCAAGTCGCCCATGCCCCAGTGGGCGCGCCAGTCGGCGATGAGGTTGGGCTGCAGCCAGCGGTAATCGGCCGGGTTGCCGGCGTTGCTCTCACCCTGATACCAGAGAAAGCCGCGGATGCCGTAGTTGGTGAACGGCGCGATCATGCCGTTGTAGAGCGAGGCGGGCTGGGACTGGGCGTTGATGCCGGGCCGGAAGGCGCCGCCGCCGCGCGGCGGGGCGAAGACGTCACCGACCTTATAGGCCCAGTCGCCGGACAGTTCGACGGTGTGGCCGGCGGCGCGGAGGAAGTAAGGCTTGTCGGGAATGAAGCCGCCCTTGCCCCCTGAGTTGGTCACGCGGACCACGAACAGATTGGTGCCCGCGTGCAGCACGCCGGCGGGGATGGTGTATTCGCGCTGCGGATATTCGTAGGTCGTGTTGCCGATGCGGCGCCCGTTGACGTAGAGCTCGTCGGCGTCGCGGATGCGGCCGAGCTTCACGTCGACGTCGACCCCCACCATGGCGGCCGGGATGTCGATCTCGCGGCGATACCAGACCACGCCGTTGAGGTCGCGCACGCCCTGGTCCTCCCAGTAACCGGGCACGTGGATGCGCTTCCAATTGAGCGGCTCGTAGGCGGGATCGAACCACTTGACCGGGCCCGCTAGGCCCCGGTCGGTCTCAACGCGCGGTCCGCCGCCGCCGCGACCGGCCCGGGCGGCAGCGTTGATCGCATCAACGTAGTCCTGGTCCTGGTTGCGCGCGATGGTGGCGAGGATGTCGGGAAACTCGCGAAAGCCCTCCTCGCTGGTCCAGGCCTCGATGCGGGTACCGCCGACGCAGGTCATGATGATGCCCTGCGGCACGCCGTAACGCTCGTGGAGCTTGCGGGCGAAGAAGTAGCCGATGACGGTGAAATCGAGAACGTTCTCCGGCGTGGCCTCGACCCACGTCACGCCGGGGGCATCGTCGAGCGGCCCGCTAAGGACGGCGGTGGTGGGCACCTGGAATTGGCGGATGTCGGGGAAGTGGGCCTCGGCGATTTCCTGGGCGTAGCGCTCCTGCCAGCGGCCGAAATAGTGGGTCATGTTGGACTGACCGGATGCGATCCAGACATCGCCCACGTAGACATCGCGCAGGGTGATGGCATTGGCGCCCTTGATTTCCATCGTTTCGGGTCCGCCGGCGGTGAGCGGCTCGAGCTGCACGCTCCACTGGCCGTCGGCGTCGGCGGTGGCGGCGAGCTGCTGCTTGCGGAAAGCGACGGAGACCCGCTCGCCCGGATCGGCCCAGCCCCAGACTTTGATCGTGGCATCGCGCTGCAGCACCATGCCATCGCTGACGATGCTGGGGAGCCGAACGTCGGCCAGGAGGGGAACGGCAGCCAGCAGGCTGAACAGGGTACAAACGAAGTAGCAGCGGGATCTCATGGGCGGGTGGGGTTGGCGGGGCACGCCATGGACGCATCCCGGACCAACCACTGCGATTCAACCGATTTGAAACGTCAACCGCCGTCCGGCTCGGGTGTGGCTTCGAGCGAGGCGGCGTAGCCGGCGATGGCGGCGGGGGGCACCACGATCTGCCAGCGGTCCTCCCCGGGATCGCGCCGCGCGACGAATTTGATGATGCGTGGTTCGGCCTTGGGATCGTCGAGGGACTTGAGCCGGGCGATGACATTGCGCGCGTTGGGCTCGTATTCGAAAACGCCCGGAATCTCGGCCTTCATCAATGGCACGGCATCGGCGGTGAACCACGCCACCAATTCGGTCGGGTCGCGGTACTCGGCCTGTAAATCCGGGGGCAGGTGTTGGAACAAGGCCTGGGCGGCGGCGGTGGCCTCATCGTCCAGGGCGAGCAAGGGGCGAAGCACGTCGGTATCGCCCCCGGCGCCGGCCCAGAGCAGGGTTTCCATGACGTGTTCCGGCGTATCGGCGCCGACATTGCGCCAGTGTTCCGGAGCGACGGCCTCCATGAGAATATCGGCCGGGGGTGGCACGGTATCACGCTGTGTGCCCAGCAGGGTCGCGAGCGCCTGTTCGCGCTGATTGACGCGATCACGCAGGTAGTTGATCTCAGCGCGGAGTCGCTGCAGTGCGGCTCGGTCTTCGTGGGCGGACGGAGCTGCCGTTGCGGTCGGGGGAATAGGCGTTGGCTCCGTGGCTCGCGGTAGTGTCTGGGCCGTTGCCTGGGCGGTGGTGGTCGGATCGACCTGGGATGACTGCAAGGTCCGGTGCTGGCGCTGCACCGCCCAGCCCATGACGAGGGCCGACACCGCCGGCAGCAGCCAAATCAATCCGGAAGGCCTAGAACCACTCATAAACCGTGGGCCCTTCACCGGGAGTCGGGTTGCGGATCTGGAATTTCATCGGCACCTCCATCCGGACATTGACGGCCTGCTCGGCGACGAGCCCGGGCTCGAATTTCCATTGGGCCATCGCGTTCAAGGACGCCTTGGCGAATTCCTCGTCGGTGGTGCGGACCACATGCAGGTCGCGGACGGTGCCCGTGGCGTCGACCACGAAGGATACGAGGCTTTCGCCGTTTATCAGCTGTCGCCGAAGTTCGAAGGGATAGACCGGGTTGGTCTGTAGGGTGGGCTTGGGCGCCACATCGACTTCCTGGGTAGAATAGATTTTCCCGGGGGTGGCAGCCTGGCTCAGGGCCCGGTTGGTGGCGTCCTCAACTTCGGCCAGCTGTCGATTCAGGGCGTCGGCTTCGTCCGCCAGCGCGGCATAGGCGTCATCGATCCCGCCCGCTGGGGTTGTTGTCACGGAGGGGGAGGGCGGCGCCCCGGCGGTGAGGGGCGGAGTGGTGGTGGTGGCAGGGGACACGGTCATCGGGGTCGCATCGGCGGCGCCGATATGCGGCTGCACGAGCAGGGTGGCGGAACCCGCCACGATGACTGCGGCGGTGATACTGAGCGGGAGTTTGGCCATGGTGAGGAAGGTGAAGGCGCCGCCGACGGTGGCGGCCGAACCGGCCAGTGCGGTGGTGGTGACGGTGGCGGCCAGCCCGGCTGGAGCGGCCCCCACGAGGTTGGCGCCCAGCGCGGAACCGAGCACGGCGGTGGTGGAGGCGATGCCGCGGCGGGCCAGGGCGGTGTTGAGTTTGTCCAGGGCCCGGTCGACCCGCATGCGGGCGGCGTTGGCAGTAAGGTCGAGCTGCGCACCGATCGCCGCGTAGTCGCGGTTTTCGTAGAAGCGCAGCAGCACGGCGGTGCGATCGTCGTCCTTCAATTCGGCGAGGGCGTCGTCGATCAGCGGACTGAGCCGGCTCCAATCGAGGTGAGTAGTGTCGTCGTCGGCATTCCGCAATGACATGGCGGTCCTTTCCCGGACGCGGCGCCGTTGCTCGGTGCGCGCCAGTTTGGCGGTCAGATGATGGGTGGTGCGAAAGAGCCAGCCGCTGGGCGTCGGGTGGGCGGCAACATGCGCCGCCTGGCGGGAGAGTTCACTGAAGACCAGCTGACAGGCGTCCTGGGCGAGGTGGGCATCGCCATTCAGCCGACGCAGAGCGACGGAGTGAATCCAGCCCAGGTGTTGATCGACGAAGGCGCGAAAAGCCGTCTCGTCGCCGGAGGCGCTGAAACGCTGCAGGAGTTCGCGGTCGGTGGTCATTTAACGGCAAGTCCCCGCCGCCGCTCGAAACGCACAACCGAATCCGATTTTTTTTGGGATTCGCCGGGCCCGGCTCAGAAGGGCGGCTCTTCCTCGAACACCTCGCCGCTTGATTCCAGGTCGGCGGGGTGAGGGGCGTCGGTGACGGGCGGGGGACCGCCGCTCGACTCGATCTTCCAGGCGGCGAGGTTGACGTAGTAGTTCTCCTTCCATTCGCGGCCGCGCAGGTCGAAGAAGACCTTCACTTTGTCGCCGGGGGTCAGTGAGGCGACGAGCGCGACCTTGTCCTTCACACATTCGAACTTGAGGTCCTGCGGGTACCGGTCGGCTTCGGTGGTCAGGACAAATTCGCGCTTGTTGAAGCCGCTGCCGAAGGTTTGCTCCTCGAAAATCTTCTTAATGGTGCCGGATATCTCGAACATGGAGGCAGGGAAAACCCGCACCGCCGGGAGGGCGAGCCCCGGTTTTGGGTAATCCGGGTAGGGGCGGAAAAAATGGGACGGAAGTGCGCTTGACTTGGGTTCGCCCGATTCTACGGTCGCCCTCCTTTCCCCGAATTCGGGGTGGTAGCTCAGTTGGTTAGAGCGTCTGCCTGTCACGCAGAAGGCCGCGGGTTCGAGTCCCGTCCATCCCGCCACTTTCTTCAAAACCTTCCGGTCACCGGGAGGTTTTTGTGCGTTCAGGCGGTGAGTTTCCGGGACTCATCAACGGCCATGGCCATGTCGGCGGCACGGTGGGGTTGCGCGGTGGGCAGTATTCGGCCGGGAGCGTCATGCAGGACCTGCAACGCTATGCGCGCTACGGCATCACGACCGTGGTCAGCCTCGGGGGCGACGAAGCCGTCGCGGTCGGGATCCGCGATGCCCAGGCCACGCCGATGCTCAATCGCAGCCGGTTGTTCATGGCCGGCGAAGTCATCACGGGAGCAACCCCGGCGGCGGCGCTGGCGGTGGTGTAGCGCAACGCCCGCATGGGGGTGGACTTCATCAAAATCAAGGCCGACCCCGGCGCCGGCGCGCAGAACCTGTCCCCGGAGGTCTACACGGCGGTGATCACCCGGGCGCACGAACTCGGTCTGCCGGTGGCGGCGCACCTGTTCTACCTGGACGACGCCCGCGGCCTCGTGACGGCCGGGGTGGATTTCCTGGCGCACAGCATCCGCGACCGGGAGGTGGATGACGCGTTGGTGGCGGCGATGAAGTCCGCCGGGGTCTATTATTCGCCGACCCTCATGCGTGATGTGTCCACCTACGTGTATGAGTCGGAGCCCGCCTTTTTTGCCGATCCGTTTTTCCTCAAGGCGGTCGATGCCGCCGTGCTGGCCGAACTGCGTGATCCGGAGCGACAGGCCCGGATTCGCGGCAACCGTTTCCTACAGGCCAACAAGGAGGCGCTCCAGGTCGCGCTGGTGAATCTCAAGCGGCTGGCCGATGCCGGCGTGCCGATCGTGATGGGCACTGACACCGGTCCCCCCCGCCCGTTTCCAGGGCTACTTCGAGCACAAGGAGCTGGAGATGATGGTCGCCGACGCCGGTCTCACCCCGATGCAGGCGCTGCTCAGCGCCACCGGCGGCGCGGCGGCGGCCCTGGGTCTCGAGGACGTCGGGACGCTTGAGCCGGGGAAGTGGGCCGACCTGCTGGTGCTGGCGGCGGACCCACTGGAGGACATCACGCACACCCGGAGCCTCGAATCCGTCTGGATCGCCGGCAACCGGGTGGCGGACTGATCGCGCCGTTCAGTCTGCGGCCGGCGCGTTGGTGTTGTTGACGTTGGCCAGGATGTGGGCGGCGAGCTCCTTGGGCGTCTCCAGCATGGCCGTATGGCTGCCGGGATAGGGCCGGATGGTCCAGCCACGGGCCTTGGCGCGTTGCCAGGCGGCATTGTTGGCGGCGCGCTCGGTCTCGTCGGCCGCGTCCCGAACGAACGGCACGTAGGTGACGTTGAGGGCGAGCGCCGCCGGATTCTTGTAGGAGACCGGCTCGGTGAAGGTGCCGATGGGGTGGCCGACGTTGTGGGGCCACGAGGTGGGGTTTTTCGGCAGCCAGTCCATCACCAGCCGACCGTTTTCGACCTGGGGTTCGGGGCGGTTGCCGCCGCGGCCGCCGCCAAAGGAATCGTAGATCGACTGGCCGTCTTCCGGCACGGCGGCGTCGAAGTAGAACACGTGTTTGATGCGCTCCGGGATGCGGTCCATGACGCCGGTGATGACCATGCCGCCGTAGCTGTGGCCGGTGAGGACGACGTCGTGCAGGTCCTCGAACAGGATGGTGTTCACCACGTCGTTGATGTGGGTGGTGAGGTTCACGCCCTCCGCGCTGAGGTGGGAGCGTTCGCCGAGGGCGGTGAGGGTGACGCGATAGACCGTGTGACCCTCGTCCCGGAGGTATTTGCCGGTTTCCTTCCATTCGTAGCCGCCGGCGGTGGCGCCGTGGACGAGAACGAAGGTGAGTTTTTCCTCGTGGTGGTTGGCTCGGGCGAGGGTCGTCGCGCCGCAGGCGACGAGCAACAGGGTAAGGAGGCGGAAGAGTTTCATGATAATATCAGGGGGAAGCGTTGGATTCAGGGAGTGGGCGTGTTGGTGTCGGTGACGGCCGCCTGCATCAGGACGGAGAGATCCTTCGGGTTCTCGAGCATGGCGGTGTGGGAGCCGGGGAAGGTGCGCACGGTCCAGCCGCGGGCGACGGCATTCTGCCAGTTGCGATCCCGGGCGGCACGCTCGGCCGGGTCGGTCCCCTCGGCGATGAACGGCACGTAGGTGACGTTGAGCTTAAAGGCCTCCGGGTTGTTGTACTTCACCGCCTCCAGGTAGGGGCCAAAGGGCTGGCCGACGTTGTGCGGGTAGGTGGTGGGGTTCTCGTTCAACCACTCCGGGATGCGGCGACCGTTCTTGATCAGCAGGTTGGCGGGCGGGCCGTTGCGGGAATAGCTGGACTCGCCGTCCTCGGGCACGGAGGCATCAAAATACATGACGTGTTTGATGCGCTCCGGGATCTCGTTCATCACGCCGGTGATGACGCGGCCACCGTAGCTGTGACCGGTGAGAATGACGTCGTGCAGGTCCTCGAAGCGGATGGTGTTCACCACGTCCATGATGTGCGTGCTGAGGTCGACGCCCACGGCGCTGAGGTGGGAGCGCTCGCCGAGGGCGGTGAGCGTCACGCGGTAGACGGTGTGGCCGGCCTCCTCGAGGTAGCGGCCGGTTTCCTTCCATTCATAGGCACCTGCGGTGGCGCCGTGCACGATGACGTAGGTGTGTTTCTCTTCGTGGTGGTTGGCGCGGGCGACGACAGCCGCGAGGCTGGTCAGGAGCACCAGGGCAAGGAAGCGGGGGGTGAATTTCATGATGCAGGGTAGATGGACCGACCAACTTGTCGGCCGCCCGGGATCATGTCAGCACCGTTCTGTTTGGACCGCCCGCAGGGTCAGTCACCCTTAACCCACCCAGTCACGCGCGTTGCGGAAGAGCTTCATCCACGGCGAATCCTCGCCCCATTCGGCGGGGGCCCAGCTCATGCAGCGGCTGCGGAAGACGCGCTCGGGGTGCGGCATCATGATGGTGACGCGGCCGGTGGTGGTGGTGAGCGCGGTCATGCCGAGCGGCGAACCATTGGGGTTGAGCGGGTAGCGCTCGGTGGGCCGATGGTGGTTGTCGCAATAGCGCGCGGCGACGAGGCCGCTGGCACTGAAAGCGTCGGCCGCGGCGCGATCGGCGAACTCGGCGTAGCCTTCGCCGTGGGCGACGGCGATGGGCAGGACGCTGC
>Ga0181606_10000092_pt1 | contig 66148 bp, 58 predicted proteins | sample 041ome_10_FD_132994 | JGI IMG/M metagenome (GOLD analysis project Ga0181606, IMG submission 132994) | Coastal salt marsh microbial communities from the Groves Creek Marsh, Skidaway Island, Georgia - 041412US metaG (megahit assembly) | ecosystem: Environmental > Aquatic > Marine > Intertidal... | reverse complement strand
TTGCTTTTTGATCGTTGGTTAGGATTGAAAATTACGAGAGATCGATTAAAACAATACGACATTGGTTATAACGATTTTGGGGGTTATGAAATCATTGACGAATCTCTGTCTCACACCATTGGGCAGATCGATGCCATCAACGAATTGGTAGAGGATTTTATTCCCGATTATCTGCAGATTTTACCGAAGGACATAAAGCTTGGGTTGAGGCTAAACAGCGAGCAACAATTGGTCTCGATGGCCCAAGAAGGACAGGTGGATACAGGGAAATTGCTGAAGTCCATGTACACTTATTGTAGCTCAATTGGAGTCGAATTTTTGTGTGGATTGAACGTAAATAAGATTGAGTCGAAAGAGGCAGGGGCAAGTCTAATTGTGGATGATGCGCAAAGAGGAACTATTGAAATGAGTGCGAACCAAGTCGTCTTATGCACCAATGCGTTTACTCAATTATTAGCGCCAGAAGAACAAATAGATCCTGGGCGAGGTCAGGTATTAATAACAAAACCCATCAATGGACTGAAATTTCGTGGAAACCTTCACCTTGATGAAGGTTTCTATTACTTAAGAAATGTGGGAAATCGAATCCTTTTTGGGGGTGGTAGAAATTTGGATAGAATAGGCGAGACCAAAACCTCATTTGATTTGAACGATTCCATTCAGACCAGATTGGACGGAATGCTGGAAGGGGTGTTGGAACTAAATGAAACACCTCAAATTGACATGAGATGGTCTGGAATTATGGCATTTGGAAAAACAAAAATGCCCATTGTAAGGCTGCGTGAAGATGGACTTCTCATAGCGACTAAAATGAGCGGAATGGGAATCGCACTGGCTGGCCAAATTGGTGAGCAATTGGCAGATTTAATGGATGATAAGAATTTATGAAAATGATAGATTACAAGGAGTATTGGGAAAAGGGAATGGAATATTCAGCGTACCGCGAATTAGTCGATTCGCTGATCGAAGAAGGTAAATCGACCGGTCCCGAGCAAAGCCAAGCACTATTGAATTATTCCAAGCTGAATCAGCAACGCATGCGCAGGTTAGAAAAAACAATCAAACCAGAACAATTAGATGGAATTGACGGCCGCAACGCAAGGGTTAATTATATCTTAACTATCACAGAAGGTTGGTGCGGAGATGCTTCCCAAATCGTTCCCGTAATTGAAAAATTTGCGGAACACACGGGCATGGACTCTAGATTTTTACTGCGCGATGAAAACCTCGATTTGATGGATACCCATTTGATCAATGGAGGGCGATCTATTCCAGTAATATTGTTTTTGAATGATGATTTTGAGGTGGTGCACCAATGGGGTCCGCGTCCAGCTCCGCTGCAGCAATTAGTAATGGAATACAAGCATGCCCCAGAGCCAAAGCCTCCTTACTCTGAGTTTTCAAAGGATGTGCAACTCTGGTATGCTAAAGATAAACAACAACACATGCTTCAAGAATGGACGGATCTTTTGGAAGATTAATCCCTTTTAGGCTTTAGTTTTACGATTCTTGAAAAGCCTGCGATACATAAGTGTTTTTTTCATTGTCATGATATTTACATCTTGTGATTGCCGTTATGGATGCGAGAACGGTGTATGTCAAAAACGGGAATGCAAATGCGATGTGTATTGGGAAGGCGATGCATGTCAGAGACGCGAACTTTCTAAATACATTGGAACATACATTGGATCCAATTCATGTGAAGTGGATCAAATGGAATTTACCTTGCAAAATGGACAAAGCGTTGATGAAATGTTGTGGAACAATAATTTGGTGTTCACATATAGAGACAGCGCGTTGTTCGATATTCTTCCTCAGGAATATTACGGTGTCCAAATCCAAGGAGAAGGCTCCATGTTACTTGAAAAAATCTCATTTCACTATCAATACATAGATACTCTTTTAGGTGTCGAATGTTTGGTGAATGCTAACCTGAAAATGGAATAGAACAAGCGAAATATGTGTAGTTACAAATTGCGGCTTTTAGGATCGATAAAAAATTCACAAATTCGCCAACCATTTTAACCAACCAAATCATGGCCAAAATTCACAATTTTAGTGCTGGTCCCAGCATATTACCTCAAGAGGTTTTTCAAGAGGCATCTCAAGCTGTACTCGACTTTAACGGAACTGGACTCAGCCTTTTAGAAATGTCGCACCGGAGCAAAGAGTTTGTTGCAGTAATGGACGAGGCGAGAGCTTTGGTGAAAGAGATCTATAATTTAAGTGATGATTATGAAGTTATGTTTCTTCAAGGAGGAGCTAGTTTGGGATTCTTGATTAGCGCATACAATTTACAAGGAGCGAATAAAAGAGGAGCTTATATCTCCACTGGGGCTTGGGCTTCCAAAGCCTTGAAAGAGGGGAAATGGGTTGGAGAGGCTGTTGAAGTTGCTACATCCAAGCCAGAAAATTATAATCACATTCCGAAGAACTATGTTGTGGGAAGCGATGTGGATTATTTGCATTATACCTCGAACAACACAATTTTCGGTACACAATTTCATAATGTACCTGAGGTGAATGTCCCACTGGTTTGTGACATGTCATCCGACATTTTTTGCAGAGAATTAGACACTTCCAAGTTTGATCTGATATACGCTGGTGCTCAGAAAAACATGGGGCCAGCTGGAGCAACACTCTACATCGCAAAAAAGAGTTTGATTGGCAATTCAAGTGCTAATATTCCAACGATGTTGAATCTGAAAACGCATGCTGACAAAGAGTCGATGTTTAATACACCTCCTGTTTTTGCAGTATATGTTAGTATGTTGGTGTTGCGTTGGATCAAGAAAACAGGCTTGAAGCAGATCGGAATCATGAACAAGGCTAAAGCGGATTTGCTATATGGCGAAATCGATCGAAATACAATGTTTAAAGGAACTGCTGCAGAGGAAGATCGTTCCATAATGAATGCTTGTTTTGTACTAAACGATGGTTTGGATGAGTCATTGACCACTTCCTTTTTGGACATGTGTAAGACTGTCAATATTAGCGGACTAAAAGGTCACCGAGATGTAGGTGGATTTAGGGCAAGTATGTACAATGCACTACCTTTAGACAGTGTTCAGGCCTTAGTAGATGTAATGAAGGCCTTCGAAATTAAATATGCGTGAGAATATGAAGAGTATCAAAAATTGGATGGTGTTGACCACTGCAATATTCGCGGTTAGTAGTGTGTTTGCTCAACTTAAGGTAGACAAGGAAACAAAATTATATCAGTTGCACAATGAAGAACTGATTACGGTAGATCGTGCGGGTACCGATGAGTTAATCAATCGGTTTTACTACTGGGGTTTGGATGAATTCAAAGACCTTAAGCACAGCGTAGTTCGTGATGACACGACCTTTAGAGGAGTAGTGTTTAATGTAGAGATGCCAATGGTGGATAACCACTTTGGAGTGAAGTACACGCATACCAAAAGAAAAGTGGGTTTCGAATTGAAATTTGATGCTGAGAAAAAGGACTACAGTTACTGGATTTCAAACATTACTTATAAAACCGTTGAGGTGGACCGGAAAGATAGAGAAGAAGCTTATGATGGTAAGCTAGAGGACTTCAAAGGAGCCGCAAAGCGCGGCTTGATTGAAGAATTGGACTTAGTTTTTGAAGTAATGATCGATTCATTTGCTGATGCTGCTGAACGAGATTTCACAGATGCTCAAATGGATGAATTTGGCGTATGGAAAGATTCAAGAAAAGATGCCAGAGACGCAGCGGCAAAAGCTGCCAAAGAGGCTGAGAAAGAGGCCGCAGCAGCTGCAAAAACAGCGGCCAAAGAGGCTGCGGCTGCTGAGAAAGCAGCGGCTAAAGAAGCTGCAAAGAAGGCGAAGGAAGACGCAGCAGCAGAGAAAGAAGCAGCAGCAGAGTCAGCAAAGAAAGCGAAGGAAGAAGCCGAAAAGGCAAAAGAACAATCCGAAGAAGATAAATAGATAAAAGCAAGACCGCATGAAGATTTTAGCAAACGATGGTATCTCAGCTTCTGGAAAGCGGAAGTTGGAATCAGCTGGATATACCGTTGTTACCGAAACTGTACTTCAGGAAAGATTATCACAAGGAATAAATGATGATGGTTACGTTGGGATATTAGTTAGAAGTGCTACCAAGGTTCGAAAAGAGCATATGGATGCTTGTCCGAATTTGAAACTGATCGGTAGAGGTGGAGTTGGTATGGATAATATTGATGTTCAATATGGTAGAGATAAAGGATTACATGTAATTAATACACCAGCTGCGAGCTCACAATCTGTGGCCGAATTGGCGATGGGCAGTTTATTTGCTATGGCAAGGTTTACCTATGATGCATATCAAAAAATGCCTTCAAAAGGTGCTTCCGATTTTAAAGCATTAAAAAAATCATACAGTAAGGGAACGGAACTTAGAGGTAAAACTCTCGCAATAATTGGATTTGGCGGGATAGGTCAAGAGTTAGCCAAATACGCCTTGGGTTGTGGTATGAACGTGATGTATAATACTCGTGGTGAAAAGAATACCATCGTTTTAGCATTGAATATTGGCGGAAACAAAGTCGATGTTACTGTAAATCGAAGCTCCTTTGATGAATGTGTTTCTCAAGCAGACTACATCAGTTTGCATGTTCCAAAGCAAGCCGATGGAAGCGCAGTAATTGGTGCTAGCGAATTTGAAAAAATGAAAGATGGCGTTGCTTTAGTGAATACTTCACGTGGCGGATCTATAGATGAGGATGCCTTGTTAGCAGCGTTTGATGCGGGTAAAGTGAAAGCCGTTGCTTTGGATGTTTTTGTTGGGGAGCCAGCCCCTAGGGCAGATATACTAGCTCATCCTCGTGTATTAAGTACTCCACATATAGGTGGAAGCACCGTTGAAGCACAAGATCGCATAGGAGTGGAGTTAGCCGATCAAATAATTGAACTTTTGGGATAACACCCGAACAAACCTTTTTAGACTTAAACAAGATGAGCATTTTTAAGCCATTCAAAGCAGTAAGACCTGCTGTAGACAAAGTGAAAGCAGTTGCATGTAGACCTTACGATGTATTAAACGCGGATGAGGCCAAGGAAGAGTCGGCTGGCAATCCTGCCAGCTTTTATCACGTGATCAAGCCTGAGATTGATTTTCCTTCTGATCACGATCCTTACGATGAATCGATCTACAAAAAGGGAAAAGAAAACTATGATCTTCTCAAGGAGAATGGTGTTTTAAAGCAGGATGATAAGGAGTCGTACTATGTATACCAACTGATCATGGATGGTCACATGCAAACCGGTCTTGTAGGTTGCTGCGCCATCGATGATTATTTCGATAACAACATAAAGAAGCATGAATTAACTCGTCCAGATAAGGAGGAGGATCGTAAGAATCATGTGCGTTTTGGTAAGATGAATGCCGAGCCTGTATTCTTCTCTTATCCACATGTAAATGACATTGATACTCTAGTTGAAGATGTTAAATCAGGTTCTGATCCCGTATATGATATCACAACAGTTGATGGTATTCAACATACCTTATGGGTAGTAGATAATGATGATCATGTCTCAAGTATTGAGGCCTACTTCACCGAAAAGGTGCCTTCCATATATGTTGCCGATGGACATCATAGAACAGCTGCAGGTGCACTTGTTGGTCAAGAATTCAGAGAAAAGAATGGCGGAAACAAAAACGATGGAGAACGTTATAATTATTTCATGGCGGTGGTTTTTCCTGATAATCAGTTGAAAATTATTGATTATAACAGAGTTGTGAAAGACTTAAATGGATTGTCAGAATCTGATTTTCTTTCCAAATTGAACAATAGTTTTTCAGTTTTAGAGATGTCTGGTCAGTATCGTCCTACGTCATTGCATTGCATTGGAATGTACCTATCAGGAAAGTGGTATGAGTTAAAAGCAATGGATCATACATATAATGACAACGACCCACTGGGAGTGTTGGATGTAACGATTCTGTCTAAGGAGGTTTTGGAACCCATGTTTGACATCGTTGATCTTCGAAGAGATAAACGAATCGATTTTGTAGGAGGAATTCGGGGATTAGGTGAGTTAGAAAAACGAGTGAACTCTGGAGAAATGAAGGTTGCGTTTGCAATGTATCCGGTGTCAATGCAGCAATTGATCGACATTAGTGATGCGGATTTAATCATGCCTCCAAAGGTTACCTGGTTCGAACCTAAACTTCGAAGCGGACTTTTCGTACACGAGCTTTAGAAATTTCATCTTAAATACCATAGCTTAAATGGCTGATAGTCTGAAAATCATCATTGTAGAAGATGAGAGTTTGATCGCAGAAATGCTCAAACTTATGTTGGAGGATATGGGACATAAGGTCATCGGTGTGGTACATACTTTCCTAAGTGGACAATTGGTGATAGAGCTCGGAGGCTATGATCTCGCTATTCTCGACATCAATTTACATGGCAAAATGGAAGGAATTGAGTTGGCTCAAGAGCTAAGAGAATTGAGAGTGCCTTTCATGTTTCTGACCTCATATGCAGATAAAGCCACGTTAGAAGAAGCTAAGAAGACGGTCCCTGGCGCTTATGTTCTAAAGCCATTTACGGAAGAGGATATATACACGAACATCGAAATGACCATGATGCATGCGGTGCGTGCGGAGGATACTACTGTAAGTATAAAAGACGGTCACAAATCGCGAATTCTTGATCATGAGGATATTCTTTTTGTGAAGGCAGATAATATTTACATCGAGGTGCATACTACTAAAACCAAGGTTGTGAGTAGGCAACCTCTGTCAGCTGCGCTTGAAAAGTTACCCGAGGATTTATTCATTCGAGTGCACCGATCCTATGCTGTAAACATTAAGAAAATAGATTCTGTAAGTCGATCGTCATTACAAATAGGTCAAGTTACCATACCCATTTCTAGAACACATAGAGAGGATGTATACCGTGCGCTAGATTTAGAATGACGGCTCACCTACAAATGAAGTTCGTTCACAACAATGAATGTTGCGACACACATCTACATGTATTTATTGCCATATGTTTGAGTCATCGAAAACGATAAGATGTCAACCAAGAGTTGATACTATATAATCCTCAATCCGTAGCATGGCGATTAAAAATCGCTGACCGGCCCTCTCAGGGACGGTTTTTTTTGTCTTATTCTAATTGGATTGCCCACGATATTTCATCGAATGTGGGGCTTTTATGTTTATTTTTTCTTGTGGCTACATATATAGAACGGAGGCCAATAAATTCAGGTTGATCATACTCTAGATGCCCATCGTGGATGATTTGCACTTTAGTAGAATCCATTTTATGACTCACTAGGTAGCATTTAACATTTTCTGCTCGCCTTTGGTAAATATTGTTCTCGTAACAAATACTTATAGAATCTTCGCTGCCATGAAATGGCATTATGCTAACATTTTGATAGTTGAGGGTTAAAAGCTTCTTGACCTTAATAAGCGTTTGTGCATCGAGCGAAGCAACACCTTTCTCAAAGTAGAATGTGTCAACAAAATTCACTTGACTATGGGCCGTGCTACCCGCTGCGAAATAAGCGAAGACTATTGCTATAATAGATAGATTTTGTACGGTCATACTATACTAAACGCTCAAAATACATGGTTCATTGTCCATTTGATCCAAAGCGAAGTATGAGTTTGTTCGCAATATTTGCAATATGTCAATTCAAAATAGATTAAATAAACTCAGATCGGATCTTCCAACAGATGTAACTCTTATTGCAGTTTCAAAACGACATACTGTTAAATCGATTCTCGAAGCATATGAAGCTGGCCAGCGAGATTTTGGTGAGAATCTTGTGCAGGAAATGCATAGTAAGCAAGTGGAACTACCAAAGGACATTAGGTGGCATTTAATTGGTCATTTGCAATCGAATAAGGTTAAGTATATCGCTGGTTATGTGCATCTAATCCATGGCGTGGATAGTTTGAAACTTTTAAAAGAGATAAATAAAAGAGCCAAAAATGAAGAACGAGTAATATCGTGTTTGTTACAGGTTCATATTGCTCAAGAGGATACAAAATTTGGGTTCGATCGTGAGGAATTATTTGAATTGCTCAGTTCATCTGAATTTTCAAATCTCCATCATATATCAGTGAAAGGGTTGATGGGAATGGCAACAAATACTGAAAATGAATCACAAATTTCATCAGAATTTCATTCGTTACGGGAAATGTTCAAAACGATAAATTCGAATTATACCCTGCCAAATTTGGAAATGAAGCACCTATCTACGGGGATGAGCAATGATTATTCAGTCGCAATAAAAGAGGGTTCAAATATGATTCGTGTCGGTTCACTGATATTTGGTGCAAGACCCAATACAACCTGATTTATGACACGAGTTTTAGCACGATTAGTGGTGCTTCTGGTGTTGTTTTCTGGTGCATCACCTATCCTGTCATTTATTTCAATTTTCGCTAATTTATTACCGTTGTTGGATGGCTTACTGTTGGCTGTCTCTGTATTGATCGCAATCTACAGTTCGATCAAGCGAAAAATGGGAACTGATGTCCTCATTATGTTGTTGGTAACCATATTCGTTTATTCATGTCGGAATGCTGAGATTAATCTTCGACCCACAGACGATAAGGAAATCACCCTACTATCCTTAAATGTTGCCCAGTTTAATAATGACACTGCCAATGTTTCCGAGGTAATTCAACTAATAAATAAGGAGGTACCTGATGTAGTTCTTGTACAAGAATTTGGCCTTTATTATAAATGGCCAGATATATCCACGGTATCCAGAGATTTCGCGCAAAGAATAGGGTTTGAATACTACCATTTTCAACCTCATGATGGAAATATTTTTGGCACCGCAATTTTTTCGAAGCGACCAATCCTTGGTTCAACATTGGTTTTCAATGAAATCTCGCAAACAAATGAAGCTTGGTCTCATTTGATTAAGCTAAAGGAAGACACCGTTCAGCTTATAAATGCGCATGTCGAGAGTTTCAATTTAAAAGGACCTGGAACGAAGCTTGGCTTGAAAGATGTATTAAAAAGACAAGAAAACCAAGCAACAATTATTCAAAGTGCAATTTCAGATAAATACAAATCGATGATATGTGTCGATCTAAATGCGGCAGTAGGATCCAAAATATATAATCAGTTCAGAAAGAGTCATATTGATGTTTCAAAGACTCAAGGTCTAGGTTGGGTAAATACCTTGAAATGGCCGCCTATTCGGATTGATCATGTATTTGCAGATCAAAATATTCAATGCACAGAGCTTGAGCTTTTGGAGAACACACCTTCTGATCATCGTGGAATAATTGCATCATTCCGTTAATTCCTGTTTACAGTTTAGTGTCGAAAACTAAAAGCATTTATAAAATACTGACCTACCAGTTGATCTAAGTTTGATAGAATCAAAAAGTCCGGATGAAATATTTACTAACCATATTGGCAATTGCATTGCTTGGTACACCACATTTAACGCAAGGTCAACAGGCAGATAATTTTAACCAAGCCAAGCTGCATCTGGCAAATCATAAGCTTAATCAAGCAATTCCCATTCTTGAAGGATTATGGAATAGCGATCCCAAAAATGCTAATTTGAATTATTTACTTGGTTTATGTTATGTGAAGGAAGATATTAAAATAAACGAATCGGTGGAATTGCTCGAAACTGCATCTAGTCTTTACGCAACTGATTATGCTGCTGGTTCGAGCAGGGAAAGACGTGCTCCAGAATATGTATACTATTATCTCACGATTGCCTATTCGAAAAATGGACAGTGTGAAGAGGCTCTGCGGGCATTAAATCGATTTTATCAGGTGTATTCATACAATGATGAGTATTACTTGGTTGATGGTCAAAAGTGGGTGCGTGAATGCAATCTGCAAAAGCAAAAGGAAAATGGTGTTCCAGAACCAGAAGAAAAAGATGAACCCGAAATAGTTCAACGAGTCGAAGAAGACAAAAAGGAGAGTGTTGAAGAGAATAAAGTTGAAGACGCGAAAGTTGAACCTGTCGAGGTTGTTGCAATAGAAGAAACGCAAGAAACACAAGAAGAAATACAAGAAGAAGAGCCTGCCCCAGAGATTTCAGAAGAACAAAAAGCCAGTCAAGAAATATTAGCCGAAGTAAGACAGGAGCGCATAGAACCCCAGATAAAGGAGCGATTAATACCATTTAGTGATTGGGAGAACCTGCGTACTCGAGATATTAATTTCACTTCAATGACTTCTCAATATGGCATACAGATTGCCGCCCTAATAGATTTAAAACCAACCCGTGATTTCACCGATGTTAAAAATGTGGAGGTGTATGTTGATGAAAACGGAATCTTTAGATACGTAATCGGTCGATTTCCGTATAGAAAGCAAGCGGAATCCCTAAAGGATAAGATTATCGAATTGGGTTACAAGGATGCTTTTATCGTAGATATTAATCAGCCAGATTATACGAAGGAGGTCTTAGGTTTAGGTAAATCGAACATTGACTGGCATATCGATGGAAAGGTTGATTTCAGAGTACAAGTTGGTGCCTTCGCTGCACTCGTACCAAGTGCAGTAGCAGATAAGTATTTAGAAATTGAAGGTATTCGTGAGTACCCTCAAAATGGTCTAACTATTTTAACCGTGGGAAGCTTTCCAACTTATGAGGAAGCACAGGCGTATCGAGATGCCTTGAAAACGAAAGGAATTGACGATGCCTTTATTGTAGCCTTTAATTTAGGAAATAAGATTTCTCTAAAAGAAGCTAAGGAATACGTTGATCGTGAAAAGAATGACTCAACAAAAGAAGACGGTAAAAAGCGAAAATCTGCGGATTTTTAGATCTAATTTGGACCACATCCTCATCGACCTTGACCGTATTATTGTTTTGATAGTTGACTTCGAAAAATAAACGCTTACTTGAAATCACTTTCACGCAGAAGGTTAAGTTAGGTTAAGTTTCGAAAAGCTCCGAGAAATCGGAGCTTTTTATTTACGCTGGCCTAAAAATTGTCTTATGATAGTATGGCTTACATTTGTTTATCTATAATTCTACCCTCATATATAAAGAAATTGACTTTCCCTAAGGTTTTAGTATTCTTACTTGTCCTGTGGTCTAGCACTCTTCAAGGTCAATTCAAACCATCAGATTATTTACAGAAAGCTGAAGCGGTTAAAACACTTAATGATGGCTATCAAACCATAAACCCATGTCTGAGCTCGGATGGAAATCAAATTTGGTTTACAAAGAACAATCATCCAAAATCTTTAGGAGGAAGTTCTGATCAAGATATTTGGACGGCACAACGTAACTCCGATGGATGGTCCAAGCCTACCAATTTACTTAAAGGACTTAATTCAGAAGTCAATGATCTCATCATTGGTCAATCCATGGGGCAACTCATCTTTAGTTTATACACAAATAGGACTTCGGGGGCACCTATTAATGAGATAAGGGCTTATGAAGTTTTGGAAGGTGAATATGTTTTAGATCATGTGATAGCGTTTCCAGAAATTGAACTAAAAAGTCAATTTTTTGGATTTTTTGTTCCTGAAGATGAATCCTTTTTATTGATATCCATGAACGGGGAGTTTTCTTTTGGAAAAGAAGATATTTATGTGGTGCTTAGAACAGAAAAAGGATGGTCTGAGCCTATCCATACAGGTGCAAGAATTAACACTTCGGGATTTGAAATGTCACCATTCATGTCCACGGATGGAAAGCATATGTTTTTTGCAAGTGAAGGTCACAACAGCTATGGAAGTGCTGATATTTTTGTTTCTGTCCGACTTGATGATACCTGGCAGAATTGGTCAAAACCACAAAATCTTGGACCAAACATTAATTCCGAAAAATTTGAAGCCTATTTTACCATATCTAATGCTCAAAACGAAGCTTACTTTGTAAGTAATAGGGATGGTCACACTGGATTTTTACATAGCATCTCTTATAAACCAAATGAGGAGGTAGATATGACTGTTCATCCTTCGGCCAGCGGGTTTATTCGAATGGAAAAGCTGCCAGCAATGAATGTCCGATTGAATTTAATTGATGAAAATGACAAGATCATTCAATCTGTCACCACCAATGATGAAGGCTATTTTAATCTTCAATCTTTTCTACCAGATCGTGATTATAAAATCGCAATTGATGATAGCATCAGACAAGATTTAAGCACTGCCGATATATTTCTCACAAATGACCTTGGTGAGAAAATGATTTTTATGAATGAAAACGAATTGGGACTCTTTGGTTTTAAGGTACTATCAGGTGAAAAAATTGAAGAAGTAAGTAAATTAGAGAACTTAGCTTCGAATGGTAGAGTGGTAGATAGGCCAACGACTATATCCGGAAAGGTGGCCATGTTCGGCACATTAAACGAAAAACTGAAGTTGCAGGTTGTTGATGAAAATAGCAAGATTGTAGAAGAGATTTTGACTGATGAAGATGGATATTTCCAGTTCAGCACAAACTCAAGTGAAAAGAGTTATTTTTTGTCCGTTGATGCAGAAACCCAAGGATTGGTTGATGTTTATGAAATATTCTTGACCAACGACAATCCGGATGAGGATATAATCGTTACCAAAACAGATCGTTATTTATTCGAATTTCGAGCTCTCTCGGATGGCTCTGAAAAAGGAATTGAACGATTGGTTGAACATGATAAGGACATGTCAAAATCATTTTTTGATCAATATGGTTTTCAACCTGCAAGAATCAATAGTGCACTATCTGGATATTTAAAATCGGGCAAGTTGCCATTGATATCTGCAGAAATATCATTGATTGATGATCAGGATAAAACGGTAGATCGGGCAATTACTGATGAGGAAGGTAGATTTGTTTTTACTGAGTCTATTCCCGAAGGAGACTATACTTTACAGCTTGATTCGGAGCAGGAGGCAAGCCTTGGCGAAAGTGAAATATTCCTAGCTAAAAACCCTCAAGACATTGTGTTTTATTTAGAGGATTCAAGAACAGGCGTATTTGCATTTAAAAAATTGGCTCAACAACGACCTATGACATTGTATTCGTTGAAATCTGAGACGGAGAGCGGCTATGTTGTTTCTGACGCGCCAGCAAAGTTGAGAGGTAAGTTTGAATACAAGAAATTACCTAAGTCAGGGGTTCGACTAAAGCTAATGGATGAACAAGAGAATATCATCCAAATCACCGAAGTTGACGAGAATGGAAATTTTGAGTTTGAAAAGTATACAGTAAATGAGAATTATTTCATTTCTGTTGAAGATGGCGAGGGTCTTTCTGATATTTATGAAATATACTTAAGCGGGCAACAAAAGAATGTATTGGTCAATAGAACGAATAAATATGTTTTTGCTTTTTCAGTATTGCCTTCACAGGCTATTATGCTTTCTAAATCATATGAGAATGATGCCCCATTGGGTTTTCAATCACGACTGGCTGATGACGGTGAAATCGATGAGTTGAAGGGGTATTTCGAATATGATCTAAATGATTTTAATGGTGGTCACTTTTCAGTTTTGGATGCATTTGTTGCAAGCTTTAATTCCGGAGTTGCTGCTAAGCTGCGTATTTCGAATGGAGCTATACAGAATGGAAAGTTTATTGCTGAATCAATTGAGGCTTCTGAACTCGCCCCAATATTGAATTATCTAAAAGTTGCGGGAGTTTCACAACCTCATTTGCGGATTGATTTAAGCGCTAGCGATCAGGTCATTTTATCCAACTAAAAAAGGCTCGATCAAATAGTTGATCAAGCCTTTTTACATTTATAAGTTAGGTGTCCTTATTGTACAATCACCTTTTTGGTGATAAGTCCTTTATTCGATTCACACTGTACATGATATAATCCAGCGCTAAGCTTAAGTTCAATAGATTTTGATGCACTTATCATGTCTACTCTATTCACCAATTGACCTTGAACATTGTACACATTGATTGCGTCAATTTCAATATCGTTCCATACAACGTTGAATAATCCTAAGTTAGGATTTGGGTAGATGCTCACGGCATTTTGATCAATCTCATCGATTCCTGTACAAACTCCAGTGCTTGCGATAATTTCATGCTTTGGACTTGTACAATCAGGATCGCCAACTACCCAATCATAGAAATAATAGTAGTGGTTTAAACCACCATTTTGGTTTGCTGTACTGCGTGTAATCGAAATAAGGTTATTCACGGAATAAGGATATGTAACCCCATCATTATTTCGGAATAGATTCACATTACTTGCATTGGAAAGTCCGATTTGCATGTCGGTTCCCACTGGTAGATTTAAATTCAGAGTGACAACAGATTCGCCATCAGGAATATATACCATGGTGGATTCGATTATCGCGCCATTTGCGTCTCTGATTTCAATTGTTCTATCTCCATCACCATCTGCATAAACCCTGACCGTTTTCAGGGTTACAGGAGCTAATACATCAAAGATCAGCGATTGATTAAATTGAAAGTTATCTCCAGCACCGAAGGTGTTATTGGGTGGACCCACAGTATCTGAAGTTCCTTCAACAACTGTTTCTACATAATATGGAGTAGAATAGGTTATGACCGGAGTTGTGAACGAATCGCCCACATGTATTGGTGTGGTCGAAAATGGATCATCATACCACCTGTTTTCTCCTGCCGAGGTGGCAAAAGCATATAAAGTAGTTGATTCTTCTGGGCATATCTCCACATTTTCTCCTATTGGCTCTGATGGACGATTTACGGTTACCAGAGACTGTTGTATGATACTGTCAGACCCATTTGTGTTTGCAGCTATTAAAGTGACATTGAATGATCCATTGGACGTGTATTCATGCGTTGGGTCAGATGAAGTAGAGGTGGTACCATCGCCAAAACGCCACAAATAGTTATCAGGACAATTGCTGCTTAAATTCTCAAAGTTCACCAAACCATCGCAAGTCTCACTCACGTTTGCCTGAAAAGCAGGTACCGGAGGGGTATTTCCTTCTTCGCATTCCCAGGCGATCTTGAAGCCCGAGTATTCTAATCCACCATCGGCAAACATCACGATCGTGATTGCAGGACCTGTGGAAGTAATTGAACTCGGAGGATAATTTGCACTATTGCTACTTGTTCCACAGTAGGTTCCGATCAAGGTGGATGAAGTGCTGGGACCATCGTACACACTTAAGTAATCGTATTGACAATTCGCATCCGTTTCCACCACAAATTCTTCGAAATTGAGGGTAACAGTCGAAGCACCACATGGTGCAATTGTTACGGAGGATTGGGTGTTGGCGATATATAGATCATCAGGACCACCGTTGTCATACAAGTATCCTGTGCACCCTTCTTGTGTTTCACCAATTCCGGACACTGGCAGGATATAATCGCAAGGAACACTTGGTCCAACGGTGATATACGAAGTTTCGGTTTTTGTATCCGTTCCGCACGAGGAGGATGACGTTAGTTGCACAGTGTATGTGCCAGCTGTTGTATAGGTGTGTGATGGAAGTGCAGCTGCAGATGTCCCGCCATCTCCGAATGTCCATGCATAGGTATCAGCATTAGAACTGAAATTGTTGAAATTCACAGTAAACGGTAGTGAACAATCCTCTGTGTCATCCGCGACAAAATCTGCGTCCACAGCAGATACGTAGCTTGTTCCAACGCCAACTGCATACCATGCGTTTGTTGTGCTTTCTACTTCTTGGGTGCAAACTCCAAATAAATCTTGTGCCGATTGAATCGCATAAAAGCGAGCATCTGAATATTGACTACTTGTGGTTAAATAAACCGTTAAGTTCCTAAACGCGATGGCTGCAGCATCTTCCACCCCTAATCCAGTTACGCTATAGTTATCTCCAATATCATTGGTGCCAGTTCCCCCAACAGTAAGCAAATAGAACCAAAAATTCTGAACACCGCTATTCGTGTGCACACCTCCATTGTCTCCTGCACCTGTAAACCAGTATGTGCCAAAATACGTGTCAGGATCACCATATTGATTGGGGTTGCTGAGAGATCGAATGGCAGAGCCACGATCTTCACCCATTAACCAATCACCATTGTTATACCCAAGGGCATCAAATTCGACCGCAGCGCCAAATATGTCCGAAAAGCTTTCATTGAGTGCACCAGATTCATACGAATAAACGAGATTAGCCGTGTTTGATGTTAATCCGTGGCTGATTTCATGACCAACCACATCAATGACTTGAAAAGGTGCTCCACCATCACCATAGGTCATTCTTTGTCCGTCCCAAAAAGCATTGTTGTAATTGTTACCGTAGCTGCAGTAACTCAATAGTTTGAAGCCTGCATTGTCAATACTATTTCGAGAGTGATTATTGTAGAAATAGTCATATGTCATTTCTGCGCCCCAATGCGCATCTGTTCCATATTGGGCACTGCCCGTGGCATTCCAGTTGTTGTCGTTATCTGTATAATCCGATGCGGCTCCATAGTTTGTTCCGTTGTTCATAGTATAGGTTTCCACACCATTACCTCGTCCCGATTCACGCAGTCTAAATTGTGTTCCTGTATAATCAGCCACTATGTTTTGCGTACCGCTATATCCTGTAATTGCCACTCCATTTGAGTCAGCGTGATGAATCAAATCTTGTTTGAAATCTATAGAACCTTGCTCAGCGTTCACAAACACTTCAGTGCGACTCAGAGGCTCGGATGCGTAAATGTTGAATTTCCAAGCCATACTTAGGTTTACTTCTTTTAACGAGGGATCGTTATTGATGATAACCAATTCTCCTTTGGGATAATAAGTAGCAGATGCATCGTTTTGCTCAGCCTTCAAATGCTGCTCCTCTGCCGGTATCTGCCACTTATAAGTATCTGCGCCAATATTAATCAGGGCCAATTCTAGCGCTGCTGATTCGCTGATACTTGGCTTTAAGTTGGGTACGTCATCAACCAATTCCCCATTCATACTGATTACCTTACCGTTTTTAGTGTGAACTATCCAAATTCCAAACTCCAACGGAATAGTATTAGCAAGTTGCTGGTAACGATAGTGAATCATCCCCAGTTGGTCGTGCTCAGTGCCTATAAGGCGGAACCCACTGGCATCATCGCCTTTAAAAAAATGGGCTTTCATCCAAGATTCCCATCCTTCGAAGCTAATTTGGGCGTTCTCTCTAAACCGAATAAATGATGGAACCTCAGAAAAAGATTTGTACCGAATAATATTTGTGCCAGAAACCACCTCATGTGCAGCTCTGCCAGTAAGAATAGGTTCGACATCGGATGCCATGTTTTGAAAGGAAATGGCGACCGTTAAGAGGAGTAAAAAATATCTCATGCTGTTTAGTTTGAGTCTCAAATATAATGTTGGTGAAGGCATTATCTTGGATATGCTGTTCAGCCATTGATGCTGGTTTTGCGGATTCTTGGAAAAGCACAGTTGACAGATTGACAGATTGAGGGTGATGGCATGTACTTTGACCTAGCCTCTGTCCGATGAATGATATTATTTCATCTATGAAACAATTTTTTAAGCTAAATACAATCACAATAAAATTTGGAATGCTATGAAGGGGACGATTAACGTTCAGGCGGAGAATATTTTTCCGATCATCAAGAAGTTTCTATACTCTGATCACGAGATTTTCTTGAGAGAACTGGTATCGAACGCGGTAGATGCCACAACAAAGATTAAAACATTGGCTCGATTGGGCGAGTTCACCGGAGAGTTCGGAAATACCACCATCGAAGTGAAAGTAGATGCTAAGAAAGGCACGTTGCACATCATCGATCAAGGAATTGGAATGACCAAGGATGAAGTTGAAAAGTACTTGAATCAAGTTGCATTTTCAGGGGCATCTGAGTTCTTGAAGGAATATGAGGGCAAAGTAGAAGATGGTGGTATTATAGGTCACTTTGGACTTGGTTTCTATAGTGCTTTCATGGTTTCGAAGAAGGTCGAGGTCATCACCAAAAGCTGGAAGGATGAAGATGCAGTGAAGTGGGTATGTGACGGTAGCCCAGAATTCAGTGTGACCAAATCCAAAAAGACAACTCGAGGCACAGAGATCATACTCCACATTGATGATGATTCAAAAGAGTTTTTGGAAGAAAATAGAATAGAAGGAATTCTATCGAAGTACTGTAAATTCTTGCCTGTTCAGATAAAGTTTGGTACCAAGACAGAGATGCGCGACAATGCCAATGGAGAAAAAGATGACGATGGCAAGGTGAAGAAGGAGTCTGTTGAAGTGGATAACATTATTAATAATCCAAATCCGATTTGGAAGAAATCACCAAGCGATCTATCAGCCGAGGATTACAAAGGTTTTTACAGGGAATTGTACCCAATGACCTTTGAAGAACCATTGTTCAATATTCATATCAATGTTGATTATCCGTTTAACCTTACGGGCGTATTGTACTTCCCAAAACTTGCGAAACATAAGGTAGAGCTGCAGAAAAACAAGATTCAGTTATACAGTAACCAGGTCTTTATTACCGATTCAGTAGAAAATGTTGTTCCTGAATTTTTGACATTGCTCCATGGAGTCATTGATTCTCCAGATATTCCATTAAATGTGAGCAGAAGCTACCTGCAGAGCGATAGCAATGTGAAAAAGATCAGTAGTCACATTACTAAGAAGGTGGCCGACAAATTGGCCGAGATGTTTAAAAACGATCGAGATGACTTTGAAAAGAAGTGGCCAGATATGCAGGTGTTCATGGATTATGGTTTGCTGACAGATGAGAAATTCTATGATCGTATTCAGCCTGTTTATCTATTGAAGAATACCAAAAATGAATTCAAAACTTTTGAGGAATACAATGAAATAATCAAGGAAAAACAAACAGATAAGGATGGTAATACCATTATACTTTATACAAATAATCCTGAAGCTGACCATGGTATTATAGCTAAGGCTGAAAAACGCGGTTACGATATTCTGGAGATGAATACTCCGCTTACGGCTCACTTATTACAGCACTTTGAGGCCAAATTGGATAAGACCAATTTCAAACGCGTGGATGCTGATTCATTGGAAAAGTTGATCACGAAAGCGGATGCGGTTGAGAGTAACTTGACAGAAGATCAAAAGAAGGATTTGACTCCTGTTATTGAAGGAGTAGTGGACAAAGAGAAGTTTGTCATTCATTACGAGGCGCTGGATGAATCTGATTCGCCCATGTCAATAACCCAAAGCGAATTTATGAGACGAATGAAGGAGCAGGCAGAAATTGGAGGGGGTATGTTCGGCATGAGCAAAATGCCAGAGAGCTACAATTTAATTGTGAATAGCAATCACCCATTGATTTCGAAATTGCTGCTTGAAACTGATACAGAGAAGAAAAATGCCATGGCAAAGCAGGCGGCCGATTTGGCGCTTTTAAGCAAGGGATTGCTTAAAGGGGAGAAACTTACTCAGTTTATAGAACGGAATACAGCGTCAATTTGAGAAACGGTAATGTACTAGAATAGGGAAGGGGGCGGAAGCCCCTTTTTTATTGAACCTGCTACCAATAAAGGCCATGTGTGTGAAATCCAGATAAATCGTTCCATTCCAAGGCAGGCATGGGAAATTTGATCCAAAAGAGTTGATCAAAAAGGGTGTTTACAAGCTTCGATTTTGTCTCGATTTGGGTGAGATCTAAGTCTAAGGACAGTAGAAGTTGACGAGTTCGTTTTACGTTTGGAAGGGGATAGCCTCCATAAACAGATTGGTTAGTAAACTCACCATACATGCCATTTGCGCTGTATCCTGCACTCAGACACAACCAATTGGGTAGCTTTTGAATAGGTATGATGGACTTGATCGGTAAGCTGAGCCAATACGTATGTCCATTGTAGTCATAGAATAGGCTTTCTAGCCAATTATCACCTAAATAACCGTTTCCCATTTGTGCGTAAACAGATCGCTGATAGCTGAATTTGTATTTTATCAATTGTTCCCGAAACAAAAGTTCGTTAACTGCGACTAATGAGGCGCCAGCAGTATTTGCGGCTACATCAGAAATTGAGAATCCCCATCCTTCATAAATGCCATCGAAAACCTCAATTGGAAATTGCAACACTGCCCCTAATGGTGCACCGAACAACAAGGCTTTTTTCCTTGAAACTCCTGACTTTCTTAACCATTCATAGCCAAGATAACTTTCCAAGTAGGCTCCGAATGCGTGTCCGCATTTGTCAATCTGTAAATACCCCTTCGAATCATCATAAAAATGAAATGGTACACGGTCATGATCTTTATACCAGATGTACTGCAGATATGACATTCCACTTATGTAGAATGAGGACTCGCCAATTATAACTGCAGCTAGCCGTTTCTTAATAAGGCTGTCAGGATAATTAGATAGCGAATCTTCAGTTGGTCTTGCTTGAGTAAATAGAAGACAGAATGATATTCCTAAAAACAGACGAGTGAGATATTTCATTGTGAAATGAAAGAAGACGAAGTTTTAGTGATTTCGGTCAATAGATGTTTGAATAGGAAGTTTGAATTATTAATAATTCCAAATAGTTGCGCCAACAATACCCAAAGACTGTTTATGCTGAATAAAACAGACAATACTGAAATTCTCATCAAAACCAGCATAATAATCAATCATATATTTTGCTCTTATATTAGATAATGGATTAGTCGACATCCAACGAACAATATTTTCATGCGCTAGCTCTTTTCCTTTGTTTTCCCCGCGAATTACATGCGTAATTAATCCACGTTCCACTATGCAAATATTTAGTTCGTAGTTTTCGACAGAATCTGCAATTGCAGAGTTCATTGAAATTGGATTGATTTCTATTTCCAACCAATTTTCATTTGGAGTAATGGTGAAATAGGCTTGTGGAGTGTGCTTCAATGCATCTTCAATGGCGGAAGTAGTTTTATCCTTATCACTGCCAACAAACTCACGTGTACCATTCACGATCATTTGAGGCGTATAAACAACCTCATTACCAAAAACCTTCCGATATGCCCTTTGGCGATCTGAAAACATTGACTGACTGAACTCATCCTTCCAACCTAATTTGTTCCAATAGTCTACATGAAATGAAAGTGCGTAGATATAACTGCGATCAGCCCAAGCTTCAAGTGCGATGTCATTGAGCAAAGCTTCTGCTGCAGGACAGTCAGAACATCCTTCAGAAGTATAAAGTTCGAGCAGTGCAAATGGCTCTGCCGTTTGTTCTTTGTCGGTTATGATTTCAGTAGTGTTTTCTTTTGAATCAGCACTGATTTGGGACTCATTTGTAATGCAAGAGACAAAAAGGCTAAGGGTAATAATGGAAGGCAGCAGTTTCATTTTACCAAATTAGTAACTGCGATTTGATTAATCGTTTTGAGAATAAAACTTAAACCTCAAAAGTAGAATTAACGCTTTGTTATTTTTACCGCTGATTGAAGATGATATGAAGGATTACAAGGATGAAGTAGAGGCAGCGGATGATTTCGTTTTAAGGGTGCAAAACCTGAAAAAGGAAACGGCTAAAGTCATTGTTGGTCAGGAGGACGTGGTGAATTCAGTCTTGACATCCATATTCAGCAATGGTCACTGCCTTTTGGTTGGTGTTCCCGGGTTGGCAAAGACGCTTTTGGTAAATACAATTTCAGAAGCCTTGGGACTGTCCTTCAATCGAATACAGTTTACACCAGATTTAATGCCCTCGGATATTGTAGGGTCTGAGATATTGGATGATCAGCGAAATTTCAAATTTGTAAAGGGTCCCATTTTCGCCAATATCGTGTTGGCTGACGAGATCAATCGTACTCCACCTAAAACACAAAGTGCGCTTCTAGAGGCAATGCAAGAGAGAATCGTAACTGCCGCAGGACAGCGATATCCGTTGGAAGCTCCATTTTTTGTGCTTGCAACACAAAATCCCATTGAACAAGAAGGAACATATCCTTTGCCCGAAGCACAGCTGGACCGATTCATGTTCAATATTTGGGTAGACTATCCAACTTTTGATGAAGAAGTAAGCATTGTAAAAGCTACAACGGGAGGATCTTCGCATTCAGTTCAGAATGTCATGAGCGCAGAAGAGATCGTATTCTTTCAGCAGCTTGTGCGTAAAGTTCCTGTTCCCGATGGTGTTATTGACTACGCTGTAAGACTCGCAAATTCAACTCGACCAGGTCATGCATTGGCTCCTTCGGTAACCAATGATTTCATCAATTGGGGTGCTGGTCCTAGAGCAAGTCAATATTTGGTGATTGGTGCAAAATGCCACGCTTTAATGAGCGGCAAATATTCTCCGGACAAAGAGGATGTGCAGGCAGTCGCTACCAATGTACTGAGACACAGAATTGTTAGAAATTACAAGGCGGAAGCCGAAGGGATTTCTACAGATGATATCATCAAACAATTGATGAATTCGGCTAACGGCTAGGAATGAGCAGCCTTGAGCTGATCGATTCTTTTTCCTTTAAATAAGCTGTATTTGTTGTAACGACACTCAAGTTGTCCATTGAATAGTTTGATACGAAGGTCAGGCTTTAGCCCAAGTCTTTTCATGGCATCTAAATTCGAACTGATGATCCATGCGGTGTGATCGGGATAGTTATGTTTAAGTCTAAAACCAATGTCATGGTAGAATTTGTCCATGTCCAGTTTTTCCTCTAAGCGTTCGCCATAGGGAGGATTCATGATGATCATACCTGACTCAGATACTGGATTGGATTTCATGAAATCCACACAATCGAAAATGATGTTCTCCATAACTCCGGCTCGTTCTGCATTCCTTCTGGCGATCGATAAGCTTCCCATGTTTAAATCACGAGCGGTAATGTGGGCTGATGCCGGACGAATAGCAGATTTAGCTTCATCAATAATGGATGTAAACAACGTTTCATTATAGTCATCCCATTTTTGGAAACCGAATTTCCTTTTAATTCCCGGGGCAATGTTTTGATCGGTTAAGGCCGCCTCGATAGCTATCGTGCCGGAACCAGTCATTGCATCCAGCAGGGTTGTGCTACTTTCCCAGCCAGCATGAATCAACATGGCTGCCGCTAAGATTTCGCTGATGGGCGCATCGTTACTTTCAGTTCTATATCCTCTTTTATTTAATGGTTCACCTGAACTATCTAGTGCAAATGAAACATCTCGATTTGCGATATGTAAGTTGATTAAAACGTCAGGAGAAGTAGTATCCACATTGGGTCTAGCACCAGTTTTGTCGCGGAACTGATCTACAATCGCATCTTTAACTTTTTGCGCAGCAAATTGTGAGTGTGTGAATAAATCTCCATTTGTAGTGCTTCCAATTGCAAAGGTCTTTTCGTTGTTCAAATACTTTGACCAGTCAATTTTTTGAGTCTTCTTATAAAGATCCTTTTCATCTCTGGCTTGGAAGTTAGCAAAAGGCACGATGAACCTTGCAGCTAAGCGAGAATGCACATTTACAGTGTAAAGCAGGCTTTGGTCACCTTCGAATTCAACTGCTCGATTTAAAATATTGACCTTTTTTGCGCCAAGTGATTTTAGTTCATCTGCGAGCAATTGCTCTAATCCAAAAAGGGTTTTTGCTACTATTTTCAAGCGAGTTGTGATTTAAGTGCAAGGTTAGTCTAATGGAATTACTCCGTTCGTTCAACGCGCATTATTTCAATACGTCTTTCATTAGCTGCCGATGGACTGTAAATGGCACGAAGCTTATCATCGCCAGAATCTGAAATATTTGCAGCTGCCTTTGTTTCTCCGTAAGGTATTTTTTCAATGGTAAGTTTACCAAGCGAATCATTTGAATTTGAGCTCAGATATGGTTGGAAAGCGCCATCCTGATATTCCATAATGTAGTTCTCCATGGACGCAATTCTCCGATAGGTCAAATTCAGATTATAGTCACTGTTGGCCAAGGGGCTCGCGTAGCCTTTTACAGCTAAAGTGACATCATTACCTTTTTCAAGTTCAGTCAAAAGAACATTCAGAGCAGCATTAGTTCGAGCTAAACTACCTGTTAAGTCTTTTTTGAAAAAAGACCTTGTTTTATCGCTCATTTGACTTTTTGTACTATCGGAAATACTGCTCTGGTTGATTTGGTTTAAGTATTCATTTTGTAAAGTGAGGTATTCTTTAATTGTTTCCGCATAAGTCAACCGGGTGGTTGTTGCCATCGTTCTCGGATCAGGCCTGTCATTATGGAAGTATAAACTGATGGGCAGCAAGTCTTGAACTTCTTCGATTGTTTCAGGAATCTCAAAAACATCAACAGAGTCGTTGTCAACGTTGGTATTAGAATCAATAACCACAGCTATGAGTGTGTCTAAGGCGGCCGTATCAATTGGAGGAGGAAGGCTGTCATCAATGGCTAGAACACGAATTTTATACAAATCATTGCAACACGTTTCGTTGCCAGATCTTTTAAGTCCATCTGTGCGATTGGAAGCAAAGTAGCCAAGACTATCAGTCATGCGAAAAACGAAGTAATAATCATCCGCGGGACTATTGATTTCCGTTCCGGCATTTTCTATAGTATTAAACTTCCCTGGTTCTCCTTTAGACTTAAATATGTCATATCCACCAAAGCCCATTTGTTTATTCGAGCTGAAATAGAAGGTAGTGTCCGAGCTGTCGAACCATGGTGTGATTTCATTTCCAGTCGTGTTAATTCTGGTGCCCATGTTCCTAAGTCTTGTGGTAGCTTCCCCATTTTTAATTTCAATAAACCAAATGTCGTAGCCGCCTTTTCCGGAGGGTCGATCGGATGAAAAATACAAGAACTCTTGATCATCAAATGTTGCGACCATTGGCTGAGTATTGCTACTGCCATTTTCATTGATCGGTGAACCTAAACGAATTGGCTCAGACCACGCCTCGCCCGATTTGTTGATCTGGTAAATGGAGCAGGAACTTGGATCTGGGCAGTTAGAATAGTAGAATCGTGTGGAATCTGCACTGAAACAACCATTTCCAACATGACCATTTTGTGACGCAATGGGTAAATCCAATTCTTGAAGTTCCCAAATGTTCGAATCCTTCACGGCTTTTTTCATTTCAACGAAAACCGACTTATTCTTTTTTACTTCATCGCTCTCATACCGCATGGTTGCGAAATACATCGTATTGGTGTCTAGCAAAAAGGGACTCATTTCAGCATGCACCGTATTTAATCCAGAATCTGGACGAGATACCTCAAAGTCGGGTTTATCCTCAATATGCTCAATGGCCCAACCGCAACTAATTTGTTCATCACGAGCAGAACGATAAAACTCATCGCGCAAGCGATAGATAGCCAGGAAAGCGGTAAGGCTGCGTTTGGCTTCTTCGTACTTACCTTGTTGTTTTTGCATCATTCCCAACCAAAACAAGGCTTCAGGAAATTCATCTTGCTCATCTAAACTGGCTGTGCGATCATAGGCCTTTGCTGCCCGTTTATAGTTTCGCTGGACTCGATAAGCTTCACCAGTTTTGAAGTTTGCCTCCACCATATTGGTGTCTTGCTTCATAGCTAGCCTATAATAGAATAGGGCTGATTCAGGGAATCCATCAAACAATTCTTTGTCACCTCGTGCTACATATTGATATGGCGATTGACTAAATGCTGAGATTGAGAGTAAAAATGATATGATGACTAAAAGGGATCTCATTTTATAAGAAATCAGGACATTGTCTCACACGTTTAATCTTTTCGCGAACCGTTGACAGGGTATAAATGATGCTCACTTCCCAACCTCCAAGGTATTCGGATGCCGTTCTCAATTTGCTTAAATTGAAATCGTAGCTACCACCTATGAATAGATTGTTCTTGGTGAATCCTGCGCTCAGGTAAGCAGCGTCTCTTGTGCGACCCCAAAACCCAATTTGCACGCTTCTCTTATCCAGTGAAGCTTCTGATAAATGATAGCGGAACGCTGAACCAATGAGCAGTTCATCATGTATGCCTTGAAACTGAAACTGACCGGCTGGCATCAAATCAAAGTTCGAAGAACCGAGTGGTACAGAACTAAAAAAGTGGATGTTGTTTCTTATCGGCAATGGTTCCTGGCTGGTAGCATAGAGGGCCAAATTGGGCTCTGCAACATTGAATGAAGAAATTCCTGCACCTATCCGTTTCCGTTCGCTGATTCTTTTTTCAACATATATGCCAGCAGAGAAGTTAAAGAAAAACGAGGTTCCAGATGGGGAATTTTCAGCACTTGCGAAATTTGGATTGTAGCGATTACTAAAGTACTGGTCGTCAAAAGAAAGCTTTGAGAAATCAATGGTTCGCTGTAAAAACTCCGCTTGACCAGCAACAGAAACGGTGAAGTTTTTAGCAGAACCAAATCTCAACTTTAGTGCGAGCGGCACAGCTACAGATGTTGTTGTAAGAGCGCTTAATCCGGTATAATCATGATATACCCTTAATCCAAGCGCTATAGGTTTAATATTAAAAGGTTTATTAATTTCTGCACCACCTCCAAAGGTTTGAAAGGGTTGTGCACTTACGCTAGCCCACTGCCTGCGAATAACTCCACTAAATCGATAAGTACCCTCGAACTGCCCGGTTAGCGCAGGACTTGTAAAAAGTGGTGTAGCGAAAAACTCACTGAAGTGTATGTCTTGAGCTTTCGAAAATAAACCCAAAACACAGATTGTAGATATGAGAATTAACCGTTTCAATTACCTAAAAGTGTCACATTTCCCTTTCTGAAAATTCGTTGATTATCAATGCATCGAGCTTCGAAATAATAGACATAAACTGCGGACTCGGCTGGCATTCCTTTGTACTTCCCATCCCAACCTTTGCTCTGATCGTTAGTGCTAAACATCAATTTCCCCCATCGATCGTAAACAGCTAACTCCATGGATTCGACATTCTTACCTCTAAGAAATAGTACATCGTTCAATCCGTCATTATTAGGTCTAAAAGCAGTGGGTAGGAATATTTCAGGTTCTCCACAAATGATCTCATATGGATAGATGATTAACGTATCCTTGAATGAGCATTCAGGCAAATCACGATCTGTTACAGTATATACATACTGCATTTCTTCTTTAGGTTGTGCAATTGGGTTTATCTCGGAAGTATCGCTTAAGTAGGTGGGTGGCGACCAACTATGGAAAAACCCTTCTCCTGGGGAACCATAGAGTTGAACTTTCTCACCTAAATAGAAAGAGTCCTTCTCAGCCTCAGCTTTGACAGCCGCCCGATTTAATGCGGAAACCTGTATAGTCACTGAATCTCGCGCATTGCATCCATCCACAACTAAACTAGTTGCAAAAAGATGGTAGGTAGTAGGTTCGAGTTGGTTAATCACGATAAAGTTTTCAGTTGTGTCAGTGAGCAATTGTTGACCTGTACCTGCTTGATAAGGTTCTAAAGTCCAGAAATAATGAAAAGTGTTATTCGGGTCTTGAGAAATTGCCTCAACAATTGCGTCTTCATTTTGACACACTGCGGTATCATTGGTTAAACGAATATCCTTATCACTCACAGTGATTTGAACGGTATCAATGACGGTACAACCATTGTCTTTCGTTGTTCGCAAGAAAAATCGATTGATGGCAATAGGCAAATCTGTGATCTGAAGTACAGTGTCCGTTCCAATGATTTCGCTAAAATCTGAGTTTTTACTCCACACATAAGTTGCGTTGATTCCAGGAGCCTGTCCGAAAATGTTGAAAGGTGAAAACGTGCTACAGACAATGGTATCATTGGATACGATAGTTTTAAACCGATCTATATTGACCTGCTGAGTAATCAATTCACGACATCCACCATAATCAATACTTAGAGTAAATATTGTTGTATCCGAAAGTGTGGCAATTGGATTAATTATGTTCGGGTTAGAGAGCGGCTGAGAAGGAATCCAAGTAACATTCGCAGAACCCAAATTGGCAAAAAGGTCAGGATCTGGCCCGATAGTAATTGGTGTGCCTACGCAAGTGTCAATTGGAGCAATGGTGTAGGAAGTATCTTTTTTAACTACAATTTCTTTTTGTAAAGTATCGTGTAAATTGCAACTACCTGGGTCACTTACGATCAACGTAATCGTGTAGGTACCTGCGTCTAAGTAGGTATGTGATGGATTTGCCGAAGTTGATACGCTTCCATCTCCAAATTGCCAGAACAAGCTGGAGGAGTTTTGCGTTAAACTTTGGTTATTGAATGGAACAGTAAATGGAGCACACCCAAAGGAAGGCGAAGTAAAATCAGCGATGATTAAGGGTAACTGAAAGTCAATCTTGAAAACTCCAAGATTACAATTACCACTGCCATTTTGCTCACTCCATGCACCCGGGTCGGGTTCAATAGGGAAATCGTCTTCCCCCCCGCATCCTGCGCAAACAGCTTGATATATTTTACCAGATCGATCAAAGCGGCTTGTTCCTCCATCCACATGCTCTCCACCGACTTGCCCAGTTTGGTCTCCTCCAAAGTAAGAACCAAAAACCTGCACATCTGCATCTGAATCCAACACACATAAGAAGAATTCCGATTCGGCAGCGTCAGGAGCAATCTTAAAACCATCGTTAGTTGTTGGCAATCCTCCTACATCAGAGATGTCCCCGTTACCAAAATCTTGGTTTGTATTTCCTCCCCAACCTGCAAGATATATTGAATTGCACACATCTACGAGGAAGGAAGTGGGCGAAATATTGGGTCGCCCCGAAGTTGGTCCGAATTGAGTACTCCAAACTAGCGAACCCAGGTTTGGTCTAAAATGTGCCACGACTTGACCACCACCTACATCGTTGAAGGCGGCATCCTGAATGAAAAATGCCCCTCCATTTTCGGTTTGTCCAAATACATGAGGATGATCGTCTTGATCAAGCTGGATAAGATACAGCTGATCATAGGCAGCTGAACCATAAAAAGTGGATTGCAATAAGTTTTTTCCATTCTCGCTGATGTGAGCCACATAACCGTCAGACCTGCCAATTCCGCCCAATGTCTGCAAAGCACCTGCTGTGACTGGGAAATTTGATGATGACGTTCCACCGCAGACGTAAAGAGTATTGTCTTTTGCAATTGAAACTCCATAGCAAGCATCATTTTGGTTTCCTCCAATGTATGAACTCCAAAGCAAGTCACTCAGACTGCTGTTCAGCTTAGCGATAATACCTTCTTGACCTCCGCGATTGGTGTTTTGAAAACTATTGGTTGCCTTCGGGAAATTATTACTAAAGGTGCTAGAGACAACTATGACATTGCCATCTATGTCTAAGTTAATTTCACCTCTTGATTCGTCAGCATAGTTGTATCGTAGCGCATTTGAGGTGTTAAGTCCATCATTTCCAGATCCACCTAGATAGGTGCATCCAATAAGCGATGTACCCGTATTGTTAAATTTAACCACGAACATGTCGGAACCACCAGAGTATCGGATGGATGATGATAACGTTACAGTGGTGCCACCATTAAATGTTCGGTCAAATGCGTTAACCGTGGTAGGAATACTATCCGAAGAAGTACTTCCAAGTAAATATAAATTTCCCGCGTCATCCACAATCATGCTGTGCGGAATATCTATTCCTTCAGCTCCGAAATAGGTGCTATATAAGAGGTCGGTGCCAGCAGCGTTAAACTTGCTTACGGCAACGTCAGAGGGGAATCCGCCAGTACCATTATACTCAGGTCCATTGTAACTTATGTCATAAGCACCCACAGTCGTTGGATATCCAGAAGCATAAATTCCACTTCCACCATAGAGGTTTCCAAATTTATCTGGGGTGGCAGTGAAGCCCCAATTATCTGACGTGGAACCGGAAAAAGTGGAAAAAACCAAATCAGGATCGATAATCAAAGGGAGAGTGGTGTCGTATTTCGGGATCGAATATGAGACGGTATTCATGCTTAAAACAAACTCTGCTTCAACCTGCCATCTCTTTCCGTTTCTTTCTTGAAAAACCACTGGTTTCGATTCGAAAATGTCACCAACAGAGGTGGAAATAATCAAATTTCCATTTCGGTCAAATGCAATATCATCTGCATGAGATATTCGAATTCGAATGTCGCGGTAATCGGAAGTAGGGTCAACAATGAATTCGTATTTTAGGTGATCTCCGTATTCATTTAAACGTAAATCAATCCCATCATAGAGATCCTCATAAATAAGTTCGTGGGTTGGAAATATTTTTGTTTTCCAGCGAGATGGGTCACTACCTAAATAGAAATTGTTGTAATGACCATAAACTGATTTACCGTGCACACCGGCCGATTTATTGCAACCAAGAAATTTAAACTTGAAAACATGATGGTGTTCAATGTTATCGGCCAAAGGATCATGTGAACCGTGTGGTCCAAAGATTCCGCTTCGATCCGTTAAATGAAAGGTGATTCCATCATTTTCTAAAAAAGCTGTTCCTCCTTGCAGATCTAACTTGTGATGGAAAGGTCCACGCCACTGACCTTGGTTTTCGGTAAACCCCTGTCCAATAGTCCATAAAGGAGTAAAAAAGCAAAGCAAGAAGGTTGAAATGGCGATTCTCATATCCACGGCTAAAAGTAAAAGACTAATCACAACAATATTGGTTGGGGTAGGCGAAAATCTTTGGATTTGGTCAGGCACAACGAGTGATGGAGAAAAAGCACGTACTTTGTAACTCAAAGTGAAAACTAAAATGGAAGAAAACCAAGCAACTTTAGATACCCTCAAAGACATAAAGTCATTGATGGAGCGCAGTTCTAGATTTATCTCGCTCAGTGGTTTGTCAGGTGTGTTTAGCGGTACGCTGGCTCTTATTGGTGCATATTTGGCACATTGGAAGACAAACCAAGGACCATGGATTCAACGTGCTCAAGACACGGATTTCGGTACTGGAGAAATTGTTTCTATCGATTGGTCGGTAGTATGGTTCTTATCCATTGACGCTTTACTCGTTTTTATACTTTCCATGTTCGTTGGGTATTACTTTTCTCGGCAAAAAGCTCTTCGAAAGGGTCAACCGCTTTGGGGAACTTACAGTAAACAGTTTTTAATTAATCTGTCACTTCCACTTGTCACAGGCGGTATTTTCTGTATGATTCTCTTTTATCACGGTCTCATTGGATTAATCGCCCCAGCATCACTTGTTTTTTATGGTTTAGCTCTGTTGAATGGAGGCAAGTTCTCATTTGAAGAGATAAGTTATTTGGGCATGTCAGAAATTGCTCTTGGTCTAGCAGGATTGGTCTTTAAGGGACAAGGTCTGTTGTTCTGGGCCATTGGATTTGGAGTCTTGCACATTGTTTATGGAATTCTAATGTACATCAGACACGATAGATGAAATCCATCATCCATCAGCTAGATAAGGCGTTCGAGAATCGGATTCGATTGGGACTTATGTCCATTTTATCCGTGAATGACTGGGTGGAATTCAATGAGCTTAAAACGCTACTTGAAGTTACAGATGGCAATCTAGCGAGTCATATTAGCGCCTTAGATAAAAAAGGTTATATTGAAACTCGGAAGAGGTTTGTAGGAAAAAAGCCAAACACTACTTTTCGAATCACAGATGATGGACGCGAAGCTTTTTCTAACCATATAAATGCATTGGAGATGCTATTAAAAGGAGCGATTTAAATTGAATTGACTGTATTTATAATATCAGTTTAAATTTGGCATTATAAGATTTTTAGTATGCACCATATTTCTGATAATCTAAGAACATTAAGAAAAAAGCACGGTTGGACACAAACTGATTTTGCAAAACAGCTTGGAGTTAAACGATCGCTAATTGGGGCGTATGAAGAGGGACGGGCAGATCCAAGAATTTCATTTTTACAACTCGTTTGCGAAAAGTTTAGGCTGAATCTTGATGATTTGATCAATCATCCTGTAGATCAAGCTAAGTCAAAGTCTCCAAAGGATCTTACCGGACAATCACTTCGAATTTTACCGATTCTCATAGATAAGGAGAGTCAACAAGAGCGAGCGAGCCTGGTACCTGTAAAAGCAGCCGCAGGCTATCTGAATGGGTTTGGTGATGTTGAGTTCATGGAGCAGCTCCCTACTTTTAGACTTCCGTTTCCAGAACTACCAAGGGGAAAAACGTACAGACTGTTTCAAATAAAAGGAGATAGTATGCCTCCAGTGCAGTCGGGTTCATATGTGATATGTAGTTACGAAATGGATTGGCATAACATCATTAATGATAAATGCTATGTCATCGTTTCGAAGAGCGAGGGTATCGTTTTTAAACGAGTTTTGAATGATCTAAAACATGGGAAATTAAGGCTGAAGTCTGATAATCAATCATATGACACCTATGAAGTGGATGTTGATGATATTGTCGAAGTTTGGAAAGCAGAGGGCATTACGAAGATTGGGATGGAATATGAGGCGCCTGACAGTAACGTACGAAACGTGGCAGCCGAAATATCTGAACTTTCAGCACGCCTCGAGCGAATTGAAAAGAAACTTACCAGAAAGGATTAATTGAAAATGAAAAAAACGGCAGTACTAGGAGCAAGCACTAACCCTCAACGCTATAGTTTCCTGGCTACTCAGATGCTTCAGGAAAATGGATTGGAAGTATTACCCCTTGGTATAAAAGAAGGGCTCTGTGCTGGATTACCGATTGTAACAAAGTGGCCTGAAAAAGTGGATGATTTGGACACTTTGACGCTTTATTTAGGACCTAAAAATCAACCTGAGCATTATGCTTTTATACTGGGATTAAAACCAAGGCGAATCATCTTTAATCCAGGAACAGAGAACTCAGAGTTAGCTGCACTAGCAACGATTCAAGGAATTGAAGTAGAAGAGGCCTGTACCCTTGTGCTACTCAGAACAGGACAATACTAGGGAATGAATTCGTAGGCTCCCAAATCAGGTTTGTCATCTCGCAGAGCACCCGTCAGATCAGTGGTGATTCCTATTTGATTTCCCAAATCAATCGCTGGAGAACCGTCCCACAAATTATATAATTCGGTGGCGGGATTTTCGAAAATCGCACCTTCCGGGTTTTTAGTAATTCCTTGAAAATGAGCTGGGTTTTCTATGTTTTCCGTATCAAGTTTCATTATCACATGATCGAAAATATAATTGAAATTAGCTCCCTTTTCCATTTCTCTTTGAAATTCGGAGTCAAGCGCACCATGTACTATTGAATTGGCAAACCGCGCATCTAAATCTCTTTTAAAAACTGTTCCATCCGAACTTTCCGAGAAATTACTTAACAGAAGAACTGGCTTGCTTCGTGGGTTGGCGTCCCAATAATTCGCAAAAGTGCAATGTTCGAAATTATAATCTCCACCTAAAACCAACGCAACTGTATGATCTCCACAATTGGCTACGACCATGTTTCGGGCTTCAATTTCCGCATCAATTCCAATGAGTCCGATGTAGCTCATATTCAAAATCTGGGTATTTTGAATTTTTATCTCAGGTCTGTCCGTAACAGTCGGGTCAAGCGTAAACCCAACACTCAGTCCAATGGAACCATTTTTAATGATGGCGTTGTTTATTTCGTTACCAGTGCTTGTTTGGGTAAACACAATTTGGTCCCATTGCCCTGCCACATCTTTAAAAAAGTCCTCAAGTCTATCTCCTTGAACAATGACCGGATTCTCTTCGCTGCCATTGACCTTAAGGCTGGCACCAGTGCCCACAATAAGTCCACTTCCTGCATGAAAGTGAATCTGTGCTCCTTCAGGAATGACAAGTGTCGTTAAAGAGTCTACCAAGGAATAACCATAAAACACATTGGGTTTATCTGCATTAAGAATATATGAACCACCAGGTTCGAGAAACCTTATCGAAGGCCAGAAATAAGCATCTTGTCCCCACGCCACTAAATTCACCGATTGCTCGTTCCCGTTCAGACTAGTTAATAATTGTTCCTCAATCACCAAGGGTGTTGTACCTCCATTTGGATCTACCGTGACTTCAATAAATACGAAAATGCTGTCATTTGCTTCGATTCGGACATTCTCCACATTCTTTCCTTGAAGGCCGTCAACGTTAAGTTTGAAATTAGAACCACTGCCGTTTTTTAACCAAACTCGATCGATTTCCACGGGTTGATCGTGTGGATTGTAAATTTTTATTCGCTCAGTAATTGAGCCTATCGTGGTGAAAACCGTGTCGAAGAATATGGTATCTGATGAAAATTGCAGTTTAGCATTTCCGTCTTCCAACAGTTGATCCTTTCGACAAGCACCAAGCATTGCGAAACTGATCAGAATAAAAATGAGTTGCTTAGACATCTATGCAAAGGAAACTTTCCTATTTGTAATTTATTGCTAAAACAAATTATTTCTTCAAAAGCTTTCTATATTTGCAGCCCGAAAATTACTAGTCATGAAGAAAGAGACACATCCAGAAAACTATCGTTTTGTAGTCTTCAAAGATATGAGCAACGGTTACGAATTCCTTAGCCGCTCATGCACCGAAACAAAAGAGACAACAACTTTTGAAGATGGTAATGAATATCCATTGATCAAATTAGAGATCTCATATAAGTCACATCCATTCTATACTGGTAAGCTAAACTTGGTGGATACCGCTGGTCGTATTGATAAGTTTAAGAACAGATATAAAAGACACATGGCACCTGCAGCTGATACAAAAGCACCTGCTGCCGAAGCGTCAGAAGAGACTAAAGAAGATTAATTCTTCAAAATATTCAAAGAACCCCGATTTTTATCGGGGTTTTTTTTTGCCCATACATTTGACATAAATTAATCTAATGGAAAGAATCATACTTGTTGATCATCAGGAACGCGATCATCTCTTGCCTCTGACATTTACACGTCCGGTTGCTAAAATTAGAGTTGGAGCATTTACAATTGCTGAAAAGTGGGAGAAACGGTTTGGCTTTCAAGTCAGTTTCTTAACCCAAGATTATTTGCAGCAAGTCTTTCCAGCTGATTATGATAGATCGACCGTTGCGATAAATGGAGCCTTGGTGCCTACCGCTTCGATTGTTGAAGAAATTTCATTATTAAAGGATGGACAGAGTCTCTACAATGAAGAGCACTGGTTAGCGACTCGAACACAAAATTTCAATGATTTAGGAAAGACACGAGGTGATAAGGATGAACAATCCAAATCTCAAGTAGTACTGATCGATAGAAACTGGAAGATATTTCAGTGGAATGAATGGGCAATTAATGAAGACTTCAAATGGATTTCATCCAACTTGATAAGATCGACAACATCACTCGATGGGGTTACCCTAATTGGGGATAATCTTTTTGTCGAAGAAGGTGCTATAGTCCAACCCTCAGCGGTGATAAATAGTGAAACTGGTCCTGTTTACATCGCTAAAGGATCCGAGGTAATGGAAGGGTCGATTATTCGAGGTGCTCTGGCATTGATGGAGTCATCGGTTTTGAAACTTGGAGCCAAAATATACGGGGCCACCACGATTGGGCCTCACAGCAAAGTTGGTGGTGAATTAAATAACGCGGTCATTTTTGGATATTCGAACAAGGGACATGATGGGTTTATCGGCAATACAGTGATTGGAGAGTGGTGTAATTTGGGTGCAGATACAAACACCTCAAATTTGAAGAACAACTATGCTGATGTGAAGATTTATAATTACGCATTGAAGCGCAGTGAAACGACAGGTGGGCAGTTTTGTGGATTGACAATGGGCGATCACGCAAAATCTGGAATAAATACTATGTTCAATACTGGTAGTGTGTGTGGTGTTTTTGCAAATGTTTTTGGCGCTGGATTTCCTCATAGAAATATTCCGGATTTTGGTTGGGGTGGAGCCGATGGTTTTAGAACATTCCGAATCGCTGATGCATTGGATGTTGCAGAAAAGGTAATGATCCGGAGAGGTATTGAACTAAATGATGACTGGAGAAAGGTTTATACACATCTATTTGAGAACTTGACCAAGTCGAAAAACTGAATCGGACAAATCTGCAGTCTTATTGTCTTGGCACGTCCATTGCCATCTCACATCCAAATAATCGATACGAACATTTTTAAGTCGATCGATAAAACAGGGGAATTACTATGAAAGAGGATAGTTTGAGCTTATCAATATTAGAGTTAGCAAACACGATTGAAGAGGGTACGGAGTTTATTCCCTTGATGAGCGCTGAGGATGAAGAGAAGATGCACAAGGAAGAAATTCCCGATGAACTGCCAATATTGCCAGTTCGAAATACCGTGCTTTTCCCAGGGGTTGTTTTACCAATTACTGTCGGTCGCGATAAGTCAATTAACTTGGTTAAAGATGCCCATAAGGGTGAGAAAATTATTGGCGTTTTTGCTCAAAAAGACCAAAATGCAGAAGAGCCTGCGCCAGATGCGTTATATGGGGTAGGAACAGTAGCCAAGATTCTTAAAATGCTGAAAATGCCAGATGGTTCATCTACCATCATTATTCAGGGAACTAGGAGAATCCAAATTAAGGAGTTTACACAAATAGACCCATACATGAAGGCCTCAATCGCAACCTATGGTTCTGATGATGAGAAGCCTAAAACAAAACGATTTAAGGCACTGGTGGCATCAATCAAGGATATGGCTCTCAAGATTATAACGGAGTCTCCAAATATCCCCTCTGAGGCTTCTATTGCTATTAAGAATATTGATAGTCCTGCTTTTCTAATCAATTTCATTTCATCAAACATGCAAAGTCCAGTAAAGGATAAGCAAGATTTGTTGGAAATTGCATCGGTTGAAGAGAGAGCAAATAGTTTATTAGCTCACTTAACCAAAGAGCTTCAAATGCTCGAGATTAAAAATGACATTCAAAGCAAGGTTAGGGTTGATATTGACAAGCAGCAGAGAGAGTATTTTCTCAGCCAACAAATGAAAACCATACAAGAAGAATTGGGTGGTAATCCGATGGAGCAGGAGGTACAAGAGTTGCGACTCAGGGCAACCAAGAAAAGATGGAACGAAAAGATTCAAAAGTCCTTTGAAAAGGAGCTTGCAAAATTAGAGCGGATGAATCCAAACGGAATGGAATACTCCGTGCAATTGAATTACTTGGACACATTTTTAGATTTGCCTTGGAACGAGTTTACCAAGGATAAGTTTGATTTAAGAAGAGCCCAAAGAATATTAGATCGCGATCATTATGGGTTGACCAAGATCAAGGATCGGATTATTGAGCATTTAGCAGTATTAAAACTGAAAGGTGATATGAAATCACCAATTCTTTGTTTCGATGGCCCTCCTGGAGTTGGTAAAACGAGTTTGGGTAAAAGCATTGCTGAAGCATTGGGTAGAAAATATGTTCGCATGTCTTTAGGTGGATTGCGTGATGAAGCTGAAATCAGAGGACACCGAAAAACATACATCGGAGCCATGCCCGGTCGTGTTATTCAAAACCTGAAAAAAGTGGGTAGTGCTAACCCAGTATTTGTGTTGGATGAGCTTGATAAGGTTGGTCGCGATGGCCACGGAGACCCTTCGTCTGCATTACTTGAAGTTCTTGATCCAGAGCAGAACGATTCGTTTTACGATAACTTTTTAGAACAAGAATTTGACCTCAGCAATACATTGTTCATAGCAACCACAAATAATATAAATGCAGTACATCCTGCATTAAGAGATCGACTAGAGATCATAAGGTTGAGCGGCTATACTGTGGAGGAGAAAATCAGTATTGCGGTGAAGCACCTCATTCCAAAGCAACTGGTTGAGCATGGTATGAATAAAGGTGATGTGAAGTTTAACAAGAAGGTACTACAATGCATCATAGAAGGATATACTCGCGAAAGTGGTGTTAGACAGCTCGAAAAGCGAATTGCTGGAGTAATTAGAGGTAAGGCTAAACAGTTGGCGTTAGAGGAGAAAGACTACACTAAGGTCGTCACCTTGGAAGGTATAGAGAAAATTTTGGGTCCAGGTCACCCGAAAGAAAGGGAGGGACAACATGAGGTTCCAGGTGTGGCAAATGGATTGGCATGGACGGCAGTCGGTGGTGACGTGCTGCACATTGAAACAAGTATCACAAAAGGCAAGGGAAAACTTACTCTCACTGGAAATCTCGGAGACGTGATGAAGGAGTCGGCCGTTATCGCATTAGAATATCTAAAAGCACATGCGGAGGTATTAGATCTTGATCAGGATATTTTTAATAACTATAACGTGCATATCCATGTGCCAGAAGGTGCTACTCCAAAGGACGGACCGTCTGCGGGCATAACCATTTTGAGTGCGCTAGCATCCATTTTTACTCAACGAAAGTTTAAAGCCAAAGTGGCAATGACTGGTGAAATAACCTTGCGAGGAAAAGTGCTACCAGTGGGTGGAATAAAAGAGAAAATTTTGGCAGCTAAAAGAGTTGGCTTGATCGAAATAATCATGTCAGAGCAGAATGAAAAGGACCTAAAGGAAATTGAAGAAGTTTACTTAAAGGGAATAAACTTCCATTTTGTAAGTAACATGATGGACGTGATTGATCTTTCTCTCGAAAAAGGTAAGGTTAAGAATGCGCTTAAAGTGGCTTAGATTCCTTGCCGATGAATTTTTCAATTACTTCGAAGATTTCCTCTGGACTGTAGGGCTTTCCAATAAATTCATTCATTCCGTAAGATTGAGCCTCTTCTAAACTTGTTCGCAATACCGCTGCTGATATTGCGATTATTGGGATTTCCTTGTTGATGGCTCTGATTTCTTTGGATGCTTGGTAACCGCCCATTATTGGCATTTGAACATCCAGAAAAATCATATCAAACTCGGCTGAATTGAAAGCTGCAATGGCCTGTTCTCCATCATAAACCATCGCAGGAACGATGGACCATTTCCCCAATATTTTTTTTAAAATAAATTGGTTGATGGCTTGATCTTCGGCTATTAAGAGTCTAAGATGGCTGTAGTCTGACATTGAACCTAGTTTTGTGGTGCAATAATAAATCTATCATGAATGCGTAATAGGATGGAATTTAACTTTGCAGCGTGATTTATATTCGAATCTTACTGATTTTGTTGTTTAGCCCGATCCTATTATTGGCGCAATCTAGCAGCAAAAACTTTTCCTTTTCTGAAATTTCTGTTTCACCATTAACCACAGCCCAAGGTGTGAACCATACCGCAAGTGGTGTGACTGATGTATTGCAAACCTTCGCGAATCCTGCCTTTTCAGATAGTACAGTGGATAATAATCTTCATTTCGCGTATCTAAATTACCTCACTGACATAAACCAAACAAGTCTCGCATACGCCAAAATGGTTGATAGTTTTGGATTGGTTTCTGGCTATTTTAGATACTTAGATTATGGGACTTTTCAGGAGACGGATGAAGTGGGAAACGAACTTGGTGAGTTCAAGACTTCGGAATATGAAATAGGGGTAAGTGTATCCAAGAATTATCGACAGAATTTTTACTATGGCGGGACATTTAAACAGATGTTCTCGTCCTTTTATAGCAATAGTGCATATGGTTTAGCCTTGGACATTGGTGGCTATTACCTAGGCGAAAATGGACTACAACTTGGCATTAGTTTAGATGATATCGGATTTCGAGTAATTGAATTTAATAATGGACAGGCGGGCCTGTTTAGGCCATCGATTAATATCGGAGCCTCAAAGAAGTTTTCAAAAGCACCTATTATTCTAGGGCTGCAGTATAATAATATAGAAACTTGGGATCTAGCTTCGAGTGATATTGATCAATCTGATAACTTAATCGTAGATCAACTAACGGGAGTATCAAAAAGAAGAACCTTAACCTTCGATAATTTTGCCAGACACTTAAATCTAAATGCCATTATCGCTCCATCAGACAAGTTTAATTTAATCGTTGGATTCGATTTTAGAAGGCGTCTTGAATTGGCTGCAAACCAGCGTCCTGCATTGGTTGGGTTTTCCTTTGGTATTCAGGCGAAAATCAAAAAATTTAACCTGCAATACGGTGTTTCAAGCTATCACTTGAATGGAGCAATTAATCATTTGGCACTTTCAACTAATTTGAATGAGTGGCACCTCAAAAAATCGAAGTGAAAAAAATTAATATCGCGATAGATGGATTTTCAGGCTGCGGAAAAAGCACTCTCGCTAAACAATTGGCTTCACGGCTGAATTACTTGTTTGTGGATACTGGAGCAATGTATCGTGCAATATCATTTTTAGTAATTCATTGTGGAGATTGCGAAGATCCTATTCAAAATGTGATAAACTCAAAACCAAAGATTGCTTTCGAACCGATTTCAAATGAAGTGTTAATCGATGGGATAAATCACGAATTGGAAATTAGAGGACAATTAGTAGCAAGTAGAGTTAGCGAAATCGCGGCTGATCGGAGAGTGAGGGAATATCTTTTGGATTTACAGCAAAGTTTTATTTCGGATAAAGGTGTTGTAATGGAAGGACGCGATATAGCAACAGTAGTGATGCCGGAGGCTGAGTTAAAACTGTTTATTACTGCAGATATTATGACGCGAGTAGAAAGAAGGTTTTCCCAAATTGTTGAATCTGGCCTAGCAGCAGAAAGATCCGAGGTGCAGAAGAATCTGGAATCAAGGGATCGTTCCGATATTGACCGAAAGACTGCACCTCTGAAAATAGACAATGGGGCCATAATCATTGACACAACAAATATGAATCGAGAGGAACAGGTGCGTTTTATTGAATCTCTAGCTAAGCCTCTAATCTCACCCGAAACGTATTTAGGCGCATTTATTTCAAAGTAGAGTATACATCCTCAACTGAACGAGCATTTGGAAAGAACTCAAGTATTCGTTTCAACACACTTTCTACCACACTATCTGGACATGAAGCTCCGCTAGTTAAAACGATATCCACGACTTCTTTTTCAGGAATAAAGGAGTCGGAAATCAGGTGTTTTTTTGACTCATAATTGTAATGATGAATGATGCGCTTGGCCTTAATTTCCTCAGCACTATTAATGAAGTAGGAAGCAAACTTCGTATCACATAATTCCTTGATATGACTCGTATTTGAACTGTTGTAACCACCTACGACTATTGCCAAATCTGCATTTAAATCCAACAAAGCATAGGTAGATTGTTGGTTATCATTGGTTGCATAACAAAGCGTGTCTCGCGTATCAGCGAAATGGTCCTTAATTTGATCGCCCCCAAACTTTTGTTCCATGACAGATTTGAAATATTCAGCTATTTCATGTGTCTCGCTTGCCAACATGGTGGTTTGATTTATAACACCAATTTTATTTAAATGAATCTTAGGATCGAAATTTCCGGAACATCGATCACCAAAGTACTTTTGAAAATCCGAGTAATCCCTTTTATCCAAGATCATTTCACCAAGTATTCGTGCTTCGTGTATGTCCTTGATAACTAAACTTTGCGATTCAGCTTGGCTATGAGAAAAAGTTGCTCTCGTTTCCTCATGGCTAAACTTCCCATGAATAAGTATTGTATAATCTTGATCCCCTAACTTATTAGCCATTTTCCAAACCTTTTCTACAAAAGGGCATGTGGTGTTATAACTTTCTGTCGTAATGCCCTTACTTTTAAGTAATTGTTCTGTTTCTAAGGTGGTTCCAAAAGCGGGGATAATAACGATGTCATCACTTGTGACTTCACTCCAATCGGTTAGTTGATTGCCTTGTGTGTCTTGGATAAAAGACAATCCACGATCCTGCAAATCTTGATTCACAGTAGGATTGTGAATCATTTGACTGAGCATGAAAATTCTTTTGCCTGGATTATTTTCAATTGCCGCATATGCAATTTCGATGGCATTTTCAACACCATAACAAAATCCAAAATGCCGACCAAGGTGAAAACGGACTGGCCCGAAATCGAGTGTAGTTGGAGAAAAATCTTTTTTTCTTGGATCATTGTCTTTTCTCAATGCCTTGACTCGACTAATAAAAGTGCTTCTATAAAAGGATGGTATCTCGAATGATTTCATGTGTATTCAAAGGACATAAATTTCCTGACACTAACAAACTTTGCGATACTAAGTTTTACTTTTTCTTTGATAATGAAAAATGAATTAATTTGAGCATCTAAATCTAATCGAATGAGATTCTTACACGGAAAACTAAAAGCCTTCACCGGAGAAAAAATCAAGGTGAAAATTTCAATGCCTACTCGCGTTCTTATTATGCCTGAAAGACAGTTTAATAAGTATCGTGAAAATATGACATATACATATTTTGGAGGTCAAAAGGACGGGGAGTACGAATTCAGTGTTCCTAAATCAGGAACATGGGTGATAGTAGTAGAGAAGGGAACTTATGCAAACCCGCTCGATATTAAAGTTAATGTGAGTAAAGAAGTTGCAGTTCCAAAAGCAATTGAATCGGAGAAAAAATCCAAGAAAAAGAAAAAGAAGAATCAAAAGCAGGACGAGAACCTTGAAGAAGTTAATGAAGGAGGGGCCGAGAATCCACAATCTGAATAAAATATAATTGATTGTACATAAAGCAGATTGTTTTGTATCCGGCAAATAATAAATTGAAAAAGACCTTGTTCTGAACAAATTTCAATTCTTCTGTGGATAGCAACACCGGAGCAAGAATCGATGGATAAAATCATCTTAGTTTAGTCGAAACGGAAATAAACAAAAACTTTTCGTCTGGTAACTTAACTTAGTATACATCAGAGCAACGATAGATTTGCTGAGAGCGGACCGAATTATTGTCTAAAGACACATCGGATGGTCGAATCAAATTTTCAACTCTAAGTCTTAATTAGAGGTACTATCAGGCTGAAAGAATCAAAGCCCCATTTTTCAGGATGGGGCTTTTTTAGTTAATATCGTTTAAAGAAAAAACTATGAAACTTTTCGTACGAATCATTTGGATCGCTTTGGCGTTCGCGTCTTGCACAGTAACGTTACCAATAAGTGCAACTTCGAATCCAATTGGAAGCAAGGTTGGAAAATCATCTGGCACCTGCGTGTTGAATATTTGTATGGATGTAGATGCTAGTATTAATACTGCCGCTAAAAATGGGGGGATAACTAAAATTAGCACTGTAGATTACAGAACTAAAAACTACTTAGGAATTATAAAGAAACATGAATGTATAGTGACTGGTGAATGACTTAGTATTGGTCGTTCACTTCTTTTCTGGTCGGAAATTTGGTTTTTATGTCACCGGCTTTACGTACCCATTTTAAATACTTACCATTTCCCTGACAAGCATATGCGTGCAAGGTGTCACTTTTGTGCATGTCCATTCTGTAGAAACATGACCATTGGTTATTGGTTCGCTGAACGCATGACATTAGATCAACGTCATCAATGCAGGTGTTCACTAAATGCACAGTATACTTGTCTTCTGAGAAACCATAATTTAAACAGCTGCCTCCCCATTCACTAGAACCTTTTGTTACACAATCTGTCCATTCGGTTTCAGATCCTTCACCCATTTCAATTAGATGTTTGGACGATTCATTAACGTTAGATTTAAACGATAGCGATATCGAGGCAGAGCCAACTAATAATGTGATTGACAAGACCCAAAGTCTATTTTTCATTGTTACTAACATTGATTATTGATTAGAATAATTTTCGCTTCTCCATTGCCAAGTTTTTTGGATTTTTTCCAGTCTTTACAAGCCCCATCTTTATCTCCTAAACCTTTCTTGGTAAATCCTCGGTTGTTGTAAGCTCGCGCGTTGGTTGGATCTAGTTCAATTGCCTTGTTAAAATCAGAAAGTGCAAGATTAAATTTGTGCATATCATTATAACCACTTCCTCGACTTATATAAACATCAGCATTGTTGGGATCAAGTTCAATTACTTTGGTGTAATCCTGTATGGCAAGATCATGATCCCCTCTAAATCCATAGGAATAAGCTCGAGCGGTATATGCATCAGTAAAATCAAGTTCTAGATCTATTGCTTGATTATAGATTTCAATAGCCTCTTCCGTGTTCCCAATGTTTTGAGCTCGTTTACCCTGTCGAACCAAGTCCTTCGCATCCTGAGCAAAGTTTACACCGCACGAGAAGATGAAAAAGAGTGAAATAAGAATTGTTTGCAGTCGTTTCATTAAGGCTTCAAATTAATTCAATTTTCTTCAAACGGCTTCGTTCTTTCGTAACCCTTTTCGACATAAAGCTGAATTAAATGTTTAGATGCGGTCACGAGAGCTTCGCATTCGCCTTCAGAACAGTCAACTTTTAGATTTGAGCGGTCATAAAGAAGCTTACTACCATGTTTTAGAATTTCTCGTTCAATTTGTTTTCCTGCCTTTTCATAACAGGAAAAAACTATCGCTTGCTCATCTTCAGAGTAATATATTCCTTTTTCAATATCGATTGTACCCGGAAAAATGTAGTCAATACGAACTGGTTGGCCATTTGAATAGAATTCAATTCTAATATTCTTTTTTTCTTGAAATATTTTACAGACCTCGGAGGTCTTGGCGTTTATGTATTCTACAGTATATTCCTTATCATATGTCTGTGAGATGCCGATTATTGTCGAAAATAACAGTGTGGTGGTTAATATCAATATCTTTTTCATCATTGGTTCATTATTTGAAGTGATACATTCGAAGACTCAACTATTTTTTACAAGAGCCGTAATAAATGTGCTTCGTAATACAAGATTTGATCCAAAATTATCATACTCAAAGAAAGCTTACGTTTTTTTCGCTTGAATCTATCAACACTATGAGTTGGTATAGATTGATTATTACATCTGTGTTTGTCTTGGTAAGCCTCTTTGGTTTCGCACAATCAAGCGAGTTTGTGATAACTGGACGATTTAAAATAGATGGAGGTTCGAATAACGGAGCGCAGATTATTTTAGAAAAGGATGGAAGAAAGGTCAAAACCTTGGCAGGAGATTCAAGATTTGAAATCGGCCTAGATTACCAAGCAATCTATATCATTTCCTTCGTTAAGGAGGGTTTTGTGACGAAAAGATTGAGGTTCGATACACATGTTCCAGAAGATCGTATAGAATATGGGTTTGTTCCATTCGATTTTACAATCGAAATTTTTGAACAATTTGATGAGGTGAACACAGTCATGTTCAATCAGCCTGTTGGGAAAATTTCTTTTAGTGATGTCATTGACGAGTTTGACTATGATACAGACTACACACAGTCTATTCAGGCTAAAATGGAGGAAGCGATGGAGGAGGTTGAGGTGCAGAAAGAGGAAAAAGCAAAGCGAATTGCAGAGGAAGAAAAGAAAAACGCTGACCTGAATAAAAAGGTTGATAATTTGACGGCTGCTGCCCAAAAAAGTCTGAGTTCAGGAGATCCGGAAGATGCGATTAAGAAATTAGAGGAGGCCGTTGAACTAAAAGACTCTCCTGAAATCAAACAAAAGCTTGTTGATGCTAAAAAGGAGTTAGAAAGGAAAAAAATAGAAGCAGAAGAAAAAGCAGCAGCGGAAGCTAAGGCTGCTGAAGAAGAAAAAGCGGCCGCTGAGGCGGCTGCGGCTGCTGAGAAAGCTGCTGCAGAGGCTAAAGCAAAAGCAGAGGCAGAAGAAAAAGTAGCAGCAGAGGCTCAAGCCAAAGCTGAAGAGGAAGCGAAAGCTACAGCAAAAGCCGCTAAGGAAGCGGAAGAAAAGGCAGCTGCAGAAGCAAAGGCTCAAGCCGAGGCAGAAGAAAAAGCAGCAGCAGAGGCTCAAGCCAAAGCTGAAGAGGAAGCGAAAGCTGCAGCAAAAGCCGCTAAGGAAGCGGAAGAAAAGGCAGCTACAGAAGCAAAGGCTCAAGCCGAGGCAGAAGAAAAAGCAGCAGCAGAAGCTCAAGCCAAAGCCGAAGAAGAAGCGAAAGCAGGGGCAAAAGCGGCTATGGAAGCGGATGAAAAGGCAGCAGCAAAGGCGAAGGCCCAGGCAGCAGCAGAAAAAATTGCAGCAGCAGAAGCTCAAGCTAAAGCTGAGAAGGAAGCAAAGGCAGCGGCTAAAGAAGCTGAGAAAAAAGCTGAGGAAGAAGCAATGGCAAAGGCAGATGCCGAAAGATTGCTGGCTGAAAAGAAAAAAGCCGAGGAAGCTAAAAAACAAGAGGAAAATCTAAGTGAAAAGGAGGCTTTGGAGGCAGCTGAAATTGAAAAAACGTTGACTGAGGCGATTAGTAATGGAGATGCTCTTTTTAAAGCAGGGAAATTGGAAGGTGCGAGAGATGAATATAATAAGGCGATCCGGTTAGGAGCAGGAGATGATATCCAAGAAAAAATTGCAAAAATTGATACTTTACTTGATAAACAAGAAGAGGAAAGAGTGCGGGCCAAAGAAGCTGCTCAGGCGATCTCCAACGGTGCCCGTGAAAGCGATCAATTAGCAGCCTTAATCGATGAAGAGGCAATTAAGCAGGAAACCAAGCCAAAAAATGATTTGTCTCCAGAGATTGAATCAAAACCGCGTGAATCTGGTAGTGCAAAGGCTGTTTTAGAATCAGATGAAAAGCCAGCTTATATCGCTCCAGGCGGAGCAGTCATTGTTTCTGAACCAAGGGTTGGGAAGGCCGCTATGTCCTCTCCTGGTGCGCAAATGACCGAAGATGATAAGTACGACAGTGTCCTAAAGCAAGTTGAAGCCCAGGATGTTAAAATGATGGAGGATGTTCAGCAGAAACGATTAATGGAAAAGTATCCTGAGCGAAAAACAGTAGAAACAGAAAAGGCTGGCACTAGCACTATCACTTATGTCTATATAAATCGAGGTGATTTTGTGAATGTATATAAGAAGGTGGTTCACGATTGGGGTGGTGTTTTCTTCTTTATAGATGAACGTCCCACCAATCAGAGGTTTTGGGAACACGAAACAAACTAAAAAAAAAAGCCTCTTGTTAGAAGCTTGGAATGTTTTGAGAAAGAGGATGACTAGTCAGTCTTAGAATCATCACCATCGTCCGCCTCATCATCACCATCGGAAACTTCTTTAATGCTGATTTGAGCATCTTCCTTCTCCCAAAGGTCAATTTCATTAGCACCTCTTGATTCTTCAACGAAATCTCTTTGTGGAGTATTTGAAACTTCAGTTTCGATTATTTCACCATCGGATGTGATTTGCAATGTTTCGGTTTCAGAATTCGATTTAACTAACTCAGTAAACTCATCTTTTTGACATGATGAGAAGCCAACTATTAATGCGAATACTGGTATGAGAGCTTTTTTCATAATTGCAGTGATTACAAATATAGGTTTAATAATTGAAATGCAAGATTTTAGTAAAGGTTTTTATTAAATGTAATGGGTAGCTTTATAGTAACTTTCGTACCTAAAACCTCCATCGAGGCATTTGTTATTTCGTCAGGCCCAAGAATTTCATAGTTTTTTCCGGTCATATCCTTTAGTACTTCTAAACGTTGTCGAGTTATTTTCATGCCATTAGATACGTGGAGTGATTTACCTGTTTTCTGTCTTATGCTTGTCTCTATACCTACGCCATTGTCTAGAATTTCCAACACAATCTCCTTGTTTTTTAATTCAATATTCACATCGATCCTTCCGAGGATTTCAGATGGTAATATTCCGTGCATTATGCTATTCTCAATGAAGGGTTGAAGAATCATTGATGGCACGAATATCTGGTCGGCATCAATACTTTTATCAAGAAGGATAAAATATTCAAAACGATCTTTAAATCTCATTTGTTCCAAATGCAGATATAGTTTTAATCGTTCGATTTCTTCTTGGAGACTAATTGCTTCAGCTTGCGCGCTATCTAGGTTTTTTCTGACCAATGCTGCGAATTTTGTGAGGTAGGTATTTGCGAGCTTTTTTTCCTGTGTGTTGATATAGTATTGAATTGAATTTAACGCATTAAAAATGAAGTGCCTGTTCATATGTGCGTTCAGGTTTTCTTGTTCTAACCCTAGAATTCGAGCTCGATTTTGAATATCAATTAATTCACGCTTCCGAAGCCTTTGATTCGAAATAACCCGATTAATCAAATAACCGGTCAGAAATAGAAATGACATAACTACAAGCAGAAACCACCAAGTAAGATAGAAGGGCGGTAAAATTTTAAAGGATAATAAAGTATAAGAGCTTCCCCAAGGCTCATTTTCCAACTTGCTTCTAATTTCAAACTCATAATTTCCAGGCGAAAGGTTCGCGTAGGTTACAGAGTTTTCAGCGATTTCTGGCGACCATTCTTCATCAGATCCAATAAGTCGATAGCTGTATTTTACTTTTTCTGGATTACTAAATTGAATCGCTGCATATTTAAAAGTAAAGCGATTATTCCTATGAGGAAAGGCTGGTTTATCTATATCGGAATCCCAATATTCTTGGGGATCAATAGTTTCAAAATTAACTTGCAGTTCTTTTAACACCGATCCGTATTCAGATTTATTGTTGCTTGGGTTTAATGTGGAAACGACATTTACCAATGCACCATTTATGCCAAACCATAAATTACCATTTCGATCACAAAATGCAGCATTCTGATTGCATTCTTGACTTATAATGCCATCATGTTCATTATATGAGCGAATTAGCAAACTGTCGTTGTTCGATAAAATAGTCGTATTGATGCTGAAAAGGCCATTGTCAGTTCCAACCCAAAGAGAATTGGTTGAATCGTGTGATACAAATGTGACAATGTTCGAGCTTGGCTGAGAATTGATGTGGTAGTGCCTTAATTCTCCAGTTTTAGTTTCATAATGATATATTCCATCATCTGTTCCTAACCAGAGATTATTTAATGGGTCTGAACATAACGTACTCACATAGTTTTCACCCAATCCGGCTTCTTCATTGAGAATTTCAATCTCCTTGCTTTTAAGGTTGAATGAGAATGCACCCTTGTTGCTCGAAATCCAAATCTGATCTCTAATTTGACAAAACGATTTGACTTCACCGAGTTTGGCTTGCTTTAATTCAAGCGGAGTGGTCAATTCTCCATTTTTGAACCGGATAAGTCCATCTCGAGTTCCTATCCAAACGCTGGCCTCACTGTCATAAAAAATGCTTGAAACTCGAACAAATGGCAAACTATCATTGAACTTGAATTCTCTCAATTTGCCGTTGGAAAATATATTAATGCCATCCGATGTTCCAATCCAGACTTCATCTTGCACACTTTCAATGGACCAGACCGTATTATTACGAAGTCCATCTTCATAATTCAGTACACCAAACTCTCCTTGGTCTAAGTACATCACACCATCACCGTATGTTGCCATCCATAAGGTGCCATTTGATGTTTCTGCAAAGCTCATGATTTGATCAGAGGATAGGCCGTCTTCTAACGTGTATGTTAAGGTATTCGGACCGGTATATTTAAGTATTCCATATCCAGAAGTGCCTACCCACATATTACCATCTCTGTCGCAGAATATTACTTTGAGGTTTTCGGTATAGTGCGGAGTCGTAGATCTAATGGGATTAAATACACCTGATTTGTTGTCATAACAAACGATGCCATTTTTCGAGATTAACCAAGGATTTCCGTTTTTATCGATAGTCACATCCTTTTGATATAAACTGGTGATTCCATCTATCTGAGTTAGAAAGGTAGTGTCGCCTTGTTCAATACGTATCGCACCATGTTTTGTTGTAGCAATCCACCACTGCTGACCATCATATGCGATTTTATTAACCGAAATCCCTTTAATTAGAGTGGTGTTTTGTTTCCCGTCATAGATCGATAACCCTGACTTAGATCCCATAGCTAATTTGCCATCAATATTTTGCAAGGTCCTTATGAAGTTTTCATTTGGTGAATCGAATTTAATCTGTTGAATTTCCCCATAATTCCATTTTAATAGTCCAGATCCATTGGTAGATAGGTAGATTTCATTATCAATTTCTGCAATATCAAAAACGATGGTTTTTTCAAAATTGGAAGTGAAGGGAAAGCGAGTGACTTTTGTCCCTTCAATAATTACCATTCCACCTTGACAAGCAATTAAAATTTCACCTTTTTCAGTTTCGTCTATGGCTGTGATCACATTGTTAAGGAGGCCATTAGATTTATTATAGTTTGTGAAGTTTTTGCCATCAAATCTGCTCACCCCACCGATTGTAGCAATCCACAAGTAGCCGTTTTTAGATTGAATAATATCCCTAACTTGAGATTGAGCTAATCCATTTTTTACAGAATATGATATAAAGTGCTGACGCTGTGCCATCAGCATTCCATAAGACATAAGAATTAGGGTAAGAAGTACTCTCAACTAAGAAATTTTGTCAAATTTACTCGAATCAAAAACCATGCGTGGAACAAATTATTAAAAGGTTACATTTGTAAACTCTAATGGATTTGAGTAGATGAGGTTAATCTCCATATGCGTATTCTTAGTGTTTGTTTCGACAAGCATTTTTGCCCAGCGTGGCAATCAATCTTGGCAAAAAGATCGTCATGAGGCAAGTTTAGGATACGGCTTCAATACATTTCTTGCAAGCATTAGGGAAGACGATAAGATCGGAACTAGATTTATGCTTCAACGACCTACAATGAATGCATCTTATCGTTATTATTTTGCCAAACACTTCGCTGTGAGGGGTTCCTTCACTCATGCTTACTATAGAAAAAACGATAAAGAGGATGTTGACCCTGCAAGATTAAATGCAAGACTTGACTACGAAATGACTCTATCTGAGTTTGCCGTTATGGCAGAGTATCACATCTTTGATGAAACTCACATGGGGTCGCGAAAGGGAAAAGTCCGTAGATCAAGGGGTGGAATGTCAAGAGGTCCCAAATTTGGTGTGAGCTTTTTTGGTGGAGTTGCACTCGATTACATGAGACCATATGCTGAGTTGTATGGCAACAGAATGGTGTTGAAGCAATACAACCCAACTGCGGGATATACATCGTCCAAAGACTATAAGCGCACACATGTACATTTTCCGATCGGAACGAACTTGCGATTAGTTGTTGCGAAGAATTGGAGAGTTGGGGTGGAAGCAGGTTATCGAATTGGTCTTACTGATTACATTGACAATGTGAGTTCGGTGTACTATATCGATTCAAATCCATATGCACGTACATCGGAATATGATGACACGAAGTTTTCAGGTGAATACGTGTCGTTGGGCAAAGAAAAAGCACCCATTTCTTCGCTCGCTAGTAATAGCGGTAGGAAGAATTATTTCTTTGGTATGGTGACACTTGCCTACCGGATCAAGTCTTAGCATAGACACAAGGGATTTTACTCAAAATCTTGGTTACTCAAATCACATTCCTCTTTAGGAGAATAATTGTTTTTGCAATGCATTACTGGCTATTGTATTAATTGAATTCAAGCGTTTTGAGATCAATTCGAAATCAAACTTTTCGATTTCTTCAAAAATCACTAACCAATCCTCATGGTTGGATTCGACTTTATTGATTCGACCACCTCGGTCAATTTGAAGTATTAAATAGTGGTTATTTTCTTCGCAGGTTAGCGTAAATTTCGGACCGTAACCAAAATTCCAAGCAGATGTGTAATATTTTTGGTTTACCTCATTTTGTGTAAATGTTGCTGTCTGCAATGTAAATTGGTCTATAAATGTTTGAACTAAACATTCATAAAACTCTGACGAGGTTCCAAAGTCAATAAAGTGTTTAAGGTTTGATACTTTGCTGCGAACTGATTTTACTGATTTATCCTCAAAATGTCCATATTGTCTTTTTATAGAATTACTCAGTAGCTGCATGTCTGAGTCATATAATATGGTCCCATGGTGCAACGCTCTTCCCTTACTTACGTGTTGAGCATTGCCTGAGATTTTAGTTTCCCCAATGAACAAATCGTGCCTTTGACTTTGGTGTACCCTAAACCCCATACTGCGCAATACATCAGAAACCATTTGAAGGTTTTCGGAATAATTGATTTGATTACCCTTCTCTACAAATCGGAAAAAGCTAAAATTGATATTACCAAGATCATGAAAGACTGTACCGCCACCACTAATTCTTCTAACTATTGGGATTTGATTCTGATGACAAAAATTGAGGTTTGCTTCAGAGAAGGCGTTTTGATGCTTTCCAATAATTACAGACGCTGGATTTCTCCAAATTCGAAGTGTATCTTCTTCAAAAACATTGAAATAGTATTCTTCGAAAGAAAGGTTTTCCTCTGGAGAGTTTAATGAGTTAGCTAATATTAGCATAGCTGCAAAGGACGTAATCTATTTAAAACATTTTCTCAATTATTGGGATAAGATTAGCTTTACCGCAAATCATTTAAGTGAATTATAGTAACATAAAGTCGGTGTTCGAAAGGCCGAAAAAAGTAGTGATTACGACTCATAAATCGCCTGATGGTGACGCAATAGGTTCGTCTATGGCATTGGGCGTTGTGTTGCGAAAATTGCGAAATAGTGTATCGGTGATAGTGCCAGATTCATTTCCTCAGTTTTTAAATTGGATGGATCCTGAGTCAACAATATTGATCGATGATCAAAGCCCCATTGAATGTGGTTTAGCAATATCTGAGGCCGATGTTGTTTTTTCCTTAGACTATAATACACTTTCACGCATAGGTAATGTTGCCCCAAAAATTGAAGCATCAAAAGCGTATAAGATTTTAATCGATCATCATTTGTTTCCAGATTCGGGATTTGATGAAGTATTAAGTGATACCAGCGCTTCTTCAACAGCGGAGTTGATATATGATTTTATATGTCAAATGGGTTGGGGAGAATATATAGACAAGGGTGTGTCTGAGTGTATCTATACTGGAATTATGACGGATACTGGTTCATTTAGATTCTCATCGACAAAAGCATCCACTCATCGAATAGCTGCTGATTTAATGGACAAGGGTCTCGTGCCTTCAGATGTGCATCAGCGTATTTACGATACAAACTCATTTTCGAGAATGAAGTTGATTGGACACGCACTCAGTTCCAACCTAATCTTGCACAAATCTGGGAAGGCAGCGATCATTTCGCTTTCATTGAAGGAAAAGAACAAGTTTGGCTATAAAAAGGGTGATACAGAAGGTCTTGTTAATTATGGCTTATCCATCGAAGGAGTGGAGATAGCGATGTTTTTATCCGAGGAACTCGACATGGTTAAATTTTCGTTTAGATCAAAAGGAAATGTAGATGTGAACGAAATTGCTAGAGCTAATTTTAATGGTGGTGGTCACAGAAATGCTGCTGGAGGTAGATTAGATTGTGACTTGGACGGAGCCATGCAAAAATTGAATGAGGTTTTAAATGAGTTGTTTATATAGAATGAAGTTGACTTCTGTTGTCATGATATTATTGGCTGTGGTACATTCCTGCGGCACAGAGCATCCTCAAAAGCAGCCTGTGCCTACGCAGAAGGAGGTAAATCGAAGTATGGAGGAGATTAATCGCCAATTTGCACGTGACGAGTCTGCCCAAATTGATGGATACATAGAAAGACGGGGATGGACGATGTCTACTACAGGAACTGGATTAAGGTATATGGTTTATGAAGCAACCGAGGGCATTGAAATTAAGGCGGGAGATCGAATTGAAGTGAATTATGAAGTCAGTTTGTTAAACGGAGACGTTTTATATACTTCAAAAGAGAGAGGTCCACACGTGTTTACAGTAGGTAAGGATAATGTTGAATCTGGATTACATGAAGGAGTATTATTTATGAAAACTGGAGAAAAAGCTAAGTTCATTCTTCCATCACATTTGGCTCATGGTCTTAGCGGTGATAATGACAAAATTCCACCAAGATCTTCAGTTGTTTATGATATTGAATTGATTTCAGTAAAATGATCCGAATTCGTGTTTTTATGCTGTTAAGCCTTCTCGCGGTTGCTTGTAATGATTCGGATCACTTCGGTTATGATCGATTGGAAAATTCCGTCCACTTTCGTTTAATTTCGCTTGGAGATGATGGAAAACCTGTAGCAAATGCCGATCACTTGAGTATGACTGTTCATTTGTATAGAAATGATACTGTACAGGCTCGTAAGGTGTTTAAACGAATAAACTGGAATGAGAGTGAATTTCCAAGTTATTTCAAAAAACTGCTATTAAGATCAAATCATGGGGACAGTATCGCTCTTGTAGGTGATGCAAAAGATTTAGATATCAATGCTCTATTTGGAATTGAGATTGTTGATTTAAGTGAAAAGGACATTCATCTGGAGGTTTATATTTCAGAGGCTTTGAATGATGAACAGCTGAGGGACGTAATGGCCAAAGAGCGACTTAAATCAGATGTTGAGCTCAACGAGAAGGCGGCTCTAAATCGTGTATTAGACTCACTGAATATGGGGGACGAGGACTTTGTTGATGGAGTCTATGTTAAGATACTGAAATCTACAGATGGTCCAAAACCAGTGAAAGGTGATTTCATTACAGTAAATTATAGCGCGAGATTGGGAAATGGGAAATTGGTAGATGATAATTTCACGTTAGGCCCTTTTTCGTATGAAGTCGGAAAGCCAGGCCAAGTTATTCCGGGGTTTTCGATTGGTGTTAGCCAAATGACGGAAGGGGCAGAGGCGGTTTTTGTGTTACCATCTACTTTCGGATTTGGGCCTGATGGGTCTAGTTCTCAAATAATACCAGGTTTTTCAGTCCTTGTCTATAGGGTCAAATTGATTAAGGTCTCAGACTGAATTCTTCTAGCTTTGCGCAAATTATTATGATGAAACTACTTGCAACTCTCTTCCTTTCTGCTCTAATAATGTCTTCTTGTGATAACGCTTCAAATCAAAACGCTGAAGATTCAAGTTCAACCGACTCAAGTTCAAGTGTAATTGAAACACCGAGCGGATTGTTGATCGAAATTGTAGAAATGGGTAAAGGTCAAGTACCTCAGACTGGTGATATTGTAAGTGTACATTACACTGGCAGCCTAAAAGCAAACGGGGAAGTATTTGATAGTAGCTACGAGGTGGGACGTCCTTTCGAATTTCCGTTGGGCAAGGAGCGTGTTATCCCTGGTTGGGATGAAGGGATTGCTCTACTTAATGTTGGTACAAAGGCAAAGCTCACCATTCCTGCAAACTTGGGTTATGGAAGTCGAGATAATGGTCCAATTCCAGCAAACAGCGACTTGGTTTTCGAAGTGGAATTAATGGGTGTCACGGCAGCTCCAAAACCGGTTCTGCATGAGGTGTTTGATACTGCAAGTGCCGATAAAATCGCTACAAACTCCGGATTAATCTGCTACATCATTGAAAAGGGAGATGGTCCAAAAGTGGAAATAGGGTCGAATGTTATGGTTCATTATTATGGCTATTTAGCCGATGGTGGTCAAAAGTTTGATAGTTCTTTTGAGCGTGGTGAACCGATAACCTTACAAGTCGGAGCGGGTCAAGTCATTCCAGGATGGGAGGAAGGTTTGTCCATGTTAAATCAAGGTAGCAAGGCGAAGCTTTTGATTCCCTCCGCATTAGCTTATGGAGATCAAGGGATTCCAGGCGTTATCCCGGGTGGAGCTGAATTAGCTTTTGACGTTCAGATAATGAAGGTTCAATAGAATTGGCTTTAATTGTTTGAGTATTTGAATTCCTGGACAGATATTAGTTTATCGTAATCCAATCCAATGGTTCTATGGTAGATTAATACTGTATAGTCATTTTCAGTTTCAAAATGACTTCCTTCAACAAAGGTCATGTCCGGTTGCATTTCTCCGTCTTTTACAAATACGTATAAATAGTTGTATAAGCCTTGCTTCAGGTACAAACTGGCTTCATATTGTAACTCGAGTTGATCAAATTGCATTTTCGCCTCAGGTTTGATTTGCCAGTCTGTTAAGGCTCCATATATGTAAATGTCTCCATTTTGAATAGCAGCGTCATGTTTCAATGAGAAATGAGTGTGAACATAGTCTGCATCAACAGTGCCTTCAGTTCCAACTCGATTATTCTTAATATAGAACCAGCCGTTTAAATCAGGATTCTGAAGATATGTAATCGCTGACCGACTTTTATCCTGTTCTAAATACGCATGATTTTCGTTGTCATTAAATGTAACTCGCTTCACTCCTCGTCCAGTGTAACGAGTATCTGCGATATCCAGTAATCGGAATTCATTGAGACCTTCAAATGCATTTTCTCCATCATAATCGTAATCGAGCTCACGATCCTTTACAAATCGAGGTTGTAGACCCGTAAGTGCCGTTTCCCAAGTGTGGTTTTGAAGTACAACTACTTTCAAATCTGTATAGGGATTGGTAAGTGCATAGGAACCGAATGAAACATTGAAATCAACTTCTTGATGGCTATATCTTTGATTCACTCTGGTTGCTTGGTGAACATTGACATTGACCGAAACAGGTGATTGTGATTCAACCACGCAAAACCTGCGTGTCAAAATGACAAGGTTTTCATCGCCTTCTTCAAATACTTTGATTAAATAATTACCAGATTTTGTAATTCGAGTGGTGAAATTGGGGATCTCTAAGGTATAGTGTATAAACCGCTGATAGGTGTTTCTCGAATAATCATATTCGGTAAGGTAATCTTCAAACGGACCGTCCAAATATTCTTGTTTATCTAGGTCAGATTGAGTCCAATCATAGTCACAGTGAATTATTGTATACATGTAGTTCCCAAGGGTACTGTCAAGTACATCAAAATGTAATTCCATAGGTTGGTCCTCGCCAATAGTAATAATTGGCAAAGCCAGCGGCCACCCTTGAAGATGAAGCATTACAGTTTTGATGTTATCACGATAGCTGTGATTGTCAAAGCGTAAATATTCGCCTTCATAATAATCATCATTTGCTTTTGTGTGAACATTGAATTGTGACATTGCCGTTCCCCAAAACAGTGTGAATAGAAACGAAATTAGAATCGATCGCATAAGACGGGCAATTTACAGGTTAAACTTATTTGGTGTTTGATCTGTTGGATAAAACAATTTGATGATCAACGAACGATTAAATTGATAAAAATTCCGACAAACCTTTTAATTGCTGGGGCGGATCGAATTCCAAACGAATTTGCTGTATTGTTATTTTTTCTGAAGAAAATATCATGTAGGTTTGCGCCCGTTTTAAAGGAAATTTTAACAAATAAGAATGTCTAAGAACGTTAAAATCCGCAGAGGAGCAAATATAAAGCTGGAAGGCGCTGCGGCACTGCAGACCACAACAGCTGAAATGGCTAGTTCCTATGCTTTGAAACCAGCCGATTTTCATGGTTTGGTTCCTAAAATGCTTTTGAAAGAAGGAGCGGAAGTTAAACCAGGTACACCAATTTTTCATGATAAATCGGATGATAGAATAAAGTTTGTTTCCCCCGTAAGCGGTGAAATAGCTGAAATTGTTCGTGGTGAAAAAAGAAGAATTTTAGAGATTCGAATTGTTGCTGATAAAGACCAGCAAGCTCCTTCGGTTAACACTATTGATCTGTCTACGGGAGATGGAGTGAAAGAGTCTCTATTATCAAATGGATATTGGCCTTTCATAAAAAGAAGACCATATGATATTATGGCAAAACCAGATGAATCACCAAAAGCCATTTTCGTTTCTTGTTTTGATTCAGCGCCATTAGGTGCGGACTTAAACTATTTGCTCAATGATCAATATGCCCACTTTCAGGCAGGTTTGGATGCATTAGCGAAATTGACTGCAGGTAAGGTGAATTTGGGAGTGAGATCTGGAAACTCAGGGTTTGCAAGCAAATCCACTAATGTAGTGAAGAACACCTTTTCAGGTCCCCATCCTGCAGGCAACGTAGGAATTCAGATTCACCACGTGGACCCAATTAATAAAGGAGATGTCGTCTGGACCGTTGATGCTCAAGCTGTATCAATGATTGGTAGATTTTTAACAACCGGTATTCCGGACTTCTCAAAAACTGTTGCTCTTGCAGGTGCCGGAGTGAAAGAACCGCAATACATCAATACTATTGTAGGAGCCAATATGAGCTCTATTATTAATGGTCGTATAAAAGATGGGGATTACAGAATTATAAGTGGTAATGTGTTAAGCGGAGATACAGTTGCAGGTGATGGTTATTTAGGCTTTTTTCCAAATGTTGTTTCCGTCATACCCGAAGGGAAGGAACAGCAATTCATGGGATGGTTAGCACCTAATTTTCACAAATTCTCTCTGTCACATGCTTATTTCAGTTGGTTAATGCCATCTAAGAAGTATAATTTGAATACCAACCTTAATGGAGAGGATCGTGCTTATGTTATGTCAGGTCAATATGAAGATGTATTGCCAATGGATATATATCCAGTGCATCTAATTAAGTCGATCATGACGAATGATATTGAAAAAATGGAGGCACTTGGCATTTATGAAGTTGCCCCCGAAGATTTAGCTCTTTGCGAATTCGCTTGTACAAGTAAAACGCCCGTGCAAAGACTAGTCAGACAAGGAATTGACACCGCAATCGAAGAATTAGGTTAAACAACAAGACGAGATGAAACTATTAAAAAACGTTTTTGACAACCTTCGGCCAAATTTCGAAGAAGGTGGAAAGTTTGAACGATATTACAAGGCTTATGAGGCGATGGAGACATTCGCCTTTGTGCCAGGCCATGTCACCCATGACGGAGCTCACGTAAGAGATGCAATTGACTTGAAAAGGACCATGTTTCTTGTGGTTATCGCGACCATTCCAGCATTATTATTTGGAATGTGGAATACAGGACACCAGCACTTCCTAGCCCTCGGACAATTCATGGAATTAGGAGATGGATTTATGGATAAGTTCCTTTTTGGTGCAATGAAGGTGCTTCCAATTGTTATTGTGAGCTACGCGGTTGGTCTTGGTATTGAGTTCGGTATTGCAGTGGCCAAGAATCATTCGGTTAACGAGGGCTACTTGGTTTCAGGAATGCTTATTCCGCTTATCATGCCTGTTGAAGTTCCGCTGTGGATGGTGGCAGTTGCAACTGCATTTGCGGTACTAATTGGTAAAGAAGTATTTGGGGGAACCGGAATGAATATCTTAAATCCAGCGCTAACAGCTAGGGCGTTCCTATTCTTTGCTTATCCAACAAAAATGAGCGGAAACTTAGTTTGGGTGAGCACTGAAGGACAAGCAACCGTTGATGGTTATACCGGAGAGACATTATTAGCTCAATCAATTAACTCAAGTACTCAATATATTGATCAAGCGGGAGCTTCGTATAGTAGTGTAGCAGACACGATCTATGCTGCGTTCATGGGTTGGGTTCCAGGTTCAATAGGAGAGACGTCAACTTTGGCCATACTCCTTGGTGCCGCCATTTTATTATTTACTGGAATCGGAAGCTGGAGAATCATGCTATCCTTTTTATTAGGTGGGTTGTCCATGTCATATATATTCAACATGTGGGGTGCTAACCCATTTATGGATGTGAATCCAATCTTACAGATATGTATGGGAGGGTTTATGTTCGGAATGGTATTTATGGCAACAGATCCAGTTAGCGCAGCGCAAACGAATACTGGTAAGTGGATATATGGCTTCTTGGCTGGATTCCTTGGAATAATGATTAGAGTGTTCAATCCAGCATATCCAGAGGGTATCATGATGGGAATTCTATTCATGAATGTGATGGCTCCACTCATTGACCACTACGTTGTTGAGGCGAACATTAAGAGAAGATTGAAAAGAGCAACTGTAACAGCATAATTAGACAGAAATGGCTATAAATAAAGAATCTCAAAGTTTTACGTTCATCTTTTCCATCGTGATGGTGGTTGTGGTGGCAACGGTGCTTGCTTTGGCAGCTATGGGATTAAAAGAACCACAGCAAGAGAATCAAAAGCAAGAAAAAATGCAAAACATCTTGGCATCCATTCAGGTAATCGTTGATCGATCTGAGGCATCCGCAGAGTTTGGCACATATGTGAAACAAAGATTAACTCTGAATCATAAAGGGGAAGTCGTAAGTAGTCTAGAAGGACCAGTGAAATCCTTGGCGACCGATGGGAAAGAAGCATTTGAATCTGATGCCTTTAACATTGATATTAAGAAACAATTTCGTGACCAGTCGTTATCACCTGAGGACAAAAGATACCCGCTGTTTATTTGTGAGAAAGATGGAAAGTCGAGTTATGTTGTGCCAATGGTGGGAACAGGGCTGTGGGGACCAATATGGGGATTCTTAGCCTTAGGTCCGGATATGAACACTGTAATTGGAGCAACATTCGATCATAAAACCGAAACTCCAGGTTTGGGAGCCGAAATCAATCAATCTTGGTTTCAAGATCCTTTTGTTGGTGATAAAATTTTCGACAATAATGGAGAGTTTGTATCTATAAAAGTGATTAAAGGTGGCGCAGATGCGAATGATAAGCACGGTGTTGATGCAATTACAGGTGGAACGATTACGAGTGTTGGGGTATCCAACATGCTAGAGAATACACTTTCGGTGTATGTACCTTATTTCAAAAACAATTCTGACATAGCCTCAATTCAATAATTATGAGTACAGAAGTTAAAGAAGCTCCAGAAAAAGCGGCTCCAATGAAGGAGCCAAGTGAGCCATTGTTTTCAAAAAAGAACAAGCTACTATTAACTGATCCGTTAAATGATTCTAATCCAATTACGGTTCAGGTATTGGGTATATGTTCAGCATTGGCGATCACGGTTCAAGTGAAACAAGCCGTTGTGATGTCGTTGTCAGTGTTGGCAGTTATGATAGGTGGAAACTTGATTATTTCATTGATTAGAAACATTATCCCAAGTAGAATTCGAATTATCGTTCAATTGGTAGTAGTTGCCTCATTGGTAATCTTAGTGGATCAGGTGCTTAAAGCATATGTATATGACGTGAGTAAGGCATTGTCCGTCTTTGTAGGTTTGATTATCACGAACTGCATCATCATGGGTCGATTGGAAGCATTTGCATTAGCAAATAAGCCTTGGCCATCTATACTTGATGCAATTGGCAATGCCATGGGTTATGGTTGGATTTTAATCGCTGTGGCAGTTGTTAGAGAGGCTTTTGGGTCTGGTTCAATCATGGGATGGAAATTTATTCCAGATGCATGGTTGATTTCAAACGGTGGTTTTTATGCCCACAATAACTTTATGATCCTGCCTCCAATGGCGCTTATTGTAGTTGGAATCATCATTTGGATTCAGAGATCAAAAAACACCGCATTAATTGAAGAACACTAAGAAAGCATGCTAGAACTTGTAAATATTTTCGTGAAGGGCATTTTCATTGAGAACATGATTTTTGCCTATTTCCTAGGAATGTGTTCCTATTTGGCTGTTTCAAAAACAGTGAAAACTGGTGTTGGACTAGGAGCCGCTGTAATTTTTGTGCTTGGAATCACGGTTCCTGTGAACTATTTGCTTGAAAATTATGTTTTAAGTGAGGGGGCTTTAAGTTGGATTGATGGTTTAATGGGAAATACAGGTGATGATGCCATGTTTGCTTCTATTGATTTAAGCTTTTTATCTTTCATTATGTTCATCGCAATTATCGCATCTATGGTGCAACTTGTGGAAATGGCGGTCGAAAAATTTGCTCCAGCACTCTACGGTGCCTTGGGTATCTTCTTGCCACTTATTGCTGTCAACTGCTCCATCCTGGGTGGCGCACTTTTCATGCAAGAGCGACAGTACGCTTCAATTGCAGAGGCTACATCTTTTGGTCTTGGATCAGGTGTTGGATGGTTCTTGGCGATCGTTGCAATTGCTGCGATTAGAGAAAAGATTAAGTATTCGAATGTTCCAGCTCCATTAAGAGGTCTTGGAATTACATTTATAATCACGGGTTTGATGGGCATTGCCTTCATGGCCTTTATGGGAATTGAACTTTAATAAATAGCTATGGGTACTACAGTTATTGTAAGCGTTGTTGTCTTTTTATTTTTCACACTTCTGCTTGTATCGATTATCCTTTTTGCGAAGGCTAAGTTATCTCCAAGTGGGAAAGTAAAAGTGGTTTTGAACGGTGAGAAAACTCTAGAAGTTGATGCCGGAGGAACAGTCTTAAGTACATTGAGTAACAACGGGATATTTTTACCTTCTGCGTGTGGTGGTGGTGGAACTTGTGTTCAATGCGTTTGTCAGGTTCATTCTGGTGGCGGTTCAATTTTGCCGACTGAGGAGCCTCATTTCTCGAGAAAAGAAATTGCAGAAAACTATCGCTTGGGTTGTCAGGTGAAGATCAAGGAAGACATGGAAATCCAAATACCAGAAGAGATATTTGGTATTAAGAAATGGAATGCTAAAGTCGTTCGGAACTACAACGTAGCCTCTTTCATTAAAGAGTTTGTTGTGGAAATTCCAGAGGTAATGGATTATAGAGCGGGTGGGTATATTCAAATTGAAATTCCTCAATGTGAGATTAAATACAGCGATATAGACATTACTGCTCACCCTAAAGAACACCCTGGTGAACCGGACAAATTCAAAAAGGAATGGGACTCGTTTAACCTATGGCCATTGGTCATGAAGAATGATGAGAAGGTAGAGAGGGCTTATTCAATGGCCTCCTATCCAGCAGAAGGACGAGAGATAATGTTGAATGTGAGAATTGCAACACCGCCTTGGGATAGAGCCAACAATAAGTGGATGGATGTTAATCCGGGAATTGCTTCTTCATACATTTTTGCCCAAAAAGAAGGCGATGATGTAGTAATATCAGGACCTTATGGTGAATTCTTCATCAAGGACACGGATGCGGAGATGTTATATATTGGTGGAGGTGCAGGAATGGCTCCAATGAGAAGTCACCTTTATGAGCTATTTAGAACCATCAAGACAGGAAGAAAGGTAACCTATTGGTATGGTGGTAGGTCTAAGCGAGAATTGTTCTACATCGATCATTTTAAAGATTTAGAAAGGGATTTTCCAAATTTCAAGTTTTACATGGTGCTTTCTGAGCCGATGGAAGAGGATAATTGGAAGGTGATGAAAGACTGCGAAGATGAAGGCGATGGATTTGTTGGATTCGTTCACAATGCTGTGATTGAACAATATTTGGAGAAGCATGATGCACCTGAAGATTTAGAACTTTATTTCTGTGGTCCTCCCATGATGAATCAGGCGGTTTTGAAAATGGCAGACGATTGGGGATTGCCACCGGAAAATGTAGCCTTTGATGATTTCGGTGGATAGAATAATAGCAAAACAATTAATGAATCCCTTTGATTTAGTTCAAAGGGATTTTTCATTGTTGGCAATATTCATTTTACTCCTCACATCTTGCAATCAGGAATTAACCAAAACCTCCGCTGAGGACTTTAAAATGTCGGTGGAGGGGACCGCTCAGGGCACGACTTACAGCGTGGGTTATTATGACTTGCAAGAGCGGAATTTGAAACCTCACATTGACAGTCTGCTTGATCGAATTGATCAAAGCATTTCTACGTACAAGCCAGGCTCTGTAATCGATCGCTGGAATTCATCTGAACATGGTGTTAAGGTTGATCGACTCTTTATGGAAGTTTTGATTGAATCATGGTTAGTTTATTCTGCAACCGATGGAGCTTTTGATCCAACTGTAAAACCACTAGTCTCATATTGGGGTTTCGGACCTGAAAAGTTTGAATCACATTTTGAAATTGATCAAATGGAGATCGATCGTTTATCGAGGCTTATAGGTTTGGATTCACTTCAGATAATCAGAGCGAATGATACCATTGCATTCGATGAAATGGCAAATCTGGAATTGATGAATGACTCTATATTCTTATATAAACCTAATTCTGAAATTCAGCTCGATTTTAATGCAATTGGTCAGGGGTGGAGTGTAGATAAAGTCGCCTCGTTTTTGTATGCTTTGGATATCGAGGTTTTTTTTGTTGAAATCGGTGGTGAGATTGTTGCAGGAAAGCCAAAACCAAACAGTGAAATGTGGCGCTTTGGAATTGATAAGCCGGAGAATGATTCAAAGGACCGTGAGTTACAAGCGATTGTGAATCTCAGGAATAGAGCGGTTGCAACTAGCGGCAACTACCGTAAGTTTTATGTAAAGGATGGTGAAAAATTTTCACATACGATTGACCCAAAATCAGGAAGGCCGGTTCAGCACAATTTACTTAGCGCCACTGTGTTTTCTTCCAGTGCCGCAGAGGCGGATGCTATGGCAACCGCATTTATGGTCATAGGAAAGGATTCAACCTTAAGTTATTTAGCTGAGAATGCAGCGTTGGGGGATTATGTATACCTAATATACGACTCCCTAGGAACGACTCAAACTTATATGAGCCCACAAGTCGAAGGCCTGATCGAGGAACAGTGATTTCCTTGAGTTGTATCGGGTTTGTCTGTTTGGAAGGGGGCGAATCCCTTAAGTATAGGCACAAAGTTGGTCGGCTATTCTATGTAAAAGATGGAATATTAACCGAATTATTGGTGCTAGTTTGATTTACACTGCTCAGTTGGCCTGGCTCCGCAAACGGTGCAAGATCCACTGCCATCGCTCAACATTGGGTTATTACTCGCACAAGTGCCAGCAAATTCCCCATCTTTTTTCCCCCAGATTTTAATTGCTATACCTGCTATACCTAAACCAAGAAGCAATATTGCTATTAGAATAACCATCATGTTGCAAAGTTACAATTTCGAAGATGCTTCATTGTGTAATTAAAATTCTATTCGGCTTTTTTGCTTAAAAATCAATCTGAATTCATGCTATATGTAAACTACTGGTAATCAATTTTTCCAGAACCTTCGCCAGATTGATTGACCGTTTTGGGAGTTCCATATAAGGTGAGGTTACCTGGTCCATTCATTTCTGCGTTCACCCTGTTGGTTACATAAAGTTCAACGTCACCTGAATTTTCGATTCTTACAGATCCATTGATCGACTCAAATTGATCGGCATGCATGTATCCATAACCTGCATTGTATATATAGGTATACCTTGAATTACCGATTACTTTCAAATCACCCGTTCCAGTATGCTGTTTTAAATATACTGAGTCACAAATAAGCCAGATCTCATTTTCACCACTGGCCGCCCATTGATCGAATTTAAATATCCGAGTTTTTATGGTATCTAAAGCAATGATATTTCCAGTATTAGAGCACTCAATTTCCTTTAATTCAGGCAAATAGACATGAACGTTTATTACATGATCATAAGTTCTGAGGAAATCACAGGTGTTATCATCGTAAATGTATAATCTGTTATCTTGAACTTCTGTTTGAATAAAATCAACCAAGTTTTCACCTGTCTCCACTCGAACTTTATACGTGCTATCTTGATGCAGAATAAGGTTGATTTTATCAGAAATGTCAATTGCATCGAATGGGGCAAGTTCCCTTGTTTCTTTTACAGGATCACCGAGAGATTTTATGCACGTTGACTCATTGCAGGACCAGAGCCCGAGAAGGAATATAAGATATGAGACATTCTTCATAAAAATCGATAACCTATTCCAAATTCGAAGCAATCCGCTTTGAAAAAATGAGTTTTAAGCATCCAGCGCAGACCAATTCGTTTAGTGAGGTCATACGTTACACCTACACGATGATAAAAGTGTGTATCGCCTTTATACTTAGTGCGAGCATAAATACCTTGACCAACGGTGATTGTTAATTTATCTACCACCATACCATAGGCTAGCATAAACCCAATTTGAGTGATATCTGTGGGACCGTTATAAGACACGCTATCTTGACTCATTCTTTGTTCTAAGGATGTGTTTTGAAATACATCACCCATAAGAATTATTTTGCTGCGGTATCCAAAATGCCTATTGAATTGTAGAGACAAATTGTAGACTGGGAACTTTTCACTTCCTACAGGGTAGTTTTCTTTTAACCCAAATGAGCCAAAGGCAGTGGCGCTATATTTTACCGATGGAATGGTGTCAGATGGAATCGTTCGTTGTGGATTTTGGCCAATTCTATAATTGAATTCGGCATTCATTGAAGGCACATTTATACCAAGATTTGGAACTCGAAAAGCTCCATTTGAGTAGTGCATAAATCCCAACCCCGCAGATATCCAAATTCGGTCCGATAATTTCCATTGTGCTTCGCCTACTAAATTGGCAATAATATTTGCGTGCGAACCAATTAAAACATTCTTATAGTTTGATTCAGTATCAAATCTTTTTGTGACGTATCCAAACCCACCGCCTACTCTAATACTTAATCGAAACCTGTTTTGATTGATAGGTGAAAATTTTAGGTAAGGAAAAACAGCTAGGCTATAACCCAGTTCTTTTCGGTTGGCTAAATCTGCGCCATAAAAACAAAATCCTACTATTGGATATTTCCATGACTTTTGCCAAGATTTATTTCCAGAGGTTTGCTTTTCCATCGAAATTTCACCCGCCTTGACATGGCCTTGGATTAAATTTTCCATTCCCACCCTATGCGGAATTATAAATCCATAATGACCGCGAATTCCAATGTTGAACGCAGCCTTTTGTTTACTCTGAACATGGATATAGTCAGATTGAGAACGAACATTAAATACAAGGAAGAGTCCCACATAAAGTGTTAGCACAATTCTTTGAATACAATGATTTTTCAAGATGATCAAAGATTAAAAAGAAATGCACACTCAATCAATTGCAAGGCAATTATCTTAAACACACCTTTGCCCAATGCGACCAGAACTAAAGGCCTTCGAACGATTGATTGAAATTATTGCAGAATTAAGGGTGGGCTGTCCTTGGGATAGAAAGCAAACTCTTGAATCACTGAGGTACTTGACCATCGAAGAGACGTATGAATTAAGCGATGCAATTATCGATAGGGACCTTGATGAAATTAAAAAGGAACTTGG